>Ga0075464_10000751_pt1 | contig 14381 bp, 10 predicted proteins | sample DEB19_08_DNA_5_FD_75068 | JGI IMG/M metagenome (GOLD analysis project Ga0075464, IMG submission 75068) | Aqueous microbial communities from the Delaware River and Bay under freshwater to marine salinity gradient to study organic matter... | ecosystem: Environmental > Aquatic > Marine > Coastal ...
GACGAACTCGACGCCCTGAACACCCGATCGGATCATGTGCTCGACTGCGTTTCCGCCGCCACCGCCCACGCCAATGACTTTAATTTGTGTGCCTGAGTTGAATGCTTCAACTTCAATCATTTCGATGCTCATGATGTTTCTCCTATCAATCTAAAAATTTGCAGTTGCCTTGAATCTATGTGTTGCTTGTGTTGCATCGCGCTCCTTCTATGAGGGTGGCGCGGTGGCTGCGCAGGGTCGCCATCGTCGACACATGCGCGGTCGCTGCGGCGGACTGCCACGCGCGAGGTAAAGCAAGGTTTGCGGAATCATGTTTAGAAGTTCCCCACAAACCAGTCTTTGAGTCGGTCCATCAATGAATTGACTGACCCACTCTTTTGTGAAACTTTGAAACCGCGTTGACGGTCAACGCCGGCCTCAGCCAGCAAACCCATCACCGTGGCTGCGCGAGGCTGCGACACCATATCGGCCAAGGCGCTGTTGTAGTGCGGGATACCGCGACGTACAGGCTTCAAGAAAATGTCTTCACCCAGCTCGACCATGCCGGGCATGACGGCGCTGCCGCCAGTCAAAACAATGCCAGACGACAAGACTTCTTCGTAGCCAGAGTCACGGATCACTTGTTGCACCAGCGAGAAAATCTCTTCCACGCGCGGTTCAATCACGCCAGCCAAAGCTTGGCGACTCAACATGCGTGGTGCGCGGTCACCCAACCCCGGCACTTCGACTTGGACGTCTGGATCGGCCAGCAATTGCTTGGCATAGCCTGATTCAATCTTGATTTCTTCCGCATCTTTGGTGGGCGTGCGCAACGCCATGGCGATGTCGCTGGTGATCAAGTCACCGGCAATTGGAATGACAGCGGTATGGCGGATCGCACCGTTGGTGAAGATGGCCACGTCTGTGGTGCCTGCACCGATGTCCACCAAGGCCACGCCGAGTTCACGTTCGTCGTCGGTCAACACCGACATGCTGGAGGCCAAGGGGTTGAGCATCAAGCGGTCCACATCCAAACCACAGCGACGCACGCACTTGATGATGTTCTCTGCGGCACTTTGCGCGCCTGTGACGATGTGCACCTTGGCTTCCAACCGGATGCCACTCATCCCAATTGGTTCGCGTACATCTTGGCCATCAATCACAAACTCTTGCGGCTGCACAAGCAACAAACGTTGGTCTGTTGAGATGTTGATGGCCTTGGCGGTCTCGACCACACGGGCCACATCGGCAGCCGTGACTTCTTTGTCTTTCACCGCCACCATGCCGGTTGAGTTGATGCCACGAATGTGGCTACCGGTGATGCCCGTGTACACACGTGTGATCTTGCAGTCCGCCATCAACTCAGCTTCTTTCAATGCCTGTTGAATGCTTTGCACCGTGGCGTCGATGTTGACCACCACGCCACGCTTCAAGCCATTGCTGGGGGCCACGCCGAGGCCTGCGAGCTTGAGCTCACCACCAGGCAACACTTCGGCCACGACCACCATGACCTTGGCTGTACCAATGTCTAAGCCGACTACCAAATCTTTGTACTCTTTTGCCATAACAGCCTCGTTCTTTCTCTTCTTCTACTCGTTAGTGCTTGGCAGGCACGTCTTGCGTGCTCACACCCCGCACCCGAATCGCGTAACCGTTTTCATGTCGCAAATCAGCCGATTCCATGGCTGTCACTTTGCGGCCTAATTTGTTTGTCACTTGTGCCAAAGTCTTGGACACCCGTTGCACGCGAGTCATCACGTCATCCACACTGCCACGACCCAACTCAACCACAGCGCCATGCGCCAACTTGGCACGCCAACTACCGCGGTCCGTTAAGGCCAAACTTTCAAGCGCCAAAGTTAATTCTTTGAACACGGGCTCAAGCGCCAAATACATCGCCAGCACTTGCTGCGATTGACTGTCTGGACCACTCAATCGGGGTAACTTGTCGTCATCCAATTCGCCCGCATTGGCCTCGAACACTTCCCCGTAGCTGTTGACCATCCTCGACTCACCATCGCTGCCCCAATACGCCACGGGCTTGTGCTCTTGCAAGGTCACGCGCAATCGGTTGGGGAACTCACGTTGCACCGACGCCAATCGAACCCAAGGCACGCCTTCGAACGCACTGCGCACACGACCCAAATCTGCGGTGAAGAAATTCCCCGTGAATTTGGTCACCACATTGGCTCGCAAGGTCACTTCGTTGTTATGTTCCACATCACCGAGAACGGTGATGCCCCTCAGCGCAAACGCTGGCAACTGCACCAAGGCCCACAAGCCCACCACCAGCGCACCCACGACCAAGCCCACGAACATGAGCGATGCCGCCATGTGCATGAGTTTGACGTCGAGCGGCACCGCCACCGAGGTATTCACCTCGGGACGTGGCCGCATGTGGGTGTAGCGCGTGGTCATACGGCTTTGGGACCTCCGGGATGATCGAGCGTGGCGCTTTCAAGCAAAGTCAAGCACAGGTCTTCGTAACTGATACCTGCTGCCCGTGCCGACATGGGCACCAGCGAATGGCTGGTCATGCCAGGCGATGTGTTCATCTCTAGCAAAAACGGTTTGCGATCCGTTGCGCGCAACATGATGTCTGCACGGCCCCATCCACGACAACCTAAAGCGCGGTAAGCCGCCACGACCAAACGTTGAATTTCTTTTTCTTCTGCTTCTGGCAAGCCACTTGGGCAGTGGTACTTCACGTCGTCAGTGAAGTACTTGTGGTTGTAGTCATAGGCGCCATCGGGCGCAGCAATTCGAACCACAGGCAAAGCTCGTGCATTCGGGCCGTTGCCCAAAATTGGGCACGTCAGCTCTTCACCGGTGATGAACTCTTCACACAACAAATCTGGGTCGTACTGGGTGGCCAATGCAACTGCGGCTGCAATGCCAGATGCGTCTGTCACTTTGGTCATGCCAATCGAAGACCCTTCGCGAGGCGGCTTCACAATCAATGGCAAACCCAGCTTGGCAGGAATGGCATCGATGTTGTCTGCGGTTTGATCTTCAGGCGACAACCACACGTAACCCGGTGTCGACAAACCCACGGCGCTCCAGACGCGCTTGGTCATCACTTTGTCCATGGCCATGGCTGAGGCCATCACGCCCGAGCCTGTGTAGGGAATGCCCAGCAACTCCAAAGCACCTTGCACAGAACCATCTTCACCGTAGCGGCCATGCAGCGCGATGAAGGCATGCGTGTAGCCTTCGCGTTTGAGTTCGTCCAAGCTGCGCTCGGCAGGATCAAACGCGGTGGCTTGCACGCCTTGGCTTTGCAAGGCTTTGAGCACACCGCTACCGGACATGATCGACACATCACGCTCAGCAGATAGGCCACCCATCAGCACGGCGACTTTGGCGGTTGAAAGATTGAAAGCTGTCATGTCTTTGCTCATACGTTGTGTTGACCCAAGTCCAACACTTGGTTTGGTACCTGACCAATTGAACCGGCGCCCATGCACATCACCACATCGCCGTCTTGGGCGTTGTCGGCAATCACTTGGGCCATTTTTTGAATATCGTCCACAAACACCAGGGCTTCGTGGCCCGCTAAGCGCATGGCACGCGACAAGGCTCGGCCATCCGCGGCAGGAATCGGGGTTTCACCAGCGGCGTAAATTTCTGAAAGCCACAACACATCTGCACGGCCCATGACTTCGACGAAGTCCTCAAAGCAATCGCGCGTGCGCGTGTAACGGTGTGGCTGGAAGGCCAACACCAAACGACGACCCGGGAAGGCTCCGCGCGCAGCCGCCAAGGTTGCCGCCACTTCCACAGGGTGATGGCCGTAATCTTCGATGAGGGTAAATTGCCCCCCATTTTTGGCAGCAACTTCGCCGTGGCGCTGGAACCGACGGCCCACACCTTTGAATTCCGACAAAGCTTTTTGCAATGCCGCATCCGGCACGTTCAGCTCGACCGCAATCGCAATCGCGGCCAAGGCATTCAGCACGTTGTGCTCACCCGCCAAATTGAGCGTGATGTCGATATCTGGCAAGGTCACCCCGTTGCGGCGCTGCACCGTGAAGCACATGCGGCCGTTGTCAGCGCGCACGTTCACCGCCCGCACTTGCGCTTCTTCATTGAAACCGTAGCTGGTGATGGGGCGTGACACTTCGGACAAGATGCTGCGCACCGCGGCATCGTCGGTACACAAAATTGCTGCGCCATAAAACGGCATGCGGTGTAAGAACTCGATGAACGCCGCCTTCAACCTGTTGAAGTCATGGCCATAGGTGTCCATGTGGTCGGCATCGATGTTGGTCACCACCGCCATCACAGGCAAGAGGTTCAAGAACGAGGCATCCGACTCATCGGCTTCTACAACGATGTAGTCGCCCGAGCCCAGCTTGGCATTAGCGCCAGCACTGGTGAGCTTGCCGCCGATCACAAAGGTGGGGTCCATGCCGGCTTCGGCCAACACGCTGGCCACCAAACTGGTGGTGGTGGTTTTCCCGTGTGTGCCCGCAATAGCGATGCCGGTTTTGAGACGCATCAGCTCGGCCAACATCACCGCACGCGGGACGACGGGAATGAGTTTGGCGTGTGCCGCCACCACTTCAGGGTTATCCGCCTGCACGGCGGTGGATGTCACTACCGCATCGGCGCCCAAAATATTGCTCGCGCTGTGACCTACATGTGTCGTGATGCCGAAGCTGTGCAAACGCTTCAACGCGGCACTGTCGGACAAGTCTGAGCCAGAGATGACATAGCCCAAGTTCAACAGAACCTCAGCAATGCCGCTCATACCTGCACCGCCGATACCGACGAAATGGATGTGACGAATGGCGTGTTTCATTTTTTATCTCCCTGCGCTGCCAACTGTTCGCAAGCGGCAACGACTTTGCTCACCGCTTCAACTTGACGCACGGCATAAGCCTTTTCTGCGCAAGTTAATAAGCTGCGACGTGTCATGAACTGCAAGCGGTCAGCCAAGTCTTGGGGCTTCAATTCGGTTTGTGAAATCAACCAACCGCCGCCTGCATCGACGACGAAGCGCGCGTTGGTGGTTTGGTGGTCATCCACCGCGTGTGGAAATGGCACGTACATGGCAGCGACGCCCACGGCGGCCAGTTCGGTCACCGTGCTAGCGCCGGCGCGGGCGATGACGAGGTCTGCATCTGCGAAGGCTTGTGCGGTGTCATCAATGAAGGGGGTCAGTTCAGCTTGCACGCCGACGTCTGCATACGCTGCACGTAGCGCGTCAATTTGTTTGGCGCCGCTTTGATGGGTCACCATCGGACGTTGGTCGTGTGGGATTTTTGCCAAGGCTTGCGGCACAACGGTGTTGAGTGCTAGCGCACCCAAGCTGCCCCCCACCACCAACACACGCAATGGCCCAGTCCGGTCGGCAAAACGTTGCGCGGGTTCGGGCTGGTTCACAAAGCCATTGCGCATGGGATTGCCCACCCACTCGGCCTTGCGCAACACATGGGGGAAGGCACTGAACACGCGATCAGCCACACCACTCAACACTTGATTGGCCATGCCCGCCACTGAGTTTTGCTCATGCAAGACCAATGGCTTGCCGCACAGCACAGCCATCATGCCGGCTGGGAAAGTGATGTACCCACCGAGCCCCACCACCACATCGGGTTTGACACGACGCATCACGCACAGACTTTGCCAAAACGCGCGGAGTAATTTGAAAGGCAACATCGCCAAGGTTTTTAACCCTTTGCCGCGCACGCCACCGAACTGAACCGTCTCATAGGTAAAGCCACGTGGCGGGACCAACAGGCTTTCCATGCTTGGCTCAGGCGCGCCCAACCAATGCACGTTCCAGCCCTGGGCGCGCAACTGCTCGGCCACAGCCAAGCCAGGGAAGATGTGGCCGCCAGTGCCACCTGCCATGATGAGTGCGGTGCGGTGGGTCGTGCTCATAGACGGCCTCCGTGCATGACAACACGATTCTCAAAGTCCACGCGCAACACCACCGCAATGGCAATCAGGTTTAACAAAATCGCAGAGCCGCCGTAGCTCATGAGCGGCAAGGTCAAGCCCTTGGTGGGCAAAGCCCCCAAGTTCACACCCATGTTGATGAAGGACTGAAAGCCCATCCAAATCCCGACACCTTGCGCCACTAGACCGGCAAACACACGGTCCATCGCAATCGCTTGACGGCCGATGTACATGATGCGACGTGTCAGCCACATGAACATGCCAATCACGGCCACCACACCGACAAATCCAAATTCTTCGCCAATCACCGCCAGCAAGAAGTCGGTGTGCGCTTCGGGCAACCAATGGAGTTTTTCAATACTGCCACCCAAACCAACCCCGAATATTTCACCGCGACCAATCGCGATGAGTGAGTGCGATAGCTGGTAGCCCTTACCCAAGGCATGTTCCATGCTCCACGGATCGAGGTACGCAAAGATGCGTTCACGTCGCCATTCCGACGACGCAATGATGAGTGCGAATACGCCCACGAGGGCTGCCGCAATCAAGAAGAACATGCGGGCATTCACGCCCCCCAAGAACAAGATGCCCATGGCAATCACAGCGATCACCATGAACGCACCCATGTCTGGCTCAGACAGCAACAGCAGCCCCACCACCGTCACGGCAGCACCCATGGGGGTGACCGCTGCAAAGAATTTCTCTTTCACATCCATCTTGCGCACCATGTAGTTGGCGGCATAGAGCAACACCCCCCACTTCGCCAGCTCTGAAGGTTGGAAGTTCATGAAGCCCAATCCGATCCAACGGCGCGCGCCATTGACCGACTTACCAATGAACGGGATCAACACCGCAATCAACAACACGATGGAGGCCACAAACACCCAAGGTGCAATGCGCTCCCATGTGTTGAGCGGGATTTGAAACGCCAACAACGCTGCCACAAATGCCACGCACAACGACACGGTGTGACGCAACAAGAAATGCGTGGACGTATAGCCTGAACCCATGCGTGGGTTATCAGGAATGGCGATCGATGCTGAATACACCATAACCAAGCCAAACATCAACAATGCAAAGGTGACCCACACCAATGGCTGGTCAAACCCTTTCACATGCACAGGCGATGCGGCTGTCCGCGTGAACTCGGTGCCGTGCACACGCACCGGCAAGGCATCCATACCCGCTTCAGGCTCCGCACCCAACAGGCGACTCAAGCCATGCTTCATGCGTTGCAGGAAGGGGCGTTGCATGGATGCGGCCTTGTTGCTCACGCCATGCCTCCGGCTTCTTCAACCAAGTGGTTAACGGCATTCACAAAAACCTCAGCACGATGCACGTAGTCACGGAACATGTCCATGCTGGCACAGGCCGGTGACAACAGCACGGCATCGCCAGCATGCGCTTTTTCACTGGCGCGCGTGACGGCCTCTTCCAGCGTAGCCGCGTCGATCAAGGGCACGCCACTGTGCTGAAGCACCTCACGCAAGATGGCAGCGTCACGGCCGATCAACACCACCGCGCGTGCATAGCGCGTGACGGGTTCAAGCAGCGGCGCAAAGTCTTGCCCTTTGCCGTCGCCACCCAAGATCAGTACCAATCGTCGGTCAGCGCCTAGGCCATGCAAAGCCGCCACAGTCGCCCCGACATTGGTGCCTTTGCTGTCGTCAAAATATTCGACACCATTCAACAGGGTGACCGCTTCCACACGGTGCGGCTCGCCCTGGTATTCACGCAGACCGAACAACATCGGCGCCAGTTCACCGCCTGCGCAGCCAGCCAACGCCAAGGCCGCCAAAGCATTGAGGGCGTTGTGACGGCCACGAATGCGCAGCGCATCGGCGGGCATCAAGCGTTGAATATGGATTTCTTCTTCATCGTCTTGCGCGGTCGATTTGGCTGAGATGCGCTTTTTGCGCCGCGTCTCGTCGGCCTCTAAGGCACGGACCAACCACGTCATGCCATTGACGGTTTCAATGCCATAGTCGCCAGGACGTTGCGGCATGTCACCACCGAAGGTGAGATGCGGACGCACTTGCGGTTTTTGCAGCTTCACACGAATGGGTTCGGGCAACATCGCCATCACACCCGCGTCGCCTCGGTTCAGAACCAACACACCTCGCTCACCAAAGACACGTGCTTTGGCAGCGCCATAGCCTGCCATGCTGCCATGCCAATCTAGGTGGTCTTGCGTGAGGTTGAGTACCGTCGCGGCGGTTGGCTCAAAATTGTCCACACCTTCCAGTTGGAAGCTGGACAGCTCCAACACCCACACCTGCGGCAGGAAGGGATGGTCGGGAATCGGGGGAGGTGGTGGCACGAGGGGCGGCAGATCTACTTCGTAGGCGTCTTGCTCCAAAGTATCAGTGTCGATTGCCGCGTCGATCTCGGTGCCCGTCAATTCGATTTGCGTGTCTGCGTCTGAGCCGTCTTGCGTCAATGCAGCTTGTGTCGCGGCGGCTTCTTGGGCGAGTACATCAGCAGCAGCTTGTTGTTGCGCGGCACTGTCCAAGGCTTGCGCCAAGGTATCGAGCAAGGTGGGGCCAATGTTGCCGGCCACAGCGACACGCTGGCCGGCGCGCTCCAGCAAACGTCCCGTCAATGAGGTGACGGTTGTTTTCCCATTTGTGCCGGTGATGCCCAACACCTTGGGGTGATAGGTCATGCTGGTTTGTAAGTCGTGCAAGGCTTGTGCGAACAAGGTCAGCTCTGTACCGACCCACAAGCCCGCGGCTGTCGCGGCTTGCCACACAGGTGCGACCGACTCAGGGCTCAGGCCCGGGCTCTTGAACACGGCGCGAACCCCTTGGCCTTCGACCAAGGCGGCATCAAAGCCCCCCTGCACAAATTTGACATCAGGCAACTCGGCACGCAGCACGGCTAAATGCGGCGGCTCAGCACGCGTATCCACGACTTGCACTTGCGCACCGTTGCGCACGCACCAACGCGCCATTGCCAGACCGGAATCACCCAAGCCCAGTATCAGCACCGATTGGTTGTGGAGTTGCTGCATCTTCTTATCTCAGCTTCAAGGTAGACAGACCCACCAAGCACAGCAGCATGGTGATGATCCAGAAGCGAACCACCACTTGCGTTTCTTTCCAGCCACTTTTCTCAAAGTGGTGGTGCAGCGGTGCCATTTTTAAAATCCGTTGGCCTTGGCCATATTTTTTCTTGGTGTACTTGAAGTACGTGACTTGCAACATGACCGACAAGGCTTCCACCACAAAGATGCCACCCATGATCGCCAGCACAATTTCTTGTCGAACGATCACGGCAATCGTGCCGAGCGCCGCACCCAATGCCAACGCTCCCACGTCACCCATGAACACTTGAGCAGGGTGCGTGTTGAACCACAAAAACGCCAAGCCAGCACCGGCCATCGCGGCGCAGAAAATCATCAATTCGCCTGAACCCGGGATGTAGGGGAACAACAGGTATTTGGAATACACCGAACTACCGGTCACATAGGCGAACACACCGAGCGCCGAGCCCACCAACACCACCGGCATGATGGCCAAGCCATCCAAACCATCGGTCAGGTTCACCGCATTGCTAGAGCCGACGATGACCAAGTAGGTCATGATCACAAAACCGAACACGCCCAGTGGGTAGCTCACTTCTTTGATGAAGGGCAAGAGCAAGCCGGCTTTCGGTGGCAGGTTCACATCGAAGCCTGACTTCACCCAGGTGTAGAACAGCTCCAACACGCGCAAGTTGCTACTCTCAGAAATGCTGAACACCAAATACAAAGCTGCCACCAAACCAATGATGGATTGCCACATGTACTTCTCGCGAGAGCGCATGCCCTCTGGGTCTTTGTTGACCACTTTGCGCCAGTCATCGACCCAACCAATCGCACCAAATCCCAAGGTGACGATCAGCACGATCCAAACAAAACGGTTGGATAAATCTGCCCACAGCAAGGTGGACACAGCAATGCCCATCAAGATCAACACGCCGCCCATGGTGGGGGTGCCGCTCTTGGCCAAATGTGATTGCATGGCGTATTCACGAATCGGCTGCCCAATCTTGAGTGCTGCCAAGCGACGGATCACAAAGGGGCCGGCCACCAAGCCGATCAACAAGGCTGTCAACGCGGCCATCACCGCACGGAAGGTGAGGTACTGAAACACGCGGAAGTAACCAAATTCTGGCGAGATGGTTTGCAGCCATTGGGCTAAGGTCAACAGCATGGTGTCGTTTCCTTTTTAGAGTTGTCTTGACAGGTTTGGATCGCCGCGATCACGCGCTCCATCTTCATGAAGCGAGATCCTTTGACCAACACACTGCCGAGTTGCGGCAACCGTTGTGTGACGGCGTTGTTGAGAGCGTCAATGCTGTCCAGATGCTGGGCTTTTGCACCACAGGCTTGCGCCGTAAACGCAGCCAACTCACCCAAACACAGCACGTGGTCTATGCCCATCTGCGCAGCGTGCAAGCCCACTTCTTGGTGGAACTCTGGGCCTTGTGTGCCGACCTCACCCATGTCACCCAATACCAATAAACGTGGTGCCGGCAGCTCGGCCAACACGTCAATCGCGGCACGCACCGAGTCTGGGTTGGCGTTGTAGGTGTCGTCCACCACGGTGATGCCGCGGCCTTGGCAGTGAATGTCAAACGCGCGTGAGCGGCCCTGCACAGGCTCAAACGTATTCAGGCCTTGCGCAATCACATCCAACGGCACACCGCCCGCCAATGCACAGGCGGCGGCGGCAAGCGCATTGCCCACGTTGTGACGACCTGCGATCTTCAAGTGCATGCACAACACGCCCGCAGGGGTTTTCGCCTCGACCGCCCAGTGGCTGTTTAGCCATTGCGCCGTGAGCAACTGCACCTCGGCTTCGCCCGTCATGGAGAAACGCAGGCACGCGCGATCGCCCGCCAAGCGTTGCCACAGAGGCGTGTACGCGTCGTGGGCAGGGAATACAGCGATGCCGTGAGCCGGCAAGGCTCGAATCACTTCACCATTTTCTTGCGCCACCGCTTCGACGCTGGCTAAGTACTCTTGGTGTTCGCGTTGCGCGTTGTTCACCAAAGCCACCGTGGCTTGGGTCATATCCGCCAAGCCCATGATTTCACCCGGGTGGTTCATGCCCAGCTCCACCACCGCAGCACGGTGATGTGCGCACAGACGCAACAGTGTTTGCGGCACGCCAATGTCGTTGTTCAAATTGCCTTGCGTGGCCAAAGCATCTTCGCCAAAGCCTGCGCGCAAGATGCTGGCAATCATTTGGGTCACCGTTGTTTTGCCGTTGCTACCGGTCACGGCAATCACGGGCAAGGTGAATTGGCTGCGCCAGCCTTTGGCCAATTGACCCAAAGCGATGCGCGTGTCTGCCACTTCAAACCCCGCCAATTGGGCGGCCTCTAAACCGTGATGTGCCAAGGCGGCGCTGGCACCGCTGGCCGCGACTTGTGGCAAGAAGTTGTTCGCGTCAAAGCGTTCACCTTGGAGGGCCACAAACAAGTCGCCCGCTTGGCAGGTACGGCTGTCGGTATTGACACGTTGAATGGATAAGTCAGCGTCACCATGCAGTTGTGCGCCTGTCAGCCATGGGTTGATTTGCTTCAAACGGAGGTTCATGTCAGACATGCGACCTCCTTTGCGACAGCGCTTCTCGTGCGTGCAGCACATCGCTGAACGGATGTTTCACGCCAGCGATGTCTTGGTAGTCTTCGTGGCCCTTGCCTGCCACCAACACCACGTCCTGCACACGTGCATGTTGCACGCTATGGGCAATGGCTTGCGCACGATCCGCGATGACGATGGCGCGCTGCGCATGCTGCATACCTGCCAGCATGTGATTCAAAATAATTTGCGGATCTTCACTGCGCGGGTTGTCACTGGTCAGCACCACATGCTGGGCATGTTGCTCTGCTGCGGCCGCCATCAAAGGGCGTTTGGCAACATCACGCTCACCGCCGCAGCCAAGTACACAGGTCAACTCACCCCCGCGCGACTGCGCGAGCGGCAACAAGGCTTGCACGGCTTGTGCCACCGCATCGGGCGTGTGGGCATAGTCCACCACCACCAACGGTTCACCGACCTCACCCACTGTTTGCATCCGACCGGGTACAGCCGGCAAACTGCGACACGCTTGCACGCCATCCGCCAAGCTGAAGCCCATGGCTCGCAAACAAGCGATCACACCCAATACATTGCTGACGTTGTAATGACCCACCAATTGGGTGTCGAGTGCATGCACCTCGTCACCCTCAGTCACTTCAAAGCTCAAACCCAATGCACCGTGCTCGATGCGACGGGCCACGATGTGTTGCGCACCCGTGAGCGCATCCGCGAGGCATGACACCGTCCAAACGCTTACATCGCCGCGTGCTTGCAGTTGTTTTGCCAAGGCCGCGCCGTGTGTGTCGTCCACATTCACCACCGCCGCTTGCAAACCCGCCCAACTGAACAAAGCCAACTTGGCTTGCCAGTAGTTGGCCATGTCGCCGTGGTAGTCCAAATGGTCTTGCGTGAAATTGGTGAACATGGCCACGCGCACCCGTGTGCCGTCTAGACGATGCTCCGCCAAGCCAATGGAGGAAGCCTCTATCGCGCAAGCGTTGACACCGGCATCTGCCATGTCGCGCAAGCGCGCTTGCAACATCACGGGGTCCGGCGTGGTCATGCCGGTCACTTCGAGTTGTCCCACTTCGCCCATGCCCAAGGTGCCCACGATGGCACAACGCTTGCCTAGGTTTTGCATGGCATGCGCCAGCCACCACGCGGTGGAGGTTTTACCGTTGGTGCCGGTGATGGCCACCACGTCTAGCATTTGGCTCGGTTGTTCGTAATACGCGGCAGCGATCAGTCCGCTGGCCGCTTTCAAATCTTCATAGGTGGCGATCGCATCGTTGTCGCCCCAAGCAAAGGTGTCCGCACCCGATTGCTCCACCACACAGGCGACGCCACCCTGCTTCAATGCAGACACGACAAACTCGCGGCCATCGGTCACACCACCCGGCCATGCGACGAAGCCGTCACCCGCACCGACACGACGGCTGTCCGTGTGCAATGCGCCACGCACTTGGCTGCGCAGCCACTGCGCGGCATCTTGTGGGCTATGGAGCCGCTTCATCAGAAGGACTCCTTTTCAACTTGGGTCACCACTTGGGGTTTGACTGCCATGTCGGGCTGCACGCCCATCATGCGCAAGGTTTGTTGCACGGTTTGGCTAAACACCGGTGCTGCCACATCGCCACCAAAGTAAGCACCGTTGGTAGGCTCATCCACCATCACAGCCACCACGATGCGTGGGTTGTCGATGGGTGCAATGCCGACAAAGAAGCCTCGGTATTTTTTGCTCGCGTAACCCTTGCCTTCGACCTTGTGTGCCGTGCCCGTTTTACCGCCCACGGAATAACCCATGGTCTGAGCCTTTGGCGCGGTACCACCTTGAATGGTCACCATGTGCAGCATGTTGCGAATGGCTGCAGCGTTGTGCGACGTGAACACGCGCGCACCTGCAACGTCTTGGTTGGTCTTGACCAAACTCATCGGGATCATCTCGCCGTCGTGTGCAAACACGGTATAGGCCTGCGCCAACTGAAACAAACTTGTCGACAAACCATAGCCATAGCTCATGGTGGCTTGCTCGATCGGACGCCATGTTTTATAAGCCCGCACCTTGCCAGACACAGCGCCTGGGAACGGCACCTGTGGTTTTTGCCCCAACCCGACCTGCGTGAACACTTCCCACATGTCGTGGGGTTGCATTTGCATGGCAATCTTGACCGTGCCGACGTTGCTTGATTTCTGGATCACCTCATTCACACTCAACACACCGTGAGGGTGTGCATCGGTGATCTTGGCCGTGCCCATTTGCAAATAACCAGGCGCGGTTTGAATCAAGGTCTCGGGTTTGACAATGCCCTTTTCCAAAGCCAAACCCACCACGAGTGGCTTCATGGTGGATCCAGGTTCAAACGTGTCGGTGAGTGCTCGGTTACGCAGTTGTGCGCCACTTAAGCTACCCCGCTTGCCAGGTGAGTAACTGGGGTAGTTGACCAATGCCAACACCTCCCCCGTCTTCACGTCCAACACCACAACACTGCCTGCGGCAGCCTTGTTGGCAATCACGGTTTCTTTGATTTTTTCGTAGGCAAAGTATTGGACCTTGCTGTCGATGCTCAGCTGCAAGTCTTGGCCATCCAAGGGCGGCACCATTTCGCCAATATCTTCCACGACGCGACCCAAACGGTCTTTGATGACGCGACGCGAACCCGCCTTACCACCCAGCGCCTTATTGAAGGCGAGCTCCACCCCCTCTTGGCCTAAGTTCTCCACATTGGTGAACCCCACCACGTGCGCGACGGACTCACCCTCTGGGTAAATGCGTTTGTACTCTTTGCGGTCGTAGACGCCTTTGATCTTCAAAGCGGCAATGTCTTTGGCCACCGATTCGTCTACCTGACGTTTGAGCCAAACAAAAATCTTGTCTTCGTCTTTTAACTTCTTGTCCAGTTCAGCCGAGCTCATGCCCAACAAC
>Ga0075464_10000753_pt1 | contig 14373 bp, 38 predicted proteins | sample DEB19_08_DNA_5_FD_75068 | JGI IMG/M metagenome (GOLD analysis project Ga0075464, IMG submission 75068) | Aqueous microbial communities from the Delaware River and Bay under freshwater to marine salinity gradient to study organic matter... | ecosystem: Environmental > Aquatic > Marine > Coastal ...
GTGCTGCGTGTGCGTGTGTGTGCGAGTTTTGACCGGCCTCCGGGGTTAGTCCCCTCCCCTGTTGGCGCGGTCGCGGTTGGATCGTGCAATGTTGCATGACCTGTGGGCTGGGGCTAGGGGGGATTGGGGGTCTCGGGGGTTGATGTGGTCGGCCTGCCAGGGGTTGCCGGGTTGGGGTCCTTGGCCGCAGATCCAGCAGCTGGTGGCGGTGTCGCGGATGTGTTTGGCGCGTTTGTCGTAGTTGCCTGCGTAGTGGGGTCGTGGCGGTCGTTGTGCGCTGCGTTGGCGTTCGCGGGTGGTTTGGCAGGGTTGGCAGCGGGTATTGGCTCCGAGTTGGCCGCAGTCGATGCAGGGTTTGGTCACCTGGTTTCGGGTGGGGTAAGGATGCGGCGTTCGGTTGGGTCGCTGGCGTTGGCGATGGCGGCGGCCATGGCGGGGATGATGTCTGCGACTGCGCCGGTGCTTGGGTTGCCTGCGACGTTTTTGAGGATTGCTTCGGCTTCGTCGATGGTCATGATTCCTCGCAGGGTCATCTTTCGGGTATGTAGTTCCTCATGTCGACGTACACCGACCAGGGCTCTGCCGCGTGCAAGATGCCTGGTGCTTTCAGTCCGCCATAGGTTCGAAGAATGTCGTAGCAGGCATTCATTGCTTGGTGGCGGACTATGCCGACTTTGTTGATGCCGACCCAGCAGGACACTTCGGTGGAGTCGTTGTTGAGGGTGCAGCGCAGCCACACATCGTTGTCCTGCGGCAGGTTGCAGCTTTCGAGTTTGACGCGCCACAGGTGGTCGACTTCCCACAGGTAGTCGCTGACTGGGCAGCCGAGCAGCGTTTTGGCTTCCTCGATGGTGAGGTTCGGCGATGGTGCCGGTTTGCGGTTGAACAGTCCCATGATGTCCCCCATCTGGTTGGTTGGAAACCATTGTGCACAGATGGGTTGCAAATCGCGCGACGTTAGCAGAAATGCTAGGACATTTCAGGTGTCAGTCAAGCGCGGTACAGCAGCAGCCTGGTGACCAGGTCGCACGCGATCGCCGGTTGACGTCTGGCATGGCGGACAGTGCAGGACAGCATGACCGCCAGGGCCTCGGCGTCTACGAACGTGTCGTCGTCGTACCAGCGGACAAGCATTCGATGATCTCTGACGCTTCGACCCTGCTGAGCGTGAACAGGTTGTCGATCGGTGGTTTCCCCTGGTCGGCGCGGAGCTGGTTGACGACGTCGAGGACAGGTTTCCCGGCTAGGTGCCGGATGTAGCCGATCTGTTTGCTGGTGCAATACCAGCCGATCATGGCGTCCTTCTCGGTCATGGCTGGGTGATTCCGCCGCGTTCTAACGCTTGCCGCAGGCAGGTGAGGGCGTTGGCTTGCTCCCACAGCAGGTCTTGGCCTTCGTCGGTCCACCAGGGTTCGTAGAGGAACGTCACGTCGATGCGTATGCCGCTTTCAGGTTTCCATGGGCTCGCGGCGATGGTGGCCTGGTGGACGTGAAGCCTGGTCGGGTCGAGAGGGTCCTTAGATTTCATGGGTTGTCCTGTAGGACACGCAGAGCATCCTCGGTGCTGGCACCGCAGGTGCAGTCCCAGTCACCGGCACAGCAGGGACAATTGGCTCGACAGTCTGCGTCGTGGGTCATGGCTTCTCCTGTAGGGCACGCAGAGCGGTGATTGCGTTCCATAGTGCGTCTTTGTGTGCGTCGTGTGGTGCTTCGTGGTCGTGCAGATACTCAACCGCTGCGATGCACTTGGCGAGCATTGCTTGCTGCCCATCATTGAAGATGTCCTCATCTGACAGGCCCTTTTCGTCCCCCCGCACCTTGGCGATCAGTTCGCAATGGCAGAGGGCGCAGTAGTGGCTTTCGGCTGCGTTAGTCGAAGGGCATAGCGGGTCGTGGGTCATGGTTTCTCCTGTAGAGCACGCAGCCGATCTGCTGCGACACGTAGCGCGGCGGTGATGTCGCAGCGGTCGCCGCTGCCAGGGGTGCAGAACCAGCGGCCAACATGGTTGTGGTTAGCGGCGGTGTACGTTTCGAGGACGTCGACGCATTCGCGGATCGTTTCTTGTCTGGTTCGGCAGATGACGCACACACCCCCAGGGGTTTCTGCTGGCAGGTAGACGCACCTGTGGCAGGTGCCATTGCGGCCGGGTTTCATGGCTGCTCCTTCGCTTTGACCAGGCGTCCCATGTGCAGCCAGCGGTCCGCGGTCCACTGATGCTCCGGTTGGCCTTCGTCGTCGATGGGGGTGTTGTCGCAGATCACGATGGCTGGCAGCAGGTCGTCGGCTGGTCGCAGATTGGCGATGAGGGTGCCGGTGCATTGCGGACACGGTCCGACAGCGAACCGGCGTACCGGGTTGGGGTCGAGCAGTCGCAGGCCGGTTTCCCAGGGTCCGGTGACATCGAGGACGAACTGGTGGCCGAAGGGTTGCGCCAGGTACCAGTCGCAGCGGTGGCGTAGCCACTGGCAGATACCTGGGATGTGGTCCTGCGGCCAGGTGTCCCAGGGTCCTTCCTCGATGCCGACCCTGGTCCAGGTGGTGAGGCTGGCGCGTATGTCGGTGCGGCAGGTGACGACCCGGTGGTCGAGTTTGATGCCTGGATCGGGGGTGACTGCGACTGTCGTGGTGGCTTTTCCGCTGGGGTTGAGGATGGTTTGCAGATCCGAATACAGGGTTGGCAGCTGCTGGAGTGCGCGTTTAGTGCGGTCGGCGTGCCATGCGCACACGTCCAAACCTGGTTCCTGTTGCGCTGGTTTGCGGTGTTCTAGGCGGCAAATGGTGGTTTTTCTCGCACGCGCGTCACTATGAGTCATGTTCTCTGCCAAGGTGACCACCCTCTGTTCTCAGTCCTCTGTTCTTCTCTCTTCTCTTCTCTTCTCTTCTGTATTGCACCCAGATCGCTGCGGCGCATTGCATCTGGCAGTGCGTTCGGCAATGCGTCCTGCATTGCATTGAGCATTGCTTTACGCATCGGCTGGGTGGCTTCCCCACCGGACCTCAGCGGCCGCTCTGGCTCGGGCTTTGCGGCGTTTGGTTTCCTCGTTGGACTGCTGATAGTCGGCCCAGTCGTTGATTTGCCAGCCGCCATTGACTAACTGCCACAGGCCAACATCGACGAGGCGATCAGCGTCGGCCTGGCGGCCATGGATCATTGGCAGCGCCGGTCTAGGCAGGAACCCATCGGTGCCTTGCTCCCCTGCATACGCCAACGCGCACACGTAGACGAACATTGCTCGGTGGCCATCTTTGGCTTCTACAGCCGCGAGGACTTTGTGATTTCTTGGGAAGGCGGTGTCTAGGCGCACCCATGCCAGGCCGCTCATGGTTAGAACACCGACTTGATGTAGGCGTCATGCTGGCAGGCGCTGAGCTGCTGCTGGTACCAGTTCAACGTTGGGACGTATGGCTGGCGGGACATGTCGAGGTCGTCTTTGCAGGCGGTCCACACGATGCTGGTGGAGTGTTCACCTCGCAGGCTGCGGCGTGCTTCTTTGATGGGTAGGAAGTCGTGTGTCATCAGGACTCGCAGTTGCACCCAGATCGGTTCGCCGAGGCCGATGATTTTCAGATCATGGCCGGCCATGTCCTCGCGGCTGGAGTAGTACACCTGGACGTCCCCGAGGGATGCGATGGCGGCGACGTCGTAGACAGCGCGGTACGCGTCGAGCGTCAGTTTGGCGGCTCGATGCCATTCACCTTCGGCGTTGCCTGGACGCTTGTCGGCGTAGGTGTCCCACAGCCAGTCCACGAAGCCGCGCGACAGGTCCAGGCCATGCTCGGCCCAATGCTGCAACGCCAGGGGGATGACCTGGGTGTTGCGGAACGTGTAGTCGTAGTCGTACCGGTTCCGGTAGGGGATGTCATGTTTGGCGCGTTTGCGTTCCACGATTGGCAGCGGGAACGCGGTAATGGCGATGTCGCAGGTTTGACTCATTAGAAGGGCGCCTTGTCGTCAGTTGGGGTGTTCCAGGGGTCGTCCTCGATGCGTGCCTTCGCGTCAGCGAACTGCTGTTTGCCGACCCGCTCCGCTTTCTTCACGCTGGCGGTGACCCAGCGCAGATCCGGTCCGACCGCTTCGGCCATCACCTCGACGATGGAATGCTTCTCACCGGCCGGGGTTTCGTAGGTGCGCTGTTTGATTTTGCCGACCACGATCACCGGGTCGCCTTTCTTCAACGATTCGGCAAGGTTCTCCGCAAGTTGCTTGAACGCGGTAATCGACCACCAGGACGTATCGACGTCCTCCCATTTGCCTTCCACCTGGCGGCGGCCAGAGGTGACGACGCGGAACTTCAGGACTGCGTTGCCTTGCTGACCGAACTTCATCTCCGGTTCGGTTCCGACCCGGCCGATGAGGGTGATGGGTGCGCTCATGCGCTTCTTCTCCTTTGCTGTGCTTGATGTCGTTTGCGAATCAAATTGGGGTTCTCCAGGTCGATGCCACCCCAAATGCCATCGCGCACACCGAGCGACATGGCGTAGGCGAGGCATTCGGCTTGCACAGTGCAGGACTGGCACACCTGCACAGCGGCATTGACAGCCTCAGCGCGAGCCTTCGCTTGAGCACCGCCCCAAGAGCCGCCGGGGTCCTGCGGTGCGGGGAAGAACAGTTCAGGGTCGACGTATTGGCATGACGCTTCCAACATCCAGTCCTTCAACGCCATCCCTCCCGGTGCAGCAGCTGCAGGGTGTCCAATAGGGAACGCATGACGACTGTGTTGTCCTCGACGCTCCAGCATTCCCATTCGGCGACGCGCGCCAGGCCGAGGCCTTGGCGTTGGGTGACGAGTAGGCCGATGTCGGCGTTGGCGTTGACGACTTCGCGGCTGGTTTCGGCGATCCAGTCGCGGATTTGCCGCAGGGACGCGGTTTGCGCACGTTTCCCGGCTTTGACTTCGATGATGATGCCGCGGGTCAGCAGGATGTCGCCGACGTCCTTAGCGCCGCGTAGGGCTCGTCTTTCAGCGTGCGGGTACAGGGTTTGACAGAGCCGGACAACAGCGGTTTCGGCGCGGGTTCCTTTGTCCTTGGAGGGGTTCATTGCGGGCTCCCTGCGGGGTTTTGGGGGTGTCTAGGTGCGGTGTATAGACACCTGGCATGATCGGCGGCCACAGGGGAAGGAATGGGCGCATGGAGCCGGTTCTGCTGGCGTGGTCGGATGCCGCGTGGGCTGTGATGCTGCAAGACCCGCAAGGCCGCTGCGCTGGCCTGGTGTACCTGGGAGATGACCTTCCGGCCGCTCGGCAGGCGGCCGCCTTGGCGGCCTCGGGTATCCACAACCATCTGGAGTGTCAGTGGGTCGAAATCCCCTGCACCTGTGGTTTCGTGGAGGGTGCCCAACCAGCCAGCGACCCCGCTGCGCACAGTTCGGATCTCGGACGAGTTGTGGGAGAAGGCCCGAAAGGTCGCGGCTCGCAATGACGAGTCGGTCTCTGAGGTCATTCGCCGCGCGCTCCTGGAATATGTCACGACTGGTCCCAAGAGTGCGCCAGCCAGCCGGTCGCGGCGGCGTCAGCCGGGTGCTCGGTAACCCACTGGTGGCAGTCGTGACACAACGCGCGGCAGTTTGACCGGTCCAGGATTGACCCGCCGCGTGCCCGGCTCAGCACCTCGTGCACCTCGGTGGCCCTGGCTGCGTGGCAGCGTTCGCACACCTGGTCGTCGAGCATGTCCCTGACCAGTCGGCGTCTGGCTCGATACTCGCGTTCCCGCTCCTGGGACCGGAACCTCACGACAGGTCCTTGACGCATTCCAGGTGACCAGCAAGCGCTTCAAGTTCGGTTCGGTAACGCACCTGGCGTTCTATCTGCTGAGCCGACATCACCAGGGTTTCGAAGATAAAGCCATCCCCGGCGTCAATGCCGGTCCACACTGTGGAAACTGTGCAGTCGCCGATCGTGGTGCGAGCGACCCGATGGTTGGCCTGCTCTTCGCAGAACTCGTCCAACGTGATGTCTAAGTTGTCGCGGTCCATGTATCTCATGTGTGTTGTCCAATCGGTTCGGCAGCGAACTGGTTCCTGGTCGCAGCGGACAACGTCCGCCCGACGTCGATCTGCACGCCGAGGGTTCGGATGCGTTCCCGGCAGGCCCGATGTTGTGCTGCTGCCAGTTCGGCGGCCAGGACCAGGTCGGCGACCTGCACAGTTGCGTGCGCTTTGCGCGCGTCGATGGACCCTTCGGCCTGCAGGTATGCCTTCGCTTCGGCGACTTCAGCGGCCTGCTTCGCCCTGACCGCCTGCTCATCGAGGACAGCGACGTCGTCGGTGGCCTTGTCCAACAGTCGTGACAGTTCCGACAGCCGCAGCACAATCTCGCCCTGGTTGGGGATCATCCGACAGCCCTTTTCGCCAGGGACTGCAAACGAACCTCCACCTGGGATGACAGGTGGTCAAACGTCCAGGTGTTGGCCTGCTTGTCGCTGATGCCAAGTTCCCTGGCAGCTGAGCCAAGTTCCCCGCGATCCAGCAAGCGCTTCACCCGGTTCATCTGATCCAGGGCGTCTAAGCGGTTTCTGGCCGCGTCAGGTGTGCGACGTGACAGCACACCAACCATCCAGCCCAGCATGTAGCCGAACAGCACACCGATCGCGCCGATGACGAAGAACAGCGCCACAGTGGTCATGTGCCACACACCGAGCAGCGGCGACGCTTCCACCGCCACGCGCCGCAGCCGCGGCAGCGGTTCACATCACGATCCATGATGCTTCTCCCCCTTGATGTCCTCGATGAGCAGCCAGATCAGGTCGGCGTCCTCCGGGTCGGCGGCCGCGAAGTGGCGTCCAAGCCAGTCGACGATTGCTTGCCGCTCGTGGAATCGGGCTCGCTTGGCGTCGGGGCTTTCATATGTGCCTTCACGTAGTGGGTTTGGAACGCTTGTGCGCCACCAGGACCCGCTGCTGGACAGAGCAGACATCTCCACCTCATTCCTCACTCATGTCGAGGTCCTGTTGGCAGCCCAGGCACGTCCAGCGCAGCGACTGCTTGTTGATGACGTGCGACGTGTACTGCTTGCAGGCTCGGCAGAACAGTTCAGTCATCGAGGTCACGAGAGATCCCCGACTCGACGTGGAACAGCCACAGCATGTGAATGAGCCAGCCGCCGGACCACTTGGACAGAAATGGGATGCGGCTGAAACCATCCCCAAGGACCAGGTGCAGGTCGTCAGGTTTCGCACCGGCCTTGAACATCAACCAGCCGACGTAATCAACCTGCGCGCCTTGAATCGGGAGACGCGCAGCGGCCATGCCAGCCGGTGTTGTCGGTTTTGGCACCTTCGTTGGGTTTCGCTCAGTGCCCCACGCCAACACCGGCGGCTCATTCGACAGACCCAAAGGGGTGTCCGCGATGCGTTCCCGCTCCGCATGGTCACCGCACGCAGCCCGAAACTGGTCACCGACCCACCAGCCATCGACCGCGTCAAGGTCACAGTCGGCAACCATGCAAAGTTCACGCATGGCCAAGCCCCTGACGCTTCTCAAACCATTCGTCAAGCAGCTGCTGGCGTGAGTCCTCGTCCAGGTGGTGGGCGTTGATTTCGTCAGCAATGGACTTCAGGTGGACGAACTCTGTGGCGTCGCGGATCCCAGCCGCCCAACGTTTGAGGTCGTCGTCGGACGCGACAGGCCTGGGTCCTTCCAGTCTCGGAAACTTCCCGGCGCTGACGCCATCATCATCGTCGTCAGCGGCGATCCCCAAAGCGGCTAGCAGCGAATACCGGCGCGCGTACGTGATCGCCGAACCGACCTGCTGCCAGGTTTGACCCATCGGACCCGACAGCGGCCCGAACGCAAGTGTTTCCCCCGATGTGTGAACCAGCGTTGTGTAGACGCACAGCCGGCCATCTTCAATGCGGGTGTCCTGGGTGACGACCAGGTCATGAGCGGCCAGCACCGGCCGCACATGCTCCAAGACGCTGGCCAGGTCAGCGTAGGTGTACGAATACTGACCCATCGCAGCGGTGCGAGCCTTCGTCGGATTCGTCAAATCCTTAGCCGCAGCGACCAGGGAGGCTGAGAGCGCAGGTGTCTCAGTCATCGCGGGTCCACGAACTTCGTCATCGTGGGAGTGCAGGACCAGCGGCCACCGACCCAGTGGTGCTTACCGGTGCCTTTGCCGCGCCAGTTCAGGATCGTGTAGAACGCGGCGTCCTGCCAGTACCGGTTCCATTGCTCCGCTGGCAGCGATCGGAGAATGCGGGTCAGGCGTTTGGCTTCCCTTTTGCCGACCTCATGCTTCAGTTCCTTGTACAGCATCCAGGTGACGCCACGCTGCAATGCTGGCGACATCTGATAGGTGCCGCCATAGTCGCCACCGGGTCGGCCATCGAGGTTGCCACCGCCACGCGCGGTATAGCCGAAAGAGGCCTCACGCGTGCCAACACACTGCCGGTACGCCTCCTGGTCGGGATAGAAGTACTTGCCGCGATACGCGGACCGCTCAAACCCGGACAGGTCCTTGGACAGTCGCGTCGCGGACCCATGCACCGGTTTCGGCATGGGCTGGGTGATGCAGCCGGTGGAACGCGGCTCAACGATGCAGTCGGAGGGAACATCAGCAGGGCCAACCATGAGGGTGGCCGCAACCATGGCGGCCACCACAATCACCGACCCTCAAATGCTCGGCGGAAGGCGGCCCACTGGCGCATCGTTCGCGCATCCAGGTCGCCCCTGACAGCCCGATCCAGTCGGGCGATAAGCCGGGTCACTTGACCAGCTCCAGCGCCTGGTCGACGTGGTTGTCCCACGCCTGGTGGCGCTTCTCGGCCTGGCGCATCGCCAAACCGGCAGTGATCGTGCAGACCGCCGCAGCGGCCAACATCAGTTCCATGCGGTTCCTCCTTGGGGTTCGGCAGCAGCGGCGGCCCACGAGAGAAAGCCGCCGCTGCTGCCAGTCCCTGGGCGCATCCAGGGACGACGAAGCCCCCACCACGCCCTGGAAGGGGTAGGCGTGGTGGGGGCGGTGGGGTGCGCAGGGAAGGACCTGTCGATTTCCTGACGAAAGTGATTGGTGGTAATTCGTGTCCCAAACCAGCGCTACTGTCGTCACGATCGCCCCTCCCGGCGGTCGTGGGTTCACGCGTGATTAGCGGGGCTATGCCCCCCGGCGTGTCTGAGTGGGATATCCGGTGATATCCACTCAGGTCTAGCCGCTAACGCTGCGTGAACCCGATGGGTCAGCCAGATTTAGGGTCTGGCTAGGAAGGTCAGGGGACATGAGTAGCAGAGGTCTGGGGGATATGACAAGCATTTCGGGTCGGCGTGTCGCAGAAATGCTGGAGGTTTCGCTGCGGCAACGCGGGTTCTCAGAAAACACGATCAAGAATCGGTGTCGGGTGGTGCAGCAGTTAGACGATGTCGGATTGGCTACCCGGGACGACATCATGGCGGTGGTGAGCAGGCCGGAGAAGCTGCGCAGTCGCAGGTTGTATTTGATGCACCTGCGGCAGGCATACGCGGATCTGATTGAACAGGGTGTCGTCGAGCGTGATCCGACTGTGGGGATTCGTTTCCCAAAGATTCCGAAGGATCAACCTCGGCCGCTGACGCAGTTGCAGGTGGAACGTTTGATCGTTGAGCCGAAGTTTCGGGTGCGTGCGTGGACGATGCTGGGTGCGTTCGCGGGGTTGCGTGCATCTGAGGTCACGCGGATAACACCGCAGGACCTGGTCGTGACTGACCAGGGGTATGCGCTGCGGGTCATTGGAAAGGGAAGGAAGGAAGCGACAATTCCGGCGCATCAGAAGATCGTGGATCTGCTGCTGGATTTGGAGCCTTTCCGGGATGCGCTGTGGCCGATCGCACCAAGCAGGTTGTCCCAGGTGTGGTCGAAGGCTGCATCCGATTTGGGGATGCCAGGCTTGCGGTTTCACCAGTGTCGGCATTTCTTCGGCACCCAGGTGTTGCGGACCACTGGGAACCTGTTGGTGACGCGCGATCTGATGCGGTATAACTCGGTGGCGACCACCGAGGTGTACGCGAAGGTCATCGACGACGCTGGGTTCCGCGCGGTCGCCGGGTTCTAACAAAGACAACGCGCCCGGTCCTCGTGCGGGGGACACGAAGGCCGGGCGCGTTGTGCCCAGCGTCGCGGTTGTCGCTGGGGTCGTCAAAGTCAATCCTCGTCCCACATGGGTTCGCCGAGGTTACGGTCGTGGCGGTCGGGGTCGAGTTCGCTGGTCATGGTGAACCCAAGCGGGGTTTTGTCAGGTTCGGGTTCGTCGTCGACGCGTTCGATGCTGGCTGCGGCGGCTAACAGTTGCAGCGCGATGGCTGCGGTTTCGCCGAGGTCGGCGTCGGTGTCGAGTCGAATGTCAATGTCGGCGACGACTATTCGCAGTCGCACAGTCGTTCCGCGATCAGCGTATAAGCGACCTGGTCGACGTAGTTGTCGCGGCTGTACGTGTGCCGGGACCGGCTGACCTTCAGCAGAACCATCATTTGTGCGACGTCGTGCGCGTCGATTGGCTTGCCAAGGTACGCGCTCCACATGGCGGCGGTGCGGCCGAGGTTCACTGTCGGGTCGCCATACGTGTCTTGACGTTGGCGACCGACGAGGTCGAGAGCGTCAGCTGCGATCCGATAATCACAGGAATCGGACATCGTGGCCTCTCTCGCGTTGTTACCAAATCTTGATGTGCCAATGTGCGCATGGTGTTGACAGGTCTACATCTACCCTGTAGATTGCTCTACATGAGGTCGGATGGTCCGACCGGGAAGGGGCCCCAATGAGCGCTTATGGCTCACGCAAGGTCGGCGAGAACATCGTCGGCATCGGCACCATCGAGCAGGTCTCCATGACTGCCTACCGGGTCGGCCAGACCTGGATTCCATTCGTCAAGGTCGACCAGGTCACATCGGTCGAGCCCTTGGTCTTGCTGGATTGGAGCCGGGCATGAGCCCGGCTCCGCACGTCGGTCCATTCGCTGTCGGGATCAGCGGCCGGGTCTACTGCACCGGATGCCTACGCGGCGCTGACAGCGCCGATACCCTCAACACCATCGCCTGTGTTGCCGAGTTCTTCGAGGACTGAGCATGACACCAAATGAGGACGTGCTGCAGCAGGCCGGTCAACGTTGGCAGGACATACGTGCTCAAGAACGTGCCATTGGCGCGGAGGTCTACGCGCTGATCGTCACTGTGGTCAATGAAGGGACCTCTGAGGTTCGTGCCGCTGAACTCGCTGGTGTCGACCGCATGACTGTGCGCCGGGCGCTCGGCAAACGCTCCTAGACGATTTGCAGGTTGTTCCATCGGCCGCTTTCGGTGGTGAAGCAGATGGCGGCTGGTGGACTGGCCAGGCCTCCGCGGTGCTGCCACCAGGTGGAGCCGCCATCGAGGGAACCTGTGCGCATGTGGGTGACCGGTCCGAGGTGTTCAATGCGCAGCGAGTGATAGTGGCCGGATAGGACAATGTCGCAGGTGCCGATCGGCTCCCGGTTGAGTGCTTTCGATGCCAGCCAGGTGTCCAGCTTGCCGCGCGTTTGATGACCATGCAGCACACCGAGTCGCGTTCCGGCGACCTCAGCGGTGACGTGCAACTCGTCAACACCGGGGAACATCCACGTGATGCCGGTGTGGCCTTTCGCGTCGAGGACGTCGGCGACTTGGACAATGCCTTCCACATCCCACGAGTCGTCGTACCTGGACGCCATGATGTCGCCGACGCGCATCGCTTCACCATGGTTGCCTGGCACAGCGAGGACTGTGACGTCGTCGGTCAGGTCAGCGAACGTTTGGATCTCCGCTAACGCCAGGCGCCGGTAGACGCGGATCTGCTCAGTCAGGGTGAGGTCGAGCCTGGCGACCAGGCGGCCGCCCTGCGACTGGGTGCCCTCAATGCAGTCCCCAGCGAACACCAACGCGGCAGGTCCAGCGTGACCGGATTTCCGCAGCGCCTTGAACCTGCTGATCGCCTGGTCCAGGGACCGGTAGAAACGCTCCACTGTGCCGCTGGACCCATCCCCATCAGGTTTGCCAAGTTGCAGGTCACCGGTGAGAAATACGAATGCGGCTTTGCTGGTGGGCTTGCTGACAGGTTTCGGTGGTCGTGCTGCGCGCAGCAGCTCCTCAACGTCGACCTGGTTGGGTGCGGGTTCGACGACGAACCTGTACCGCCACACCGGCCGGGTGGTGGCGTCGTCACCTTGCTGGTCGCGCTGCCACGCGGCCGGATCGAATCTGGCCTCAACGAGCCTGACCCGGTACCCATCGGGAACTGTGGTGCCGAGGGATTCCACTGCTTGCCGCCACGTTGATTCGTCACCCAGTTCGGGTCCGGCTGGCATTGTGATGATGCGGCGACCATCCGGCTCATATTTGATGCCAGGTTCCCAGCCGGTTGGTGCTGTTGTCGCGGTGGCGGTGCTGCGTGCCTCGGCAAGTTCCCGCAGCCGGTCAGACAATGCCACGACACCTGCAGCGGCCGGTGCGGTGCCGCCAGATCATGCGTTCGTCAATGCGGTGGCCGAACTCGGTGACAATTTTCGCCACCAGGTGGTTCGGCAGGTAGCCGGTCGCAGAGCGGTCCAACGCCAGTTGGCCCTCCAACGCGGCGACGTCATCGGGTTGCAGCGCGGCCAACAGTTCCTGGACCGGACATGGTCGGCCGCCTTTTTTGGCCTGTGCTTGCGCGAGAAGGTCAGCGAGCCCGGACACCCTTGGGGTCGATCCCTAACTTGTCGATCAAGCGCTCGACATCGGCGACTGAGGTGCCTTGTTTCAATTCCCAGTGCATCGGGTCGTAATACCGGTCAGACCAGTCGCCTCCCCAGTTGACGATTTTGTAACGCTTCTTGATGACGTCGGTCGCGGTTTTGTTGCGCTTCAGGCTCCACCATTTGCGGTTGGCGAGGTTCTGGGAGCCATGCCCGGACCAGTTGAGGTCCATGGCTGTGCCGCTGGCGTGGTTGGACCAGTTCGGGTTGACGCGGCTTTGCCGGTAGGCGTAGCCGCCATCGTCGTTCTTGCCCAGGGACAGCGGCTCGATGGTTTCGTTGTAGTCGGCGGCCAATGCGAGGAAGAATGGCAGCACCTCGCGGCGCAAAGTCAACCTGATTTTGGTCCCTGGGACTGTGCCGGTCGCGAGCCTGCGGTCCCCTGGCTCTAGGACGAGCCAGCCATTGATGGACCTAGGCGGAGGCGCTACCACGACCGTACCTCGCGTCATCTGGGTTCAACCAGTTGATGAACACCGGGACCAAAGCGGCACCAACAGCGACCCAAATCGGTCCCACACCCTGGTTCGCCAGTTCGTCAACAAACGCACCCAACGCCGCACCGAGTGCGATCTTCACCATGGACGCGATCGGACTGGTGGCAAGCCAATGCTTCAACCACGCCCAACCCTGATTGAGCCATTGCTTCATGTGTGCTCCTAATATGCAAAAAGCCCCGCCGAAGCGGGGCCTGGACGTTGTGAATCAGGTTCGGTGATGGTTGTCGATGTGGTCGTCAAGCCTACGCCGAATCTCGCGGACGTCAGCTTCAGTGCGGGTCCACTGGTCCCTGGCCGACGCTCCCCCATTTGGTTTGAACTCCCGCAGCATTGCTACCTGTGCGCGGATCAGCCACAGCAGCGCAGCCATGATCGTCGCGCCGATACCTACGAGAGCAGCGATGGTTTCCAGTGTCATGGTGCTGCCTTGACCAGCGCGGCGATCTCGGCCTCCGACAGTCCAAGGGCCTGCAACTTCGCAGCGGCTGATGCGCGTGCCGCCTCCTGAGCTGCGATCGCTGCCTCTGCTTCTTGCGCAGCTGCTGCCGCTTCAGCCTGGTCCTGCTGATACTGAGTCAACTCTTCGGTCGTCATCTCTCGCTCAATGGTTTCACCTGTGGCCGCGTCGTGAATGACGATAATTGGGTTACTCACGATTCCCTCAATCCATAAACAGTGATGCTGCCTGTGATCGTGCCGGTTGATGCGCCGCCGCCCTGTAGGACTGTCGCGGAAAAGCCGTCATATGACGTCGTATTGGTATTGCTCATCGTGTTGAGGCCAAGAGCAAGGTTGCCGGTTTGCGCATATCCAAAGCTTGTCCAGGCGACTGTGGCAACAGCATCGAATGGATTCGAAAGTCGCATGAAGCAGGCCCCCATGCTTGATGTTTCGGTGTAGCCCAGGGATTCCAAGAAGTAAGTTGCAGTCGTCGAAATATTGCTGCTGATGGTGGTGCTGCTAGCAAAAATCCATTCGTGTCGGTAGTTTGTCGTTGCGTCGACGCCGCCGACACGTAGGCGCACCTCAACCTTGTTCAGCGCAACTGAGCCGGAGAAGTTTCGCACCAGCAGGTAGTGCTTATAGGTGCTGCTGAAGCAGTTGTCGACGCTGACAGTGGACGCAGTCGTAAACGTCGTCGTCGTGATCTTCTTCCAC
>Ga0075464_10000754_pt1 | contig 14356 bp, 11 predicted proteins | sample DEB19_08_DNA_5_FD_75068 | JGI IMG/M metagenome (GOLD analysis project Ga0075464, IMG submission 75068) | Aqueous microbial communities from the Delaware River and Bay under freshwater to marine salinity gradient to study organic matter... | ecosystem: Environmental > Aquatic > Marine > Coastal ...
ATTTTCTAAAAACTTCAATTCCTGTTCTAGTTGCTCTAATTCGTTTTCTTGTAAATGCAAATCGGACAATTCTTCCAGCAAATGTTTTTTATAAAGTTCTGTTTCTTCAAATTTTACTTTTTCCGCGAGTAGCTCATTTAATTGCTTCTCGTTTTCCTTCCATGTTGTAAAAGTAGATTGATAAGTAGCAGTATCTTTTTGCAGGTTTGCTAAAGCGTCAATTACAGTTCGCTGAAAGTCGGTATCTCCTAAGGTCAAGGTGTCGAATTGCTGGTGCAAGTCCACTAACTGCGTTGTTAATTGCTTTAGCTCGTTTAAATTAATGGGGCTATCATTAATAAAAGCCCTAGACTTTCCTTGTGCACTTATTTCTCTTCTTATAATTACTTCATCACTAAAATCAATATCATTCGCGTCAAAAAATGCTTTGTAATTTTCCTTGTTCGTCAAGGTGAAACTACCTTCTATAAAACATTTCTTTTCAGGGTCTCTGCAAACAGTACTGTCTGCACGGTCGCCCAGTATCAAACCTAAAGCGCCCATGATAATACTCTTACCTGCACCCGTTTCTCCTGTTATGACTGACAAGTCATTTGATAGATCAATATTTAAATGATCTATCAATATATAGTTTTGTATTTCTAACTTACTTAACATGAATTACTGCAATATACTATTGTTTAAGACATCTTTGAATTCCCGACTTCGCTTTTTGGTCCAATGAATTTTTGAAAGCGTGGTTTTTCATATTAATACAGGTATTAAAATACTCAATCGCTTGTTGAGTTTTCCCTTTGGTTTCGTAGATTAATCCAATTTGCAATGCCGCCCTTGCTGCAAAATAGTCCGTTAAATTGGCTCCCTTTTCTAATGCGGATTTATAAAATTTAATAGCTAATTCGTCTTGTTCCATTAAATCATAAATCCGTCCAAGTCGATATGCAAATTCTGTTTTGTCGGATTCTGAATCAAAATCATTTGAAGTTTTTCCTGCTAAAATATTTACAGCTTGAACCTGATATCCACCGTCACTCAAAAGCCTTGCTTTTAAAAGTAGGGGATTAGGCCAGCTTCCATTTTTAGCATTCTCATAGGCTTGTTTGTCGGCGTCGGTGATTTGATTGCCTAGTTTTAAAACATATGCGCGGTAAGCATTTGCTTTTTTTAGGTCTCCTTGCATGTAGGCAATCCAACTTAATCTTTCGTAAGCGTCTTTGATATAAAAATTACCCTTAAAGCTGGCTATAAAGTCGGTAAATGCTTTTTGCGCTTTGTCTAATTTAAGTTCATTCAAATTGGCATAGCCTAATTCTAATTGCCAAAAGGGTAGGCTCAAATAAGCATCACTGTCGTCCATCTGTGTAACAATATTTAAAGCCTTAGCCGACTGCTGATGGTTCAAATACATATTGGTTGCCATATACGCATGCATCTGATTCGTTTTGAAATCGTAATTGTTCTTTTCTAAAAAGTCAAAGGTCTTTTTAGTATTACCTTCAAAATTCATAATCAAATAAGGGTACACAAATAAAGCCTCATTTCGAGCTCTTTGACTGTATTCGTCATTACTCGTTATGTATTTTAATACCAGGGCATTTCCGTCGCTTATTTTGCCTGTCATGCCCAATACACTAGCCATCCATTGATATCCTTTAGGGATGGTTCCAATAACAGTGGTCATGATACCCAGATAAACATCGTTTGGGCTAAATTTCGGGAACTTTGACTTGTTCTCTTTGAATAGTAAGTAGGCCTTTCTAAAATCAAGCGCCGCTTCCCAGTTTTTATCAAATCGGATAGCAACAAGTGATTTATGTAAATGAGCTAGTCCCAAACTATATAAGTAATAGGGACTTTGTTTTGGCCCATCCTCGAATAGGTCAATTCTTTGTTTGAAATGAGGATAGAGCTGGTTGTATTCTGCCGTATTCTCGTTTAAAAATAATTGGTAGAATTCGGCATAGCTATCCAACAGTGGGTACACTAAATTATTGGGGTTGTTCTTTTTGTCGGCGGCAATCCACTTTTTCGCTTCTGGTATGCGAAGGTGGGTAATGGATTCATAGATAGATTGAGTTCTGTCATTCCAATTATATTGGAGCTGGGCTTTGGAAGCACCAAAGGAAAATATTAGGAGCCCTAATAAAAACAGCTTTCTCATAGGGTGTAAAAATAAAGAAAGGGTAGCGGTTAGGCTACCCTTTCTGGGAATATTTTATGAAATGGGAGTAAGTATTATTTACCCTCTTTTTCTGCTAAAACGTCTTCTACCAAAATACGACCACAGTTTTCACAAGCAATGATCTTTTTGTGTAAACGTATCTCACTTTGACGTTGAGGAGGAATAGAGTTAAAACAACCACCGCAAGCATCTCTTTCTACGGTTACAACAGCCAAGCCATTACGGTAGCTATTGCGAATACGATCGTAACTGTACAATAAACGCTCGTCAATATGCGCTCTTGCTGCATCACTTTTTGATCTTAATTCTTTTTCTTCAATTTCTGTATCTGCAATGATTTTCTCTAATTCACCTTTTTTGTGCGTCAACACACCGTCCTTAGTTGCAATTGTTTTTTTAGCACTATCCAATACTTTGATCTTCTCTGCTAATTCTTCGTTTGCGTCACGGATATGTTTTTCAGCAAGTTTGATTTCCAAACCTTGCATTTCGATTTCTTTGTTGATAGCTTCAAACTCGCGGTTGTTTTTCACATTCTCGCTTTGTTGCTCGTACTTCACTAATAAAGCTTCACTTTCTTTAATGGCAGCTTTCTTGTCTTCAATGAATTCAGTGATACCATTTATCTCTTCTTCGATTCTTGTTTGTCTGTTCACTAAACCTTGAACCTCGTCTTCCAAATCTTTTACTTCCATGGGTAATTCACCACGTAAGATTTCGATTTGATCGATGCTACTGTCAACACATTGTAGACGGTAAAGATTCACTAATTTTTCTCCTACTGAAAAGTCTTTAGCTGATGCCATATTTCAAGTTTATTTAAAGTAATTAACCGGTTGTGTTTTCACCATGGATTCGAGGACGGCAAAGGTAGGGAATTTAAGCGTTAAATAGTCAACAATTAGTGCAGGAACAAAATGTTCACTTTCACCATGCCCAATATCCATTAAAAGGTATTTGCCGTCTGCTTCAAAAAACTCATGGTATTTTAAGTCGCTGGTAATAAAGCAATCTACTTTTTTATCCTTTAATTTACTTAATAAAAAACTTCCACTACCACCACATAATGCAATGGTTTTCAATTTATTATTAGTTAAATTTGTGTGTTTTATAACTACTAATGAAAGTTTCTCCTTAACCCATTTGATAAAGTCAAGTTCGTCTGTTTCAAGTGGCAATTCGCCAATTAAACCCGATCCTATTGCATGCCCATTACGGTCAAAAATTCCTGGCTGGGGGGCTAATATTTCTCTGTTTTCAAGATGTAATTTGTCTGCTAAAGTCTTATTTACACCGTCTATTAAATTGTCTAAATTGGTGTGAATTGCGTACAAGGCTATTCCATGCTTTATGGCTTTAAGTATTGTTCGGTTCACGTAATGGTCCGAACTCAGCTCTTTAATGCCCTTAAATACGATAGGGTGATGACTAACAATTAGGTTGCATCCCTTATTAATTGCTTCTTCAATAACCGCCTCAGTGCAGTCAAGTGAACAAAGAATACCGGTGCATTCTCCATTGGGGTCTCCAACTATCAATCCACAATTGTCATAAGATTCTTGAAAATGAACTGGGGCCCAATCCTCTAAAGCGGAAATAAACTGTTTAATTTGCATGTGCTAATTTAATTATTAAATATTAAATGAAATTAAGCATTAAACATTTTATTTAAATAACTATTATTATAGTATTATGAATCAATCAATTATATTATTCTGGTTTAGAAGAGATTTAAGATTTAATGACAATACTGGACTATTTCATGCCCTGCGTCAGGCTAAGGAAAAAGGCCAACAAGTGCTTCCCATTTTCATTTTTGACAAAAATATTTTGGGACAATTGGAAGATAAAGAGGACCGACGAGTGGATTTTATCCATCAAGTTTTAACAGGATTGCAACAAGATTTAGTAGAAAAAGGCAAATCCCTTTGCGTAAAACAGGGTAAAGCTTTGGAAGTTTTTGAGCAAATAGTTAAAGAATATTCCATTTCCGAGGTGTTTACAAATCATGATTATGACCCAAAAGCAAATTTAAGGGACCAACAAATCAATGATTTTTTAGCCAAAAAGGGAATGGAATTTCACACATTTAAGGACCAAGTGATTTTTGAAAAGTCCGAAGTGACCAAAGACGACACAAAACCATATACCGTTTTCACCCCTTATTCTAGAAAATGGAAGGCATTATGGGCGGTTCAAAAACCAAAATTATTACCCTCCGAAAAAGGGATGGCTTACTTTTTGGATACTAAACCCATTTCTATTCCTACGCTCAAAGACCTTGGATTTAAGAAAACGGACCTAGTGATTCCAGACAAAAAATGGAAACTAAACACGGTAAAAGGGTATACGGATCAAAGAAATTTTCCTGCAGTGGAGGGTGGAACTTCCCATTTAGGAGTCCATTTAAGATTTGGGACTATCTCCATTAGGCAGTTGGCTTTGGAGACAGAAGCATTAAATGAGACTTTTTTGAACGAACTTATATGGCGTGATTTTTACCATATGACACTTTGGCATTTCCCACATGTGGCAGAGGGCAAGTCCTTTAAAGCGCAATATGATTTTATACAATGGCGAAATAATGAAGCAGAATTTAAAGCTTGGTGTGTCGGAAAAACAGGCTATCCTATTGTGGATGCCGGAATGAGAGAATTAAATGCAACTGGATATATGCATAATAGGGTTAGAATGGTAGTAGCAAGTTTTTTAACCAAACATTTATTAATAGACTGGCGATGGGGGGAAGCTTATTTTGCACAAAAACTATTAGACTTTGATTTAGCAGCAAATAATGGAGGATGGCAATGGGCAAGTGGAAGCGGTTGCGATGCGGCCCCTTATTTTAGAGTATTTAATCCTAGACTTCAAACTGAAAAATTTGATAAAGAATTAAAATACATAAGACATTGGATTCCTGAACTAGATAGTTTTGACTATCCAAAACCAATTGTGGTACATGAAGAAGCAAGGGTAAGAGTGCTTGCGGCGTATGCTAAAGCGTTGAAAGATTAAGCATTTAAATTAGCATAAACTGCTTCTAGTTGTGCTATCGCTTTTTTACCGTCGGTACCCATGTTAATACTAAAATCATTAACATATAAATCAATGTGTTGACGCATTACATTTTCAGACATTTCTTGAGAATGGCATTTTACATATTCAGGTAAAACAGCGTAACTGTTTTTAAAAGCATACTCCACACTTTCTTTAATAAGACTATCCAAAATGGCTACTTGTTCAATGGGTAAATTCTTTTTTGCAATAATGCCACCCAATGGAATAGGGGCGTTAAAACTTTCTTCAAAATAAGTACCTAAGTCCATCCATTTACTCAAGCCTTTTTCTGCATAGGTAAATCGGTTCTCATGAATGATCACGCCAGCGTCTACCTGTCCAGATAACACCGCGTCTTCAATTTCGTTGAACACTAAAAACTTTTTATTTTTCACATTAGGGAATGCTAAACTAAATAATAAATGAGCAGTGGTGTTAATGCCAGGCACTGCAACAGTCATGATAGTTTCGTCCGGCTTGCCATTATTAGCTATACGGCTTTGGTCTTCCTTATAAATCAATAACGGTCCAACGCCTTTACCTAATGCACCACCGCTATTTAATAAATGGTAATCATTTTTTACCAAGGGCCATACGCCATAGCTAATTTTAGAAATAGGTAGTTTCCCCTGTAATGCACATTCGTTCAAGGTTTGAACGTCTTGTAAAGACACATTGAATTCAAAACCCTTTGTGTCAATTTTATGATTCACTAAGGCGTCAAAAATAAATGTATCGTTAGGGCAAGGAGAAAATCCTAAATCAATTACTGGCATCTTAAGCTGTTTTATGTAATTCGTCTAATAATTTTAATAAGGCTTCGTTTAAATTATAAATAGCTTCTTGCATTTTCCATTTTGCTTTATTGCGTTCGCCTATATAATTAGACACTGCACGTAATTGAATAAACGGAGCGTGCAAGTCTCTTCCAATATAATGTAATGCAGCGCCTTCCATGGACTCTAGTGTTGCTTTATAACGACCGCTATATAATTCTATTTTAGATTTTTCTGTACTAATTGTATTTACGGTAACTGCTTTTTTAGTGGGTAGTTTCAATAAATTATATTGGTTTAACCATGGGTTGGGCAGACTCTTTTTTTCATAAGGAGGGTCGTTGGGCTTATCCAATTTCAAATCATATAAGTCCTTCCAAACTTTATTTTCTACCACTCCAATATCTCCAACAAAATCATCCTTTACTGCAATACTTTACCCAATGGAACTTTCTTGTCAAAGCTTCCAGCAATTCCAATTTGAATAATTAAAGAAGGCGTTTCCTGTGTAAACATCTTCATTAAAGACACACTCGACGCTAGCATCCCAATACCAGATTCATGGAATCCAACCGAAAAACGCTTATTATTGCCTACGTAAGCAGGGTTGATTTTTTGGAAGCTTGGCATCCATTCTCCATTAGTAGCTGCTGTTATGATTACTCTCATAGCACAAAGGTCGGCACAAATTTTATATCTTTGCAAAAATTGATGAAACAATGGTGTACTTAACAAGAGTGGAACATTTTAACGCAGCACATAAATTGGCTAATCCTAACTGGTCAAAAGAGCAGAACGAAGCCATGTTTGGGGTATGTGCGAATGAGAATTGGCATGGCCATAATTATGAGTTATATGTTACTATCAAAGGGACTCCTAATGCCGAAACAGGCTTTTTGTTTGACGTTAAAAAGTTGAGCATTATTATAAAGAAATATATCATTGACGAATTAGATCATAAGAATTTGAATTTAGATGTGCCGTTTATGGCAGGTCAAATGTGTAGCACTGAAAACTTAGCCATTGCTGTTTGGAATCAATTGGCCCCACATATTCCAGCAGAAGTACAACTGCATTGCATTAAATTATACGAGACTCCAAGGATTTTTGTAGAATATTTTGGATAGTTTGAGCCTAAAATACTGAACGTTTAAACTTTATTGTAAAAGGTTAAACAATATTATGAATTCCACGTTATATATAATAGTAACTTCGTTATCTTAATTTGGAACCATGGATCATAAAGTAGCCGTATTTAGGAAAGAACATTTCAATTCAGCACATCGTTTATTTTGTGCTGATTGGTCTGATGCCGAAAATAAGCGTGTTTTTGGTGCATGCAGTAATCCAAATTATCATGGTCACAACTACGAACTAGTAGTACAGGTAAATGGTTATCCAGATCCTATAACAGGATTTGTGATAAATACCAAGGACTTAAGTACGATTGTTCAGGAAGAAGTGATCTCAAGATTCGATCATAAAAACTTAAACTTAGATACCGACGCGTTCAAAAATTTGAATCCATCTGCAGAGAATATCGCAATAGTGATTCATAATTTAATAAGGCCTCGCATAGCTGAGACACTTGAATTAAAAATTCGATTGTATGAAACAGAAAGAAATTTTGTCGACTACCCCGCTTAAGGAAGAAAAAATATCCTTGAGTAATTTATTGATAGAAGAAATGGGTGACCAGCATAAAGCTAGTTCAGTAGACACACCTATGCGTGCAGATGCGTTTGAAAAATCAGACGACGAAAAAATTGCTGCAATAGAAACTCATTTCAGAGCCATCATGGAAATTTTAGGAATGGATTTGACTGACGATAGTTTGAGAGGGACACCACAACGTGTTGCTAAAATGTATGTGAAAGAAATGTTCCAAGGTTTAAATCCTGCGAATATGCCAAGCATGACATTATTTGAAAATAAGTTTCAGTACAATGAAATGTTGGTGGAAAAAAACATCAACTTTTATACAAATTGTGAGCACCATTTTGTTCCCTTTTTTGGCAATGCACATATAGCTTATATAAGTAGTGGTAAAGTAATAGGATTAAGTAAATTGAATCGCTTGGTTGAATATTTTTCAAAGCGCCCTCAGGTACAAGAGCGCTTAACAATGCAGGTAGGTAAGGCTTTGCAAACAGTATTGCAAACGCAAGACGTAGCAATTATGATGGACGCGAAGCATTTATGCGTATCAAGTAGAGGCGTAAAAGACGACAGTTCTTCTACCATTACTACTTTCTATGGTGGTAAGTTTCAGGAAGAAAAAACAAAGATGGAATTCTTAAAATATATTGAGATTAAAGAAAATTAAAGATAGTTAGTTCGAAGGTTAGGTTAGTTTAGTACGATGAGGCGGAGTTTGTTACTCCGCCTTTTTTATGTACATTTTATATTAGTAGTTTACTCTAATTCCTTTATTTTTGACAAAATGATTGAATATGTCAAAACATGCATTTGTATTTCCTGGTCAAGGAAGTCAGTTTCCGGGAATGGGTAAAAATTTATACGAGCAAAATGACGCTGCAAAAGCTTTATTTGAAAAAGCAAATGAAATAGTTGGTTTTAGAATAAGTGATATCATGTTTGAAGGAACAGACGAGCAATTAAAACAAACGAATGTAACACAGCCGGCAGTTTTTATACATTCAACAATTGCCTACTTAACAATGCCTTCTGTAACTCCAGACATGGTAGCTGGACATTCTTTGGGCGAGTTTAGTGCGTTAGTTGCTAATAAAACTTTAAGCTTTGAAGATGCTTTACGTTTGGTAAGCATACGTGCAAAAGCAATGCAAGCGGCTTGTGAATTACAACCAAGTACTATGGCAGCAGTATTAGCATTAGCCGACGAAAAAGTGGAAGAGATATGTGCGCAAGTGCAAAAAGAAACAGGAGAAGTAGTAGTTGCTGCAAATTATAATTGTCCAGGCCAATTAGTAATATCTGGGAGTAACAAAGGAATTGAAATTGCTTGTGAGCAAATGAAAGCGGCAGGAGCAAAACGTGCATTGGTATTACCAGTTGGAGGTGCATTTCATTCTCCGTTAATGCAGCCAGCGAAAGAGGAATTAGCAGCAGCTATTGAAGCTACCATTTTTAATACTCCAATTTGTCCTGTGTATCAAAATGTGGTAGCGGAAGCAGTTACCAATCCTGACCAAATAAAGCAAAATTTAATAGCACAATTAACGGGTGCTGTAAAGTGGACACAAACAGTACTGGCAATGGTAGAGGACGGTGCCACAGAATTTACAGAAGTTGGACCTGGAAAAGTGTTACAAGGATTGGTGCAAAAGGTTCATAGAGAAGCAGTTGTGAGTGGTATACAATAAAAACATTATATACTCATTATAGTAGAATATATACTAATTGTAGTAAATTTGTGAGCCCTTAGGATTGTTCCTTTGGGCTCATAAAATTTAGTTCATTTAGTGAAGCGATTTTTTCAAATATTACTAATTATTTTTTGCCTAAGTGTTACAAAAACTTCGGTTGCTCAATCGGTTGTTTTTGATTTACACACTTCGGCAACAACAATTTGTAGAAATGAGCCTACTACAATTTTCATGACACCTACTCAAAATATAAGGTATGTTTTTGAGTTGTCGGAAGATGGAACTAATTGGGTCTCTTATACAGGTAATTTTTATTCAGATGCACTAGCAGGGAATGAAGTTAATCAGCCAGGTATAACTTCACTAACAACCAATACACAAATTCGTGTAAAATATACTACTAATTTTTCTGCAGGGTCTATACCTAATATAAGTGATCCAACTACTATTACGGTTATAGTAAACCCACTGCCTACAATTACATTGATAACTGCGCCTACTACAACAGTTTGTCAAAATTCTGATATTACTTATTCTAATTCAACTGCTTCAGGTGTTTGGACATCAAGCAATTCATTATTTGCAACAGTTGGGGCAACAGGAATTGTTCATGGTGTGAGTCAAGGTGCAGCATTGATTAAATATATTGTTACTGATCCTGTTACGGGTTGTAAGAATCAAGATGCGAAAGGAGTTACCGTAAACCCAACACCTTCCATTTCAAGTTTTACAGATGCTGTGTGTAGTGATGTTCCTTATGCAAACAATCCAAGTTTAACTGGAGGTAACTTTGTCCCCTCAGTTACAACCTATACATGGGGAATTCCAAGTGCTAGTGCAACTGGGTTAACAAATTTAGTAGCAGCAAATAATCAATCAAATATAAATGCGTTAATAACAAATACAACCAATGCTGCAATTTCTGCAACTTATACAATTACAGCAACCAGAGGTGCGTGTACAAGTACACCTTTCAACTTATTATTAACTATTACTCCAAAGCCCTATATTAGTACTAGGGTAGTTCCTGCATGTAGTGGATCACAATTTACAGATGCGCCATCAAATAGTGGTTCAGATATTGTTCCGATAAATACATTTTATAGTTGGTCCGCACCAACTGCAGTAGGATTGTCTGGGTTTACTGCTCAAATTAATCAAAATAATTTTTCAGGAGTATTGACTAATAGCACTAACGCAATGATTTCTGTAGCTTACACAGTTACTACAAGTAATTCAGGTTGCGCTGGGTCCACATTCACAGCAACGGTAAATGTAAAACCTACGCCAACTGTAGCGTCGAAAAGTACTACTATTTGCAGTAATACTACTTTCAATATTATAATACCAACTGGATCTGATATATTACCTGCAGGAACAACGTATAGTTGGGCTATTCCTACTTCAATTGGAATTAATGGCTTACAATTTGCTGCTAGCGTTAGCTCAGTAACTGGTGTGCTTTCTAATACAACCAATGCTCCAATAGATGTTGTTTATAATATTACGCCTAGTGCAGCAGGTTGTGATGGATCAGTTTTTAATGCAACAGTGACAGTGAATCCATTACCAGTAATTGTTAATATGGGACCTACTCAAACTGGTAGTGGCTCTACTTTTAATTTTCCAATTGGTACTGGAGGAGATATTGTTCCAATTGGAACAACATATGCATGGTCAACTCCATCAGTACAGAATGGGATTACTGGCGCAGCAGCATCAGGCACGCCTTCTCCAACTTCTTTAATTGGGACTTTGACAAATCCTACTGGCGGATATTTAGATGCTACATATACCATTACACCCACTTTTAGTTCTTGTGTTGGAAATACATTTACCTATATTGTAAGAGTTTATCCTAAACCAATTATTAGTAATAAACAATTTGCAATTTGTAGTGGAGCGCCTTTTATTGTTTCACCACAAGACGGAAATCCAATTGGTGAAGTGGTTCCAAGTGGAACTACTTATACTTGGTTAGCCCCAGTTGTTGTAGGCATAACAGGAACTTTTTCAGGCACTACGCAATCTAATGTTAGTGGAACTTTAATTAATACAACTAATGGAGCAGTGGTTGTAACGTATACGGTTACTCCAATTGCTAGCCCACAAGCAGGACTTCCTTTTGATATTGTTATCACAGTTAATCCTTTGCCAAATGCAACTATTGCAATTGCTGAAAGTTCTGGTCTTCTTGCAAATGATGGAACAATTTGTTCCGATGCTACAGCAACATTGACTGTTAGCCCTAGTGCTGGTTTATCTTCTGATTATAATTACACATGGAATACGCTTCCTATTGGATTTACAAATCCAGGAAATGTAGCTTCATTTGTAACTAGTATTCCTACCTATGCTGGTAATTATGGTGTTTCATTAGAAAATAAAATTACGAATTGTATTTCTGCCACTACTATTTCAACAACCATAGTAGTGAATACAATTCCTATCGTAGGAACAGTATCAGGAACTGCAAATACGGTTTGTGTAAGTTATTCAATTCCATTAACCGCTATTGGAAATCCAGTAAATACTTCGGCTTATTGGTGGTACACGTCTTCTTCAAGTAATGCTGCTATTTCGACAAATCCTACAGTAAGTTTAACAGGGGTTTCTCCGGGCACGGGTAATATTACTTATAGTGTTTTGGATCAAGTTGGCTGTATGTCAATTAGAAGTGATCCATACAGTATAACAGTATATGCATTGCCGCTTCCTCCAATTGTCACTCCGGTTAATGTGGTGTATGACGGTACTGCACATCAAGTGATTGGTGTTCCTGCAATTGCGCCAATTGGAACAGATGTTATTGAGTGGTACGTAAATGGATCTGGTGGGGCCGCATTAAGCGCTATACCAAGTTTAACGAATGCGGGTTCAATTATCAGATATGCACAATCAATCAATAATACTACTGGTTGTAAAAATTTAACAAGAGTCCAAGAAACTTTGAATATTTCAACAGCAACGCTTACAGTAACTGCAAAAACGTTTACTAAAACATACGATGCAATTCCTTATAGTAGTGCTGGCTTGAGCGATGTAGACTTTATTGGATTTGTACCTGGAGAAAATGCTTCTGTTTTATCAGGCACTTTAACTTTGACAGGTACATCACAGGGTGCTAAAAATGTGGGTAGTTATGTTATTACTCCTGGCGGGTATATAGTGACCAATTACTCATTTCAATATGTATCAGGAAATTTAAATATAAATGCAAAGTCTATTGGTTTAAACAATACATCTGTTCTGGGTAAGGTTTACGATGCTACCGATAATGCTACACTTATTAATGGGGTTTTAACTGGAGTTGAAGCTGCAGATATTTCAAATTTAGGTGTGACACTATTAGGTAATTATCCAAGCAAAAATGTTGGAAACAGTTTGTTAGTTACCTCTACTTCTTTATTAACAGGCATAGCCGCTCAGAATTATACTTTAGTGCAACCCACTGGATTATTAGGGTCAATTACTGAAAAACCTATTGATATTATTGGATTAGTAACGACAGATAAAATATATGACGCTACTAATTTTGCATCTGTAACAGGAGGGGGATTTCTGACTGCTATAGCTGCTGGAACAGGAACAGCCACTGATAAGAAAACGTATATAAATGATAATCTGCAAATAGTGGCTTCCGGGTATTTTAATAGTTTAAATGTTGCCAACAATATTGGCATAACTTCTTCTACAAGTTTGACTGGAATAGACAGGCTTAATTATGCTATAAATCCTATTGTATTAACAGCAAGAAATATAACCGCTAAAACATTAACAATGTTTGGTTTGAGTGTCCCTTCGAGTAAAATATATGACGCAACAACTTCTTCCATTGTAACTGATAATAAATCTTTACAAATTTTTGAAGGACCTGGGACAGGAACTTCTTTAGACGGAAAGGCATACCAAGGTGATGTAGTTTCTTTAATTGGAAGTCCAAGTGGAACATATAATTCTAAGGACGTTTTAACTGCAAGTACAGTTAGCTTTAGTAATGTTGTTTTAACCGGCGCTCAGTCAACTAACTATACTTTAACTATTCAATCTCCTTCAAATGCTACTATTACTCCAAAAACACTAACCATGTCAGGATTAAGTGTTACTTCGTCTAAAGTGTATGATGGTAATAGGACTGCAACTGTATTAGGAAGTCCAGTATTACAGAATAAAATAGTGCCAGGTGCTGGAACTATTTCAGACGGGAAAGCATATTTAGGTGACGTTGTTAGTTTTGCTGGAACTGCATTAGGAACCTACAATTCTAAAAATGTATTAGAAGCGAGTTATGTAAATTTTAGTGGATTGTCATTAACTGGTGCTCAGTCAACAAACTACGAGTTGGCTCTGCAGTCTAATATGGCTGCAAGTATCAGTGTAAAAAATCTGACTGTTACGGGTTCAATTACCGCAGATAAAATTTACGATGGGACCTTATTTGCATCTTTGTCAGGAGGTCAATTACAAGGCGTTATCGCACCAGATAATGTGATATTAAACGAGCTTGCAAATTATGTTTCAAAAGACGTAGCTAATAATATTACAATTAATACTTCAAGTAATCTAACTGGTTCTGATGCATCGAATTATAATTTAATACAGCCAATCGTAAATGCAAGAAATATAACTCCCAAAGCACTAACAATGTTTGGATTAAGTATTATGGAACCAAAGATTTATGACGGCACCACCAATGCAATGGTTATAGGGGTGCCTACTTTAATAAATTCCGAATCTACTGGAACTGGAAATAGCTTAGACGGAACACCCTATAATATAGATCAAGTTTCAATTAGTGGAAATGCATTAGGAACATACAATAGTAAAGATGTTGTTACTGCTAATAATGTAAGTTTTAGTGGACTTAGATTATCTGGCACTAATGCAAATAATTATACACTAAGTATTCAAACTGCATATACATCTAAAATTAGTCCAAAGGGATTAACTATGTTTGGACTAACTGTGCCTGTTTCAAAAGTATATGATGG
>Ga0075464_10000757_pt1 | contig 14334 bp, 14 predicted proteins | sample DEB19_08_DNA_5_FD_75068 | JGI IMG/M metagenome (GOLD analysis project Ga0075464, IMG submission 75068) | Aqueous microbial communities from the Delaware River and Bay under freshwater to marine salinity gradient to study organic matter... | ecosystem: Environmental > Aquatic > Marine > Coastal ...
ATCGACGGAGTAGGGACCGCGTAATTTCCCGACAAATCAGATGCCAATTGATATAAAGGAGGCGTCGCTATCCTCCCAAAAAACAGAAGCGCACACCTCGCAGAAAGCTCAAAAGCCGCTCAATCCGTTGACGTTCAATGAACTGGATTTAGCGCGTGTGTTGCAGACGCAATACGCTGGGCAAAACGACATTGACACGCGCATTCCGGTGCCGAGCGAAGCTGATGAAAAGGCCAAGCAAAAACCAGACGTGGATCAGGACACGGACAAGCCTGATGGTCAAGCCGATGAGCTTGATGAAGTTCTTTCGCAGACTGAAGAAAACGCAAGCGACGGGCAGGAGTTGGAAGCCGAAAGCTCTGACGATACTGCGCTAGAAAACGTTGACGACAGCAGCGAAGAAGCGGACGCAAAACGATATTCCGAGCGAACCAAAGCGAGAATTGAAAAACTCGCCAACGAACGCAAGGAAGCCAAAGAAAAAGCGGACGCTTTAGAGCGAGAGTTGAGCGAAGCACGCAATAAGTTGACCGAGCTTGAAAAGGTTGTGAACACGCAACCGGCGCAAGACATGGGTCAGTTTGGAAACGTGTGGGACGCTTCGAAGCTCCAGGATGAATACTCCAAAGCACGTGACCTGAAAAGGTGGTGCGAGGACAATTCAGAAGGGGTTACGATCGGAGAAAAAGAGTATTCCCAAAAGGATATTCTTGAGATTAAGCGCAAGGTCGAGGACGCAATCGACATTCACATTCCGAGGCGGTTGCAATACTTGAACACGTATCAACAGATCAGGCCGCAAGCCGAGAAGATCTACCCGTGGATCAAGGACCGCAACAATCCGTTGAGCGCCGAGGCTGAACAGGTGAAGCGGATGTTGCCGCAAATCACAAGTTTACCGGAACACGACGTGTTGATCGGAGACTTTTTGGAAGGTCGCAGGTTGCGGTTGGAGCGCACAAAAGCAGCGCAGAAACCGACACCAAAACCGACACCAAAGCCGGTTCAACGGCAACCTGGGATTCCGTCATCTGGACCGGCCAGGGTAGACAAGTCAAAGGCTCAAGCAGAAGTTGCTTCAAAGCGTTATACACAGTCTGGGAACGAGCGAGATTTAACAAAATTGCTAGTTGCAAAAGGACTAGTTTAAAGGTCAAACGTTATGCCAGAAGTAGTTTCAAACCAGATCGGGCGTCGCGAGGAGTTGGCGGATTATATTGCCATCGCGGACGCAAAGAGCACACCATTTACGTCAATGATACCCAAGGGCAAAGACTTGGGCAACCCGCTGTTTTCATGGCAGGTTGACAACTACGCATCCCCGCAGATGGGTGGCGTGGTTGACGGAACCGACGTTACGGTTTCCAGCGCTGCGAACCCGGTTCCTAATCGGACGCGCCTTTACAATTACGCTCAAGTATTCCGGCGTGATTTGCGGGTTGGTTTCATTGCCGAGGCGCAAAACGTCGCTGGTGTGTCGGATGAAGTCGCCAACGGTGTCAGCAAAAAGTTGATTGAGATCAAACGCGACCTGGAAGCGACGTTTACTTGCACTAACCAGACCGCGCTTGCCGACGATGGGACCAACGCTTACCAGACCAGTTCTCTTGGTACGTGGTTGACCACGACCGGCAGCGCTGGTGACGTTGGTGTGCCCACTTCCACTTTTGCTCCAAGCTCTGGGGCAGTCACGACCACGACTTCGGGCGCAATGACCGAAACCGCAATTCAAGCGGTGTTGACAGCTATCTACGGTGGTACTGGTCGCATCCGCGATTACGACACCATCGTCGGAACTACTTTGAAGCGAGCGTTCACCAATTTGACGGTGGGCGCACTGAGCGGCACTGGCAACAACACCAACAACGTTGCCGCGACAACGGTCAGGACATTTAACATGGAGGTCGATTCGACCTACAAGTCCAGCGTGGACATTTTCCAAGGCGACTTCGGAACGATGATCCTGCACCCGTCCACGTTCATCGGCGGTAAGAACTCCGCAGCGCTGACCGCGTTGGCGTATAAGGGGTATGTCATCCCGATGGAGTATTGCGAGATGCGATACTGCAAACTTCCTGAGGTCCAGGTGCTTCCTGATGCCGGTGGTGGCCCTGCGAGGTTGGTGCAGCTCATGGCCGGTTTGGTGGTGAAGAATCCCGTTGGGTTCGGGATGTTCAACGGTGCGTCGTAAGGTGTGGGGCTTGTTGGGTCTAGGAGGCAACACCTCCTAGGCCCTATTGCATTCAAATGTCTGACCTACTTTCTAGCGCGATTGCAGCAAGCTTCGACTGCCTTCCAGGCGGACAACGGCAAGCGTTGTTTAATGAGATGCGAACCGGGGCCTTGATGAGCCTTGTTAAAGGGGCCGTGAATCAAAAGAGGATCGCCGCTGCATCGCGCAACATTCCGCGTAAATCCATCGAAGGAATTGGCCGTTTGCGAATGCGCGTGGATGCCGACCTGTATCATCTGTGGGGCCAAAAATACGGTTACGAATGCTGGAAAGATAAGCAGTTTTTAAACGAGATGGAACGCGATAACGAATCATTGCGCGTCAAATGCGGTGGCACTCGTTTGCAAGTTGGGTTCAGCGGTTCAAAACGATTTTCAAAGAGTTACGCATGAGGAATTCCACAGTTCAACAAAGCGGTGAGTATGGCGGCGTCTATTACGCTGACACCTCAGCACACACCGGAAATTGGAACGTGATCCAATGCGTAACTGATACAGTATTTAGCGCTGTGACAGGCAACATCACGAGCTTTCCTACGGCAGTCACGTTTTCGGCTGGGTCTTTCGTTTACGGCGTGTTCACGTCGGTTACATTAACCAGCGGCAGCGTCATACTCTACAACCGCAAATATGCTTAGTCTTTTGAGGCGTTCGTTGCAGATTGGGACAGCGCTAGCGCGTGCTGCGTCAAGGGCTGGGTGGTTCGTTGTTGAGCGTGATGGTGATCAGGTAATAACGCGTGCGGGTGATTCGGTAATACTTTCAAGGTAACATGGCAAACGTTCAATTAGACTCGCTGACGGACACGTGGAACAACGGCGCGACAACGTTCAACGCGGTCAAAATGAACGTGACCGACACCGCTTCCGCTGCGGCGTCAAAGCTCATTGATCTTCAGGTCGGAGGCAACACCAAAGCCAACATTACCAAAGCTGGATTGCTTACGCTGGCAAGCGGATTAACGCTCACGGGCGCAAACACAATCCAGACCACGACCGGAGCGCTCACAATTGCGTCAGGCAGTTCAAACATCATTATCACGCCGACAAGCAACGTCGGTATCGGAACCACTAGCCCAGATCGCAAGCTTGATGTTCTTGACGCTAGCAACGCACAGGTAAGGCTTACGCAAGCCGACGGATCGACTTATACCGACCTTCAGACGCTATCAACTGGTCATCTGAGCATGACCACAAGCGGAGGCAACCGCATCACTTCGACGACGGTCAACGACACGTCAATTACGGCGCGGCAAATTCAGGGAGGCATTTCGTTTGATGGATTCACGGATGCCAGGGTGTTGCACACCATTGGGGCGGACATAGGCACAGCGGATTTCAGTGTTTCCGTGATTTTCCAAGTCCCAACCACGACGCCATCGGTTAGCTACGGGATATTTTCAATTGGAACAAGCGCGTCAACATTCAATGTTGCTCGCTCCGCATACGCCGGGATTGATTCGGCTGGCAAGCTAGTGTTTTACATCAACGGAAGCACAGCTGCATATTATCGAGCCAAGGAAGTCAGCGGCTTTGTTTCAACCTACGGCGGCAAGATCGTCACTGTCACATTCACTAAAAGCACGACCGGCAACACGGCAACAGTCACGATCAATGGAGCCGAGCAAACCACGTCAGAAATTACAGGCGGCGGAGGAAGTGCTCCATCGTGGACAGACACAATCAGCTCGACGTATTTGTTTACGGGCCAAACGTCATCTTCTTTTCTCTATCCTGCGCCGATCTTTTGGGTTTCGTTTTTAAATCGAGCGCTTGCAACCTCAGACTGCATCATTATTCCGAATCAAGGCATCCAAGAAGCGGATAAGTCAGGAAGCTTGGCGGGGCAAACGTCAGGCACTCTGACACGCGGAAAACGCTATCGCATCACAACCTTTGTTGCCGGGGACTCGTTCACAAACGTAGGCGCGGGTTCGAACGCTACCGGCGTCGAGTTTGTTGCTACTGGAACAACGCCTACAACCTGGACGAACGCAAGCACGTTAAACCGGATCGGGGCGATCCTAGATGCTGACATGTCGTTTGGTGTCGGATACCAAGTTCCAGATCGAAGCAGCAACAAATATCATGGCGTTGTCAGCGCAACGGGGACGGCTTGGACGCTGGCGCAGAGGCGCGGACAACTGCGGGTATCGTCTAATACCTCTGGAGACCAGCAGTTGTTAGGCTCTCAGGTTTGCCTTCCAACAAACGCAATCATCACAAGCATCGTGGGCTACACCACAGGCACTCCCACCGTAAAAGTTGGCAATGCCAGCGGTGGAGCTCAAGTGGTTGCTTCGGTTGCGATGTCCGCAAGCACCTACACCCAATTCACGCTTGCCGCCGTAACGACCACAACCGGCAATCTGTGGGTCAATTCTTCATCGTCCGCAACTATCAATTGGACGATTACCTACATGATCGCGGACCCGTAAATCTATGCACAACCAGATTTCAGTTGAACCGTTTAGCTTTGGACCTCGTGGCGATGTCGAGGTGTTTCGCGTCAATAAGTTTGGTGGTTCTGTGGGTGGATTTGTGACGTTCTTTTGCCAAGCGTTGACGGCTGGAGGTGAGGAACTTGATTCGCCGGTTGTCAACGTGACGCTGGAGCAGTTCAACACATGGGTTGACTACGCAACGTTTTTTGCATTGCTTGCAACGCTGGCCGGTTACACGCCAATTGCACCGGAGTAAAAAGTGATAACCAATGGAGCAACGAGACGCCATACTATTTTTGCTCGGGTTGGTCATTGGTCTTGTGGCTTGGGGGCTTCGTGAGTTGTGGGATTCACACAAAAAGTTGCAAGAACAAATGAACATTTACGCGCTGAAAATGCCGATGGAATTTGTGACGAAATCAGAGCTTCAAGAAGTGAAGTCGGCAAGCTCGCAAATGGAGGTTAGGCTTAACCAAAGAATCGACCGAAGCGAGACAACACTTTTAGAGCGCATGGACAAACTTGGGGAGTCTATTTCAAAAGGCCTGGACGCAATCTGGAGCAGGCTGGACAAGAAAGCAGATAAACAATGAATCAGTTTTTTACGTTGGTTGCGTTGGTGTTGCTGACGGGTTGCTCGTCTTTGGTGGTCAAGCGCACTCCGGTGGAGTTAGCGCCAGCCAGAACGAACATCGTGCAGATTGTTACAACCAACATTGTACAGCGCGAAGTGTGGACCACCAACACCGTCCAGGTTGCGCCACAGAGGACCAACGAGCTCGGGGTAGTTTTGCCTCCGTTGTTTTCAGTTCAGCCGGTGCGCGATTTGATTTCCACTCAAGTTTTGCAAACCAATCTGCAACCCATTGTTTCGCCTGCGGTGTGGTTTACAAATCTAAGCCTTGCGGATGGGGCACAAACGGCCATTAGAGCGGCTGGAGACATTGCGCCTGTGCCTTGGGGTGGGCTGGCTGGTCAAGCCGTCACAGGGCTTGCGGGAGTGGCTTTTGGTGTCGTCAATTGGCTTGGGCGTCGCAAGGCTTTGAAAGCGGCTGGGGTGGCTCAATCAAGCGCAGATCAATTTCGAGACGCTACGCAGGCGACTGTCATGGGTTTTGAGCAGCTTCGAAAGGTGGCGTTGAATGTTCCAGGATACACGGCGGAAATGGATCGCAACGTAATGAACGTCGTTCAAGGCATCCAAGTTGCAGCTGGGGTGAAGGAGCTTGTCCACGCAATCGTTGAGGAGCACACCGAGACTACAACATGAAGCTTATCAAAACCGTATCATTTACTGGGTCAAGCTCTGACGCAAACGTCGTCATCACGATTGTTCTAGGGAAATGAAAACGCAGACCTATGATTACGTCCTGCAACGAGCGGTTGAGCTGACTGGTCGCGTCTATCCATGCACCACTGAGGAGGCAACGCTTTTCAGGTCTTTCATTGCCCACAATCTGCGGCGGTATTGGGAGATGTTCCCATGGCCGGACTTGATCACGGCAACGCAGTATTTCTTTGCCGCTGACTACTCTGCATCTACCGCCTACGCGCTTGGGGATGTAGTCTATTTCACGGCGACCGAAAAGTATTACCAAGCGCTGAGGGCGACTACGGGCAACGATCCAGCAACGGCGTCAGGCACCGAATACACGACAAACGACGCCTACTGGTCAGAAGCGCTTTCGAACTACTCGTCAGCCAGCCAAGGCAGTTGGGAGTCGTCAACGACGTATTCGGTTGGTGCAATTCACTTTTATGTGCCGACGCAGCGGTATTATCAATTGTTTGCTGCGGCCACGGCTGGCACTGCTCCAACAAATGCAAGTTATTGGGGATTGCTTACGCCGTTCGTTCGGCAGATTGACCCGTCAACCGCATCGCCTGAAATTGGGACCATATTCAACATCTGGCGCTCTGACCCAAACGTCACGACCTACCAGCGCAAGGTTAACATTGTTCGAAACAGCGACGGTATTTTGGTTCGAGAAGCGTTGCCGTATGTCTGGGTTGAAAACCGCAGCGTGCCGCCGTCGCTATCAACGACGCCTTCGACAATTCCTTACATCTTTGCAGAATCCGTTGCCTTGGCGGCGGCCGGGTCAATGCTTCGATCCGTTGACGGCAAGGTTGATCTTGGCGACGAGTTGAGCGGCATGGCAGAGGACTTCAACGCTCAAGAGGCGGACAAAGTTTGCCGCCAAGAAATGCAGGTGTTTCCGATTACGTTTACCCGCTGATGCCACCGATTCAATCCAGAGACTTGCCGCAAATCGTTGACGAGGACAACGGTTTCGCTGGGGTTGTGTCTCGATTGAATCCTGAGCTGATCCCAAAAAACTACGTTGCAGAGGCGATCAATCGCAAGTTCGATAACGGCTACATCTCAAATCGCTGGGGGGTTGTGAGGCCGGTGTGGGGTGGAAGGTGGGAAACTGGGACACGCGTTATCAACGCGCGCGCGGGTGAGGTTACGCAATTTGTCGTCAGCGGCGATCAGATACCGACTGATCGACAGATTGCCGTTGATCCTGATGCCTATTGCGTGACTGGCGTAACCGTTACAAACGGCGGATCAGGTTACGTGTCCGCACCAACGGTCGCAATCAACGGCGGAGGAAGCACGGGGCAAAAGACCGCAGCGACGGCAACGGCCACCATCACGGGAGATGCTGTCACGTCGGTCAAAATCACTTACGTAGGCCAAGGCTACACCAAAAACACACTCCCAACCGTTGCGTTTTCAGGCGGCAGCGGATCGGGCGCTGCGGCATCCATTGCAACCTCGGACTTGACCCGCGTTCAGGTGTTCAGCGGAGGTGTCACGCGTTGCAATAGTGACGACAATACAAACGTCATCACGTCCACCGCGACGTTCAACAATTTCAACGGCAATCGAAACGCGGTTTTCTACGATGACACCGCAACCTTTGGTGACATTGTTGGATCTTGCACCTACGTTGACCAAAGAACCGGCGTTGAGATGATGCTGGTTGCGGTAAACGAGGCCAGGACTGATGGAGGGCAAGGGAATGTCTACATCTGCAAGCCAGGGCAAAGTCACAGGACGGCGCTTGGTTACTCCACAGGCACCGCAGGAATTGGCCTAAACGGTCACGACTTTTACCAGACGGTTAGGTTGATACCGTGCTTGAATGGCGTCGTCATGCTGCGCCAAGGAGCAGAGAGGTTTTATTTCACGGGCTCCTCAAGTGTCATCTCGTCGAACACTATAACCACCAGTTGCGCACACGATCTTCAGAACGGGCAAAAAGTGAAGTTTGGCGTCACAACCGGATCAAGCGCAGCGGTTGGACCGAGTGACGGCGTGATCTATTTTGCAAACGTTCCGAGCACCATTGCAAACGTTCCGAGCACCACGACGGTCAAACTCTACACGACCAAGGCGGCAGCGTTGGCGGGTGGTGGTTCTCCGGTTACAATTTCATCAACGAGCGCGGCAAGTCGTTACTACTTGGAAGTCGCAGAAATCCCTGATTTCTACTCGCCTCCGATCTTGAGCACCGACAACGCTTCAAGCGTCGTTGATACCGGCGTGAACGATTCTCGACCGCTCATCATGCAGGCAACGCAGAGCGCTCCAAATCCTCTGGACGCTGGCTTCGCTTCGGTTGATACGGTTAGGCAAATTACTTCTGCGGAAGCAGACAACGTGACTGCTTCGTATTGGGTGCTGGTGTCAGCAAATCATGGCTTAGTGCCTGGGGATCGAATTGTCATCACGGTCACAAGCGGATTGACCGGAGTGACAAGCGGAAACACGTATTACGTTTATCCGATAGACACAAACAGGCTTCGGTTGTATTCGACAGAGGCGGCGGCGTTGGCCGGGGTTGCTGGATCATCCGGGAGTCAAGTCAGTGTCACAGCAACCGGAACCGGAACCTTCATTAAGCACGGCGCAAGCGGGGCTCCAATTCCAAACGGTCGAGAAGGTTGCTACTTTAAAAGTCGATTGCTGATGATTTACGGAAGGGACAACCTCGCCGTGTCTGACGTGCTCGATTTCATGCACTACAGCCCTTTGGTGGATGAATACAAGCTGAACACCGGGACCAACGACAAGGTGACGGCAATTTACCCGTTCAACGATACGACATTGATCGTGTTTAAAGAGCGCTCGATTCTTGCGATTGAGAACATCTACGGGGACTTGAGTAACGTGCGGTTGACCGAGTTGACGCGGGAATACGGTTGCGTTGCTCCGTTGTCGGTAGCGTCTACTGGATCAGACGTTGTGTTTCTGTCCACGCGAGGAGTTGCAACGATCCAGCAAACTCAGTTCGGCGTGTCTCAGAATGTCGTATTGCCGTTGTCCGATCCTATTCAAGACAAGATCGAACGCATTGACGACGTAAACGCTTCACTTGCTTGCGGTGCATACTTTCGAAATCGGTATATAGTGTCTGTGCCAGAGGAGGACGGAGACGGCACAAATACGATGACGCTGACGTTCAACTTCCTGAATAAAGCGTGGGAGGGGGAATGGAATGGTGACTACTTGATCCCGACGTGCTTTCAACGGTTGAACTGCTTTGGGACTGATCGACTTGCATGGACTGACTCAAGTGGGTTTGTGCATTACTTTGACGAGGACGCCTTAAAGGATCGCCTCAACACGTCAACGGAGGCGGACATTGAAACCGACACTTGGTCTCGCGGATTCACTGGTGGGCTCACCGATTGGAAACAGTGGACACAAGCCAACGTTGGGCTTGAGACGTGGAGCCCGTCCTATTCTTTGGCTTACGTCATGGATGGCGTCGGAGAAAGCGCGGCGATTGTTTCGAACGTCACAAAAAGCAGGACCGACTACTATACATACGGAACCACTCCGTGGACTACGACCAACATCAACGATGACTTCTTGAATCCTTATCGCGAGGACTATAGTTTACGACCAGGATTCAAATGTGAATCAAACGGCGTGAAAACAAACCTACACCAGAACTTGATGGAGAAAGGGCGGTTGCTACGGAATAGCAATAGCGTCCAGATTCGCGTCACTACAAGCCAAGGTTCTACCAAGATAGCGTCAATGCGAGTGGTTGGCGTTCCGTTTAAGGTCTACGGAAGGACCAACGTTTAATTATGCCACTTTTTGCCACAGTCCAACCAGGGGTCACGGTAGCGTCAACAACCACAATCGACGCAAGCGTATTGAATCGCCTTGGAACGCCATCCGTTGACATTGTTGGTGAAGTTGACGGCACCGGCAGCGTTACGATTGCCTCTGGAACGGTCACAAATGCCATGATGGCAAACATGACAGGACCGACACTCAAGGGGCTTAGAACGGGCACCGCAGCGCCTACAGACGTTGACGTTGACAACAGCACAATCGAAATTGGCAACACCGGGACGTATGGAACGGTTCGAATCAAAGACGCTGGAATCACAACGGTAAAACTTGCGACTGCAACGGATGCGTCAACCGGCGTCACTTACGCCAAAATGCAGCAAGTGGCGGCGTCGTCTTTGATTGGAAACCCAACGGGGTCACTTGCTGCTCCAACGGGGATAACGCTTGGGAGTGGGCTTGCATTCAGCGGAACAACGCTTGGACTTGCGGCGGCTGGGTTGTCTGTGCGTTATGTTGGGCAAGGCATTTTAACCACGTCGCAGGCAATCCCAACAGGCAGCGAAACGCCGATCACAAATCTTAGCGTTGCGGTTACTCCGGCGAGCGTTTCAAGCAAGATTTTATTACTGGCGTCAATCAACGGTTCTGTTGGCTCAAGCACAGCGGTTATGGCTCTCAACCTCAAACGAGGATCAACGGCAATAGCGCAGAGCGGGGCAGCAAGCCCACCGACTTCAATCAACGCAACGTCAGCTTTGGGGATTGGAAACGACCAGACTAAAGCAACAAGCAACACGTCCATCATTTACGTTGACTCACCAGCGACGACATCTTCGACAACTTACACGGTAGCTGCGCAAGCTTACATTTCAGCTGGCACCATTAACGCTCCATTTGATTTTTCAGGAAGTCCAACAAACTGCGTTTGCACAAGCTCGACTCTGCTTGCTTTTGAAATATTGTGAGCTTCGAAACATCCATTCGCGTTCGACCGCTGAAAACTCAAGCCGAGTTTGACGCGCTCGATCAGGCCGCGAAGGCTGACAACCACATCGCGCTTTATCCTACGCACGCGGTTTGGAAGTCAGGCGAGATCATTGGCTACGGTTCGATCAACGCTACGCCTATGGTAAACGTGTGGCTTCATTCGCAAAAGCTCGGTCCGCGTGACTCGGTTCAATTGCTCGGAGTCGCCGAGGCATTGGCGGCATATGCTGGGTTGTCTCAGATTATCATGCCGTGCGCTCAAAACAGCCCATTCTTTCCTATGATGGAGAAGCTTGGGTTTTCAAGGCTTGGGTTCACGTCGCTTAACGTCAAACGATTCTAATTATGGGATGCTTTTCACCAGACGCGCCTCCTCCTCGCGATTACGCGAAAGAGACAACTGACACGCTTGAGGCTCAGCTAAAGCTCGCACCGGAGAAATACGCAGCCGAAGCCAAGTATGGCCCACTGTATCAGCAACTCACCATTGATCAATTGCGTGCGGCAACCCCACAGCTTCTTGACATCTACCAGAAGCAACTTGCTCCAGGGCTGGCGGCAACCGAGGCAGCAAGCCGATCATCGGCAAGGGCTGGCGATATTGCGGACGTAACCGCGCTTGGACCGCAGGCGCGCTCGGCAATCAAAGCCATGAACCCAGAGCAGGCGCGGCTTGTGGAGACGCTGACAATGCAGGCGCAGCAAGGGCTCGACGCTGGAAACCAACTCACACCAGACCAAGCTCGCATGGCTCAACAGCAGGCGCGGCAAGCGTGGGCAGCGCGGGGATTGTCACAAAGCCCAGGCGCGGCGGTGAGCGAGGTGTTGAGTTCACAGCTTGCGGGGCTTGGTCAAGGTCAGATGAGGCAGCAAAACGCACTGACAGCATTCGGCGCAAACCAGACGCTTTACGGCGACCCATGGCAGCAAATCCTCGGGCGTCCGTCGCAATCGTTTTCCATGGTGCCGGGGGTTGCTGGTCAGGCTGGCGGAATGAATCCTGGGGCATTGTTCAATCCAGAATCTCAGTACGCCGCCGACATCAACAACCAAAATTATCAAGGCCAGTTGAGCTCAAACATCGCCGGGGCTTCGAACATGAGCAGGTTGCTTGGCGGTGGGCTCGGCGCAGTCGGCAACGTTTTAGGTGGGTCTAAGCCGTGGTGGTTAGGCTAGAAAGGACACATGCCAGAATACGGATATAGCACGCCTTATCGCGGGATGAGTGGGGGACCTTTGCCTCCAGGGGCATTGGAAGCCATGACCGCACCTGGGCGCAACATTGGCCGTGGGATTGAGCAGCTTGGCGCAGGCGTCTCGCAGATGATTCAGCGATACCAGCAAACCAAAGCCGAAAAGGAGCTTGCGAGCGGTGAGTTTGAGGGCTTGATTGCTCAATACATCCCACAAGCAAAAGACTTGCCGTCCGGTGAGACTGGCGGCGTTGACATGGGCTTCTTGGGTAAGATCGTCGGCGAGAAGAACGTCAAAAAGTTCGTCGAAGGCAAAGCGTCAACGGCTGACATTTTGGCAATGACTCACAGCATCAAGACGGCGCAAGCGGAGAAGGATAAGGCATTGGCGCGTCAGCTTGAAGGATTGCAAATTGATCAGATCAAGCAAAACCTAGCCAATCAACAGCGCGAACAGGCATCACGCGACGCGTTCACAAAAACCATGGCGTTTGCTGGCAACATTCCAGACACCGTTAGCAAAGAAGTTCAGACGACTGAAATGGTGCCTCAAGGATCTCAGCAGTTGCGAAACGTGGTGTCTGGCTACATGGATAAAGCTAGGGCAACGGTCCCAGCCTTGAACGCTGCGGTCATGAAAGCGTCACAGCAAGGCGGGTGGCCTACTGAGTTGCAAGCCAATGCGCCAGCCATGGCAAACGCGGCACAAGCGTTGACGGCAATGCCGAAAACTCAAGCGTTGCCGATGGCTCCAGTGACAACGACATCCACGGTTGATACACCAGCAAGGTATGAAGATCAGAGAAAAGCTTTAGCAGACTACGCGCTGTCGATTGGTGCAGCTCCAGAAACGTTTGCAGCGCTTGACCAAATGCTTCAACTTGCAGGCAAGCGTCAACCCGTCCAGGTTGGCGTTCAACAACTGCCTGGAAATTTAGGGACCGTTGTAACGGCTGGCGGGAAAACGGAGATTGTTAAACCTGATCCATCGGTCGCCGCTCGCGTCATTCCTGGGTACTCTGGCGTTGTGCCTACCGAAAAAGAGGCAATTGAGTTTCGGCAGTTGCAGGCCGACGCTGCCGACGCTTCAGGGTTGGCGGATGAGTTGCTTCAGCTTTCAAAAGTGCCGTTTTCAACCGTTGACACTGCAATGAGAACGCGTGGTCAATCGTTGGCTCAGCAATTGGTTGGAAAGATGCGGTTGGCAGTTCTTGGGCCTGGACCAATCAACGAGAACGAGCGCAAGATTCTTGAGAACTTAGCAGCAAATCCAGCAACGATCTTTTCGCTGGATGTAAACACGAAATCAGCGTTGAACACGTTAAAGCAAACGCTTTCGAAGTCGATTGAATCCAAAGCAAAGTCGCTTGGGTTGCAAGGATCAGGCGGCGGTTTACAATCTGGTCAACCACAACTTCCACGCGTCATCTTCAATCCAGCCTTGGCTAAATAATGGCCTACGAAATTGAAATTCCTGGGAGGGCAATTGTTGAAGTGCCTGACGACGTGCCGGTCGAGGAGGCGCAGCGTGTTCTTGCAAAGCAATACCCACCAACCGGGAGTGACATTTACGAAGCTCTGAAAGCTGACCCATCGTTTGTTCCTACGGAAGATCAATACAAGCTCTATGAGGAATGGAACAAGACCAAGCAGACTGATTGGATCAACTCTATTGGTCAAGGTGTGCAATCGCTACTTTCAACCGCAGGCGCAGCGGCCAAAGAAGGCGTGACGAGTGGCGCGGCAATCAACCCGGCAAACTACCTTGAAGGGGTGGCGCAAGGGACAAGGCAGCTTTACGAGTTAGCAGCGCAAAGCCAAGATCCTGACTCGCTGTTGTTCAAGTTCAAAAACTTGATTGCTGGCGACGGAACCACAACGAGCCGTTACGAGCAATTTCTGGAGGCTCGCAAGTTTGGTGCTCAATCGGCCAAGTATGCGGCAGGTGAGGAAACCATTCTTCCAAAAGAAATGGTCAATCCTCAGTTTGCTCAAGGCGTTTCGTTGTTTGCAGATCTTACGTTTTTGATGCCTGGAATTGGTGAAGTGCTTGGCATTGGAAAACTTGCAACCAAAGCCACGGGAGCAGCGGCAAAAGGTGTTGGTCGAGCAGTTGAGGCGGTAGCCAGACCGCTTGAGTCAGCGATTCAAACCTGGGCCGACGTGATCACAGAGGCAACCGGCATTGGAGCAGGTGGCTTGCGATCTGCGGCGGCGTCTACGATTGGCGCAGGATTGGTTACAGGCAATCCTCTTGTCGCAGCGGTTGCGGCAGCTCCAACAGCGGTTTCAGCAGCGCGAGAGATTGGGCAAGCGATTGGGACGGCTGGCGAAAACCTAGCAACACAGCCAAGCCGCATTGGAGCGCTTGAGGC
>Ga0075464_10000758_pt1 | contig 14300 bp, 6 predicted proteins | sample DEB19_08_DNA_5_FD_75068 | JGI IMG/M metagenome (GOLD analysis project Ga0075464, IMG submission 75068) | Aqueous microbial communities from the Delaware River and Bay under freshwater to marine salinity gradient to study organic matter... | ecosystem: Environmental > Aquatic > Marine > Coastal ...
CTTAAGGCCCTTTTCAAAAATGGACATTTATAAATGTCCAAAATCACTTTTTATCCTGGACTTTTCCGACAGTTTTTTACATATTTTACAATATATATTCTTAAAGTAACTTAAAGAACTTTATTTTATTCTTTTGTTAATTCACAAATTGTACAATAACAAATAGTTTTTTCTTTTTCTGGACCAATATCTATAATATCCGTTATAAAATTATGTTCACATTCTTCATGTATATATTTATCATTTTCCTTTTTTTCCTTTTTTAAAAGAATTATTTGCTGTTCACACTCAATACATAAATTATTATAAAAATTAATTAAATCTATAGTAACATAGTTATATTCACAATTTTCATTAATAGAAGACATTATTTCATTATATGAAAGAATAATATCTTCTAATTGTTTAATTAGATTTTCATTTTTTTTGTTCATTTCAATGTAAAAAAAAATACTCATTATCAATTATATATAATATAATAAAAACTTTCTAAATTATTATATAATACTATTTTTAAACATACAAACCATATAACGATGTTGCATCTTTATCTTTTTTTATTAATTTGTCTACAATATCTTTTGTAACTGTAAAAGGAAATTGAACCTTCAATGACATATCTTCTTCAAACAAATTTGAACCTGGCTTCATTAAACGGTATAAATTGAGTTTTGTATAAATTATTTCTAAACATCTTTTTAAATTTCTAACACCATCCTCTTTATTACAAAGATTTTCAATAATATACTGAATTGCTGAATCTGGAATTATTATTTCTTTTTCGTCAAATTTTACTTGTTCGCGAATTCTTGGTAATAAATAATTATTTGATATCACTGTTTTTTGTTTTTGATTATATCCTTTTGTTTGAATTCTATACATTCTATCTTTTAAAATTGGATTAATTTTACTCTCGTCATTATAACTAAATATAAACAGACATTTACTCAAATCAAAATCAATCTCAGCAAAATATTTATCGTGAAATTGACTATTTTGTGATGTATCAGTTAAATGTGTTAATATTCCTGCGATTTCTTCACCTTTTGGAGTATCACTAATTTTATCAAGTTCGTCAAAATAAATTACTGGATTCATACACTTACTATCAATTATGATTTGAACAATTTTTCCCCATGTGCTTCCTTCGTATGTATACGAATGTCCTTCTAGGAAACTACTATCTGTTGCTCCACCAAGAGCAATAAAAGCAAATGGTCTGTTAAGAATTTTACTTATACCTTCCTTCACAAGTGAAGTTTTACCAGTACCTGGTGGTCCATGTATGGCAATCGCAGTTCCTATTGCTTTTGGATTAGTAATTAGTTGACCAAGCATTTGCATGATTTGCATCTTTGCGTCATTCAATCCATAAACTGCCTCATCAAGAGTTTTCTGAGCATTCGCCATAAAATCATGACACTTATCAACACCATCTTCAATGCTAATAGGTAATGTTAAATATTTATCAAAAGGCATTTTCATAAAAGTATCAACCCAATTTTTAATTTTATAAAATTCTCCAGCACCTGGCTCAATATATCTTAATGAATTAATTTTTTTCATAGCTGCTGCCTTTAAAGCTATTGGGATATTTGATTCTAAAAGTGTCATTCTATAAGGTTTTTCAATTCTAACTAACTTATTTATTTCTTTTAACTCTTTAATAATTTTCTTTTGTTCTTCTAATTCCATTTTTGAAAAGAATGAAAAGTCATTTGTTGTATTTTTATCTCTAATAATTTTTTTAAATATTCTAGAATTTTTCTCTTTATATTTTTTATCTTTTTTTTCTTTTATTTTTTGAGCTTTTTCAATCTCTTCTTCACAAAGTTCAATACATTTTTGAATAGTTTTATTTGTTGAATGTTTTTTTTTAATTTCAGTTAGTTCTGAAAGAAGCTCTTTATTATTTGTATCTAAAGGTAAATTAGATTCTTCTTTTTTAGATTCAACAGTTTTTTTGTTATCCTGACTTTTTTTATTTTTCTTAATTGGCTTTTCATCTTCAGACTCTTCAGATTCTTCTTCAGAAGAAACAGACTCATCCTCATCTTCAGTTTCATCAGAATCATCATCCTCTTCAGAATCATCTGTTTCCCATTCATCGTCGTCTTCCTTTCCACCAATCGTAAAAATTATATTATATTTATTTGAACCTTTAGATACATTAATTTCCTCTTCTTCTTCTTCTTCTTCAGAATCTTGTGATGTATCATCATTTTCACTATCAGATACATTTTTATTTTTTTTTCCTTTTTTCCTTGATTTAACTATTTCCTCTTCTTCTTCCTCTTCTTCAGAAGAAGATTCTACAATTTTTTTTTTATTTTGCTTCTTTTTATTTGGTTTAACTACCTCTTCCTCTTCCTCTTCTTCAGAAGAAGATTCTACAATTCTTTTTTTATTTTGTTTCTTTTTATTTGATTTTTTTGGAGGTACATAATCAGAAGAAGAATCATCATCATCTTCTTCCTCCTCCTCTTCCAAACATTTTTTTAATTTTTCTCCAGCTTTAATTTTTTTATTTAAATGTTTTGATGGAAACATAGTTGACAAAAACTTACGATACTCAATTTGGTCCATTTCTTCAGATTCGCTATCACTTGAATAATTATCATCACTATCAGATTGTTCATTATTTTTTCTTCTTCGAGATAATTCATCCATTTTTTTAGAATGTTTATTTTGTTCTCTTCTTGTAATTTTGCTTTTACTTTTAGTATCACTTGACATTATATATATAATATATTTAATCTTTAAATTTAAATTAATATCAATTTTATTATAATATATTAATAAGTTTAGATACAAAATTAATATTAATAATATTTTTTTAAAATAAAATTGAATTAAAAAACAATCTAAATCTAAATATTATATTATATAAAAGATGTCACAAACTAGAAGTTCAAATATGTCAAATAGTTCTAAAATTATCGGTATACAATTTAGTATTTTATCACCTGAAGAAATTAGAAAAAGTTCAGTTGCTGAAATAACAAGTAGAGATACTTATTTAAATAATAAACCAATTATTGGAGGTCTGTTTGACCCAAGAATGGGTGTTTTAGAGCCAGGGTTAATTTGTCCTACTGATGGATTAAATTATATGCAAACACCTGGCTATCACGGTCATATTAATTTAGCAAGACCTGTTTATTATATTCAGTTTTTAAAAGATATTCAGAAATTTTTAAAATGTGTTTGCTTTAAGTGTAGCAAACTATTAATAAGTAAAGAAAAATATAGTCAAGCACTTAAACTTGTTGGAGAGCATCGCTGGAAATATGTCTCAAAGCTAGCAGCTGATGTTAAACGATGTGGCGAAGACACTGATAATGGTTGTGGATGTTTACAACCCAATAAAATTAGAAAAGAAGGTCTTGCTACTATTTTCGCAGAATGGAAAAATGATAATCAAAGTGAAGGAGAAGAAGCAACAATTGTTATAAAACTTACACCAGAAATGGTTCTAAAAATATTTAAAAGAATATCAGATGAAGATGTATCATTTATGGGTTTTAGTCCAATTTGGTCTCGTCCTGATTGGATGATTTGTCAAGTCATGTCAGTTCCTCCTCCATCAGTTAGACCATCCGTAAAACATGACGCACAACAAAGGTCTGAGGATGATTTAACTCATATTTTAGTAAATATAATTAAAACCAATAAAACACTTCAAGAAAAAATTCAAAACAATGCTCCAGCAAATGTTATTGATGACTGGACAACTGTTTTACAGTATTATGTTGCGACTCAAGTTGATAATAAAATTCCTGGTGTAGCATCAGTTGCCCAGAGGTCAGGTAGACCTTTAAAATCAATTAAAGACAGATTAAATGGAAAAGGTGGACGAATGAGAGGAAATTTAATGGCAAAGCGTGTTGATTTTAGTGCTCGTTCAGTTATTACAGCTGACCCTAATATTTCTATAAAAGAACTAGGAATTCCTATGAAAATCGCAAAAAATATTACAAAACCTGTTACAGTTAATAAACTTAATAGACTGTTCTTAATGAAATTGGTACAAAATGGTCCTGAAATTTATCCTGGGGCAAAAATGTTAGAAAAGAAAAATGGTGAAGTTATTACTTTGCGATATGTTGATAAAAAATCACTCGTTCTAGAAGAAGGTGACATTGTTCACAGACATATGATGGATGGCGATGCTGTTTTGTTTAATAGACAGCCTACTTTACATAGAATGTCAATGATGTGTCATATTGCTCGAATTATGCAGCGAGGCGATACCTTTAGAATGAATGTAGCCGATAAACTTGGTGTCGGCAACAGGGGGCGTTAAAAGCGTGCTACCCCCTAGTAAATAAATTAATAAATGAGGCAAACAATATAAAATATTAATTATATATAATATAAAATGAATGTAACAGATACAAAACCTTTAGAAAAATGTTGTTCAAAATGTAATATAACAAAAAATGAAAGTTTATTTATTCCTAAACGCAATATATGTAAGGAATGTAGAAATATAAGTTCTAAAGAAAAATACAACTCAATACAAATAAATAATGATACAGAACAAAAATGTAATACTTGTGAATTAGTAAAAACAACGTCATTATTTGTAAAAAATAGAAAAATATGTATTGATTGTAATAATAATAAAAGAAGAACTAAATATGAAACAGATGAAGAACACAGGATTAAAATGATTCAACAATCTACTGATTTTAAACAAAGAAAAATAGTCGAAAAAAATAAAATCAAAGAGATTGAAATAGGTATCGGAAACATTAAATGTAATTATTGTCAAGAAATCAAAACAAATGACAGATTTAGACATAATCGTTTAAAATGTAAAGATTGTGAAAGAGAAGAACCTATATCAAAAATAATCAGAAGTGTTAGAAGCAGAATTTTTAGTGCTATTAAAAATAAAACAAAGCACACAATTAATTATCTTGGTTGTAATTGTTCGGAATATTTAAAATGGATATTAAATAATGATAAACAATATACATTTGAAAATTATGGTAAAGAATGGCATATAGACCATGTAATTCCTTTATCAAAATTTAATATTACAAATGAAGAACAACAACTAATAGCTTTTAATTGGAGAAATACAATGCCTTTATCTGTTAAAGAAAACTTATCAAAAAATAATAAAATTATAAAATCACAGTTAGAACAACATTTAAAAAAATTAAAAGAATATCATATAGAAAATAAACTTGATTTGCCTCAAGTATTTATTGATTTATTTGCAACGTGACCAAATTGCTGGAAGTTCCTTAGAGCCTTCACTACCACTCTGACGCTGAAAAGTGTTAAGAGGAACTCGGTTAATAGCCGAACCCAATGGTAAAAATGTGAAGGATTGGATAATCAGCAGCCAAGCCCCTAAACTCGTTATGATAGAGCAAGGGGAAGGTTCAGAGAGTAGACGGTTACGGGTCTCATATGATGGTTTAATCAACTTGATGAGGCACAAGGTGTATTCCGACCTTACCAGAAATGGTAAGGATAATATAAGGCTAGACCAAGCCTTACAATGCCGATTTTGACGGGGATAGACATATGTAAATAACATTTTGTCCCCAACAGGGAGCGTTAAAAGCGTGTTACTCCCTAGTTAATTGATTCTTAATAATAGAATTTATAAATAATTTAAAGAATCATTTAGCAACGTCGCCAAATTGACTGGAAATTCCTTAGAGCCTTCACTACCACTCTGATGCTGAAAAGTGTTAAGAGGAACTCGGTTAATAGCCGAACCCAATGGTAAAAAAGTGAAGGATTGGATAATCAGCAGCCAAGCCCCTAACCTCGTTATGGTAAGAGTATGGGGAAGGTTCAGAGAGTAGATGACGACGGGTCTCAAATGATGGTCTAACCAACCTGATGAGGCACAAGGTGTATTCCGGCCCTTTGGGAAACCTTAGGGAAATTCATGGAAATGAATTTACATATGCCACAGGACCCCGAGTCTGAGGCGGAATTGAGAAACTTAGCGGCTGTGCCATATCAGATAATAAGCCCCGCAAATAATAAATCAATTATTGGAATTTATCAAGATTCAATGCTTGGTTGTTACCAATTTACAAGAGAAAAAGAATACACTAGAGGTTCTATAAATGTGAAAGAAGGTATTCGTTTTGAACCTAGAGAGGCAATGAATTTATTAATGATGTTTGATGGAGTAAACGAACACAAATTATTAGAAAATTCATTAAAAGAAAGCGGAATTACAAATTTTGATATTTTAAGTCAAATTATGCCTCCACTATCATTAAAATATAAAACAAAATCATTTAAAGATGATAAAGATGAATTTAGCACTTCAAATAAAGTATTAGAAATTAAAAATGGTGAATATATTCGAGGTCAAATGGATAAAGGTGTATTAGCTGATGGAACCAAGGGACTTTTACATCGTTCTTGTAATGATTTTGGAAATATGGCGTCTGCCAAATTTATTGACGACTTACAAAATATTATTACTGAATATATGAAATCTAGCAGCTTTAGTGTTGGTATTAGTGATTTAATTTCAGATGAAAAAACCAAAAGTGAAATTATTGAAGTTATCACAAGAAAAAAATCAGATGTAAAAAATCTTATTGACCAAGTTCAAATTGGAATATTTGAAAATAATACTGGAAAAACGAATGAAGCTGAATTTGAAACACAAGTTAATAATATTCTTAACAAAGCAACAGATGAGTCAGGTAAAATAGGCAGAGAAAAATTAAGTAAAACCAACGGATTTGTTACTATGGTTAACTCTGGCTCAAAAGGTTCTGATTTAAATATTTCATTTATGATTTCTTGTCTTGGTCAGCAAAATGTTGATGGAAAACGTATCCCATATGGATTTGAAAACAGAACACTACCTCATTTTACAAAATATGATGATTCGCCAGGTGCTCGTGGATTTGTTGAAAGTTCATATATTAATGGATTAACTCCCCAAGAATTATTCTTCCACGCTATGGGTGGTCGTGTAGGTTTAATTGATACAGCTGTTAAAACATCTACAACTGGATATATTCAAAGAAAATTAATTAAAGGTTTAGAAGACCTTATGGTTAATTATGATATGACTGTTCGAACAAATAAAGGTAAAATAGTTCAGTTTTCATATGGGGAGGATAATATCGACACAACTAAAGTTGAAACACAAAATTTACCAATTGTTAATATGAGCACTCAAGATATTTTCGCACACTTTAATATTCCTGAAGAACCAGGCAAAAATAAAACATTATCACATATATTTCTAAAAAATACAATGACAAGATACAAAAAACAATCAGTTCAAATGTTGGAGTATTGCTCTAAATATACAAATATGATGATTAAAATGAGAGATGATATTATTAAAAATGTATTTGGTAATAAAGGTGACAGTGGTGTAAGTTGCCCAGTTGCCTTTTCATATGTTATTGGAAATATTCAAGGACAAACTAATATTACAAGTTCATCATTAGTTGATATTACCCCAGTTGAGGCCTTTGAGTTGATTGAAAGAACATATGATAATTTATTAAAAATTCATTATGCACCACCAACATTATTGTTCAAAACTTTATATTATTATTATTTATCTCCAAAAGATTTATTAATCATTAAAAGGTTCAACAAAAATTCATTAATAATATTGTTAGATACAATTACTCTTGATTATAAAAGGTCAATTGTTACACCTGGTGAAATGGTTGGAATGATTGCTGGACAAAGTATTGGAGAAGTTTCAACACAAATGACACTTAATACATTTCATTTTGCCGGTGTTGCTTCAAAGTCTAACGTAACACGTGGAGTTCCAAGAATTGAAGAAATATTATCTTTGTCTGAAAATCCTAAAAATCCATCATTAACTATCTTTTTGAAACAAGAGGATGAAACACAAAAAGACAAAGCGCAATCAATTATGTATATGTTAGAACACACCAAATTAGAAGAAGTTGTTAAATCTGTTGAGATATGTTTTGACCCAGATAATTTATCTTCACTTATTGAAGAAGACAAGACTACAATTGAACAATTTAAAGCATTTGAAGATATGGTTGATGAGTGTATTGATTCAGGTTTAACAAATGATGAAAACGAAAAATCTAAATGGATTATTAGAATGGTAATGGACCCAGAAGTTATGCTTGAGAAAAATATAACAATGGATGATATTAATTTTACCTTAAAAAATTCTTATGATTCTCAAATTACATGTGTGTTTTCAGATTTTAATGCGGATAAATTAGTTTTTAGAATTAGAATGAATGAGGTAATTAAAATAACATCAAGTAGAAGTGCTCAGAAGAAGACCAAAGTTAATCCATTGGACCAATCAGACCATATTTATATTTTAAAGAATTTCCAAGACCAATTACTACAAAATATTGTTTTAAGAGGTATAAAAGGAATTGATAAAGTTATTCTTCGTAAGGTTAAAGATACGGTATTTGAAAAAAATGGAATATATAAAAAGGAAGATATTTGGGTTCTTGATACAGTTGGGACAAATATGCTTGATGTGTTAGCGCTTGATTATATTGATAACACAAGACTCATTAGTAATGATATAGTTGAAGTTTTTAATGTGCTTGGAATTGAAGCAGCCAGACAAACTATTTTAAATGAATTAGTAGAAGTTATTTCATATGATGGCACATATATTAATTATCATAATTATTGTGTTTTATGTGATAGAATGACAGCCACAAGCAAATTAATTTCGATATCAAGACATGGAATTAATAATGATAATATTGGTCCAATCGCAAAGGCATCATTTGAAGAAACACCTGAAATGTTTTTAAAAGCCGCTAAACATGCTGAATTAGATAATATGCGTGGAGTATCCGCAAATGTGATGTGTGGACAAGAAGGATTTTTCGGAACTAGTTTATTTCAAGTTGTCCTTAATATTGAAGAAATGATGGCATTAGAAGCGGTGAGTGAATATAAACCTGTTGATGATTCAGTAGAAATTGAAAATTTCTTTGGAAAAGTAGAAAATCCATTAGATATGTGTAGTAGAGATAATTTATTAATTCAAAACAATGTTTCTAATATCAAAACTATAGATATGGGTGATGATAATAACTATAATCCTGGATTTTAAAATAAATAAAATATTAAGATATAAATATTATTAAAGTAAATAATAAATATTATTAAAGTAAATAAAATATTAAGATATAAATATTAACTATTAAATATTATTAAAAAATATGAATACATTTTTTTTAATAATACAAAAATATTTTAAAATAACTAATAACACTTTACAAAATTTAAACTCACTCCAAAAAATTATTTATTTTATGTTTACATGTAAAAAAGAATATTCTTTAAAAATTAAATTTAAATATTTTATTGATGAAATAAATAATATTTTTCTTACAGAAGAACAAAAAGATGATTTTATAAATATTTTTTGTAAAATTCAAAAAACATATTTAGCATTATCAAAATTTGCTTACATATATAAATATAAAAAGGCTAAAATAGTCGTTGATTTTGATTTATGTTTAAATCCTATTGACATTAATAATAAAAATACTATTTGTTTATTTCAAAAAAAATATAAATTTTATTTTAAAATTAATGATTTAATTAATATTATTGATACAGCTTTATCTAATTCTCCAAATTTTTTTTCTGACTCATTAATTTCAAAAAATCCTTATAATAATGTGCCATTTAATAAATCAACATTGTATAATATTTATTTTAACATTAGAGAAAAAACATATATTATTCCTGAATTAATTCATAAATTTTTTTTATGTGATTTTAATTTAAATAAATTTGAAAAAGAATTTGAATATTTAATAAGAGAACATGCTATACAAAAATACATTAAAAATTCTGATACTGATACATTGTATAATTCAATTTTAACAATGATTGCCTCTTATAATTATACTACTATTAATATTATTAAAATTCACCAAAATTTTCCAAAAAAACAATTAGTTAATATAATGAAACCATATTTACATTTATATTATTTATATAAGTATTCATTAATAGTTACAAAAAAAGAAACTTCAAAAAATATATTGTATATTAAATTAAATAGTTTTTATATGTTTAATCCCGCATTTGGTAGACAACAAATTAAAGTTCAGTCCATATTTTCTAAAAATAAAAAAATATATAAAAATATATATACTTATAATGATAAACACATATCTTTTTATAAAGATTCTAAAACATTTTTAACAAGTCATCTTTCTGATAAATAAAAATTATTTATTTTTTTTTGTTTTTGGTTTTATACCAACTAGTTTTGTTTTTTTTGTTTTACCTTTTTTACCAATTACAATTTCTGCTTCTGATGATATAGGGCTTGATGATTCAATAATTAATAATTTTTTTGCTTTAACCTTTGGTTTAACTGCTTCGTCTTCATCTTCATTTTGACTGTCTTCAATTTTTAATTTTTTCTTTTCAAGATTTTTTGGATTAAATTCTTTTAAAAAAACATCAACAACAATTTTATTTTTAAAAGCTTCCTCAATTTTAATTTTATATTCGCATTCTAATAACTTATTCAAAGAAATAAAAACATCATTATTATCTGCTTCAATTAATTTAAACGCAGGTATATTTTCTGGACTAATACCTGGAACAATTACAAAGGCAAAATCATCATTTTTATTTCCATATCCTATAAAAAAATGTTCTTTATTATTTGTTTCTAATAATTTTGTTGTTGATATAAAAATAGTAGGTATTTCAAATTTTTTAATCAGTAACCAAATGTCAAATGTCGTTAAAAAATAATTATTTGTAGTAATAAAATCTATAAATGATAAATCGTCTCCTTTTACTTGCCTTCCAAAGTGTTGTTTACCTTCTAATATTAAAATATCAATTATTTGAGAACCAAACTCCACTAAATATTTACTATACTCTTCATACAAAACCTTTTTAATTTCATTTACAGAAAGTTTTCTAGCTATTTTTCTTTCAATTAATTCAATTATAAACAAAAAAGTACAATAATTTGATTTATTATCTTTACTTCCATATTGAATTTCTTTAAAGATATCAGGAAAACATTTATTCCATTTTCCAGAACCAATTTTTTTTTTAAGTGTTTTACATTCATTTGTGTGTTTTCTTCCAATTGCTTCATCCAAAGAAGGTACTACATTATCATATGATTGTGTTATTAATGGTTCTGCTTCATCATATGAATTATGTTTTACATATTTATTTACTATAGCAGGAATAATATTTTCAAAATAATCTTGCGTTAAAAGAGACTGTAACATAATTATTTCATTATCTCTCAAATTATATCCAATATTTCCAAATGACAAATAAGTTTGTGGTTGAAGCATAAATGATTTTATTCTATTATATCGAATTAACTCATCTGCCATTTTTTCAAAATATATTGGCTCATTTAATTTATATTCTTTTTTTGTTTTATCAAAAGCAATTAAACTTTTTCTTGGGAGTATAAGTCTACATTTTCCATTTTCGGTAACAGCACATAAATTTGGAGCTTTATTACAAGAATTTTTGTCTTTTACTATACAAGTTGAAACTTCATCAATTAATTTATAATAATTATCATCTCCAATAAATTGGATTTTATCATCCACTAAAGTTTTTAATAAATTTGTAATATGTTTTAATTTTTGAGAGTAAATAATATATTCTTTTAACATTTCACTTTCAATTTCTCCTTTTATTTTGTTATTTTCATAATCATTTAATAAAATTCTAATTGTGTTTCTAAAAACATTATAAAAATTTGTTTCAAATTTTATTTTTTTAACAAAATCTACTCTCTCTTCATCTACTTTATTAGATGTTGATATTAAAACATCACTCTGAACCATTGGTCTTGCTTCTTTATTAATAATATAATTACTATTTTTAAATGAAGGTATATTATTTGCCGATTTAATTTCACTTTCTGTTATTGGTTCGGATAATTGAATAAATTGATTTGTTTCAGTTAATATACCTACAATTACTTCGTCGTCTTCCATAACTTTAAATGCTGGAGCACAAGGAATATCAGGAGAGGGACGTTTCTTTTTGCTTCTTTTTTCTAATCCTTTTAAAAATTCAATAGTGTTATCATAAGTATTCCAAAGTTCTAAATCAGTTATGAAAACATAGTCAATTTCTTCCTTAAAATTATTTTCGATTTTTGATGGATAGCACGGAACAAAACCTTTTATTGATAAAGGATTTTCTACTAAAATACCTATTACTTTGTTGTGAAAATTTACAACAAGTTTCAATATTTTATATCCTTCATAGCCTTGAATTTTATCAACCAAATTATGAAGTAATAAAGGAATTTTTGCCGTATAAACTTTAGGAGGAGGCAACCCCCCCGGAGGCATTGAACTCAATGGCCTACACATTATATTAAAAAATGGTTTTACAATTTCACTAAAAACTGCTTTCATTGATGAAGACAAATGTGGATTACGTTCACTAAATACTTTTTTTATACTAAGTTTTTTGTTATTTATTGTGTAAGAATAAATTGGCTCATAATAATTGCCCTCTTTTAATAAAAATAATGTTGGTTTACTTGCATCATAAAATTCAGTTGAATAATGATTGCTTGGACATACAAGTTGGACATTATTTGTTATATCATCATTTGGTATTTCAAAAATAACTAAATTTATTCCATCTTGACCAAAAATATATTTATTCGGCATACACACTAAATCCCATAAATATGTATGGTCTATTATAGCATCATCATCATTTAAAAAATTAATAAAATTTTCAAAAGCAGATATAACTTTTTTATAAAATAATTTATCTGACTCAACACTCATATTTAATTTTGAATACAGTTTTACATTTTTTGTATATTTTTCATTTAATTTATTCATATCAATATTTTTATTAGAATCATAAAAATCTGTTACTAAATTTCCATTTTGATACTTAATAAAATTATCAATTGTTAATGATTTAATAATTTTTTCCCTCATTTTAACAATACTAATTACTTTTGCTAGATTACCTGTTTTTTTACCATCACTATCTAATATTTCTCTAGCATAAAAAACAGCATCCGAAATACATGCGATAAATGATTGTTTTTCACTTATTTCAACTCCGTGTCTTAATAAGCATGGATGATTTTGTTTTATATTTGTGTTTGTTTTGCTTATTTGACAATCAGCATTTATTTCATGTAAAATTTTTTGAATTGCTATTGGCAAATACCCCCATCTGTTAGGTGAAAGCGGAAATTTTTCTGGACCTTTTACATATTCATCTAATTCTTCGTCTTTCTCTTTTTCTTTTTTTTCTTTTTCTTTTTTTCTTTTTACTTTTTCAGATTCATCTTCATCTTCATTTTTTGAAGGAGCTGAACATTTGGCTTTAGCTTCCATTCTTCCAACTGTATTATATTTATCAAAACAACAAGGTAAACAAAAACCTTTTGGATGTTTATCAGTTTGAAACCCAGGATATCTTTTATTTTCACCATCTTTATAAAATTCATATACATAATGACCAGGAATTATTTTATCATCTTTACTTTTTCTATCTGATGGTAAAATTTTTCCACAAGTTGGATGTACTAAAACTTTTTTACCATTTTCTATTTTTTCTTCAAATTCGTTTGGGTCAATTGGACTATTTGTTTTTAAACACCAATAACGAGGACATATATAATTAAACTGTTTATTTTTATCTGAACCATATTTAATGACATCTTCATCTCTTAAAAATCCTTTATGTTCTTCATTTATTTTTGCTAACTCAGTATCTGTTAAAATTACTGGCTGTCTTTTATGTTGAGATTGGCAAATTTTAGAATAAGTTGAATAATTTCCGACATCTTTTTTAATTATTAAAGGTGAATCATATTTTTCAATTTTATCTTGAAAATAACTTCTTAGACTTACTCCATCTAAATTTTTTTCTATATTTTCTTCATCAGAATCACTATCAGATTCAATCGCAACTTTTTTTGTGGATTTTATTTTTAATGGTTTTGTTTCTTCCTCAGATTCACTATCGGATTCAATTATCATTTTTTTTGCGGGTTTTACTTCTATTGGTTTTACTTCTACTGGTTTTTCAAGTTCAACGTTTTCACTTGAAACACTTTCTTCTTCTAATTCTTCTGGTGATTTTGTAGAAGAAACAACATTTTCTTTTGGTTTATCAATAACTATTTCTTCAGACCCTAAGTCTCTTTTTTCACTAGCAACAGATTCTCCACTATCCTTCGAACTAGGAACAAGAGAACCTAAATCACTAATAACAGATTCTTTACTACTATCTTCTTTTTCATCAGAAGGGACTAAATCCACTATTTC
>Ga0075464_10000759_pt1 | contig 14289 bp, 12 predicted proteins | sample DEB19_08_DNA_5_FD_75068 | JGI IMG/M metagenome (GOLD analysis project Ga0075464, IMG submission 75068) | Aqueous microbial communities from the Delaware River and Bay under freshwater to marine salinity gradient to study organic matter... | ecosystem: Environmental > Aquatic > Marine > Coastal ...
AGGTGCTGGCGCGACCGATAGTGTGGTAGCAAGTATGGAAGCGGCTAAATTAGATCAAGCTGCTTTTGAAAAATTAAGCGGTAGTTTCCAAAGACTAAATGATACAGCAATGTATTTAGGAGATTTAGCAGATATGGCTAAATCAAGTAAAGATTTCACCAACAATACTAGAGATGCAGCTATTGCATTAGGTACTGTTAAAGAATCTGTAAGCAGTGTAGCAAGTAATTTAGGAAATTTTGCTTCTGCAACTGACGGTGTTAAAAATTTGAATGAGCAATTTGTTACCATGACTAAAACAATGGAAGCAATGAATAATTATTATGGTAAATTATCGGAAGCTTCAAATGCAATGTCAAGTTCTGCGGCAGATGCAATAAGAGCAAAAGAGCAAATAGCTTTACTAGCTGACAACCTTACGAAATTGAATCAGATTTACGGAAATATGTTAACTGCAATGCAAGGACGTTAATCTTAATTCGTTTATCCAATTAATTCAATTATTTACCTTTTTAAAAACTAGTATACATGTCATTACCTAAAGAGCCTAGACAGAAGATGATTAACATCATGTATTTGGTGTTGACTTGTCTTTTGGCTTTAAATGTATCTAGCGAGATTTTGAATGCATTTAAAACTATTGAACAAAGTTTATCAAATGCGAATGTGATTATTCAGAAGAAGAATACAGACATCATCAAATCGCTACAATTAAAATTACAAGACCCTAAGACGGCAGAGAAAGCAGCAATATGGGCTCCAAGAGCTAAAGAAGCGCAAAAATTATCTGACGACGTTTATAATTATGTTGAATCCTTAAAAGCAGGTTTAAAGAAAGAAGCCGGCTTGAAAATAAAAGATGGTAAGGAAGAATTCAATGATCATGATTTAAGTTCAACTACCCGTTTTTTCCTAAAAGGAGAAAATAGAGGACAGGATTTACTTAATAGATTGACACAGTACAAGGCTAATCTTGCAGCAATAGATCCAAGTATTGCAAAGGATGTAATTCCAAATTTGCCTTTAGATTTAAGTATTCCTACAACTACAAGTATAGCAGGTAAAGGGAATTGGGCTTATGCTTATTTCAATATGACTCCTCCTATAGCCGCGATAACTATTTTGACAAAGTTTCAAAATGACATTCGTAATAGTGAGTCACAAGTAATGGAATATTGCCATAAAGAAATTGGGGAAGTAGAATTAGTTTATGATCAATTTAATGCATTCGCAGCTTCTAATTCACAGTACTTGATGGCAGGTGAGGAATTAGTAATTACTGCAGGTGTTGGTGCTTTTAGTAGTGCAGCAAAGCCAACTATCACTATTGACGGCGTTGTATTACCAATTGGTCCAGACGGATCTGCTTCTTATAAAACGACAGCTGGAACCCCTGGAGAAAATACTAAAAGAGTTCGTATCTCTTTCTTAAAACCGAATGGGGAAAAAGCAGTGGTAGAAAAGGATGTTAAATTTACTGTAGGTACTCCTTCAGGTTTAGTAGTGTCAACAGACAAGACAAGAGTATTCTATAAAGGCTTAGCTAATCCGTTAAGTATAACTGGTGGTGGTGGTGCCGAAACAATTAATGTTAGTGTGGAAGGTGCTGGTGCTACTATTAGTAAGTCTGGCGCAGGTCAATATGTTGTTAACTGTACGCAATTAGGTTTTGTAACATTGAATGTAAAAGACGGCAAGTCGGCTCAGAAAATTAATATACCAGTTAAACGTGTTCCAGATCCTATTGCTATTGTAGGCGGAAGTGCTGGCGGAAATATGGCTGCGAATGTATTTAGAGTTCAAAAAGGAGTAATTGCAGATTTGAGAGATTTCGTATTTGACGGAATTAAATTTAATGTACTTTCTTATTATGTTATTTGTGCAGGTAAAGGATTTGATGATCCAGAATATGAAGAAGTTCAAGGTGCTGCATTCTCAGGACAAGCTATGGCTTTAATAAAGAGATGTCAACCTGGAACTTCAGTTACAATTGGAGAAATTAAAGTATCAGAGCCAGGCGGCGGTTCTAGAAAATTGGACCAAACAATCACTTTTATTCTTCAATAAAGAGAATAGCATGTGATTAAAAAATAGATTTATGAAAAAGATTCAACCATACTTATTTTTATTGTTAACAACATTGGTTGTTTCCAATAATTCGTTTGCGCAATTTAAAATTCCTGCTAAACAAAAAAAGGAAACAATTAAAACAGGCCCTTCTAAGGATACTGTAATTGTTCCATTAAATAAAGAGCCGGAAACTTTAGCACCTAAGCCTACAGCTAATGTTATTGATCCAAATGCCAAGCCCACTAAAACAGTTGATACAGCAGTGGTGGGTGGTTTTAATGCAAATACAAAGAAAAGCTTGAGAAACAATTATGCTTTCTTTTCGGAAGACAAGAAACGTAAAGGTGTACAGGAGCGTATCCCTTTGTCCTACGAAAACTTAAGAGAGGAAGACGCTTTATTTAGTGAATTTGTTTGGGAGGAGATTGACGGACGTGAAAAAATAAACCGTCCATTTATTTATCAAGCATATGACGACAATGGAGATCAACGTTTCTTCGCAATCTTATTGAGAGCCATTGAGAAAGATGGTGTAGTTCCATTTTCTGCCGAAGGAGGAGACGATCGTTTTACAAAACCTTTAAGCTTAGACGAAGTGAATGCCGGCTTAAGGGGAAGTATTGATACCCAAATGGTTCAAAACGTAGACAATCCGAATATTTTTGATACAACTATAAGTTACAATCCAAAGTTTGCACCTGTTCCTGATTCTATTTATACCTATCGTTTAAAAGAGCAATACATATTTGATAATAAAACAAGCAGAATGTATTGTAGAATAATTGGTATTGCTCCTATAGCAAATATCCAAATAGGTAATAAAGTGGTTAAGAAAGCTTTATTCTGGTTGTATTACCCCGATTTAAGAGCAAGCCTAGCTAAGTCTGAAGTATATAATCCTAAGAACTATTCAAGTAGAATAACTTGGGAAGAATTATTCGAAAGTCGTTTCTTTAATGGTAATATCGTTAAGTCTACATTAGACAATTACAATGACAAAATGTTGAATGCTATTTATAAAGACCCTATAAGACGCTTGCAAGAGGGAGAAAAAATTAGACAAAAAATATTCAATTACGAACAAGAACGTTGGGTATACTAATTTAGAAAATAAAAGGGCATTAATAATGCTACTTATTTGTTTTCGTTAAAATATTGAATAAGAATATCGGCTTTGTTTTTCCCAACAAGTTGGGTCAATAATTCAGGACTAGCCGTTTTTACTTTATTCGCCGACTTAAAGAACTGCATTAGCAGTTCTTTTGTTTTAGGACCAATATTAGGAATATTATCCAATCCGTTTTCTAAAGCCCCTTTTGATCTTTTACTGCGGTGAAACTGAATTCCAAAACGATGTACTTCGTCTCTTATATTTCGTATTAATTTATGCGCTTCACTATGCCAATTCAATAATATTGAATCTTGGTCGTTCACAAAGAAAAGTTCTTCTACGTTTTTGGCCAAGCCAACCATGGTAACTTGATCTTGTATACCTAGTTCTGTCAGTGCTTCCAGTGCAGAACTTAACTGCCCTTTTCCACCATCAATAATAATAAGCTGAGGCAGTGGTAATTTTTTATCAATAACAGAACTATACCTTCTGTAAACGGCTTCTTTCATACTAGCAAAGTCGTTTATTCCTACAACAGTTTTAATATTAAATTTTCGATAGTCGGATTTGCTCGGCACGCCATTTTTAAAACATACCATTGCCGATACTGGGTAAGCCCCTTGAAAGTTGGAGTTATCAAAACATTCAATATGAGTAGGGGTGTACTTTAAGTGCAACATTTTTTGCAATTCAGCAAGCACTTTATTTGGCTCTACTTCCTGAACCTTCACCAATGCTTGTTTATGCTTCCATTCTTTTACCGCGTAATCTGCATTTTTTTGCGACAATGCTAGCAGTTGTTCTTTTTCCCCAAGTTTAGGAATGGTATATTTTACATTGGGTATCTTGTCTTCTAATTCAAATGGAACAATAATTTCAGTCGCTTTGGAGTCTAATGTATTTCTAAAATAATGGATTGCAAAAGCAAGAATGGTCTCTTTAGTTTCGTCTAAAGGAACACTTAATGGCAACATATGTGTTTGAATAATTCTTCCTTGGTGAATCATTAAATAATTCACGTAAGCTTGGTCTTCAAAATGGGCAATACTAAATACATCCATAGCATGTTGCTGCTTAATATAAATAACCGATTTAGTTTGATATTCCTCTAGCTCTTCAATTTTCTTTTTGGTAATATTTGCTTTTTCAAAATTTAACGCAACAGCTTCTTGCTGCATTTGCTGTTTTAAATGTTGTACAACAGGCTTCACATTTCCTTTTAGTAAATGTTTTACTTGTTGAATGGAACTGTCGTAATCGGCTTCGTTTTGATACCCTTGACATGCCCCCAAGCAATTACCCAAATGGTATTCTAAGCAAACTTTAAATTTTCCTTGCGCTATATTTTTTTGAGTGAGAGGTAAAGTACAATTCCTTAATGGGATACTTTGTCTAATATGATTAATCAATTCCCTAACTGCAAATACATGGGTGTATGGTCCAAAATAGGTAGAACCGTCTTTGATTTTTCTTCTGGTTAAAAATACTCTAGGGAATGCCTCGTTTTTGATTACGATATAAGGATATGTCTTATCGTCCTTTAAATTAATATTATACTTAGGTTGATAGTTCTTAATTAACTCATTTTCTAAAATAAAAGCATCATGTTCCGAGTCAACAATAGTAAATTGAATGTCTTTAATCTTCTGAACTAGCTCAATGGTTTTAAGGGTATGTTGAGTAGAACTAAAATAAGAGCTTACTCTATTTCTTAAATTCTTAGCCTTTCCAACGTACAAAAGCTTCCCGTTTTCATCAAAATATTGATAAATACCAGGTTCTAAGGGTATGCTAGATTGTATTTTCTTAAAAATTTCCTTTTCCATAGGGTTGTAGGCAAAAATATGAAGTATTTTTGGGCTATGGAATTATCAGTCAATATACCTGCCCTTTTATTTCCAGCAATCAGTTTGATTATGCTGGCTTATACCAACCGTTTTCTTGCTTTATCAAGTAGGGTGAGAGTATTGCATGACAAGTACCAGAACCAGGAACAAAGACATATTGTATTCGGTCAAATTAAAAACATCAAATACAGAATTAAGCTAATTCAGAATATGCAAACATTTGGCGTTGCTTCATTATTACTTTCTATTGTCTCTATGTTCTTTATTTATATCAGCTATCAAATGGTGGCTCAATTTATTTTCGGTATTAGTTTAATCACTTTCTGTGTTTCTATTTTTCTTTCCTTAATTGAAATAAGATTAAGCACTCGTGCTATCGAATTAGAATTAAGCGACATGGAAGGTCTGGAAGACCCAACTGTTATGGAGTATTTAAGAAAGAAATTTGACCGTGACTAATAAATGGGTAACTGCTTTAATAAATGAATATCAAAAGCAATTACTAATTCGCCGCCTTTCGTTCTCCAATTTGTTGCCTCCACATTGCATAGTACAATCCTTTCTCTTCTAATAAAGATTGATGATTTCCTTCTTCAATAACCTGTCCTTTTTCAAGTACATAAATCTTTGTTGCATGAATAATGGTGCTCAATCTATGTGCAATCATAATGGTAATTTGCTCACGTTCTGCTGAAAGTTGTCGGATGGTGTCTGTTATAGACTCTTCTGTTAAACTATCAAGGCTAGAGGTAGCTTCGTCAAATATTAATAAATGAGGATGTCTTAATAAAGCCCTAGCAATGGAAAGTCTCTGCTTCTCACCACCACTTAATTTTAAACCGCCTTCTCCAATTAAAGTAGCTAATCCATTACCACCTTTATCTAAAATATTAGTACAACTTGCTTTTGTTAAAGCAATCAGCATATCTTCTTCTGTAGCATTGGGTGCCACAAAAGCCAGGTTTTCTCTAATGGTTCCTGCGAATAATTGAGTGTCCTGTGTTACAAAACTGATTTGATTACGGAGGTCCGTCATGTCAATCTGATTGGTGTCTACGCCATTCACTAATATCTGTCCTTCCTGCGCTTGATACAATCCCACCAGTAACTTAACCAAAGTGCTTTTACCTGCTCCCGAAGGACCTACAAATGCTACTGTCTCGCCTCTTTGAGCGTCAAAGCTTATATTGTCAATTGCTTTGAAATTAGCAGTTTGGTGTTGAAATCCTACATGATTAAAGGACAAGCGCTCTATAATACCTACAGCAGTAGGATTAACTGGAGTTTGCTCTAAAGGCTTTTTCATCAAGTTATCAAAATTGATCAATGATGCTTCTGTTTCACGATAACTAAGAATGATACTTCCAATTTCTTGCAATGGTCCAAAAATAAAGAAGCTGTAAAATTGTAATGAAATTAATTGACCCACAGAAAGGATCTCCTTAAATATGAGCCACATTAAAGTAAACGTAATAACCTGTCTTAAAAAATTCACCATTGTCCCTTGAATAAAACTTAAAGAACGAATGTTTTTTACTTTCTTTAATTCTAGCGCTAAAATTTTATAAGTGTTATTGTTTAATCTATCAATTTCTTGATTGGTTAGTCCTAAACTTTTTACAAGTTCTATATTACGTAAGCTTTCGGTAGTAGTACCTGCAAGTGAGGTAGTCTCTTTTACAATATTTTTTTGAATGGACTTTATACGCTTACTAAGTAAATTTGTTACATAAGCAATGGTTCCTGCTCCAATAATATAAATCGGCATAATAGACCAATGCAATTTTGTAGCATATATTGAAATAAACACAATGCTTACAACAATACCAAATACCACATTAATTACATAGCTAATAAATTTCTCACAATCAGCTCTAGCTTTGGTTAAGATAGACAATGTTTCTCCACTTCTTTGGTCTTCAAATGCCTGAAAGGGTAGTTGCATGGAATGTCTTAATCCGTCGGTAAATAATGCTGCTCCAAATTTTTGAATAATTACATTTACTGTATAGTCCTGAAATGCTTTTGCAATTCTACTAACCATTGCAGTACCTACCAATAATAAAAGGATATTCCCAACACCTTTTAAAAATGCTGGTTCTGTTCTTACATGACCTAATGCGTCTAGGAATGGAGTTTTTGCAAATTCGTCAATCAATCTTCCAAACAACATGGGGTCGAACATGGAAAAGGTTTGATTGATTGCGGCTAAAACAAAGGCAATAATTACAAGGTTTCTAAAAGGTCTTATATATTTGAAAAGGATCTTCATAAGTAGCGTTAGTTGGTATAAAAATTGTTATTTAAATAAGTATATTTTATTAAAATCATAATACGTTAAGGGTATTATTTATTTATGTGCAGTATCTAAATTGTCATTGAAGAGTTGATTGTATCTGTCTATACACTCCACTACTTCTTCAACACCTGTTTTCTTCTCTGCACTAGTAACAAAGCCTTCTGGTAAAAATGGTAACATTTCCTTTAGTGTATCAAACATAGCTTGTACGTTTCTCTTTACTACTGCTGGTTTTTCTTTGTCTGATTTTGTAAATATGAGCGTGTAAGGGATTTCCCATTTATACATTTGCTCAATAAATTCAAGATCAATTTTTTGTGGTGCGTGACGTGCGTCTATTAATACAAAAACCCTGTTTAGATTAGGTCTTTTTCTTAAATAGTTTTCTATCATTTGTTCCCAACGACGTCGACTGCTTTGTGAAACTTTGGCAAAGCCATAGCCAGGCAAATCCACAATATACCACTTGTCCCACGGCCCTTTTTTATTAGCGCTCATGATTTCAAAATGATTAATTAATTGTGTTTTACCAGGAGTGCCGGAAGTTTTAGCCAAGCCCTTTTGATTACATAGAGCATTAATAATAGACGATTTGCCTACATTACTGCGCCCAATAAAGGCATATTCTGGTTGAACTAATTTTGGGCACTGCTCAAAACCAGGGCTAGAAATAAGATAAGTTGCTTTGTTAATTTTCATAGTTAATAATCCTTCCTATTTAGCTTCGCTAGGTTTGGGATTGGGTCCTTTTAATTTAAGACTGTCTGCAGGATAATTAGCATGAATTGTGTCAACTATCTTTTGACAAAAGTTCATAAGTATATTTTTTTCCGCTTCCGTCAATATTGCTTCTTTATGTATTAAAGTATAAGAACTTAATGGCATTTCTCCTTCTTTGATTTGCTCAATACATTCTTCTAATTTTTTATTTTGTTTTCCAATTCTATAACTCGCAAATTCATTAAAATTGAAATGTCTTTTTCCGTCTTTAACATGATTTTCAAGCCAAAAGTCAATTGGCTGAATTTTGGCATACCATGGGTAATTTGTTTTTTTACTATGGCAGTCAGCACATGCTTTGTTTACGATTAGTTTTACACTGTCTGGCATAGGGTATAAAGTACTAATGTCATTTTGAGTATCGCCAGAAAGGTTTTTTGTAGGATGTATAAACTGTATTGCAACTAAAACAATTAATAGGCCAATGAAGATCTTTTTCATAATATTATAATTTTCAATTTGACTTAATCTAATTTGTATTTGGTTTAAATATAATCTTAATTAAATTAATACGTCTCCTGTCATCTCCTTAGGTATTTCAATGCCCATGAATTTCAAAATACTTGGTGCAATATCACCTAATTTGCCCGCTTTCAATTCACCTCTCCATTCTTTATCAATAACAAATAAGGGAACCAAGTTTAGTGTATGTGCAGTATTAGGGCTTCCGTCCTCATTCATCATAAAGTCGGCATTGCCATGGTCGGCAGTCAAGAAAATAGTATAGCCATTTTCTAGTCCGGCAGTTACTACCTCGGATACACAGTTGTCTACAGTTTCAACTGCCTTTATAACGGCGCTGAATATGCCCGTATGACCAACCATGTCGGCGTTAGCATAGTTTAAACATATAAAGTCGGGGTTGCCCGCTTTAATTTCAGGCAATAATTTACTGGTAAGTTCCGCTGCACTCATTTCTGGTTGCAAGTCGTAAGTAGCTACTTTAGGAGAAGAAGCCATGATTCTCGTCTCTCCTTCAAAAGGCACTTCGCGTCCGCCACTAAAGAAGAAAGTGACGTGAGGATATTTCTCTGTTTCTGCAATACGAATTTGTTTTTTATGATTCGCTGCTAATACTTCTCCCAATGTATTTACCAAATTATCATTTTCGAAAATTACATTTACGTTTTTAAAGGTCTCGTCGTACTTAGTAATAGTGGTATAGTGTAATGATAATTTATTCATGTTAAATTCATGAAAATCTTGTTGAGTTAGTACTTCTGTAATTTCTCTACAACGGTCTGTTCTAAAATTGAAACATAATACGGCATCACCTTCTTCAATTGTAGCAATGGCTTCTCCATTTTCAACAATTATTGTTGGCTTTATGAATTCGTCGGTAATATTATTTGCATAATTTTCTTTGATGGCTTCTAAAGCAGATTCAGCAGTAGGTCCTGTTGCATGTACTAATGCATCATAGGCGAACTTAACACGCTCCCAGCGTTTGTCACGGTCCATTGCATAATATCTTCCACTAACAGTAGCAATTTTACCAACTGTATTCTTTAACGCTGCTTCCACGTCTGCTACAAAAGCTAATCCACTTTTAGGGTCGGTATCACGACCGTCTGTAAATGCGTGTAAATAAACTTCTGTTAATCCTTCTGCTTTACAAATTGCACAAATTGCTTTTAAATGAGAAGTGTGAGAGTGTACACCACCGTCACTCACTAATCCTAATAAATGTAATGGCTTTTTATTTTCTTTTGCATAACGAATAGATTTTAATAAGGTTTCGTTTTTAGCTAATTCACCATCTCGTATAGCAACATTAATTCTCTGTAATTCTTGATAAACAATTCTACCGGCTCCTAAGTTTAAATGGCCTACTTCGCTATTACCCATTTGACCTTCTGGTAAGCCAACTGCTTCGCCACAGGTTACTAAAGTGCTATGAGGGTATTTTGAATATAAACTTGACACAAAGGGTACTTTTGCATTTTGGATAGCATCTGCCTTTGAAATTTGACCTAATCCCCAGCCATCCATGATGACCAATATTACTTTTTTAGACATATTATTACCTTTTTATAAGATGTAACTTTGATTTTTATTAATTTGTACCTCAAAGGTCCAAAAGAGTAAGCATATTACAAACTTTAAGCCCCTATAATACCTATAAAATGCACCTAATTCGCAAATCACTACTCATTATGAGTTTTTTGTTTTCATTTACTGCTGTTTTTGCACAAAATGATACAGAATCCCTGATTCAAAATTTGCAAACAGCCAATTTTAACAATCTGCTTTCTTATTGGGATCAGCAGGTGGAAGTCAATATTTTAGACCAGGTAAATCAAAAAGCATTAAGCGCTAACGACGCAAACCAACAAGTGCGTAATTTCTTTAATAAGAATAACGTGCTAGGCTTTGAAAAAACCGCAGAACGTAAGCTAGGCAATACCGTTTATGTAACGGGTAAATTAATAGCAGGCCAAAATAAATATAGTCTTACACTGTTGTTGCAAAATGGGAAAAAAGGCTTGGTTATTGTGAGTGTTAGAATTAGTTAAATTGCTATGAGTGAGCATAATTTAAAGACGAAATTGTTATGAGCAAAAAAGTGAAAATGGGACAGTCCCCAATGGTGTATAGTACCGACCCTAATTTTAAAATAGAAGAAGCGCAGGAGGATCAAGTAACACTTGCTCCAGCAGAACAACCGCTACGCGTAATATTGGAAACCAAGCATCGCGCTGGGAAAACAGTAACAATTGTATATGGATTTCAAGGTACTGAAGACGACATGAATATACTTGGGAAGGCCCTTAAGAATCACTGTGGAACCGGCGGTTCTGTAAAGGATGGCGAGATTATTATACAAGGTGATCATAAACAAAAAATATTCCAGTTCTTAAAGCAGAAAGGATATAATAAAGCAAAGCTCTAAAAGTAAACTTCTAAATTTAATCTAGTCTTCAGGTTGTTTAGCAATGGATATTGCGATGCAATGCGTTCAAATTTCTGTTTACTATTTAATCTTAGATGCAATGGGACGTCTTCTTTTTCGCTTGCTTCAATCAGGATACTAAATTGAATGGCACGATTCTGAAATGCCTCCCATATTTTTTCTAAAACATTCATGCGCTCAATTTCAATAAATTTCTGCGCTGTCAAAGCAGGAACAGTTACGGTAAAATGTACTTCGTCTTCGATAAATAATTGTGCAATTTTAAAAGTACCAGTAGAAGAATGCTTATTGGTGGTTTCTAAATAGGCTGTATAATCGTCCCAGCATTTTTGCAAACTCACCATGTCTAAAGGCTTCGATTCTTTAACCTCTTGTATATTATATTCGCTACCATATTTTTGTTGTAAAGCAGCTAGTAGGTTGACTTTTGGACCATTTCCAGAGGAAGTTGGAATAAGCTCAGTTGATTTTTGCTGTGTAATATTAGGAGTCGCAATGGGTTCGCTAGCGGGAGTAGGAGTAATGTTAGCTTGAGAAGAAACAGAGGTATCTGCATTATTTGTTGCAGCGGTAGGTACGGTTTCAGTAGTTATAGTATTAGCAACGGGAGTAGTAATTACTTTATTGGGAACGGTGTTATTGGTTTCAATAACCAATTTCGCTTCTTTAGTAACTACGATATTACTTAATGGTACAATTTTCTTAATTCGAATAGGGTAGTGTGCGTCAACTAGTTTTTTTTTTACTATCTGGCTGTCGTCCAAACTCAATTCAATTGCTTGTTGTAAAAAATTTAATTTTATGAGGGCTAATTCAACATGCAATCTTTTATTTCTTGCCATTTTGAATTGAATTTCAGCTTCGTTTAATATGTTCAACGCGCTTATTAAATAAGGGGTACTTATTTTTTTAGCAGCTGCTGCATATTGATCGCGCCATCCTTCAATAGATTCTAGCAAATGCGCACTAGCTGGGTCTTTGCACACTAGGATATTTCTAATAAAACTTGCCAAACCATATAAAACCATATCACCTTCAAATCCTTTTTGATTTATTTCTTCATATAATAACATAGCGCCTGTTAAGTCCTGCGCAGTTAAGAAGTCAATCAATTTGAAAAAATAACCTTCGTCTAAAATATTCAAATGTTCTAGCGTATTCGCATAGGTTAATTCGCCATTGGTGAAACTTACAATCTTGTCTAATATACTCAATGCGTCACGCATACAACCTTCACTTTTTTGAGCGATTAATTGCAATGCGTTTTTTTCTGCTTTAATGTGTTCCTTCTCGATAATTTCTTCCAAATGTTCTACCGTGTCATTGGAAGTAATACGTTTGAAATCAAAAATCTGACACCTGCTTAAAATAGTTGGTAAGATTTTATGTTTTTCAGTAGTTGCTAAAATGAATATGGCATAAGGTGGTGGCTCTTCTAATGTCTTCAAAAATGCATTAAAGGCACTGGTACTTAACATATGTACCTCATCCACTATGTATACTTTATATTTACCAGCTTGTGGTGCGAATCTTACCTGTTCTACAAGCGACCTGATATCGTCTACAGAGTTATTACTAGCAGCATCTAATTCGTGAATATTTAAACTAGCACCTTTCTCGAAAGACACACAACTATCACAGCTATTACAAGCTTCACCGTCTTTAGTGATATTGGTACAGTTAATTGTTTTAGCTAAAATACGCGCGCAGGTAGTTTTTCCAACGCCTCTTGGTCCACAAAACAAAAAGGCATGTGCCAAATGATTATTTAAAATGGCATTCTTTAACGTGGTCGTAATATGCGACTGACCCACAACTGTATTAAAGTTCTGAGGTCTATATTTTCTAGCTGAAACAACAAAATTCTCCATAGTAGACGCGCAATATACACATTATCCTAGTAAAATTTAGGGCCGTTTATTCACATTATCCTGCAGTGTATTCCATAATAGGGTGACGCTCAAAGGGATGTGCGGTGGAATCAAAAATATATCTAAATGTGACCATTCGTCGGCTAGGTTTAGCCCCTAAACTTTTATAAATATTTACCATTTTAGGGTTCCAGTCGGCGGCCCAGCCCATTTCGTATTCTTTGTAAATTTTAATCTTGTAAAGTAAAAGTGCACTTGAATAAATTAAGAAGCTATCAATACCTAAAGCCTGATATTTTGGAACAACCCCAAATGCTAGACCAGTAAGTCGATCATTTTTCCCTGTCCACTTCATCCACATTAATTGTATTTTTTGTAATAATCCTAATTTTCCATTGAAATATTTAAAATATTGATTCACGTCGGGGATATTAATAAACATTGCAATTGGGTCCTCTTTATAATAGGCAAACCAAACAACCCTTTCATCCATAATTGGTTTTAGGGTTTTAAACAACTTCATAATTTGATCTAGTGTAATAGCTTTAGCTTCTCCATGTTGGGCCCAAGCGGAATTGTATATGGTCACAAAATCCTGTGCGTATTTTTCTAAGTTTTTCTTGTCTAAATGCTTTGCTTGGTAGTCTGGTTTAGCATTAAATTTATCGTAACGCTCTTTGAATCTAGGAGGTAGTTCTTGATGCACGTCAGTACCATAGTAGTATTGATTATAATAGTTCTCAAAACCATAATTGTTTAAAAGTGTTTCATAGTAGTCAGGATTAAAGGACATGCCATACATGGGCTCCTTTTCAAATCCTTCCACCATTAGTCCCCACCATTTATCTCTGTCTCCAAAATTTATTGGGCCATCCATTGCCTCCATTCCATTTTCTATCAACCAATGTTTTGCCGTATCAAATAATAAATTGGCAGCATCCTGATTATTGATACAATCAAAATAGCCTACACAACCTACTGGATAGTCAGTGTCTTTATTTTTATATTTAGAATAATAAAATGCAGCAATACGACCAATGAACTTGCCTTCTATATTTTGAAGAACCCATCTTTTAGCATCTCCTTCTTTAAATAGTTTATTTTTTTTGGGATCAAATACTTGGACCACTTCATTGTCAAGCGGCCTTATATAATATGGATTATGTTTGTTGAGTGACGCATTTATGTCAACAAATGCTTTTTCTAAAGCGGGTGTATTTACTTCAACAATTTTCATTCCTACAAAACTAGAAATTTTTTAAGACACTCAGTGCAAAAATTCCTGCTGTTTCTGTTCTTAATCTAGTAGGACCTAGGTGAATTGCTTGGTATTGATTTGCTAAAGCTTGTTCAATTTCCTTAGGTGTAAAGTCCCCCTCGGGTCCAATAAGCAATAT
>Ga0075464_10000761_pt1 | contig 14280 bp, 4 predicted proteins | sample DEB19_08_DNA_5_FD_75068 | JGI IMG/M metagenome (GOLD analysis project Ga0075464, IMG submission 75068) | Aqueous microbial communities from the Delaware River and Bay under freshwater to marine salinity gradient to study organic matter... | ecosystem: Environmental > Aquatic > Marine > Coastal ...
AAAAGAAAGAATCATCTTTATTAAAGATGTTTCAAACTGCTTTAACTTGAAGTAAGAATGATCAAATGATTAAATGAGATATTGTATTTAATCATATATTAGATAAATATAAAATAGAAGATTGAAGTATAAAAACATTACAACAATTATATTTTAGTGAAGCTAAAGATAATTCATGAGATACTTTTAGAAAAACAATAGATTGATTTTTATCTACTAAAAAAGATATAAGAAATAAAACAGATTGAACTTGAATGTATAATAATTCTTTTAATAATTTTAAAAGATACATAGATGATATATTAGAGGAGTTAGTTAATCAAGATACAGATAAGTTATGATTAATATTAGTTTCAAAAGATTGAACTAAGTATATGTGAAATACTGCATTATCATTAATGAAAGATAATCCACAATTCTATTCTTCTTTATTTAAGAAAATGAAAGCATTATCTAATTTAACTAATAATTGAACATTAATTAAGTTAGATGAAGATTGAAATGTAATGATTAAAGAAAATCAAATAATAGAAAATGTAATATTAACTAAACAAGTTACTGATTATTTTAATACAAAAGATAAATGATTTAGAATATTATCTGTATCTAAAATAGATACTTTATGAAAATTAAAATTAAATTGAACTAATATATCTACTTGGTTAAATAAAAAACTATCTAAGAAAAGAGAAACTATATATGATTATACTGTAAGTTCTGATTCACTTAAAGTAGTTAGAGATATTATTAATAATAGATCTAAATGATATGAAGAATTAATGCTTCAATTAAAATTAGACAAAGATGAATATATAATGTGAACTTACTGAGATAAAGAATCACATATACAAATATATAAGACTGATACTATCTTTAAAGATATAGAAGAATTACATACAGAATTTACTGAGTTATATGCTAATGCTTGAAACTTTAAATTAAAATGAAAAAAAATATTTAATGAAGATATAGCTAAAAGAGAAACAGCAATGGTTTCAAATAAAAAAGAATTTGAAAACTATGATGAAGAAGTGAATGTATATGTATTAGATAAGATGCCATTTAATTGGGCTGAAGATATTATAGAAAGAATTAAGTGATTTGATGAAGATGCATTTAACAAACAAAGATTAGATATTATAAATACTATAAAAGAAAAAGATCCAACATTTGATTTAGATATTAGTAATTATAAAAAAGAAGATTTAATAAGTTATTTAGAAACTTGATATTTAAGTGATACAAAAGACTGATGGGCTTGAATGTCTAATTTACTAGCAAAGATTCATGACTTAATATCTACATGAACAACTAAAACTAAATGAGTAGAAAAAGATAAAGCTAAAAAATTCCACTTAGTTCATACTACTAAAGATTGAGAAACATTTTTATGAAAAGCTTTATTTAATAGATTAGATATAAGAGTATATGATGAAGTATCTAAATCATTTAAACAATCAGATAATACTGTTGTTATGACTAAATCATCAGCTAAATTAAAATGATGATATACTGAGTTTGCTAAATCAAATCAAAAGACAATAGAAATAAATTGAATTAAATATAAAATAGTTTGAGAAGTTAAATGAGTTAAAACTTCTGCATTTAGAAATGCTGCATCTGATTCTTACAAAGTAAAAGATGAACAATCTATATCTGAGCAATTAATTAACTTAATGCATTACTCTAATAAAAATGATTATGTTAAGATAATGCAAAAAAAGATTGATGAAGTATATAAGAAATATATTTGAGATATATGAAATGCGATAGAATTACCTACATTCTGAGAAGCTAATATATTTTTAAATCAATTAAATAAAACATTTAATGTTTGATGATTATCTGATTCAGTTATATCTGCTAGAGTAAAATGATTTATAGATGAAATAAAAGAATTATTAAAATGAAGTAAATCAGTATGAGCTAGTCATGAAATAAATAGTGCTATGATAGAACTACCTGAATGATTAAGTTTTAAAGATTGAACTAAACATTTAAAAAGAAATGAAGTATTCTTATCTAAGAAATCTGATATAGTTCAAACAACAATATCTAATTTAAATATTAGAAAAGAAGAATTAGAACTTAAATGAATTGATATATTATCACAATGAGAAAAGAATGAACTTAATTTAATATTAGATCAATTAGAAAACTGAATATATTTATCTGCATTTAGAAATCCATTACCTAACAAGGAAAATATGTGATTATATAGAGCTAAATATTTTGAAGAAGTTACTTGACCTTGAAGAAGTAAGATTACATTCTGACATTCACATGATGTTATATTTCATCCAGAAACTATATTTTTAAAGCTACAGGCAGACTTTGATGGTGACCATGCTGTCTTAGTACCTATTAATACTGCAGAGGGTAGAATAATAGCTAAAGATATATTATGATTAAAATCACAAGACTCTCTTGCTTCTAGACTAGTAGATGATCAATGACAAGCTATATCATTTAAAAATGATGTTGCTATAATTAAACAAGTAGAAGATGCTGAAAGAGTTGAAAAATCATTAATGTTCCATAGAGATAAAAACTTAGAAGCTAAAGTTACTGTATGAGTTTGAAGTTCTACAATAAGAACATTCAATATACTTAAACAATTAATGGAAGAGTATAGAGAAACTTCTGATAACAATAGAAAATTAGAAATATTAAATTATCCTATGTTTCCTACTAAATGAAAATCTCCTACATTAAAAGAAATATTTGATACAACTTTAGAAATACAAAATTATTGAGTTACCGATCAATCTAAAATATTAACAATAGATAATCTATTTGATTTTGATAATACATACTGATGACTTGTTTGAAGTATATTACAATTAGTATTAGACTATGCTAAAGATAAGACATGAAAAGCTTTTGATAGACAAAAATGGCTTAAAGAATTATTTGCAACAACTTGATTAACTAATGATACAGCTGTACAATATTTATATAATAAAATAATATCTCCAATATGAATGACACATAAATCTGCTACTGAAGATTTAAGTTCAACACTTCTATATAAATATTTACCTAAAGCTAAAGAATGATATAATAAATATATAGTTGAATCTTCTATGTGATATAGAAGAGAACTATGGAAATATTTATATGATAGATGATATTTAAGACAAGCTCAAGATTTAAAATGAACTACTGAATTAGAATTTTATTTTAAAAATATATTTGATGTAGATAGTTTTATAAAAGAATATAATGTATCTCCAGAAGATACAATACAACTTAAAGAAATATTATTATTAAATAGATTAGAAAATAATGAAAGAGTTATTTTAAATAATATAGTAAGTAAAGTTACTGATAATAAATTACTAAATGATTTCAAAGAATTAACTAAAGAAGATTGATGGGCAATAGATTATCAAAAAAGATTAAAAGAATTATGAGCTATAGATAGTAAATGAGAATTAAAGATATCTACAACAGATAGAGATTTAATTTCATTATATTCGTTATGACAATGAAATAAAACAATATATACTTTACTATCTGATTCAGATAGAATTAATTTATTAAACTTTTCAACAAACTTAAGATTAACAAAAAGATTTAAAAAAGAATGATGAACATCATACTTTGATTCATTATTCAAAGTTAATCCTGAATTAAGACCTACAATAATATTAAATTCATTCACTAGTAAAGAATCAGTAAAAGATCAATTAGATATATTAGATACTAAAATAGAACAAGCTAACACTAGAATAGAAAGATTAACTAATAAGATTGATTTTGAACAAGATGAAATAAATGAATCATTATCAAGATACGATGATGAAACATTTAAAGAAATTGATATGGAAGATGAAGTTAAATTAACTTGAATTAAAAATGAAACACCTAATCAATTAGATGAAACAATAGAATTAGACAAAGAAGATCTTGATGCAATATTAGAAGAAAAGAATAACTTAGAAGAAACTAAGAAGTTTATGCAAGAACAATTAACTGCATTAACAGATGTTAAATTATTATCTGATAAGAAAGTTAAATATATAGATACTGTTAGAGAAGTTAAAGAAGAAGAACTAGAAGTTCCTTATGTTAATAACTTAGATATAACATATAAGTTATGAGATAAAGAAATATCAGAATTAAAAGTAAATATTAAAAGAGCATTAAACTTTGAGAAATTATTATCTGAATGAATGAAACTAACTCTAGAATGATATTTAAGTGCAGCTAACAGCGATGTTATGCAAAAACTATATACTATGAGAGAGATAGGTTGAAACTTATGAATAACAGCTAAAAAACTATTATTAAAGATGGATTCAGATTTCATGAAAGATATGAGAGTACTATGAGTAACGAAGACAGAAGTACAAACAATGATTGATAAAACTAAATGAATCATGATACAATGAGTTTCATGAACAAATGAAAATTGATTTGCTGACTTTAAATTTGATTTAGATAATTTTAAATTAAAAGCTATAGATGAAAAACATGAAAGTGAAACTTGGTTATTAAATTATTGAACTGATCCAAAAATAAAAGAAAGACATGCAGAGTATGTAAATAAATTTACAAATGAATTAGCTATACCATTGGTTGAAAAATTACAAAAGACAAATGAATTTTATAAAGATGTATGATGATATTCAGTAAATTATAAATCATCTTGAACTACATTCTTTGATGATCTACTTTGAGCATTCAATTGAGATTTAGAATTTGAATTTAGAAGAAGATGAATATTTACTAAGGCTCACGATAAAGAAAAAGCTTTTGTAAATTTCTTAAGAGATTCATCTAAATGAAAATTACAAGATTGAAAAGAATTTATGTTTGAAGAAAAGAAAGCTAAAATACTTTATAAATCTATATTTGATAAAAAAGATGAATGATGACTTATAAGATTTGCTAAAAATATGCAAGGTTGGAATTACTTCTGGTCATATCAATTAGGTTCTGTAATATTAGGATGAGCAGGTCACATGGCTTGAGCTACACAAGTATTATGAAACACATTAGAGTTATTAGCATTCTGACAAGTATTATGAAATAAACATGAAGATGCTTCAAATTTATTACAACACTTTAAATTAGAATGAGAAGATTTATTATCTTGATGACAAGGTAAAGATAGAGCTGATCTAGAAGCTAGTTGGGCATGAAAAGCACAACAATTTGCTTCAACTAAAATTAAATTAGCTATTGCAAAAGCTTTATGATTTACAATTAAAGATCCTGTACTATTAAATAGAATAGCAAATATAATTGATACAACTATTACTGAACCATTATTCGCAACTGACTTATTGCAAGATGAGTTAAGAAAAAGAGTTGCTATGATGGCTACAATGAAAGATTTATGATATACTAATATAGAACAATTCAAAAGAGATTTTACTACATCAACTGACATAGATAGAATTAAAACTTTATTCTATGCTAGACATTCTGAATTATGAGGTTGAGTTATATCTACATTTCCAGTACTTAGAGAAACATTTATAACTGCATATGAAGCTGATGCTTATATGACTACTAAAGTATTTAAAACTTTATATAAATATTTGATGTGATGGTCTATACATAAAACTGTATGATTTGCAGATAAGATGTATTGATTATGAAGATGAATGTGAATGTTACATTCTAATCCTAAGCATTGAGAATTATTAATTAAAGAGTGATTAGATTTTCTAACTGCACAAATAATTAATATGTGACTAGCTGTATGAATATGAATGAAAACATTAAAGTATGATTATACAGATGAAGATGATAGAGTATCATTAAAAAGCTTTGTAGAAAACTCTACAAATATGTGGGTAGCTTTAGAAATATTATTCTCTAGAGAAATAGAAAATATTAAATGAGTAAAGTGAAGTAGCTTTGAAACTGATATGGCAGTAACTTGATTAGAGTTCTTTAAACATATAACTAGAATATTTAATGCTAATCCTATTAAATTATATAAGGATATAGAAAATAGAATGACATCACTAGATGAATGATTTCCTACTGCATTATACTGAGCATTAAGATCTGAGTTCTCATCATATATGAGATGAGCATACTGAACTCAAATACAAAATATGTTTTATGGTAATGAGACATCAAGTAATCTATGATTATATTATTGACAAGAAACAGTTGATGAATTAGCTTCAAGAGATTTTCAAAATTCAAATGCTGCAGCTAAAATGAGTACACTTTGATTCAATACTAGTATTGCTGAATTATTAACTAACTATTTAAGTGCTACATATATTTGAAATGAAATGATGTATAGATGATATAATGAATTAATTGATGATAAAGAAATTAGAAAAATATATGAAGAATGATTTCAATCTAAAAATTGATATGACTTAAGAAATCTAATGTTTGATGAAAATTGATTTAATAAGAAGATGACTTCTGAATTATGGAAACAATTAGTAAGTTATCAAGCGATAGGCGATGACTTTGATTCATTATGATACAAAGACACATCATGATTAACAGAGTTGTATAATACTAAATTTGATGACATAATTACAAATCAATTACTTGCTATGTGATTAACTAAAGAAGATTTTATATCTTGACCTTTAGATAGAACAGAATGAAAACAAAAATTATTTTATGAAGTAAGTCAATGAAATATTCCTGAATTATCTACTAAACATTTAGTATCATATATTATTTATAATAAATATTCTTCAGAGAAATATAAAATTGAAAAATGAGTTGCTGATAATTATAATTTACCATTTTGAAAAAAATATAAATTATCTGATGTAGAAGAAGCTCAATTACAATGACAAGTATTAAATCAAGCTGCTAAAGATTGATTACTTGATATTAATAAAGAGAATCATCAAATAGTATTATGATTACATGTTTGAAAAAATCATGCTGAACTTGTAGAAGATTTAAATAAATCATGAGCATACAATCAATTAAAATGATATATGGATGCATTAATAGTTTCAAATCATAATTTAAAAGAATGAGATACTAATGCTAAGTTTCTAATATCTAAATATAGGAAATGACTTGAATCTCAATTAAATTATTATAGATGAAATAAACCAGTTAAACCTACTGCTGAAGCTGTAGAGATAATGACTAATGCTACTATGACATATATTAGTGAGATACAAAACTCAACACAAGATCAAAAAACTAAGATAGCAAAAACTGCTGCTGCATTAACTTGATTAAATAAAGAAGCTTGGGATTTATATAAAAATGATAGAACATTTAATATGTTAACATTACCTGCACAAAAACAATTAATATCTTGGTTATATAAAACTAATAAAGAATTAACTGATTACGATGCAAATTCAATAACAAATTATCCTATGGATTCTACATTTACATCTTCTAAGAAATGAAAATATACTCCTAACTATTTTAGAAAGAATCAATCAAGTCCTTATTGAAGTTGAGCTAGACCATGATTCTCAGAACAATTTCCAGAGATGTGAGAATACTTACAAGGTAAAAAGGTTCCACAAAACTTTGAAAGAATTGCACAAATGTGATTACCTCAAAAGAATATGAACTATAGATGATTACAATTTCAAGCTGTAGATTCTATGAGACAATATGCATTTAAACAAATATATTCTGAAATAACAAGATCAACAACAAATCCAAAGATTTCAACTAATACTGCAAGATGAAAAGTTAGAACTTGATATTTAAAAACAACAAAGAAAAATGTTTGAGCCGCATATAAGAAACTTAAAGTTCCTAAACAATATCCTACTGTAAGAAAAGGAACAATCTCAACATTACCTTGAGCAATAGATGTTATTATATAACCAAAAGAAATATGACAGAAATAATATTAGCATGAGATGATAGAGTAATGAAAACTAATCCTGATTTAGAATTAACTAAGATACTTGAAGATAATTGATTAGATCTTGAATATACAATAAAAGAAATAATAAATCTAATGAAAGATGCTAAAAATAAAAATACAGTTGAAGATAGAAAACTTAGAAGAGAATTGATTAGAGATATACAAGCCTTACATTGAAGTAAGGCTTCTATGAAAAATTTAAACATAGGGATATTCATTCATCCATGAAAAAATGATAGATTAACACATTAATTAAAATCTTATGATAACACTTAGAGACATAGAACATAATTCATTTGCTTGGGATAAAGATTGTTTTAAAGCAGCATTAGAGTTCGTTTGAGCATTCAAATGAGATATAGATGAAATAATACAATCTAAAACATTAATGTATAGAGAATGAACTGATATAGAAGATTTAGATAAGAAAGTAATAGATAAAGAGTTCTGAAGAAAATATTGAAATGCTTATGCATTTAAAGTTGATTTAGAATTAGATTGATTATTAGCTGATTTCTTCTGAGATGAACATTCATATTTAATGGTACCTACTCTAGCTAAAACTTCTAATGTAACTCCTATACAATGAGAAACAATATTAAGATATATAATAAGAGATTTAGTTAAAGCTTGATATCTATCTGATAAATATTACTTAGTGATAGCACCTCTATTGAGGGCTTTCCCTTTGTGATATAATTCAAATACAAAAAGGATTTGATTTCTAGAAGCAGATATAAGAGAGAATACTAAACAATCTAATCTACTTTGATATGGTTGAAGAAAGATGTGAACAATGAAGACTCAACAACAAATTAGTTTAGAAGATATATTAGATAAAGAAATATCTTTATGATATACAAACAAAGATATATGAGATGAAAACAGATGATATTCATATACACACTCACTTAGAAAATATGCTAACTACTTTTTATTACAATGGACTAGAAGAGTTATAATGACTTGGAATAAAATAAATGTAGTATGAGCTTCTAAATGAAATGGTAAATCATTCTTCGCTGCAGAATTATGTGTAGCAGAATTATTAAAAGAATGAAAATGATTTGGTTGAAGAAAGAAAAGACAGATAAAATACTTTGTACCTGACTTACAAAATGTTTGAAGTTCAGTTATGGATTATATGGAATGATTTCTTTGAGAACTAACTAGAACAAAAGTAAATTGAGAATATGTAATTAAAATAAATAGAAGTAAGTATGAGATAACTTGTACATTAACTTGAACAACATTTAGAATGATATCATTACATTGATTTGGTAATTGATCTACTTGAGAATGATTAGCCTGTGACTTTGCTATAATAGATGAAGCTGCATATATACCTGATGAGTTCTGGACATTGTTCTCACAAAGAGCAATTATGGAAACTGAATCTATGTTAATCATTACTACTATATCAGAGAAAACTCCTAGAGACCATTGGTTCTATAGATTATTAGTTGATTGAGAACTATGAGATGATTTAATATCTAGTCATAGAGTTGACTTATTACAAAAAAGAGAACTGTATGAACTTGATTATAAAACAAATTCAATAGTAGAAACAGAAGAACAACATGATCAAATGAATAGAAAATTAGATGAGATAATGGATTTTGCTGTATGAACATTAAGAAAAGCTTGATTAAAAGAATATTATGCTAGAGCATTCTGTGTTATATTAGATGAAAAGAATGTATTTAATATTACTTGAAGTATAGTACAGGATATAGCATTAGCATGAAATGAAAATGATTATTATATTATGGCATTAGATTTCTGATGAAATACTGATCCAGCTTGAGTTGTAATGATAAACTTAAGTAAAAGAATAACTAGTGTTATTGAAGAATTAAAATGAGTTCCATATCTAGAACAATTACTTGTTGCTAAAAATATGAAACAAAAAGTTAAGAACTTAATAGTTGTATGAGATGCGACTACTATAGGTAAAGTTATAATGCAAGAAGATACAAGATGAGAAGCTATTGTAGATTATTGGGTACAGTTTACTTGAAGTTGAGACTGGTCATTTAATCAGAAGTGATTCTATGTTGCATCTAAAACTCATTTGGTTGAGGTTACAGCACTTATGTTAGATAAAGGTATACTTAATATAGCTCAATCACATACAGCTCTTATAAATCAAATGAAGAACTTTGTAAAGATAACTTGAACTAAAAGTTTAGTTAATAAATATCAATGAAGATGAAAAATGCATGATGACTTAGTTGATGCACTTATGTTATGTAACTTTGTAGCTGTAACTATATTATGATTAACAGAAGCAAAACATTGGGAAAACTATTGACTAGAATTTGATAATCAATTAGCTAATATATATAATGATGAAAACTATAAAGAAGAGTATTATTCTTATGGTAATGTTTATTAATAATAAATAAAAAACAATGGCAAAAATAGCTATGGCATTTTCTGATAAAGAGAATAAACAAATTAAAGAGATAGATGATCTAATAAGATATACAATAGATGTATTTGAAAAAGAAAAATTTCCTAAGTATATTTCTAATTATAAACAATACCTATGATATGTATTAGATAGACTAGTTGAATTAGAAGCTTGGCAAACTAATATTAGTTATCCTTTAGCTTCATCAATAATTGATACTGAATTTGCTAACTTGTTTGACTTTAACTTTGTTATGTGAATACAAGAACCTGCATTCAAACAATTATGTACTGATACATTTGATTATAATAGTCAATGAAAGAGAGCATTAAAGTCACAATTAAAAGAATGTTTAATATGTTGAGAAGCATTCTCTACAGTATGAATGTTAAAAAAAGAAGAAACATATGATATATGATTCTGAAAATTTACAGAAACAATTAAAACAAAGAAACCAACTATAGATTATATATCTATATTTAATGTATTCTATGATATAACTCATGGTATAGATAAATCTCCATATATAATTACTAGAGTATTCTCTACTTGATCAGCTATTCATGATAAGTATTCTGTATTATTTGATGATAAAAAACACTCAGCACTTAATATAAGATGATATATTAATTCAATACTTAATGAAAATAAATCAAATAGAATTAGATTCTCTAGTTATGATTACAATCCTATTAAAAGAATTAATAATTTCTCTAATCAAATATTAAAAAGCTTCAATAATTGAAAGATGATTAATACTAATGTTAACTTCTATCAAGATGAAGTTAATAAAATAGATGAGAATAACTTCTTCTTAGTTACTGAAAAGAAAACATATGAAGTAGTTGAGTATTTATGTAACGATGAACTACTAGTATTTGTAGATTGATTACTATTATATAAGTGAAAATCTATATTAAGATTATGATTATCTCCTGTACAATGAATAACATTCAATGAAATACCTTGAGGTTCTACATCAAATGGGCAAATAGATAACCTAGCTCATCTACAAAACATATTAAATGGTATATGGAATTGATTCTTAGATAATATGAAGATGCAATTATCATGAATGTTCGCTGTATATGGTAATGTTCCATGACTATCTGCTGATTGAAAGCTTAGATTTAAGAAGTTTCAATGAATAAAAATGACTGCAGACTCTAGAATAGAGAGATTAGATCTATGATTAAATGACTTTAGTCCATTAAATATAGGACAATTCATAGAACAAATGACAGAAAAGAGAGCTTGAGTTAACTGATATCTAACTTGATGACAATCTAAAGTAGAAAGGGTGTCTAATTCTATACAATTAATACATGATCAATATAAATCTAAGCTAACTCCTATCATAGATTCAGTACAATTAATGATGTGAAGAGTATCTAAAGCATGGATGGTAATGTATTTGAAGTATTATTCAATAGAAGAACTACAAGAATTATGATTAGAAGTTAAACAAGATAAGAATTGAAAAGTATTAATCAATGATATTGAATTAAGAAAAATTATTAACGATGAATTTATTAGTTTTAAATTTAATTCATTAAGAAATATAGAGAAAGAAAAGAAGAGATGAATAATAAAAGAAATATTCATGCAACTTATTCAAATGAAACAAATGGCTCCTGAACAATTAGATGAATTATTCAAAATATTATTAGATGAAGATTTTGATTTAAATACATTTGCTTGATTTGATTTCAATAAACATTCTAAAACTATATTAGGTAGAGATAAAAAAGAATGAGATGTAGTAACAGAACCTGCTCCTGAAGTATTAAAAGATGATTACGATATTGAAGAAGAACCTACTAATAATAATCAATGATGAAATTGAATAACTCAATTATTATCAGGTATGTGAATATAAACTTTGACTTTTAAATACAACATAAATATTCTATATGCAAATAGTGTGTATTAGAACCTACTATTTTAAATCTTAAATAAACATGCATGGATGAACTTGATTTAGAATTTGATATGTCATCAATAGAATGATGAGATACATCTAACTGAATAGACACATGAGATCTTGAATTTGATCTTAGTGACTTTGACACTTGAGGTGAAGAAAACGCTGACAACCCAGAGAATGGTGCAGAGGGCGATGGTAATAATTCATGAAATGAATGAGGTGAAGAGGATTGAGGTGAAGAATCTAAAGATAATACTTGAGATGATACAACTGATATTGACAATACCTTAAACGAAATAAATGAATTATTAAAAGACTTAGAAGATACTAATGAAGACTCACAAGAAAATCTTGATGAGGCTCAGAAGATAATTGAAAGTCTTAAATGAAAAGAGTGAACTGATGAAGCAATAACATTATTGACTCAATTAAAAACAGAAGCCACTCAAAAAGATGCACAGATAGCTAGCTTAACTTGATTAATATCTAAACTTAATAAAGAGAAGTGAGACTTATCATTAAAAAATGCAGAACTAGAACTATATGGTTGAATAGATGATTCGCAATTAGTATACCTTAATGGTAATCTAACTAAAGCTAGATCATGAGATAAAAAAACTGTAGATAAAGTTGTTTCTATATTAGACACACTTAGATCTGAATTAGTATGAAGAACTGCTTGAGAAGAAGAACAAGAAGATATTGAAAATAAAATATCAAAATTTAGTTCTTACAACTCATACAAAAATAATCCTAATACAAAATCTAGTAATATGATGGATACAATGACTATAGAATTATAAAAAAATTTTAATAATTAATTTAAACAAACATGGCAAATGCTGTAGACACAACTCCTGTTGTAACAAAAGACCAACTAACTAAAATGTTAGGTAAAGGTGTATGATTTATGCAAGCATACATTAGAGAATATCCTTGATTTGCATACTTAGGGTTCTGACCAGCTAACTGGTATAAAATGACTAGAAATATTAATGGTCAACAAGCAGGTGCTATGCACCAATTAGAAAAAGTTATTGATGTTCAATTTAGTAAAATTGCTAAAATTGAAGCTACATTAACTGAAGATGGTAAAAAAGTTCAATGGTATGAATGAGATTCATTCTCTACTTCAAGTGAAGTAACTGCTAACTCAACTACTACTGCTGTAATAGTTAAAACAGTTTCATGATTTGCTGTAGGTGATATTGTTAGAACAATTCCTGCTGCAGGTTCAGGTGGTACTGAAACTCAAACTACTATTGCTTCTATTAATACTGGTACTAAAACATTAACTTTAGCTGCTGCTGTTGATGTAGAAGATGGTGATAAAGTAATATTCGTTGCACCTAAATTAACATTAGGACAAAAAGTAACTAGAACAGTTGCTGATCCTGATTCAAAATTAGTTACAACTTATTTCCAAAAATTTGGTTGATCAGTTAATATTGATTCTACTGAATTAAATAAAACTAGATTACTAACTGATGTAGCAAACTTTGCTTCAAATGAATTTAATAAACCTAAAATGCAAATTTTAGAAAACATTATTACTACTTGGTTCTTTGGACAAAATGTTGGTGGTAACTCTCCTGAGGCTCAAGGTATCGTAACTGTTATTGAAGAAAGAGAAGCTAGAGGTCAAGTATCTAAATTTAACATGTCATCAATTACAGATGATAAAGCTAAATTAAAAGAACTACAAAGAATATTAAATTTAGCATCTACTGCTCCAGTTTACATGGGTAGTGAAAAACCTACTATATTCTGTAATACTGAATTTTCTTCTAGAGTATCTAGACTATTACAAGATTCATTAGTAAGAAATGATATGGTTGGTAAAACTATTGAATACGGATTAGAATCTTTAACTACTCCATATTTCAAAAATATTAACTTTATCGTACTTCCAGAAATTGATAGAATTTATGGTATGACTCCAAAAGCATTTGTATTCCCTAAAGAACTAGTTTCATTTAGAGTACCTGAAAATGAATACATGAATGAACAAGGTGTACCAGTAAAAGTACAAGCTAACAGATTCTCAGTAATTCCTCAACCAGTTGTTACTAACGACTATAGAGAATATACTGT
>Ga0075464_10000762_pt1 | contig 14268 bp, 21 predicted proteins | sample DEB19_08_DNA_5_FD_75068 | JGI IMG/M metagenome (GOLD analysis project Ga0075464, IMG submission 75068) | Aqueous microbial communities from the Delaware River and Bay under freshwater to marine salinity gradient to study organic matter... | ecosystem: Environmental > Aquatic > Marine > Coastal ...
ATGAACGTTTTGTACCCAAAAACGAGAGCGTAAGTCATGACTAAGCTAGTTCAAGTCAAAGATGGTGGCGACGTGGTTGAAATCGGCTCTAATCGGCTGCAATCGGAAATTCTTGCCAGATCAGCTCCACGTATTCACTCTCCGCTCAATGATTTACCGTCTAAAGGCTTTGAATTGATTGACTTTGCTGACAGATTTATTGAAGGCGGATTCATGCCGTGGCAGAAATGGCTCGCCGAACATAGCTTGAAAGTGAAGCCGGACGGCAGATGGCAGCATCCAATCTCAGTCGCCATGCTTCCACGTCAGCAAGGAAAATCGACGTACATGCTGGCGCGCATTGCAATGGGACTCTTCGAATGGGATGAGAAGCTGCAAATTGGCTCAGCTCACAGACTTGTCACGTCTCTGGAACAATTTCGTCAGCTTGTCGGAATGATTGAACGCCATGACGATCTCGCAAAGCAAATCAAACGCATTCGCTGGCAACATGGAGCAGAAGAAATTGAAACTCTTCATGGCACTCGATTCTTGATCAAAGCCGGTGGCTCAGCTGCTCGCGGTGCATCTCCTACGACCGTCCATTTGGATGAGCTTCGCGAAATGCACGATCTCGAATCTTTCGCGTCTCTGCGCTTTGCTTTGATGGCTGCAAAGAATCCGTCCGTCAATGCGTTCACAAATGCAGGAGACTCTCACTCGGTTGTCTTGCACATGCTCCGAGAGCGCGGACTAGCTGCCGCCGGCGGTGCAGATGATGACATCGGATACTTTGAATGGTCAGCTCCGACGGATGAAATCAGTTTTGAGAATGCGGCGTCATGCACTCCGGCACTTGGAATCACAATTCATCCGGATAACTTGCGAGCAATCTTGAATGATCCACCAGAAGTCGTAATGACTGAGGTGTTGTGCAGATTTGTCCAGACGATTTCCAGTGTGGTCGGATCAACGGAATGGGCTGCGTGTCAAGATGATGACGTTGATCTAGACGAAGAGCGATTGACGTGGCTTGCCATCGACTGCTCCCCCGATAGAAAATTTGCCGCTCTTGTCGGTGCTCAGAAACTCGGCGAGGAGAAATTTGTGGTCAAGCTTCTTCACACTTGGGAGAATTCAGTCCAGCTTGATGATCGAGAGATTGCCAATGAAGCTGCAAAGTATTGCCGCAAATATCCGATTGAACATTTGCTCTACTCAAAGCGAACATCCGGCGCGGTGGCTTCTCGATTGCAGCCAGCCGGAATTCCAACGTTCGACATGGACGCGAACTATCCGCAGAGCTGTGATGAGTTACTCGGTGCAATCAACTCTGGACGTCTTCGACATCGAGGACAAAGTGAACTCACAATGCAAATGCTTTCAGCTGTGCAATTGCGTCGCGGTGATGGCGGATGGGTAATCGGACGACGTGCATCCGGTGTTGTCTGCTCGGCAGTGGCTACTGCACTCGTTACACATTTCGCGACACGCCCAGAGACGGAGATTGACATTCTGGTCGGATAGTGCAAGCCATCTGAAAAAATTCAGACATGGGAATTCTTGACATTTTTGCAACGCGTAAAGTCGAGACAATCACTCCGAAAGCTGGAGCAGATGTCTCTGCTTCACTTGCACCCGTTACATCAATCGATTCGCTGACTCCATTCTTCGGCGGCGCACAAACTGCAACACGTGAGCAAGCAATGAGTGTTCCGTCATGCGCACGCGCACGCAACATCATTTGCTCATCGATTGCATCAATTGGATTGCACGTTATTGATCGCAGCACTGGAATGGAAATTGAAGACGCAACGCCGCGCGTCATTCGTACACCCGATCCGCGAATTCCCGGATCAGCGACGTACGTCTGGACTTGCGAAGACATTCTCTTCTACGGTTATGGCTATTGGCAAATTACAGAATTATTTGCTGACACGTATCGCGTTCGCAGTGTTCAACGTGTATCACCGGCACGCGTAACAATTCAAACAAACTCAATTGCATCAGAGATTGAGTATTACATGGTAGATGGAACACCCGTTCCGAATTCTGGAATTGGTTCGCTAGTTGTATTCAATGGTAATGATGAAGGCTTACTAAATCGCGCGGGCTTTACACTGCGCACCGGCGCGGAGTTGGAGCGTGCTGCGGCAATGTACGCACGTGAGCCAATTCCGTCAATGGTATTGAAATCCAACGGCACAGCCTTACCAGCTGACAGAATCGCAAAGCTTCTGGATTCATGGTCATCTGCTCGACGCAATCGCAGCACTGCATTCTTAAACGCTGACGTAACAATGGAAGCAGTCGGATTTGATCCGGAGAAATTACAGCTCGCAGCTGCGCGCTCTTACATTGCAACAGAGATTGCACGTGCAACAGGAATTCCAGCTTATTACATTGATGCCGAAACAGGATCGAGCATGACTTATTCAAATGCAGTCAATCAACGTCAAACACTTCTTGACTTCTCTTTGATTCCACTAATGACTTCGATTTCCGAAAGACTTTCAATGCCGGATTTCATTCCGTCATCGCAAGAAGTTAAATACGATCTCTCAGACTATTTGCGCGGCTCTGATCTTGAACGCGCGAACATATACAAGACACTCAATTCAATTGTCGATGCAAATGGCAATCCAGCAATCACAGTTGAAGAAATACGACAAGCAGAGGACATGATTCTATGAAAGTCACGACACCATTCACCATCACCGCAGCTGACTCTGAGTCACGCACAATCACCGGACAAATCGTCGCATTCGATACAGCTGCGAACGCATCAACCGGCAAAGTGATGTTCAAGCAAGGATCACTCAATCCGACAAACGTGAAATTGAATCTGGAGCACGATTCATCTCGTCCGATTGGCAAGACACTCTCAATGGAATTCGCTCCGGACGGTAAGTCTATCAATGCGACATTCAAAATTTCGAAGACAACCGCCGGCAGCGATGCAATTCAAGAAGCCATCGATGGACTTCGCGATGGTTTCAGTGTCGAAGCAATGGCAAAAGAATTCGGCTACAACGAAGACGGAACGATGGTCGTCAGTTCAGCTGATCTCGTTGGCGTTGCACTCACACACAATCCAGCATTTGGCGATCTCACTCGCGTGTCGAATGTTGCAGCTACAACAGCACCCGAAGATTCTGCACCGTCATCCGATGTTGCAGACGCATCACACACATCAACAGAAGGAGACGAAGTGGAAAACACCGTCGAAGAACAAGCTGCCGTCGAGACGGTAGAAGCTTCAGCACCAGTTCAAGCAACATCAATTGCAAAGCCAGTCAATTTCATTGCAGCACGTAATCCAATCAACGATCCAGCAACATTTTTGATGCACAAAGTTGCAGCAATGCGCGGATCAGAAGAATCACGCAGCTTTATCGCAGCGGCAACATCATCAACCGATAATCCTGGTCTTATTCCAACACGTCAGCTTCGTGAAGTTGTCAATGGTCTTGCAGACAATGTAAGAGCCAGCATTGATTCGATTTCGAATTCGACACTTCCGTCCGCAGGACTTATTTTTCAAATTCCAAAGATCACACAACTGCCAGATGTTTCAGTGGTTGATGAATTAGATGAAGTCACTCCAGTCGTGATGGAATCAGATTTCATTAACGTGGATGTTAAGTCATTCAAAGGCAATCAAGTCATGTCAGTAGAATTGGCGGATCGCTCTGATCCACTCTTCTTCTCAGAGTTGATTTCAAATCTTTCATCACAATATGCACGTGCTACAAACGCGTACAACTCAGCACAAATCATCACAGGCGCAACAAAGACTGCAACCGGTTACGGTTCAGACATCACAGCTTCAGAACTTCTTTCATGGGTCTCAGCTGGCGCAGTGAGTGTTTATGCAAATACATTCAAATTTGCTGATGCAATTGTCGTCTCTCCAGCAATGTGGGGACGCATCATGAGCTTCAACGTAGATGGACGTCCAATCTACAACGCATTACAGCCACAAAACGCAGCCGGTAACGCACAGCCACGCAGCTTGCGCGGATCAGTCAATGGCATCGATCTCTGGGTGGACACAGCTCTATCCGGTACAGGTGATAACTCAATGTACGTCATCAATCGCGATGCTTATACATGGTATGAGAGTCCCCGCTTGGAACTTCGCACGAACTTCATCAATGACGGTTCAATCGGAATTCTTCTCTACGGATACGGCGCAACAGCAACAAAGATTGCAGCTGGCGCATACGCGTTCGCAGACTAGTCACAATCAATCATCGGTCACGGTCGCTCCCGAACGTGATCGAGCAGAACGAAAGGATCAGAGATGCCGAATATCATCACAGTTGAAGAACTGCGTCAGGTGCTTGGCGTCTCTGATTCTCTTTATGACGATCCTTACTTGGAACAAATAATTGACTCTGCTGAAGGCGTGATCTTGCCACTGCTGACTCAGTATCAGTCATCCGTCGCTTCCGTCCGCATTCAAGATGGCGTCTTACATTGCACGACAATCCGTCCGAGCATGTTCGTCGTGGGTCAAGGAATTACCATCGAAGGATGCGGAATGGGAATCGATGGCGGTTATACAGTCACCGGACATTCAGTCAGCACTTACATATTCACAGCTCTAATTGAAGATGAGCCAGACAAGATTCTCACTCCTATCATTCCAGCTGGTCGCGCGTATTTAGACGGCGGCACAGCGGCAGAGCTTTATCAAGGAGTCGCACCGATTAAGTCTGCACTTCTTGTCGTATCAAATGAAATTTTTCAAAGCATCACAGCTGCCGGCGGACAGATTGAAGGCGTGGACTTTGCTCCGACGCCGTTCAGAATGGGACGCAGCTTACTCAATCGGGTCATCGGATTGATCTCTCCATTCATCGACGTGGAAACGATTGCAACATGAGCACAATTGCAGCCGATGTTCGCGCGACACTTGCGACAGCTCTCAGCGGCGTTGCAGCTTCCGTGTATAGCTCCGTTCCGGAGACAGTCATTCCGCCAGCTTGCGTGATTGTCCCATCATCACCGTATTTAGAGCCGACTCTGCTCGGTAGCGCAATTCAAGTCAAAATCAATTTCGATGTGACGGCAGCCGTCGCATATAACAACAACGCGGCAGCTCTGGACAATCTGGAGCAGCTCATGATCAGCATTCTCGGTGCTATGCCATCGGGGTACGTCGTCGGAGACGTTCAACGTCCGGTCATCACTTCGGTCGGAGCGAGCAATCTGCTAACAGCAGACGTATCAGTCTCCACTTATTACACACAGACAAACTAAGGAGACACAGTGGCAACAGCAATCATCACCGGTCGCGACATAACTTTCACGATCGATTCAGACAACTTTGACGCGCAAGCAACATCAGCGACTTTGACAGTTGATTCAACAATCAACACTTATCAGACGCTCGATGGTAAGGCGTATTACACAACAGATACACAAGGCACTTTTGCAGTGGAGATGCTTGCCGATTGGGGAGCAGCAAATTCACTTTGTGAAGCCTTGTGGACAGCTGCAACATCAGCTCCAAACACAGCTCTTTCGGTATCTCTTACAGCTGACTCAGGCGCAGTCTTTGCATTTGATGTTCAGCCAATTCTTCCATCAGCCGGCGGCACAGCTCCGGATGCGCAGACAGTTTCACTTTCATTCACATGTGTAACGACACCCGTCGGAACATTCAGCTAATAAAAGGAGATCGGGAGCATGAAACTACAACTAAACATCGAATACATGAATGGTGAGACTGCGACACATATAGCGCAGCCACCGGAGTGGCGAAAGTGGGAGCAGGAAACTGGATTCATTATTTCGCAAGCGCAAGAAAAGATTGGAATCTCTGATCTTCTCTTCTTGTCGTATCACGCAATGAAGCGCGAAGCTGCCGGCAAAGCAGTCAAGCCATTTGAAGTGTGGTGTGAAACGGTGGCAGGGGTTTCGGTCGGTGACACGATCGACCCAAAAGCCATCCAGTCGGAAGCATAAGTCGAACGCTTTGGCAGGTGGCTCTCTGGAGCAATCAGCCAATCAGCGAATTCGTCACAGCTGAAGACATTTTAACCGTCATTGAGTTATTGGAGAAGCAAAATGGAAAGTGAAGTCATTGCATACGATAAGCAAGAACTTCGTTCCATTGTCAAAGCTTTCAAAGCTATGGATGAAACTGCTATTGATGCAGCTAAACAGGAATCAAGCGCGCTTGCGACATTTGTTCAAAAGAATGTGAACGTTGCAGCCGAAGCGCGTGGAGCAGTTGCATCACGAATCTCACTGGGATCGGTTGTATCTAAATCTTCAAAAGTCGGAGAAATTTCATACGGCTTTGCTCGTCAGAAATTTAGCGGCGGTGCTACAACTCAACAGCTCTGGGGTGGTACTGAATTCGGATCAAATAAATTCCGTCAATTTCCAATCTGGTCTGGTCGTGAAGGACGTGGATCAAAAGGATGGTTTATCTATCCAACGCTCCGCAGATTACAGCCAGAAATCTTGAAGAAATGGGAAGAAGCATTTTCTAAGATTGTGAAGGAGTGGTAATGGCTGCAACTGGTTCAAGAACGCTCAAACTCTCCATTCTTGCCGATGTTGAGAATCTAACAAAAAATCTGAAATCCGGATCAAATGACGTCGAATCTTTTGGCGAGAAGATGGGTGATTTCGGAAGGAAAGCTGCAATTGCTTTTGCTGCCGCCGGAGCAGCCATTGGCGCGTTCGCTATCGCATCAGTTAAAGCAGCCGCAGAAGATGAAACTGGTCAAAGAAAACTTCAGGAAACTCTCAGAGCAACGACTGGCGCAACAGCTGATCAAATAGCCGGAATCGATAAATACGTCACGGCACAATCCATTGCGACTGCGACCACTGATGATCAAATTCGTCCAGCCTTGTCTCGCCTAGCGACTGCAACTGGAGATTTGACTAAGGCTCAGGAACTTTTATCGCTTGCGCAAGAAATCAGTGCAGCAACGGGAAAGCCACTTGAAACGGTTGCCAATGCACTCTCAAAGAGTTTTGATGGAAATAACACAGCACTTGCAAAATTGGGAACGACTCTGAGTGCAGCCGATCTCAAAACAATGTCACATGAAGAAGCAGTCAAATCTCTTAGTGCTACTTATGACGGCTTTATTGCAAATCAAGCGACAACAGCTGAATTCAAATTCCGTCAAATTTCAATTGCAACGCAAGAAGCCAAGGAAGCAATTGGCGCAGCTCTTCTTCCACTGGTTCAGAAGTTAGCCGATTACATAATTCAGACAGCCGTTCCGAATATGAATCTATTCATTGCGGCTCTTACCGGCGAAAATGGGATTGTGGATGGAATCGATAAGTCCGGAACAGCCGCATATGAATGGGGTGGCAAAGTTCGGTCATTGATCAAGACAGTTATTGATCTCAAAGATGAACTCAAAATAGTTGCAGAAATAATTGCAGCAATGTGGGTCACTTCCAAAATCTTTGCATTTGTGCAAGCGGTTCAAGGAATCATTGCAGTCATGGTTGCGCTTCGAACTAGCGCATTTGCCGCTGCCGTTGCCGAAGCATTTGCAACGGGTGGAGCGAATTTATTGCTTGGAGCAGCTGCGCTTGCTGCGCTTGGATTGACCACAGCCAATCTACTCAACTTGGCAAAAGGAGATTCAAACTCTTCCGGTGGTGGATCAACTTTAACGGGTGCTCTGGGTAATTATCAGATGAGCACTGGAACATTTATCGGTGGATCATCTGCCGGTGGCGGTGGTGGAACTGGCGGCGGTGGCGGCGGTGGCGGCGGTGGTACGGGCGGAGCACTTAGCGAAATAGTTGGAGCAAAGAATCTCACCGAACTTGTCAATCAACTCACTGCGGTTTCAAATAACATTGCCGATCTCCAATTCTTAGTCGATACAAATGGAATCAGCAAGGCAGCCGGTCAAAAGCAGCTTGATGCACTTGTCAAGCAATTTGATGTTCTTTCAAAGCAAGCAGATGCACTCAACGCAACAGCAAATGCACCGACTTTCAATGCCGGACAATTCCGCGCCGGAGAAGCTGCGACGATGATCAATATCACCGTCAATGGTGCAATCGATTCAGAAGGCACAGCGCGCACAGTCGTGAACACTTTGAATGACTCCTTCTATCGCGGAACTCTCGGAGCTGGAGCACTGGTCGGAGCGTTCGACAAGTGACTCAATTCAATCCGGTCTGGAATGTTGAACTCAACGGTGTTTCAATCACTGACTCAGTGTTGGCATCAATGTCAATCACTTCTGGTCGGACAAACATTTATGAGCAAGCAGCTGCCGGATATTGCAATTTGACTCTTATCAATCTCAATCAAACTGCTATCACAATCGCCATCAATGATTCAATCTCGGTTGAACTGATGAATTCGTCGTCGGTTTATGTGCCGATATTCGGTGGCACAATCACTGATCTTGGAATTGAAGTGGCAGAAATCGGCGGCGTTGGTTACACACAGCGCATCACTCTCATTGCTCTCGGTGCTCTGGCGCGATTGCCTAAGATTCTGACCAATGGTGTCTTGGTTCAAGAAAACGATGGAGATCAGATTTATGACGTACTCCATGAGATTCTTTTTCAATCATGGAACAAAATGCCAGCGGCATTGCAATGGCAGAGCGTTGATCCGACTTTGACTTGGTCAAATGCTTTTAACACTGGACTTGGAACAATAGATCGCCCAGGCGATTACACGCTGGCAGCTAGAGCATCACTCCGAACTGATTCGTATTCACTGGTTAGCGCACTTGCAACATCTGGTCTCGGTTACATTTATGAAAACGCATCTGGTCAGATTTCTTACGCAGACAGCACTCATCGATCTCAGTATCTTGCAGCAAATGGTTATGTCGAACTTTCTGCTAATAATGCGCAAGGTGCTGGACTAGCAATCAAGACACGTGCTGGAGATGTGCGTAATTCGATTACTCTGAAATACGACGCAACGTCATCAAGTGAGAAGTCTGCCATTGATACCGATTCAATTGGTATTTATGGCGAACTCGGACAAATCATCACGACCACTCTTTACAATGCAGCTGACGCACAGACGCAAGCGGATTTCTATCTCTCACTGCGAGCTTATCCGCAAGCTGCATTCACTAACATCACATACCAGCTGACGAATCCAGAGATTGACAATTCGGATCGCAATAATCTCATCGGCGTATTTATGGGAATGCCGCTATCAATTAGTGATTTGCCGCTGAATATGGTCAGCGGTAATTTTCTAGGCTTTGTTGAAGGCTGGACGTTCCAAGCTGCATACAACGAAATTTCAGTCACGATGAATCTCTCTCCTATTTCATACAGCTTGCAAGCTATGAATTGGCAGAGCGTTCCAGTGACAGAAATGTGGAGCACAACCAATCCGACGCTCGACTGGGCGAACGCGACGATAGTAAGTTAAGGAGAAAAGATGAGCAATCCAACAGCAAATTTCGGGTGGGTGATGCCGACGGCGACGAGTCTCGTTACCAATCTCCCAGCGGATTTCAATACATTCGGTCAAGCAGTTGATACATCTTTGCAGTATTTACTCGGTGGCACGACTGGTCAAGTCTTGTCAAAGACATCTGGCACAAACATGGCGTTCACATGGGTGACTCCGCAAGTCGGAGACATCACAGCCGTCAATGCTGGCACTGGTATCTCAGGCGGTGGAACATCCGGCGATGTAACAATCACAAACTCAATGGCAACAGCAATGACAACATCTGGAGACTTGATTCAGGCAACTGGATCAGGAACATTTGCCAGACTTGGCACTGGAACAAACGGGCAATACTTAACGACAAATGGAACAACAAATTCATGGGGAACGATTTCGACTGGTTCACTAACTCTTCTTAGCACTACAACACTGAGCGGAACAAGCACAACGATTTCAAGTATTTCACAGAGTTACAAGAATTTATACATATTGGTAAATAACTATTACGGAAGTACAAGTTTGTCATTTCTATGCAAACCAAATAACCAATCTGGAAATTGTCAAATGTCTGGTGTCGCTGGAACTGCCACTGCAACTGCCGTGACTTCAACAGATATTAAAGCATCCAACGCTAGTGGAACAGCCAGCACTTCAACAGATGGAAACTTTGCAATAATAATAAACAATTATACACAGACTACTTTGAAGCCTGTGCAATTTTACGGTCAATCCGACAGAAGCCAAAACTACTTGGCACAGAACTTTGCAGGTGCTTCTCTTGCGACTAGCGCAATAACCAGCATTGTTATTACTTCTGTCGCTGGTACTGCAACGCTTAACGGTACTGCCTACATTTACGGAGTGAACTAACATGACAAAATTAACAACACGTCCAATGGTAAGAATTCACAACATGGAAACAGATGAAGTGATTGATCGTGAAATGAATGATGTGGAATTTACACAATGGCAAGCAGATCAAGAAAACAATGCTTTAATTCAAACAGCCGAAGTCCAAAAGGCAGCGGATAAAGCAGCACTTCTGGCACAATTGGGAATCACCGAAGAGCAAGCGAAATTGCTTCTCGGATGACTCAAACTTCATCAAACGGCTGGAAGGCTTCCGCTGATGCCAATGAAATCGGCGTGAAGTCTTATCCACTCAAAGGCACGAAAATCAAGCTGCGGTGCGCTGAGAAATGCGCTCCCCTATTGGTTGGATTTGCCGAAGAGTTTCACGCACTCATTGAGCCAATCGATGAAGGCTCACTGGATGACTGGGGTTACTGCTTCCGGATGGTTCGTGGATCACTCAATAATCTGAGCAATCATTCATCCGGAACTGCAATTGATCTCAATGCGTCTAAACATCCACTCGGTAAAGTCGGAACATTTCCCAATGAGAAAGTGCCAATGATCCGAGCACTGGCAAAGAAATATGGTCTTCGATGGGGTGGAGATTACAAATCACGTGCAGATGAAATGCACTTTGAAATTGATTTGAGTGAAGCGAAAGTCGTTGCGCTCATCGGGAGCTTGAAGCTAGGAGACACACATGAATCAAGCTAAAGCAATCGCAGCATCATGGCTGCGTTCGTCAGTAGCCGGAGCACTTGCCGTCTATATGAGTGGAAACACAAATCCGAAAGACTTGGCACTGGGTCTAGTCGCTGGCATTGTGCCGGTATTGGCTCGATGGGCTAATCCGAAAGATAAGGCATTCGGCAACAAATGAGCGAAGCGATCACGGCTGTCGGACTCATCGCAGCATCGACCATCTCAGCCATTGCAGCTCTTTACGCTGTCAAAGGCGAGCGCAATTCTCGACCAATCAGTAATGGTTTCGCCGAAGGATTACGAGATGACGTTCGCGAAATCCGGCAGCTGTTGATTGATCACTTTAAGGATCATCCGTAAGACACGCCGAAATATAGGCGTGAATCTTGAAATTGTCAGTGGGATGGCTCATCCTATGTCTGGGAGCGCATTTTGCCATCCCAGAATCGGGAGCTTCAAATGGATACATTGCAAATCGCATTGCTAGTCAGTGCAGTTAGTTTTATTGTGGGAACTCTGGTGGGTGCAAGGCAAGGCTACGTCAAAGGCGATTTACAAGGCTCACGACGAGGCTTCAAACGCGGTTTAGACGTCACACGAAGGAATCGCACAGATGCCTAACCAACTGGAAGGATACGAGAGTGTTGCCGAAAGACTTGAAAAATTCTGGATTTTGTATCCGGCTGGAAGAATCAGCGTTGAGATCGTGTATCAAGACGGACAGAGATACATCGTCAAATCCGACTTATACAGAGACATCAATGATCTCATCCCATTTGCAACAGATTTCGCCGAAGAAGTACGTACTTCGGCAAATCGCTTTCCGCTTGAAAATGCTTCGACCAGCTCCATCGGTAGATCGTTGCACACAGGCGGATTGTCCAAGTTTTCAGATGGAATAGCGCGTCCAAGCTTTGAAGAGATGCGACGAGTCAATCTGAGCGTCGTTCCAGCTGCCGAAGTGAATGCGACTGAATCACGTGATCTCTGGTCATTCGGCTCAGCTCTGGACTCAACCGTCAATCAAATTGTTGCCGGATCAGTACCGGATGAAGCTCCGTTATGTTCGCACGGGCATCGCATTTGGAAAGAAGGAGAATCAGCTCGCGGCAAATACGCCGGATGGGTCTGCTCCGAAAAGAACAAAGCTAATCAATGCAAAGCCGAATGGCTTAAGCTCTCAGCCGATGGCCGGTGGGTCTGATGGGTTACGTCGAAGCGTTCCCAATTGGAACATGGGATTACTGCGATGGCTGCGGACGTGGCATTCCGAAAAGCGCGCTACTCAAAGAGAGCGTCGATGGACAGACTCTTCGATGGCTTTGCTCCGGATGTTACAAATGATTACACGCATCACACGCGAGCAAGAATGGGCTTGCATTGAAGCTGCAATGACCAAAATCAAGCGACGTGGTTTTGAACCAAATCACAAATCTCGTGTTGAACGTGACATGACGTTCATGGATTTTGTTGCTCAAACTGCCGAAGCATACGCAGCTGAATGGGCGGTCGCTAATTATTACGGACTCCCCTATCAACCGGATCAATCAGAGAGCAAAGAACGTGCAGACGTCGGAGAAGCCATTGAAGTCAAGTGGTCACGCCATCCAGCCGGAAATCTCTGGATTGGTCATTCTGATCGTGAAGATGATGTAGCTGTCTTAGTCGCTGGACGCACTCCACTTTTTACGATTGTGGGATGGATACCGGTAAGCATCGCTAAGCGAGACAAATACAGACACTCCACGCAAGACAAATGGATTGTCAGTCAAATCAATCTTCAACCCATCGAAACTTTGGAAAGGAGCAGCTTTGCGTCAGCCATCCGTCTTATGTCGAATGTGTAAGAAAATCACGGTTCATCACGAACGTATTGTGACCAATAATCTGCCGCCTAATGTGGCAGTGCTCGAATGCACGGTCTGCTCAGTGCTAGGCGTTGTGATGCTCGAATCAGCTGACGTGCCAAAAGCATGGCTAGAGCTACATACGGACGCCGATAATGGCTAGATACGAATTCCAGTGTGAAGCGTGCATGGAGCACATTGAGATCACGCGATCCATTGAAGACTCATTGAGCCGTGTCCCATATTGCGAGAGCTGCATGATTCCCATGAAGCGTGTCTGGTCTAAGCAATGAATGACTTTCTAGACTTGACGCTAGACGGAGCAGATTTACCGGTAACGAGCGATGACTGGTACACCCCAAAATGGATTTTTGAAGCTTTGGGATTGGTTTTTGATTTAGACGTCAGCTCTCCAGTAGGCGGCATTCCGTGGCTTCCGACAGTTCAATACTTCACACTCCTTGATGACGGCTTACAGCAGCACTGGGGGGGGGCAAAAGTGTGGATGAATCCGCCTTATAGCGATCCGACTCCGTGGATGCAGAAGTTTCGCTCAAATAACAATGGAATTGCACTCGTTCCAACTTCCACCGGTAAATGGTTCATGGATGCGTGGAACGACAAGAATTTGCAATTTCTCTGCTTACCGCCCATGAAATTTGTGAAATTTGACATGGTTGAAGCAAAAGGTGCGCTTCCGACTCGATGCTGGTTAATAGCGGCTGGAGAAGATAATGCGGCAGCACTTTGCAACAGTGGATTAGGAGAAGTCCGATGACACGCCGATACACGTCTGACTTATCCACATGCTTGACGTACTTGACAAGGCGAGTACGCTGCGACTTCTCGACGAGAGCCGGTGCACCGGATGGCTCGCGGAGAGCACTGCTAACGGGACTTCTATGTGTAGCTTTGCTACTCCCGTATCCAGCACAGGCAGTTGAGTCAAAAGATAGTGATTACTTCAAACTCTATGCACATTCATTGATCATTGATTCTCGTGAGTACCGTTGTCTAGAGCTTCTCTGGAATCGTGAGAGTAACTGGAATCCAGCTGCACATAACAAAAGCGGTGGAGCTTACGGCATTCCACAATTGAAGAACAAACTCATTCAACATCTTGATGGATTCTCTCAGGTGAGATACGGGTGGAAATATATTCAGCACCGTCATGGGACTGCGTGTGCAGCTTGGACGTACTGGCAGAAGAACGGGAATTACTAATGAGCAGAGCTTGGAAGAACGGATCGACTAAAGGATGGAGACGCATCCGCGAACGCATCATTGCCAGAGATCAATGCTGTCAGAAGTGTGGACAGACTGATGGACGAATGCACGTTGATCATATAATTCCAAAGAGACTCAATGGATCAGACGATGAATGGAATTTGAGATTGCTGTGTGAATTCTGCAATTTGAGCAAAGGTGGCTCTTTTTTTGAGCACCCCTTAACAC
>Ga0075464_10000763_pt1 | contig 14265 bp, 22 predicted proteins | sample DEB19_08_DNA_5_FD_75068 | JGI IMG/M metagenome (GOLD analysis project Ga0075464, IMG submission 75068) | Aqueous microbial communities from the Delaware River and Bay under freshwater to marine salinity gradient to study organic matter... | ecosystem: Environmental > Aquatic > Marine > Coastal ...
AGATATATTCCTAAAATTGTGCCTAATATAAACAAGATCATGCGTAACAATATATCGTTAATTTAGAAGTGCTAGCAGCTCCCCATATTTCATGGTCATCTCCTGGCGACAACTCTTTTATATCTTCAATATCATCAATATCAAATCCATTATTTTCTGTAAAGTGTTCTTCAGCATTTTTTTCAATCCACTCTATAAAAGGTTTATTATCATTACTGTTGTTATTATAACCCCACCAGTAGATTAACATGTATTTATTTTTATTCATAAGTCCTTAATATTTTATGCATTTCAGAGACACATAAAGATTCCATATGAGCTTCATGATCTCCATCATTATTTGTGTTATCATAAACAAAAACTAAATCAATAGACTTTAAATGATTTTCTAAAGCAGTTTTTAATTCAGCTTTTGTTTTATGATATATTTTCCAATTATCTTTCTTCTCCATTTTCATCCCATGTTTGTATTATATCTCTAAACTCTCTATTCAAATGATCTTCTTCAATAGTTTCATCTATGATTTTAACACCATATTCTTCTTCACAATAATCAGTTTGAATATAAGCTCCCATATCTTTTTCACTATTACACGAAGAAAAGAACTCATCTTTTCTTTTTTTCCAAAGTTTTTCGTCAGTTATTTCTAACTCAAAAGTCGTTGGAATCATTACTTCAACTTTTACTGTTATATTTTTCATTATTATCCTTTCTTTTAATAAGCCAGTCCATTATGATTTCTTTTAAATAAAATCTATAATGGTATAGATCATCAAAATATTCTCTATCTTTCTGTCTTATTTTATTACTATTAATTAATTCGTTCAGTTTATCTACAGTAATAAATTTCATTTCTTTTTTTTCTTGTAATTTAAAAAATCAATAACATTTCGTCTTGCGAAATACATATCAAATAATTTTTGTGATTCTTCTAAAAACTTTTGAGGTGTAATAACTTTATAAATTTGAACTATCTCTTTATGAGGATTAAAAGCAGGATCTTTTTCGTTTTGATGATAAAATTTTTTTGCTGAAACTAATCTTTCAAAGGGACCAATAAAACGAATTGTATTAATTGTACTACCGATCCCTATAAAATAATCAGATTTATTCTCCTTGCTCATCTATCAAAACTACATTTCCAACTATATGAGTTTGTTCTACACGAATACGATCAATCGTTCCTGGATTTTCGTTTTCGTACCAAAACCAGTAATCTTGATATGCCTTCGTAGCTTTTTGATTTACTGGTAAATTATGTAAAAGACCTTCTTCGTTAACCCACATCGTATAGTTTTTACCATCATATCTACCCTGAGATTGTTCTATAAAACCCCCAACAACTCCTTGAAGATGTTCTAAATCTTTAATAGGTTTTTTTAAATTAGTTTCTATATGAAGTCCTGACGACCATATAAAGATATGTTTATAAGTTTTACTCATGTTCTTCCTTTCTATGTTAGCGAGAGAAAAACCGGGTGGCGATTTTTCTCTCTATATTAATTTAAATTAATATTTATCAATTTAATACAATATTTTCTTCTCTTTCCACTAAGTCATTAAAGATAGTGTTATCTACATCTAATTGATATAATTCACCATTATCATGTTCAAATAGAATCCTTGTTCTATAATCTCTAATTTTAGCATAGAAAAGAATAGGCCAATCTTGATCTTCATGAAACTCATCAAAATTATGTTCTTTAAAATGTCGTGGCCAATTGTTCTTTAAAGCAATTTCATTTGCTTCTATTAATTGATCACGTTTTATTACTTTTACTTTCATTATTATCCTTTCTTAAATTAATAATAACTTCTCTTAATAAATAATAATACATCTTGTTCTCACTAAAATTATATAATTTGGTAATAAGGATCAACGGTTCTTTGACTCCATTATCTCGTAAAGCTCTAAATGATTGATAAGCAGGATGATTGTTCATCATGATCATATAAAATCTTACACTATCGCATTTACTTTTAAATACTTTTACACCAAAATTGGCATATGGTTTATGAAGTGGTTTTAATTGTTTTTCTTCTTTCTTATATGTTCTAATTCCAAATAAATTATTTGCTTCTATTGCAAATCGACTTGTACCATAATCACTTTCTACTATTGACTGAGCTATTATCATTTCGTCAGGTATTCTTTGATTTTTAGGAATATATTGATGATGATAATCTATACATCTTTGAAGTTCAACAATAAATTCTCTATTGTTATTATATTTAAAGACGGGTTCTTTTAAAGTTGCTGAAAAATTTAAATAAATAAAAATAGTCAGCCATAGTAGTATATGGATATATATTAAACCGTGTGAATAAAGAGCTTTAAATGAGCTTTTTTTCATATAATTTATTATTATTTTAAATTTTTAGATTTTTAAGTATACAACTAATGTATAGTAAATTCAGTTTGAAAATTCTCTACGTACTTAGGAATTTCTTTTAGATAAGGTATAACTTCTAAGTCAATAAACTCAAAATCTTTCATTTTAGCTTTTAAAAAATTAAACATTCTGTAAGTTCTAGGAAAAAAAGGATCGTTATCAAATTGTGCAAACTCTAGTGTAAGTATCTTATTTGGATTTTTCTTTTCATAGTAACTTATTTCTACCCAATAATTACGAGTAGGTGATGAATGAAATTCATTTAATAACTTATCTATTTCATCTTTAATATCAAACATATGCATAACACTATAAGTATTAATTTTGAAATTAACAGCCCGAAATTAATTTTTTTATTTTTGGATTATCTTGTAATAATGTAATAAAACCATTAGTTAATTGATTAACTAATAATTCTTCTTCCTTTTCTTTATCAAATAAAAATCCTCCATCTGCACTTAATCCTCTTTCAAAAAGAATTGCGTGAAAACATTCGTGAAGTAATGTATTAAATTTTTCTAAATCAGAAATTGAATTTGAAATTGTAATTTTTTTAGTTTCGTGATCAAATTCTCCGTAGTCTTCAGTGGACGTAAATTTTACGTCCACCGTAAAATAACCTACTTTAATTTGAGATATATCCTCTAGCATTAGCATTTACCTGAGTATTTAGTCCAATATCGTTGGCTTTTTCTGAGCCACGACCGAAAGCTACTCTATCTCGAACACTAAATCTAGTTGATTTTGATACTAATTTTATTCCTTGATTTTCTAACCATTCTACCACTGCTTTTTCTTCATTTTTATAAGATAAAGGTAAATTATCAGGGTTATCAATTCCAGTATATTCTACTGGTTTATTTGATTCTGCATATTTATCTCTTAATCTTTGTGATAAACGACTAGCACAACCTTGTTTAAAAGCATGTTTCATTCTATTTACTTCGCTTCTATTGCCAGGAACTTTCTCAAATTCTTTATCAGCTAAACGTTCTACTGTCTCAATAAAATAATCTGACATATGTTTAGCTACAATTCGATTTGATTCTCGGCCAACAAAGACTGTAACTTTAACCCTTCTATATAATTCATCTAATTTAGATGAACTATAAGTAGTACAATAATAAAGTTTTGCAGTTGCGTTTCGTATCCAACCTCTCCATACGTCACGTTCAACTTCAAAAGATTCCTTATTAATTGGTTCTACATTCTCATTATTCTTAATCTCACCTAGAGAAAGATTATGAGCTTGTAAAAGTTTTTGAGCCATATCTGCAGCCATCATCGCTTCGTTTTCAGAAGCGCCTTTGTCTTTAGATACCGCCAAAAGCTTTTGTATTTTTTTTATTATATCTTCTTTTGACATTTCTACCTTTCTGTTACGAGATAAATACCCACACAATTGGTTAATTATTAGAGTATTTATCTCTATTCTTAATTTATTATATAAAAATTATTTTTGCGACAATATTATCTTTATTGTGTTCCAATCTTTCGCAAGTGCCCGTTTTTCAAATTCTTCTTTAGATAATCCTATTGCTAAATCATTTCCATCTTTACCAGCAAATAAATAAACTTCTCTATCTTTTTTAACTAAAATAAAAACTTTACCACCATATATACTATAAGCTCTATGCCAAGCTAATTGTTCAACAGTTATTTTTAATTTAACTTTTGTATTATCTCTTTTAGGTGTTTTAAGATATTTACCCTCAATCCAACCTGATACACCATTAACACAATAATGAACGTCAGGGATTCCACGTTCTATTTGCGTTTCAATACGTTGAATAAAAAAATTATTTAATTTATTTCTTATTTGTTTCCAGAGTAGTTTTTCCATCAAATTTACATACAGGGATTGACTTCATCTTATGTAAATTCTTAATTCTAAGTTCTAAATATTTAGTGTAGTTTTTATCAGAAGGATCTTGCATAGCTATTTCTAGTTCTTTATAACTCATTCCTAATTGATCAACATCTGTTCTACCATCTGACCATAATCCATCTGTTGGATCTGCCATAATTATTTCATCTAATATTTTTAATTCTTTACCCATTTTCCATACATCTGTTTTTAAACAATCACCAATTGGAGATATATCAACTCCACCATCTCCATATTTAGTAAAGAATCCTACACCAAAATCTTCTACTTTATTTCCAGTTCCTACCACTATTCCATTACATGAAGCTGCTATTTGATATAAACACATCATTCTTAATCTGGCTCTTGAATTAGCTAGACCTAATTGAGATGTAAATTTTAAATCAGTTAAACTATTTTCAAAAGCATTAAATACATAAGTTAAATCAACATCAACCCCGTATGCATTTTTAAATTTATTAGTAAGCCAATTTTTATGAGCAATAGATAAATCATGTTGTTCTGGTCTTTGATGTATTGGCATACACACAACTAAAGTTTTAAGTCCAGTCATTGCTGATATTGTACTTACTACAGATGAATCAATTCCTCCTGATATACCTACAACTAAACAATTAGCTGGATTAGGCATTTCAGTTACGTAATTAAAAATCCAATTTTTTATATTTTCTATTCTATCTATTGGTTGCATATTCCTATTGGTATATATTTAACATCGTCTTTAACTTTTAAATACCTAAATGGATCAATGACTATAGAACCAGGATAAAAATAAAAATGATGAAAAGCATCGTGTTTAGTTCCAATAAAAAATAATTGAGGTTTATTATTCCACTCATAACTTTTTACATGTTCTTCAACTTTACCATCTACATAAGGATCCCAAATATTAACAGTAGGTCCTCTTTCTTCTATAAGATTTTTAAGAAGTATTGAAGGACTTCCTAAAGTTAAATTAGTTTCAGGTTTAAAAGATTTACCTAATACATTTATATCTAAATCATTTCTATTTTTCATAATTAAATCAACAAGCCAATCTGTTTGATGTTCACGTTGTTTCATAATCATATCGTACCAATTAAATGATAAATTCAATTTATTAGCAAGATATGATAGAGCTATATTATCTCTAGGATGACAACCACCACCATCTCCCATTCCACCTTGTAAATATTTATTACTTATAATTCTAGTTGTACAAAGAGATAGAGCTTTAGATACTTCATCTATATTTGTATTAGGAAGATAATGACACGTTTCCATTACAGTATTAATCATAGAAATTTTAGTTGAAATAAAAGTATTATAAACTACTTTTATTAATTCAGCATTTTCTAATGTTGTTTTAAAGAAAGGACTGTTATTTATAGTTTTATAAAATTCTTCAGCTTTTTTGGCAGCTTCTTCATCTTCAACTCCAAATAATATAATTTCACTATTTAAAAAATCATTAATAGTAGTTCCCATTGCTATAAAAAAAGGATTATAACAAAGTTTAATATAATTATTTAGCACAGGCATTATCTCTCTACGAATTGTACCTGGAAGAACTGTTGAAATTATAATAACTACAATTTCTTTTTTATGAACCATTGCTTCTAAAGCTAGGTTTCTTAATCCATTTCTTAAATGTTCGTAATTAAAATCAGCTCTTTCCTTAGGTATTCTTGTAATACCTTCGTATTTTTCTTCATGAGGAGTTTGAATTGGGACAAAGATTATATCACAATCTTTGACCATATCGCTTATATTTTTTATTTGAATATTAGATTTATTTAGTAGTTCTTGTGCACCTTCTTCTCTATAATTGAGGGTTTTTGTTCTTATTCCTTTTAATGTAATTGGACTAATATCAGTTCCACAAACTTTATGTCCTTTATCTTCTATTGCAAGAGCTACTGGTAATCCTAGTTTTCCTAATCCTAAAAATCCTATGTTCATTATTTAGCAGTGCCCCAACTATCTCCTTTCTCAATATCTATTTTAAGAGGCACTTTAATATCTACACAGTTTTTCATTATCTGTATAGCTTCTTCAAAACATTTTTGTTTTGATTTATCAACTGAAAAATCAAGTTCATCGTGTATTGTTAATTTAATATCTATTTCACTCATAAGACCTGATTCATATATTTTAAGCATTGCTGCTTTAGTAATATCGGCAGATGAACCTTGTATTAAAGCATTTAAAGCTGTATGAGTATAAGCTCTTTTTAATTCAGTATCAGGATATCTTTCCATAGCTTCTATTTTAGAATAAGCCATACTTTGAAAACTATCTTTAGGTTCCCATTTATCAAATCTTCTTTTACGTCCTAATAAAGTTTTAATATATCCTCTTGTACTTGCAACGTGTGCTACTTGTTTAGATAATTCTTTTACAAAAGGTACTCTACTATGATATTTATTAAATAATTCATAAGCTGAATCATCATCTAGTCCTAATTCTCTTGCTAATTTCTTATTACCCATTCCATAGAATAATCCTAAATTAATAGTCTTAGCTTGTTTTCTTTCTATACTAGCCATTTTAGCAACCATTTCATGAAAATCTGTATCATTATTATTAATAAATTCTTCTTGTATTTTCTTCGCTGATTCCATATTTTTAATTACAGCATAATGTACTAACACTCTAGGTTCTTGTTGAGAGTAATCAGCACAATACCAATCTTGATTTTCTTCTGGAATAAACAAACTTCTGATCAACGGTCCAAGTTCAGGGTCTCTTGCAGGTACTTGCTGTAGATTAGGATTACTAGAGCTAAATCTACCTGTAACAGTTCCCATAGAATTAAATTGACAATGAATACGACCACCAACTGCTTTCTCTAGTATCATATTCTTTATAAAAGTATTTCTAATTTTATCCAACTTTCTAATATCTAAAATTGTTTTAGATATTCCATCATTTTGCTGCTCAAGCCAATCTTGAGTGAAAGATGCAGTTCCTTTTTCCGTAAAATTATATTTAATTTTATTTTTATCATATGCTTCTTTTAATGACGCATTAGCCCAAACATTTACGTCATGTCCTCCTGATCTATTTAGCTGATCTTGAAGCACGAATTGTTTTTTTTCTAATTGATTATAAAGTTGTTCAGCTTTTTTAAGATCAATTCTTACTCCACGTTTTCTTATTTCAAATAGACATGGTATTAATCTCATTTCAATATTAACTATACTTTCTACATCTTCAGTCTTAATTCTAGGTAATTGTTTTTGAAATATTTGAAGTGTAAGTAAAGCATCTTCCTTAGCATATTCTCTTACACTATTGGCGTGTAACTTCCATAAATTATCTTTAACTTTAGCTTTCTTACCAAAGTTAAATTGTATAGCTTGTTGTAATTCAGCTTCATATTTAGATTTTTTTAAATAGTATTGACTTAAAGATTCAAGTGAGTATTTTAGCTTGTTTTCGTCTAATAAATGCTCTATAGCCATTATATCGTATATAGAATGGTACTTAGTAAAGGCCAGTCTTGAATCGTGTGAATTTAGCCATTCCATGTCATATAAAGCATTAGCAAATACAAGCTTTTTATTTAATTTAAGCAATTTATCAATAAAATCAACAACTTGATCATTATTAAGATTTCCACCGCCTTCGTGTCCTATTGGAAAATATTCATTATAACCACTATCCGTGGCTATAGATATACCTACTAATTTACCATCTTTTCTAAAACCACCTGGTCCTAAAGATTTAAGATTAGGATCATGTGTTTCTGTATCAATTGCTATGATACTTGATTTTTCTAATTCAGAGAATTTGAACATTTTCCTAATATAATTTCTTTGTTAATATATGTCCAAGATTTTCCGCCATTATCCATCCAAAATTTTCCAACTGTATCAAAGTCAACATATTTTTCAAAAGTTATTATTCCCTCTGCTGAAGTATTTAATAGAAGTTTAACGCAATGAATACAAGGACTAAGAGTTGTATATACAAATTTAATTTCATATACATTTCTACATTGAAGTAATGCATTTTGTTCAGCGTGAATAGCTTTACAAATATCTAAACCTTCGCCTGATTTTAAATTAGCACCAGGACAAGGTATATCTATACAATGTTCAGTATGAGCAGGTCCTCCATTATAACCTGTTGCTAAAACATGTCCTCTTTCGTTTATTAAAACACAACCTACTTTTCTTCTCGCACACGTTCCTCTTTCAGAAACTAGATTGGCCATTTTTAAAAAATACCAATCTTTTGGAATTCTATAATTATCCATTTTTAATTATTTGTAACTTATCAGGAAGTGTAAGTCCATCTTCTTTACCGATAGTAATATCGGCAGCTTGATATAAAGTTTCCACTATTCTCATTGGATTTAATTTATATTTTTCAATTAAATCATTAAAAGAGAAATCACATTCATAATTTTGAAGTGCTGCTCTTATAAGATGAGCATCTTTTAAATTAGTTTCGTATAAATGACGACTTCCAGCATTTATATATAATCTTCCTAGTTTACATTGAATTCCTAAATTATTTAAATAACAAGCAATCACAAAACTAATTGCACTAAAATTAAAACTATCGTAAGGAAGACCTAACCATAAGTCATTACTTCTCATTGTAGTAATACAATGTAAATATAATTGATCTCCTCTAGGTCTTAAAAAAAATTGCATAGCTACAGTACAAGGAATATCTTTACTTGATCTAGGATTCTCTCTCCATATAGTAAGTACAGCTTGTCTTGAATCTCTATCTTTTTTAAGTGTATCTACAATATAGCTTATTTGAGTTATTATCTTAGGACCATATGCTCCAAAGAAAGTTACACCATCATCGCTAAATCTTTTAATATTTTTCATATACTTAGAAATAGTTAAAAGATCATTTCTACCATCTAATATCCATGCTGCTTCACCAAACATAAAACGATAATTTAAATTTCTTTCTCTAATCGTCATTATTGGTAAATCCATATTTACTTCAAATGTATGATTTAATTTTTCGTATATTTTTAATTGACGAGGAGCACATTCATAATCTGGTCCTCTTATAATTTCAACTATAAAATTTTTATATTCTTGATCTAATTGATTCATATATTATTTACAAAAGCTGCTTCTTCTATTTTTTCTACAACTCTATTTAAGTCATGACCTTCTTTAAACATATCGTAACGAACAAAATCTTTACGATTTTTTAAAGGACATAATAAAGATAAAAAACTATTTTCTTTAGGATGTTTATCTTCCCAACAATTTAAATACATATCAATAACTTTGTCAATATCATTATATTCTTCATGTCTAATTTTTTTATTTATATTATGATTTTCTTTTACTTTTTTAATATCATCAGGTATACACCAAACGTAAATAGCTCCTTCACGATTTAAATATCTCCAAATATTATATGCATCATAAGAAGGTCCATCTCTATAAATATAAGAATAGCATTGTTCAGATGGCCAATGTCTATCTATAATAACTAATTTACCTTTTTCTTTCATTTTAACTGCAAGTCTTGCAGCTGCTGTATGCCACAATTTCATATTATTGTGTACTCTTAAATGAATATAATAAGAATCAGGATATAACTCCTTAAATTTTTTAGCTAATGTAGTTTTTCCAACTCCATCAGGTCCTTCTAATATTATTATCCTAGCAAGCATTTAAAAAATTCTTTAGTCCTTTCTTTCGTCCAAAACTTTTTACTTAATATATAAGATTGGCTACTTATTAATTCTTTTAATTCGTCATTACTACCGTTTTCTATAATCTTTAAATCAATATTTAATCCTAAAATTTTAGCTTCTTCTGGATGTGCATATATAATATTACCCGCATCGTTTGCTATTTTATATCTTACTCTCCACCAACCACTTCCTCTCATAGTGTGATAATGTGGAGGACTAATCATTCCCCATACTTTTTTATATTCTTCAAATAACTCATGTTCTTTTAAACGTACTTGTTTTTCTTTTACATTTCCAAATCTTTTAACATTCCAATTAAATACTTGTTTAGTAAACCAGCTATTTTTACTTACTAAACTTGCAAGTATCCATGCTTTTTCTCTTTCACTATTTTCTTTTGAAAATAAAGTATCATTGTCAGTATGATTTAAATAAGTATTAGTATAAGGAGTAGGATCCCAATTAATAATTTTATTTGCTTTCATTCCTAATTCGTCATAATTACCACCATCATAAGCAGGTACTAATAAAGTATGTGGCCATTTTTCAAATGCAAATGTATCAACTAAATCTTCTATTTCTTTTTTATAAGGTTGTGCTTCGTCCCAATAAACTTTACCAACTGGATTTCCGGCTTGACTTACTTTCTTCCATATTCTCCAATGTCCTCTACTAAACGTTCCAAATCCTTGAACTGAATCTTTAGTTTGCCAATCATCTATTGAAATAATAGCATCAGGTCTTTTAATTATAGTGTAAGCTGCACCGTACCAATATCTTGCTGATAAACTATTAGGACCAAATACAAATACGAATACTTTATCATACATTGACACATCTTCTCCCGGGATAATTGCTTTATGAGTTACATCGTGTCCTAATTCTTTTAGGACAGTAGGAAGTATTCTGGCAGAAGTTGCAATGTTTAATGGACTACGAGCAGTTCCAATTGATAATGCATTAAATCCTGTTACTAAAATTTTCATTTATTTCTCTTTCTTCTTCTATAATTTTTTCTATATTAGGAGCTTTCCAGTCTTTAGGTTTTACAACGTCAAATTTAGTTCCACGTTTTCCTGTTTTATCTTTAGCCCTAATCTTACTCATATTAGCTTTTTGAACTTCGTTCCATGCTTTTTCAAATGGTAAGTTAAATAACCAAGCTGTTCCTAAAGCTATATAAACTATGTCAACTAAAGCATCTAAAGCTCCAGCTGCATCTTTTTTAGTTATAGCATTAGTATATTCAGCTAATTCTTCCATTAAAAAAGCAGTTCTAAAATTAATAAGTTCACTATTATTAGGTATATCAACTTTTTCGTTTTTTTCAAAGCCATATTTTTTATGGAAATTATCTATGTCTTTTAATATATCTGTCATAATAATCTTTCTTGTTCAGGTGGTTTTCTAAAATCAACCACTTGATGTATTTCTTTATTTTCTTTTTTATCTTCTATACTATTTTTAATTATCCTTGCTACATATTCCGCTACAGGTGGCATAACACTTCTCGCAATTTGTGAACCTATCGTAGAAGCTGGTCCTTCCCATATATAATCATGAGGATAACCCGCCATGTAAGCTAATTCTTTATGTCCAAATAATCTATCTTCCGTTGGATGTATATAAAAACCTCCAGCTATAACTGGTATATGTTCGTCACTTTTTAATCTCCATTTCATAAATTGAGGTCTACCCTTAACTCCATTTCTCATTCCTCCACGTTTCCAAGTTTCTGGAGGATTATATCTTTCCCATGTTACTCTTAAACTCTCTCCTTGTTTACAATATTTTAAATAAGGAATTTCACTTTTTCCTAACTTCATTAAATGTCCTATATCTTTTTTATGTTCTAGTTTAAAATTTTTAAGAACTTCTCCAGTTGTTGGTAATGGAGAAAAGTTTAATGGTTTAATACTTAAATGATATTTAGTTGCTATAAAGAAAAATCTTTTACGACTATGATTTAATCCTGTATAACCACCGTCAATTAATAAATGAGTTGTATAATAACCTAAGTCATTAGCTTCTTTAGTTAATTGTTGAATCATTTCATATCCACCATTCTTACTATAAACTCTAGGAACTGATTCAAGTACAATAGCTTTAGGTTTTAAGTCTTTTAATAAACTAAAAGCATTTCTCCAACAAGCTATTCTCGGATCGTCTTTCCAAGCCATTGCACCTTTTTGAGTTGATCCTAAATTAGACCAAGGAGCACATGGAGGATTACAATAAACAAAATCTACTTTATTTTTAAATTTATCTTTAGGCCAATTTTCTTCTCCTTCATAATATTCTACATCTGGAAAATTAGCTTGAAAAGTTTTTTTATAAACTCCAGGTTTCATTTCAAAGTGTGCTAAAATATCAAAATGTTTTTTAACGCCTAAAGCGAATCCACCTGCGAATATGTATGCTCCTAATGCTTTCATTAATGTATTGTATAACTATACTTCGTTTCAGGCTGTAAGATGAACAAATTCTTTTTAGCTCTAGTCACAGCAACATAAAACACTCTATGTTCATCGTCAGGTTCTGTATTTAATTTCTTCCAAGTTTTATATGATATATCACTTATTACAACTACATTATCACTTTCACCACCTTTAATTGCGTGTATAGTAGATAATCTAATTCTTGCTTTATTTTTAAATATATCTCCAGATTTAACTAATAATTCAAACATTAATATATCTTCTGGATCAAGTCCGTGAATAACTTCCTGCCACTCTCCTTCTGCTAATAATCCACAATTCTCTTTTAAATATTGTAAAGTAAATTCTAAATTTGTATCTATATCTTTTAAAGTTTTAAATCCACGTTTAATTCCTATATTACTTCTTAAACAAGAATATAATTTTTGTACTTCTTCAAAAGTAATAGTTTCTCCTTTATTTAATTTGATCCATGATCTAATGGCTATGACAAATTTATTTGCTTTAAATTCTTGATATCCTCTTTCATAAAACCAACCCATACGTTTACAATAAGATTCAGCTCTATGTAATTGATATCCTGATCTCGCTAATATTAACCATTCTCCCGAATTCATATTTACTTCTTCTATAGAAGATATTTCAGTTATACTTCCTTCTTCATCTTTAGATGTCCATTCTTTAGATTGTCTTAATGAAATTCTATTAGTAATATTACAAGCTAATCTATGAATTACTTTAGGAAGTCTATGACTTTTTGGTAAAACTTTAACTTCACCTTTTATATTTAAAAAATTAGTTACGTCAGCTCCTGACCATTTATATATAGCTTGATCATCGTCACCTGCTATATATCTTAACTTACAATTTTTAGTTAATTTTTCAATTACTTTCCATTGCTTTATAGTTAAGTCTTGTGCTTCATCTACAAATACAATGTCTAAATCAGGTACATATTCTTGTTCTAAAAATACATCTAACATATCTGTAAAGTCAAGAAGATTTTTAGCTTTTTTAAAATTAGAATATGATTTACTAAAATAATCTTGTTCTTCCCAACTATGTTCACACTCAAGTTCTTTCCATACTGATTTTAAATCTCTTTCGCTTGATCTTGCAACTTCATCACAGAATAATAATAAATCACCTTTTTTACTTCCTATAATGAGACCTGAATTATCTTCTTCTGATACTCCTGACATTTCTACTCTTACTAATTCACTAAATTCTTTTATACGTTCTCCTTTAAACACTTGACCACTATTTATATTTAAAGCTCTATAACATAAACTATGTATAGTTCTAAAATATTCTAAGTCATCTTCTGATAACTTAAACTTTTTAATAACTCTTGATCTTGCTTCTTTAATAGCTCTACGTGTAAAAGAAAAAAATCCAATTCTATTAGCTTGAAATCCTTCTGCTATTTTTTCTTCTAGTATTCTTAATAGTTCTGTAGTTTTTCCAGTACCAGGACTTCCAAATATTTTTAAAGTTTTATTGTCCATGTTTTTTATGTATATTAACTAATACTTGATGTTGTTTATTTGATAATAATATATGTTCTTCTGACTTATTAAGTTTTTCAATTACACTATTACAAAAATCTAATTCCCAAGTATTTAATTTAGTTTTATCCATACCATTTAAAAATTTAACTAAATTTTTATATTTATCTCCTTCAATTCTTTTTAGAAGTTCATTTGGTATATCTCTAGGAGATACTTTTTCTATTTTTAAGTTTATCATATGAAAGTAAATCATACGACATACATTCACGTCAGTTAAAGCATCGTGCCAATCATGATAACCTACATTAAAAAAGAACTCATGACACTCTTGTAATTTAGGAAATTTATAATCTTTATATTGACCTTGTA
>Ga0075464_10000765_pt1 | contig 14245 bp, 9 predicted proteins | sample DEB19_08_DNA_5_FD_75068 | JGI IMG/M metagenome (GOLD analysis project Ga0075464, IMG submission 75068) | Aqueous microbial communities from the Delaware River and Bay under freshwater to marine salinity gradient to study organic matter... | ecosystem: Environmental > Aquatic > Marine > Coastal ...
CCAGCGTTGGAATGTGCTGAACATGGCTTGGGAGAATTGCTGGCTTGATTGGTGAATCTTTCAAAACACCTTTCATGGTTTTGGTGGCTTGGGTAATGCTGGTCAGTTCAAGGCTAATAGCATTGTTTAAGTAATTGGCGAATTCGTAAGCATCAAGATTGGCATTTTCCGATACTTCCAAAAGTGTTACATATTGAGCGCGTATTTCAGCATTATCTTGAACTTCTGGCGTGGTGATTTCTTTAGTCATTTCCTTGCCTTTCGTTAGTTGGTGACTCCCGTTGAATCATCCAATAGGTACAAGGTAATGCCTATGGGCAATAAATACAAGTTCATTCAAACAATTCTTTTCGCGCCTTTTGGCGCTTGAGCATATTATTATAATATGGACATATAGGGCTAATGGTACAGAAACTATTATATCAGGCATAACGGACATTGTAAACAATAGACGGCTTCCGCGCTTGGATGCGCTCATGCTTGGTGAGTATCTATTCATTAAGCCTGAGAATCTCCAATAGTGAATAGGGGCGGGAATTGGTGAGGGGATAGTAAACCGCTAACAATAAACGATTAACACCCACCACCAACGATTGAGGTTTGTATATTGCTAACAGTAGACAATGTTTGAGGGGGGATGCTTAATATTGGAAGCGTGACCCTATTATAGTGTCCCACAATAATTTTCTGTTATATAATAATGGGGGGGGATAGGGCTAGAATAGCCCGTCATAATGTGTACAAAATGGACATTATATAAGATTATAGCCGAACGGAGTTCGGTTTGCTATGTTTGAACAGGTTATCTTCTATGTATAGATAAATAATATTCGGAGCCTGCTCCGCTTAGGCTACACAGTCTCCTATGTATATATAATATATTATACATTGGGAGAATACTGCCGTTTTATAATTTCGTTAAATAACCGTTTGGGGGATACCAATTGGGTCGCAAACCTGGGGTACAATCCATCCCTAAACCTGATGCTCAAAAGAAAGTGTTAGCCCTATTAGAGCAAGGTTCTACCATAACTGCAGCAATGTCTGCCGTTGGCAGGAATGATGTTACCTTTCGTCAATGGTCAATGCAAGACCCGGACTTTAAGGACAAAGCGGACAAAGCCCGTTTAGAGGGTAAGGGAATCAAGGCTAACCTAACCGAACTTAAAGATATCTCCTACGCAGACTTTTGTGAGCAGTTCCTAGATACTAAACTCTTTGACCATCATAAGGACTGGATAGACCTAATCGACGGTGTAGAACCTCGTTGGCTCCACCCCTCAATGACATATGAACCTGCAGCAACAAATAGGGTTCTTATAAATGTACCTCCAGAACATGCTAAGTCTACCGTTATCACGGTTAACTATGTTACCTGGAAGATTGTAACCAATCCCAACTCAAGAGTTATTATTGTATCCAAAACTCAAGGGATGGCTCGAAAGTTTCTTTCAGCAATCAAGACTAGACTTTCACACCCCAACTGGACAAAGATGCAGGTAGCCTTTGGACCCAATGGTGGCTATAAGGCTGACTCGGACACTTGGTCAGCAGATATGATTTACCTAGGTACTGGACGCGATAGTGGCGAGAAAGACCCTACGGTACAAGCATTAGGATTTGGGTCACAGATTTATGGCGCACGCGCCGACCTCATTATCCTAGACGATGTTGTGATGAACTCAAATGCCCATGAGTGGGAGAAGCAAATTGAATGGCTTCAAAAGGAAGTTATCACACGTCTGGGACGGCACGGAAAACTGCTTATAGTAGGAACCCGTGTCGCTCCCATAGATTTATACAAAATGATACGAGATGGTGGGCAGTGGACGGGCGGCAAGTCGCCATTTACCTACTTCAGCCAGCCAGCCGTATTAGAATTTGACGAGACTCCCGATAAATGGAAAACCTTGTGGGCGCTCACGGACAGAGCAGAGGGCGAACAGGACGAACCAAATGCCGACGGACTTTATCAGAAATGGGATGGACCCGCTCTTTTTACGAGGCGCTCTGAAGTTGCGCCATCTGTCTGGGCTATGGTCTACCAGCAAGAAGATGTCACCGAAGACTCCATCTTTTCGCCAACAGTTGTTGCAGGATGTGTCAATGGTATGCGAAAGCGCGGACCGCTTAAAGCAGGGACCCCAGGACATCCAAAACATACTGAGTCTACATACACAATTATTGGACTCGACCCAGCGATGGCAGGAGCCACAGGAGCAGTTGTAGTTTCTTACAATAGAACAGATTCTAAGATATATGTTTTAGACTGTGTTAATATGACAGATACTACCCCCCAAAGAATTCGTGACCTGATGGAAGAATGGGTCATTAAGTACAAACCGCAAGAGTTAAGAATTGAAATCAATGCCCATCAGAAGGCTTACGCCCTAGATGATGAATTAAGAAACTGGCTAGCCTCACATGGTACCACGCTTAACTCCCACTTTACAGGTAAGAACAAATGGGATGTTGGTTTTGGTGTGGCATCTATGGCAAGTCTTTTTGGAACTACCAGAGATGGAAGATTCCAAGATAATAATATAATACAATTACCAAGCAATGAAGGCTCTGAAGGTCTTAAGACTTTAGTACAACAACTTATAACTTGGAAGCCTGACACTAAAAATCCTACAGACTGTGTAATGGCTTTATGGTTTGCTATTATTAAGATACGCGAACTAATGCAACAATCATCCCGTGCTAGTAAATGGCAAACAAACCGTTGGGCTACACAGGCTCAAATGTCACAACGCTCATCACTAAATCTAGACGAAGCCTTTGCTTCTCAATGGTCTGAAACTTACGGATAGGAATTAAATGGCATTATCAATTGAACAGATTGCTGCGCGAGTAGCCTCTCTTCGCTATCGTAATCATGAGCGCGATGCTCGCAACCTAGATGTTCTTGCTGTTCGTAAAGGTAAGATTTCTCAGGTCTATCCTAACTTCTTTCCAGAAGGTGTAGATGCAAATGTCGTTGCAAATTTTATTGATATTGTTGCCCGAGATTTATCTGAAGTCATGGCTCCGCTTCCTGCGGTCAACTGCAGCGCAGCAAATCAAGTTTCTGACCGTGCTCGTACTTTTGCTGACAAGCGCACTCGCATTGCCTCTAATTATTTTGCGCACTCTGACCTCGCGGTACATATGTACTCGGGAGCAGACTGGTATATAACATATGGCTTTGTTCCATTTATCATTGAATTAGACGAAGAAGCAAAACTTCCCCGTATCCGCATAGAAAACCCAATAGGTGCCTATCCTGAATTTGACCGTTATGGTCGTTGTATTGCATTTGCTAAACGCTACATGCTTACTCTTGGTGAGTTAGTAGCCCAGTTCCCTGAATATGAAAGAGAACTACTTGGTAAAGAAGGATATAAGCAAGACTTAAATCATCAGATTGAAATGATTCGTTATTACGATAAAGAACAATCAGTTATTTACTTGCCTACTAAAGAAAACTTAATCCTATCTCAAGCCAAAAATCCGCTTGATAAGATGATGGTAGTTGTTGCGCGTAAGCCATCTGTTGATGGTGAACTGCGTGGACAGTTTGATGATGTGCTTGGTATACAATTGTTGCGAAACCGCTTTGCGTTACTTGCAATGGAAGCAGCAGAGAAATCTGTACAGGCTCCAATTGTATTACCTCAAGATGTACAAGAACTACAACTTGGTGGCGACGCGGTTATTCGCACAGCCAACCCTGCTGGAGTGCGTCGTGTAGAACTTACTCTACCTCAAGGCGCATTTACAGAACAAACACTTCTTAATGAAGAATTACGAGTTGGTACTCGTTACCCTGAATCTCGTACTGGAAACATTAGTGCATCTGTTGTTACTGGACAAGGTGTACAGGCTCTTATGGGAGCCTTTGATACACAAGTTAAATCTGCTCAAGCAATCTTTGCCGCAACTTTGCGTGATGTCATTAGCATCTGTTTTGAAGTTGATGAATATATCTACCCAGAAGAAAAAACTATTCGTGGTGTTGACTCTGGCTCACCCTATGAAGTAACATACAAACCAACAAAAGATATTAAGGGCGACCATTCTGCTGATGTCCGTTATGGAATGTTGGCTGGTCTTAATCCTGCACAAGGTCTTATATTTATGCTACAAGCCCTAGGTGGCAAACTCATCAGCCGTGATATGGCTATGCGTGAACTTCCATTTACGGTTAATGTAACCCAAGAATTAGAAAAAATTGAAATTGAGGAGATGCGCACAGCATTACTCGGTTCACTTACTGCCTACACTCAAGCAATTCCACAAATGGCTACTCAAGGTCAGGACGCTTCAGATGTAGTGCGTAAGATTGCCGCAGTAATTAAGGCGCGACAAAAGGGACAAGCACTTGAAGATGCTATTGAGGAAACATTCGCACCTCAACAACAGGTTCCTTCTGCTGGGTCTGCTCCTTCTCAGGTTGAGCAAATGTCCCCTGCTCCCGCTGGTGCTCCAGCAGAAGGTTCTCCTTTAGGAGCGCCACCTCAAGCACCCCCTGATGTACAAAGTTTACTCTCAAGTCTTTCTGGAAATGGTGTAGGTAGCGCGGTAGTTCGCACAAGGAATTAACTTGACAAGGGGATAAAGTGACAACATTAATAGCAGTCCAAGGAAAAGGTTGGTCTGTATTAGGTTGTGATTCTCGTTCTAGTGATGAAAGTGGTCGGCTAATTAAAATGGCTACCCATAAAATTGTTGAAAATAATGGAATTTTAATTGCAGGTTCTGGCGCTGGTCGTGGTTCTAACATAATGCAGTTTGGCTGGAAGGCACCTCGTCCAACTGCGCATCAAGATTTAGATATTTACATGACTCAAGTTTTTATCCCAGCAATGAGAAAAACATTCATTGAAGCAGGATACGATATGAAAGAAGATGGAGAAGCGGCAGCGCATGATTCTTCGTTCCTTGTATCTGTTAAGGGCGTTATTTACCCTATCTTTGAAGATTATTCTTGGGATAGGGATACTCGCGGGATTTATTACTCTGGTTCTGGAGGCGATGTTGCCCTCGGGGCATTGGAAGCGTTGGGTATATCGAAAGTAACTTCTGTTACTTCTGCAGAAAAAATAGTTCAAAAGGCAATCCACATAGCCTCGCAATGGGATATATACACAAGTGAGCCTATCATTACTAAAACTCAATCAGTATGAGTAAAGAATTTAGAGAAAAGATTGAAGCAGCACTACGAACTTTAGTAGATGGTGATAAAGAAGGACAAAATTTTATTTGTTCTAACTGGTTACTTGTTACAGAGTGGGCTGACTTTGAAGGTACAAGATACCTACACACAGAAGTAAGCGAAGCGATGACTCCCTGGAATGCTCACGGTATGATGCGCTTAGCAGAACAATATGATACAGAGATATTCAATAATGAGGAGGGTAACTAATGCCAAGTGGCGGCGCTAATGGTGGTCCCCAGTACAGTTCATCAAATGTAAATCTTTTAGGTGGTGACGGACAAAGCGGTAGAAGTCCAGATTATAGTGGATTTGCCTACGGTCAAAATCAAGCCCTTGCAGAGCAAAAATCTGCTGCTCCAATTAAGGCTACATCTAATGCAAACATGCGCGAGAGTAGAGTCCCTGGGCTTTCAGCAATAACTCCTCTTACTGCACCAACAGAATTACCTGGACAAGATGTTATGCATGGAACTAATAGCCATCAAGGTTCTCCAAATGTTTTAGATTCACTTCCACAGCAACAGATTGACCCTGATTTAGTAGAGATGCAAAATAACTTACCAATTCTTGAATTTTGGGCAAGTCAACCAGGTTCTACTCAAAGCACAAGAGACTATGTGCAGTATCTTAGAACAACTTTAGGTAACAAACCTATGGGGATGCCTATTTAATGTGGGATGTATTAGGTTCTATACATAACTTTTTTAACAAAGCACCAGCAAACCAAGGTCCTTTTAATGCTGACGGCAAAGTTAATTTTGGCACATCATTAGATATTGCAAAGTCATTACCAAAAAACCCTACTTCTTTTAATGACCATATAGAAACAGCCCGCGTGGCTGGTATAAATGCTGCAGAATTTGCATTAAAACCAGTTGCTTTTGGAATTTCTGCACTTGATTCAAAATCAAATGGCGTTTTTGGTAAAGCACTTATGGCTGGTACAGGTAATGTGCGTTCTAATTATGCTTTTACAAGAGACCTAGCCTCACATAATGCTGGTATGGGATTACTTTCTGGCATAGGAATGATTGCTGGTGGAGTTTTAGGTGGCATTGCTGGTTTTGCTGGAGGTTTAGCACTAGGCGGAGTAGGTGCAATACCTGGAGCAGTTGTTGGATTTGATATTGGTGCTGGTCTTGCTGGTAAAGCCGAAAGGTCTTTGGCAAAATCAGGAACTTTTGGTGCGTATGCAGAGCAATCTGCCAAACTTTCAGAATCTGCCGTTGGACAAGAAAAATACAATTTTGGTAGAGACGTTATACATACTGCCGCAGCAAGTCACATTGCTGGCTGGAAATCATGGGGAGATACATCTAAAGGTTTTGGCGCACTTGTATCTGGATTTCTTAATTTTGGTTTTGAGGTATCTCTTGCTCCTGATATTAAAGCCGTTAAAGGTGTTGGTATAGGAGTTAAAGGATTAACTGGTTCTTCTGGTATACAGGCAAAACTTAGTGGACCTATTGAAAAGAGTTTAGCAAAAGTAGACCTTCCTAAGTATGGCACAGAAATAGAAAGACAGTATGCTCGCAAGGCTGCGGATACTGAACTACATGTAAAAACGGGCGCTGGAGAAAAAACAGCATACACGCCCCTTTATGAATATATTAAAAACAATGATGCGGTTGCAATCCAAAGTCATCCCTTTTTTAAGGGTAATGAGTATGGTCAAATAGCAGCACCATTACTTGCTGGGCAAGATTTTAAAACTCAAAGTTTATTGTTTCGCATTGGAAGAGATGATTTGTCTGCTGTTACAGAATTGTCAAAGACAGCACCAGCAGTATTTGCTGCACTAGCACGCTATGAAGGAAAATTTAAAACTGTAATTGGTGAAGATGGTGCTCAACAGACCTCAATAGTTTTAGGTAAAATTAAAGACAATAAAACAATGAGCGAAATTCAAAAGGCTGAAATTACAGATTTAGTTTCAAAGAATGCTTGGCTTGGTCGGGTAATGCTTCTTGACAACGCACTCCCTAACAAGATTGCTGGCAAGTTTGACTTTATTGAAAAGACAAAAATTGACAGGGCAAAACAGCGAGTTGCCAATAGTCTTGAACTGGGCAAATTAGACATAACTACCCGTGAGACCTTGCGTGGAAAAGTTATGCAAACAGTATATCAAAGCAGTTCCCTTGGTATACCAATTCGTTTCTTTGCAAGAGGCGTGGACGATGCCCCCCACCAAACAATTAATTTTAATGATGTACTACAGAGTAACACAAGGGTGCGCACTACCGCAAGAATGGCTGTTAGAAAACTTGATATGCCTCCTGAGGAAGCAAGACAATTTGTTAATGACTTTGCGATGGCTACAAATGAGGGCGCAAAAGATATCCTTATTGATAAGTTTAACGACAAAATCTTTACCTATGCTTCAAAAAAATATAAAGTAGCAGATGACGGTAAATTAAAAGATAAAGTTTTAAATAAATATGTAGAAACAACAAAACTTAATCGAGAAAAAGCAAGAGTTGCTAAAGCAAAAAATGAAGCATATTTTGTAGAAGGTGATAATACCCTCGAGGCAACGGTTTTACACGACCCTCAACTAATTTCTCAACTAGCCAATGGTGCCTATATAGCAGATGTTGAATTAATTGATAATGCTTTTAAGGCTTACACAGCAAAAGGAATTAAAGATAAATTTTATAGTTCTGCCACAAGGGCAGCAGTAGTAAATGTAGCAGACGAATTTTTGTCAATCTGGCGTAGCCTTACCCTCCTTCGCGTAGGTTTTCCTGTTAATATTATGAGAGACTCTACCCTCCGCGCTTGGGGCGATGGCGTACTCTGGGATATGACAAAGTATCTTTCTAAGGATTTAGTTGACTCATTAGCAAATAGTTCAAATACTGTTGCAAGAATCCGTAAGGAACTTGAATCAAGAGTGGACCCAAGCAAAAATCTTAAAAAAATAAACTTAGAAATTCAAGACCGAAGATATATGATTGAAGCAGCAGAGAGAACTCTCAAAGCATCTAAATATGATGTTGTTGAAAAGGTTGGCGTAAATGTTAATAAGGCAGCAAAAGATTTTCCTTACAAATTAGGGGATTCATACACCTCATCAAAATCAAAGATAACTGGAACAATTCAAGAAATTAAATCAATTAAAGGTGGAGTTCGCCTTAAACTAGACATTGATGGCAAGCCTCGTTACACTGTTATGCAGGGCGAGTTTAATGTTCCTAAAAAGCCTAAGGTTTTATCTAGTGAAGTTCAAAGACACATTGAATTGATAAAGACCGCTAAAGAAGAATTAGCACATTTTGAAAAAGCAAAAAATGCTTTAGACCTAAACGTAATACCTGATAAAGTTGTTGGTTCACAAGTTATTAAAACTGCTGCTGGTGATTTTGAGGGCGCATTTGTTGGTGTACAGGGAAAAATATTCCTTGATAAAATTAGAGGTAAAGACACCCTTCGAGGCTTAATGGCTTCAAACAGAGAACTGGGCGTAGCAAATGTGCGCCGAGACCGTAATGGTGGAGTTCCAGTTGAAGCAACTAAGAATGAAGAAGCACACATGCTTGCTTGGGAACACAACTTAGTTAACGTATTACCATCTGACCCTGTTGCAAGAATGATTATGGGTCAAAAAATGAGCGAAGCAAAAATTATTAAATGGATTGCCAGCCCAGAGTCTGGAAATTACATTGAAAGATTTGGCTACAATAAACTATTAAAAAAACGATTAGATGTGGGCGATGCTCCTTATATTTATGATAGGGTATTGAATGTAGTTAATACACTAGCCCCAGATGTGGCTCTGCAAAAATTAGTTATGCAAAAAGGCGTAACTAGAAGCGTGCTTAGAAAAATGTACCCAGACCTAGAAAAACGCCCAAGAATAATCAGCGATTTTGTATTAGACAGCCTGGGACAAAGCGAAATAGTAAAGTCAATTAATGGATTCCTTGCAGATAAAGTTGCGTGGCTAGCCACTGCACCTACTAGCAGATTGTCCTACAACCCATACTTTGCCATTAAGTATGAAGAAAAGTTGCAAAATATGGTTGCTATCGCAAACAGAGAAGGAAAAAAGTTTAGCGAAATAGACAAAAGAAGTTACGAATCTATGGCTCGCGCCCACGCTTTAACCGAATATCATAACAAAATAAATGCTTTTAATCGTGATATGAATTATAATGAAATAATAAATTACACTATGGCATTTTTTCCCGCCGTAGTAGAACAGTTTAGAGCGTATGGCAACATTATGCTTGACCACCCAGAGTTTCCATATAAAATTCAACAGATGAGCATGATTCCAAGCCAATATGGTAATGTTCAAAAAGATGCAAACGGAAATGAATACGTAGAGGTAACACTTCCATTACTCGGTGGATTAAAAGGTAGACTGCCAGTTAATTGGTTTAATGCTATAAACCCAACTGGAGGTCACATAATTTCTGGTGGTCCAGTTACCGCTTTTGCCACAAACAAAATTTCTCAACGAATAAATCTTCCACAATGGTTTATGAATTTCGCATTGCCATTTGGAACCACTGCTAACGATTTTGCTCCAATTACTCCTAACACAGCACGCAAACTTGGAGAAGCATTCCAAGCATATTTTACAAAGGGTGGAGAACAGTTTAACAAGGATGCAAATATGTTCCTTGAAAAAAGAGTATTTGACTTTAGAGAAGAGTACCACAAAGACCCTGGTTCTGAACTTGCAGGTATGTACACTTTGGCAGCAAAAGATGCAACGCAGTTATCTGTTTTAAAGTTTTTAGGTTCCGGCATATTACCAGCCCAACCACAGTATTACACTGCCTTGCAAGTATATTCTGATTTATTAAGAAAATACCAAGACCAATATGGTGAAGAAGGCGACAATCGCTTCATTGAAGACTACCCAGATTACTTCTTGTTGGCAGATAAACTATCAGACTCCACATCTGGCATTCGCCCAGACGATACAGCAGTTGCTTTGGTTAGAAAAAATCCTAAAGTAATTGAAAGCATTATTGCAAAAATTGGAGGCAAGGGAAACTTGTCTGCTCTTGGAGCAATCTTTAATGATGCAGACTATGCTTTTTCCGCCTCAGCAAATGCTTATCTAGTTTCCCATGCTATACCTGGAACAAGACAAAGTTTTAAAGAGCAAGGTGCGGCATTAGAAAACTCTCGTTCTTCAATTGTAAATAGTGGTTGGAGAGAGTATTCCCACATGATTGAGGTTGTAACCCAGGAACTTGTCAGAACTAATACTGACCCAGGTAGTGGTTATGGGGCATCAATATTAGATGCATACAGAAAAGCATTTATTGAAAAATCAAAAACAGACAATCCTCTTTGGTACTCAGAAAAACAAGGTACTGGATTTCAAAAGAAACAAGTTGACACAATTGATGCTTTAACCATAGCCTTGAACACCCCAGCATTGTGGAAAGACTTATCTAAGCAGGACCGTTGGTACACAATTGCGGAGTATTTAAATTTCCGCTATGACATGAATAGTGCTCTTAAGGCTAGAGGTTCTACAATAACCGCAGACAATGCCACAGACTTAAAGTTTGCCGCAGATGCTAAAGTAGCAGCACTTCGCGCTAAAGACGTTAACTTTGGTAGGTTTTATGACAGATACTTTTCTAATGACGATTTTAGTTATGTTGCAGACACACAGAATACTGGAGTAAAATAATGGTGGCAAGAACAGATTTAGGATTTCCATCAAACTTTGGCAACACCGCTTCTAATACTGCATTTAATACTCAAGTTGTTGGTGGCAAAACTGGATTAGATGTAACCGCCTCAAGTTTTCCATTACTTGAAACTTTTAACAACACCCAAATTGGTCAAATTGGTGCTATGTTAAAGAAAATGGGGTATAGCGTTCCGAAGTCTAGCAAAGGAATAAAGAATTTATTTTTAACAAATGCTCCAGTCCTTGGCGCTATGGCATCAAGTTCTAATTCTTTTCCAACTTTGCTTGCTAAATTACAAGCAGACTATATTCCTGGACTAGACTCTACTGGAGCAGCAAATTTACCATCAAGAACAATTGCCGAACAAAATCCAGATACTTTAAAGAAGTTAATTTCTGATACCTACATATCGGCAAAGGGCGAGAAGCCTGATGACATGACCGTTAACAAAGTTTTAAAACAATGGCAAGATAGTATCAACCAAGGTACCCTTGTTACCACAAGCCAGGTTAAGAACGCAAAGACTGGCAAGTTAGAGAACGTTACAAAATCAACTTCTGGCTTTAGCCAAGCGGGTGCTGTTGCTGGACTTGAGAAACAAATTCAAACAGAAAACCCAGAAGAAGTACAACGCAGAAAAGCATTTGAATTCTCTGATGCATTCAACAAAGTTATGTCAGGTGGTATGTAATGGCTAGTACTTCTATGGATACTACCGCAACCATTTCTGAACAAATTCAGATGATAACGGCTCTTAAAGATTCTGACCCTAAACTTCAAAAAGCATACGATGCATTTATTGCTGGCAAATTTGATGAAGCCACCGCGCTTATGCTTGATAGTGATTTTTATAAAAACAATAATCAACTAGCCCGCACACGCCAAACAGCCAAAAAGGCTCAACCTGGGGTGTATGAAAAAGATTTAAACGCTTATGTGCTAAGCAGTAAGAAACGTTTAGTTGCTGCTGGTGTTAAATGGACTGCTGGCATAGAAACACAAGCAAAGAACGCGTATAACAACGGCATGACAGATAATGCTTTAGATGATATAATTGTTAAGTCAACACAAACTGGCAAACTTGGCGGTGCCATAGGCGGAGACATTTACAGTCTTAAAGCCTATGCTACCTCATTCGGGGTAAACAGTTTATTTAATGATGCCTATTGGGATTCAAAATCTAAAGGACTCTTTGCTGGCGATACAACCCTAGAAGACATCCAGTCCGAAATTAGACTGCTCTCTGCTAGCGCATTTCCAGCCTATGCTGCTAATATTACTAGTGGTGTGCCACTTGATGCCTCTACCAGTGCTATAAAGCAAAGTGTAGCAACTCTGTTAGAGATAGACCCAGAGAGCGTTACTTACGATATGCCATTATTCAAGCGTTTAATTGGTGGAGAAAAACAAATACCAATATATGAAGCACAAAAAATAATTAAAAGTACCCCAGAGTGGGAAAAGACTAACAACGCCAGAGACTCAATCGACTCAATGTCTTATACAGTGTTAAAGAATTGGGGGCTAATCTAATGGCATACCAAACAGGTGCTGGGGTTAATAACCTAGGCGAAGATGCTATTGCCCAACCAACGCAAAAGTCTACAAAAACTAATCTTTCTAATGTGGATATAACCAAACTTCCACCCGCTGCGCAAATTGAACTTCTTAAAGCACAAATTGCTCAAGTTGAAAAGGCTAACGAGGCAGCAACTACTGCAACTACTGGCTTAGTTGGCGAAGCAAAAACAACACAGGCTGAAGCGACTACGGCAGCAAAAGAAACAAAAGCCCAAGAAGCAACAATTAAGGGTGAAGCCGCTTCAACGGTTACATCTTACCAGTATACCCCAAACAATTCAATGCGTAAAGCAAAATTTGTTGATGGAACTATGGGAAACTGGGAAGCAAATCCAGATTATGTAAGGGCTAGTTCCGCTTCGTCTGATTCTTCTTCAGCAGCGGCAGTTTCCGCAGCGGCAGCAGCAGCAGGTTCTGGTATTAATTATAATTATTATGGTGGCTCATCTGCCCCAGATACAAGCGCAGCAGATGCTGCAGCCGCTGTAGAAAAAGCAAATATTGCTCAAACAGCAGCAGATGAAAAAAGACTACAACGTGAGTCTATAGTAAAAATTGTAACTGACCGTTTTGCCAGATATAAACTTGGTTCATTGGCTCAAAAGATTAGAGACTTAGCAATTGATGGAGCAAATGAAGCAACAATTATGATTGCTCTTTCGGAAACAAAAGAATATCAAGACCGATTTGCTGGAAATGCTGCTAGACTTAAAAAGGGTATTGCCGTCCTTGACCCTGGCTCGTACCTAGAAGCAGAAGATACCTATCGCCAAGTTTTAAGAGCAAACGGTTTAAAGCAATTTGATACAGATGCTTATGTGCAACAATTTATTGAAAACGACACATCTTCAACCGAGATTGCTAGCCGAATTAACACAGCAGTAAATAGAATTCAGTATGCTGACCCTGCAATTAAAAAGACTTTAAAAGATTATTATGGACTTAATGAATCGGATTTACTTGGATACGTGCTTAGTCCTGACCAAGAACTCCCAAAGATTCAACAAAAGATTACTGCTGCTGAAATAGGTACCGCTGCTAGCGTACAAGGGCTTAACTCTAGCCTTGGAGTGTCTGAGCAACTTGCTTCTCAAGGAGTTACCCAAGCAGAAGCCCAAAAGGGTTATGCAAATATAGCAAGTTTCCTTCCGACTACTGAAAAACTTAGTAGCGTTTATAATGAGTTACCTGGTTATAATCAAGCAGATGCAGAACAAGAAACATTTAATCAACTTGCATCAGCCCAGCGCAAGCGTGAACGGTTGAGACAGACAGAAATGGGTACCTTTAGTGCTAGTGCAGGTAATGCACCTGGCGCATACAGCACTGGTTATTTAAGGAAGAATAACTCAGCAGGACAGATATAAAATAGAATCCTATGTGACCCACCAGCCCACATAGCGTATAAGACTGGTAGCAAAAGCCGTACTGTTTCCCCGAACAGCCACGTGGTTTGCGATTCAAACGAATAGAAGGGTGGGTTGCTATGAGCAACAACTACTGGGACGAAGACGAAGACGACCAAGATACCGACACTGATGTACAGATGGATGGAAGTGACTTACTTAAAAAGTTACGGAAAGCCAAACGTTCTGACGAAAAGCGTATCAAAGAACTCACTGAGCAACTTGAGGGATTTTCCAAGGCGCAGCGTGAGCGTGTAGTCAAAGACGTTCTAGACAAGAAGGGTGTCAATCCAAAGGCACAACGTTTAATCCTTAAAGACTTGGAAGACATTAACGAAGAGTCGGTTAATACCTGGCTTGAAGATAATGGCGACCTCTTTGGATTAGTACAG
>Ga0075464_10000766_pt1 | contig 14242 bp, 14 predicted proteins | sample DEB19_08_DNA_5_FD_75068 | JGI IMG/M metagenome (GOLD analysis project Ga0075464, IMG submission 75068) | Aqueous microbial communities from the Delaware River and Bay under freshwater to marine salinity gradient to study organic matter... | ecosystem: Environmental > Aquatic > Marine > Coastal ...
GCACGGCTACATGATCAACACCAATTTCATGGAGCTGGTCGTGCACAAGGACGCCAACATGACGGAAGTTCCTGAGATGCGGTCTGTGAATCAGGACGCCGTGGTGATGCCGATAATCTGGCAGGGCAACCTGGTGTGCTCCAACCGGAGCCTCCAGGGCGTCATGCACGGTTAAGGAGGGCACATGGCATTCACTATCCACAACATGGTCGGCGCGCAGCCGATTGAAAACACCTCCACTACGCAGGCGCACCCGCTCGGCACCGTTGTTCGCGGCGTCGATCCGACTTACGGGGAAGGCGAGTTCATCTACCTTCTTGGTGTTGCAGGCACCGTGGTCGGGTCTCTCGTCAAGTACAACGCGACTACCTGGCAGACCGTTCTGCTGACTAACACGACCGTTCAGGCCGTGCCGATCGCAGTGGCGATGTCCGCCAACGTGGCTTCGCAGTACGGTTGGTATCAGATCAGCGGCAACGCCGTTGTGAAGAAGACCGCCGTTGCTGTGAATCCGCAGGTCAAGGTGTACATCTCTGCGACGGCAGGGCGCGTGAAGGTCATCGCGTCTGCGGGTCTGGAAGTCGTTGGTGCGCGGTCGGCGAATCTCACGACCGTTACCAGCACGACCAGCACGGTTGTTCTCACGATCAACCGTCCGCACTGCCAGAGTCAGATCACCTAACAAACAGCAGTATATTCGGGGAGGCTTCGGCCTCCCCTTCTTTTTGGAGGCTCCCTGTTCGGAGGAAAGTCTGCGGTTGTCGTCGCGCACCCCGACGACGAAACGCTGTGGGCGTCTGGGTTGATGCTGAGGCATCCCGGCGACTGGACGGTCGTCTGTTGCAGTATCCCGAGGCTCGATCCTGTCAGGGCGTGGAAGTTCTACGCGGCCTGCGAGGATCTCGGCGCCTTCGGGCGCGTGCTCCCCTACACGGAGAGCGGCCCCGGTGATCCGCTTGTCAATCTGGACGGACTTGATCTCGGAGGTTTCGATCTGGTTGTCACACATAACGAGGCCGGCGAATACGGCCACGTTCACCACCAGCAGGTGCATGAATTCGTCAAGAGCACGTATCCCGGCCCCATCGTGACCTTCGGATATGGCTCGGAAAGCAACTACAGAATTGAACTCACCGACGCGGAGGGCCTGAAAAAAGGTACTGCGCTGCGTCGCTACAACCACTGGACACGCTACGGCGGCGGGCTGACGCGCAAACATGACGCGCTCTCGCATCGCTATTACGAGGTCGAGGGTATAGACCCTCGTATAGACACGTATCGACTACCAGCAGTTTGACCTGGACAACGGCGTGCCGGTCAACATCGGCGAGCGCATGCGGTTGAAGATGGAGGCGATCCCGCTTCCCGATCTCGCCGGGAAGACAGTCCTCGATATCGGCACAGATCACGGGTTTTGGGCATGGTTATCCGCGTCTCGCGGAGCCTCACGAGTCCTAGGCCTTGATCGTAACCGCATCGTCAAGCAGTCGGGGTTCGTGGATGTCATCGCCCGGAACAACGAAACCGCCAGACGTTATTGGCCGCAATGCGAGTTCCGGCATACCAATGTCGGGAAGCAATGGCGGGAGTTCGGCCGTTTCGATGTGGTGTACCTGTTCAGCCTCTATCACCACCTCTACGAGAACTGCGGCAGCCATGACGCGATCTGGTTCTGGCTGTGGCGGCATACAGCGGGCGAGCTTCTATGGGAGAACCCGACTGATATATCCGATCCGGTGGTGTGGGCGAACGTCTCTGCAAACAAACACTCTGGCTACACCAGAGAGGCGATCATCCAGTCCGCGGCGCGCTATTTCGATTTCGAGTACATCGGCCCTGCGTTGCACGAGGAAACTCGCAGCGTCTATCGCTTCACGCCGAAACGCACTGAGCCCAAGACCTACTACGGCGTGACCGTAGATGGGGCCGGAGGGGCTTCCAAAGCCTTTCTGCACAACGACGGCGCGCGGATCTTGGAGATCGAGAAAGCCTTAGGAATTACTCCCTATCCGGGCTCACTGAATATCCGTCTCGGGCAGTCCTTCGATCCTCCCGGCGCATATCGCGTCGCGCTGCATGACCCCGTGGACAAGGGAAACATCGACGGGGAATGGGAGCCGCATGATTTCGAGTTCACGCCGGTCGCCGTGAATGGGATCGAAGCCTGGACTATTCGCGGCTATCGCTACGCTGAGAACTTCATCGAACTGATCGCGCCCGTCAGACTCCGTGACGTGATCGGAAAGGATGTTACGGTTACATGCTGAATATCTGTTGTGTGCAGGTCGGGAACTACGAGGGGCGCGGCGCGGAATACGTCAACACGCTTTTCGACATGGCGCGCCGCAATCTCGCGGAAGGCTACCCCGGAAAGTTCGTGTGCTTCACCGATGACCCGAGAGGACTGGACGAAGGCATAGAGGCACGCCCGGTACAGCCGGGTTTAACGGGATGGTGGAACAAGCTCTACCTGTTCAAATCAGGAGTGTTCCGCGAAGGCGAGCGCGTCCTCTACTTTGATCTGGACACCCTCATTACGGGGAGGCTGGATGAGATCGCGGGCTACGCGGGAGAGTTCGCGATCATGGCCGATCTGTTCAAGCCGGTTTCAGGACCGTTCTCGGGCTGGCAGTCAGGCGTGATGGCTTGGCGAGGCGGGTTCGGCTCTCACTTGTGGGAGGAATTCGAGAAAGCCGGTTTCCCGGATGTGGTCGGGGGAGATCAGGCATGGATCGCAAGCCATCAGCCCACGGCCGATCTGTTTCAGAATCTCTACCCCGACCTGTTCGTGTCTTACAAAGCCACCGGAGGAGAGATCCCGACTAAGGCTTCTGTGGTGTGTTTCCACGGCCATCCCCGCCCGCACGAGGTCCTGGAGGGATGGGTCCCCCAGGTCTGGAGGAAAGGCGGGTTATCGCGGGCGGATCTGGACACGATCTGCAACACGCAGAACGCCATTCTGCAGCGGAACATCCGCTATGCCTGCTCGCTCGATCTGCCGTGGTTCGATTTCGCGCCCGATCACGACCGGCACGTCTGCTTGATAGGCGGGGGGCCATCGCTTCAGGACTCGGTAAACGAGATCGCGGCGATGAAAGCCTTCGGGCACCAAATCTGGGCGCTGAACGGCACGCACGACTGGCTTGTCAGCCGCGGGATCATGCCCGATGCGATGGTTTTGCTCGACGCGAGAGCGGATAACGTGCGGTTTGTCCGCAATCCCCGTGCTGGCGTGACCTATTACGTCGCCTCGCAGTGCGATCAGGCGATTTTCGACGCCCTCAAAGGCATGGATGTGGTTGTCTACCACAACCTGACGGAAGGCGCGCCGGAGATCCTGGAGGAGATCGCGACCAAAACCGCACATCTGTTCGGCGGCGGCACGACGGTTGGCATGAAGGCCATGATCCTGGCCCGGAAAATGGGCTACAAGAGCTTCCACCTCTACGGATTCGACAGTTGTTACCGCCTCGACGAACACCACGCCTACGAACAGGACCTAAACAGCGGCGAGAGGGTGCTGGAAGCCTTCTGCAGCGGCCGGCAATTCAAATGTGCCCCATGGATGATCACCCAGGCGCAGGATTTCGAGCGGATTGCCCATGAATTAATTGAGGACGACTGTACCCTGGTCGTGGCCGGGGATGGTTTGATCCCGCATATCGCCCGGATGATGTCTGCGGTGCAGGATTCGCCCGATCAATTCAAGGTCGTGGACGGGATCAAGTGGCCGAAGGGCGATTACGCCTGCCGGGTCTCCGCAGAGGCCACGATTGGCGACATCCCGCAGATCGCAGCGCTCTGCGACAGGCGCTCGGTGTGTGTGCAGGCCGGCGGGAACGTCGGATTGTGGCCGATGGAGCTTTCCCGGCTGTTCAAAACCGTCTTTACCTTCGAGCCCGATCCCGACAACTACGCCTGTCTGAGCGAAAACACGAGCGGCTACGAAAACATTGTGCATTGCAATGCCGCGTTGGGTTCGGAGCACGGAAAAGCGGGCATGCACGTCAACAAGACAAACTGCGGGGCCTCGTATATCGACGGCGACGGCGAGATCGAGGTCGTGACCGTCGATTCCCTGAACCTGACGGCCTGCGATTTGATCTACTTGGATGTCGAGGGCTACGAAAGACCGGCTTTAGAGGGCGCTCAAAGCACGATAGAGCGGTTTTCGCCGGTCGTGTGTATCGAGGAGACCGGCCACGACGAGCGGTACGGTAAACCGGCCTCAGAATGGCTCCTGGAGCACGGTTACAAGGAGGTCGCGCGCTTCCACAGGGATGTAGTGTACCGCCGTGGCTGATGTCCGCTCCCTGACCGGGACGCCGGTCGCCGCAGACTTCGCGGGGTTCGACGGGACGCCGATTGTCGTAGACCGCACCGCCGGATCGGAGAAAATCTACGTCCTGAACGCCTCGGACTCCTCCGTCGAGGTCGGGGTACGCATTCCTCCCCGCTTGATGCAGGGCTACCACAACGCCGGGAACCTCACCGATCTGTACGTGACGGTTGCCGGAACGGCTATTGCGGTCTGGCTGGGTACAGCCTCATGGAAGTCCACAAGTGTGGCCCTGAGATACCGGGTGACGACTGCTGCGGCCACGATCACCTATGCGGAGGTCGGGATCTTCTCGGGAAGCGTGAATCTCGGCGGCAATCCCACACTGACACGGCTTGGGTATGCCGATGTGTCGGCTGTCGTGAATTCCACGGGCATCAAATCCACAGCCGTCACGCTGTCCACGGCCTGCAACCCCGGAGACAATCTCTGGGCGGTGTTCGGCAACGATGCGACCACCCCGATGCAGCTCCGGGCGGGGCTCGCGGATGACATCCAGACCGGGATCTGCGCCACGCTTGCGGCCAGACCTTCCACTGCCACCAGTCCTACGGCTTGGACCATTGCCGGCGCCACGGTTGCACTGCCGTGGGTGACGGCTTACGTGAACTGATCGCCCGTAAGGGCATTTCTTGAACCCGCTCCGTGCGGGTTTTTTCGTTTATGGAGACCCAATGACGATCATCAACCCCAATATCGTGAAACCACCCTTCGTGAGCTTCGAGCGCGTCGGCGTCTACGACCGCGAGAAAAGCGAGGAGACCGGCTACTACTGCACCAAGGACGTGGATTACATCTATGTGACCCCTGCGGGCACCAAGGACCGCTATCCGTTCATCGCGGAGCGGTTCATTGCGGACAAAAAGGCGCTGTCCGCGAAAGGCGATCCGTACTGGTCGAAGTATTGGGAGCCGATCAAGAAAAGCTATGAGGCTTGGAAGAACGGCCAGGATGTCCCGGTAGACGGCACACCGATCAAGGCGTGGCCGCTGCTTTCCCCGGCCCGTCAAAAGGTCTGGGAGCACGCGAATTTCCGCACCGTCGAGGAGATGGCGGAAGCCAACGAAGAAGGCTTGGCGAATGTCGGAATGGGGGCGCGTGCCGAGAAGGAAAAGGCGCGGTCATGGCTTAAGACCCGCGCGGACACTTCCAAGGTTGCCAGCGATAACGCGGGGCTCAAGGAAAAGCTCGAAGCGGCTGAGGAACGGCTCCAGGCCAACGAGGATCTGATCCGGCAGCTCAAGTCGCAGTTAGACCGGCTGTCGAATGCGCGTATTGCCGCAGATCCAGTTGAGGAGGGCGAGGAGATCAGCGCCGCCGAGATCCTTGATAAGCCCAAGCGCGGGCGTCCCCGAAAGGCGGCCTAAATGTCGCTCCTGACTCTCGTGCAGGGGGTGTGCCGGCGGATCGGGTTGCAGGTGCCGAGCGTGGTCTACACGTCCACGGATCAGCAGATCCTGCAGCTCATGGAGATCGCCAACGAGGAGGGCCAGTCTCTTGCCGAGCGTTACCCCTGGCAAGCCCTGATCAACGAGGCCACGCACACATCCCTTGCCGCCGAGAGTCAGGGCGCGATCACCTCGATTGCGACCAACGGGTTCAAGTACATCCTGAACAACACGATCTGGAACCGCACCGAGCAGCGGCCGATCTACGGAGCCCTGACCCCCGCTGAATGGCAGATGTTGAAAGCCTCCTCCGTCACCGGACCCTTCGAGCAGTTCAGGATCAGGGGCGGGACACTCCGAATCAACCCCACGCCCACGGCCGGGCAGACGTGGGCCTTCGAGTATGTGTCCAAAAACTGGTTGACCGATTCCGCAGGAACGACTTACCGCTCCGCATGGGGGGCGGATGACGATGTAGGGCTCCTGGATGAAAACCTGATGGCGCTGGGCGTGATCTGGCGCTGGCAGCAGGCCAAAGGTCTGGAATATGCGGAGGCCATGCAGAAATACGAGCTGCAGGTCGAGAACGCGACGGCGCGGGATAAGGTGCCGGCCGTGATCAGCATGGACGGGAATTTCACGCAGAAAACGCACGGGCTCGTCATTCCTAACGGGAACTGGTCGGTGTGAGGAAGGCACTTGTCTCTCGCAGGGGCAGGCGGGTTTCCAATACCGTCTCGCTTCCGGCTCCAGTGGGAGGTCTGAACGCCCGAGATCCGTATGCGTCGATGGACTTCAAAGACGCCGTGATCCTGGAGAATTTCTTCCCGCACCCGAACTACGTGGAACTCAGATCGGGGTCTTCCAATCATCTCACGGATTCCGGGAGCGCGATTTCCGGCAACGGCGGTATCCAGACCCTGATGGCGTACAACACGGGGTCTGGGGCTCAGAAACTTTTCGCCGCCAATACCATCGCGATCTACGACGCAACCAGTGCCGGGTCTATCGGCGCTGGTGTCGTCACCAGCATGACCAGCGGGCGCTGGCAGTACATCAACTTTTCGACCACCGGCGGAGCATACCTCTACGCGGTCAACGGAGCTGATAAGCCCCAGCTCTACGACGGCACGAACTGGACGGCGATTGACTCCGGGAGTACGCCTGCAATTACCGGGGTGACGACAACCAACTTGATCCACGTCAACGCCTTCAAGAACCGGATCTGGTTCATAGAGAAAACTTCACTCAAAGCCTGGTATCTGCCGACCTCTGCAGTCGGAGGTGCCGCAACGCTGTTTGATTTCCGCTCGATCTTCACGCGCGGCGGGTATCTGATGGCGATGGGAACCTGGACGCTGGATGCCGGCTACGGCATGGACGACCACGCCGTCTTTATCACTTCCGAAGGGGAAGTCGCGGTATACCGGGGCACAGATCCGGCGAGTGCCGCGACCTGGGCGCTTGTCGGCAAGTTCCAGGTCGGTGCCCCGATCGGACGGAGGTGTCTGGCGCAGTACGGATCGGATCTCGCGGTGATCTGCAAGGACGGGCTGATCCTGCTCAGTAAAGCCCTGCTGACCTCTCAGGTCAACAAAGCTTCGTCGCTCACGGATAAGATCCTGCCGCTGATCTCAGCGGATATCGTCTCCTACGGCTCGCAGTTCGGATGGCAGGTCGTCCTGCATCCAGTGGGGGACGCTCTGGTCCTGAATGTACCGCAGTCCTCCACGGTGGCGCATCAGTACGTCATGAACACCGTCTCTGGAGCGTGGTGCAAGTTCACGGGCTGGAATGCCCTGTGTTTCGAACGCTACAACGACAACATCTATTTCGGCACTTCCTCTGCGGTGGTGAAAGCCTTTACAGGGGTGGCTGACAACAGCACGAACATCAACGGCAACGCGCTGCAGGCTTTCAACTACCTCGGCAAGAATACGGCTTTGAAGCATTGCACGATGATGCGGCCCATGCTTGGCATGGACATCGGCGCAGGTATCTTGGTCGGCGTGAACTTCGATTTCGACACCTCCGATCCGTCTGGGTCTCCGATCCTGCCGACTTCCGCAGCGGGTGTCTGGGATACCGGGACCTGGGATTCCGCGGTCTGGGGCGGTGATCTGACGATCAGCAAGAACTGGCTACACGCAGATGGGATCGGCTATGCGGTAGCCCCTCATATCAAGGCGCAGACGAAGGTCAGCCGCGTGGTGTGGTACGCCACAGACCTCGTGTATCAGGAGGGTAATGTCCTGTTATCGATATCCTCTACGATTCTCCCGAAGTGTGGTTTAACTGCGAGTGTGGTGAAAGCCTGACGCTCAAGCATGACCGGGAACGGAAGGAGTGCAAGTGCGGGAAGGTCTACGAATTCGCGCATCGCGTTGCGGAAGTGAATGAGAAGAACGATCCACGGCCCTGAACACAACCAGAGGATCGCGCAGTTCGTCGCCGAACAGTTAGGTCACAAAGAGGGCTTTGCAAGATTCCAGGCCATCGGGATCGAGGAAGACGGCGAGATCATCGCTGGCGCCACCTACGACTATTACAACGGTGCGTGCCTGAACATGCATATTGCCTCGAAAGGCAAACAATGGATAACACGGGAAGCCCTGCACTTCGCGTTCTGGTATCCGTTCGTCCAACTCGGTGTAAAACGCATTAACGGTTTCATTCCGGCCTCACGAAAAGAGGCCATTCGATTTGCCGAACACCTCGGCTTTGTTCACGAGCATACCCTGAAGCATGGTGCGCCAGACTGCGACATGTTGCTTTACCGGATGCTGAAAGATGAGTGTCGCTGGTTAAACATGAAGGTGAGATATGTTCAGACCTGACGCAATCGTTCAGTCCAAGATAAGGCTTGGCGCACGGTTCAATCGCGTGCATTTCTTCGACAGTCCAGATCCGCCTGCAGCTCCCGATTATGCGGGTGCCGCACAGCAGACGGCCGCCGGGAATCTCAAGAATGCCCGTGTTGCTACGCGAGCGAACCGCCCGACACAGATCACGCCGTTCGGCACGCTGACGTGGACCGAGGGTCCGAACGACAGATGGACCAGCCGGATCAGACTTGCCGGCCCTGTAAACCAGGCGCTACAGAAACAGTTGGGGCTGACCAACCAGTACGGGGATATTGCCTCCGGGCTGTTCTCGGATGTGCAGGACTCCTATGCACAGGGATTCGGTGAGACCGATTGGGATCAGTACCGCGCCGATCAGCTCGAAAAAGCCTACGCCCGCCAGATGCCGCAGTTCGATACCGAACGGGCCGCACTGGAAAACCAGCTTGTCAACCAGGGCATCACGCGTGGATCTGAGGCATGGGATAAGGGGATCGGAGACTTCGACCGCCGGGTGAACGACTACAGGCTGGCCGCGGATCTCCAGGCTGGCAGCAATGCCGAACAGGCCATGCGGATGGCGTCCTATCTCCAGGATCGCCCGTTACAGGTGGTCAATGCTCTCAGGACCGGAGCCCAGCCGCAGATGCCGGAATTCGGCAACTTCTCACAGCAGGCAGCGGTTCCGGGGGCTGACCTGCTTGGAGCCGCTAACGCCCTCTACGGCGCGCAGAACAACGCCTATCAGGGCCAGCTCGGCTCCTACAACAACATGCTATCCGGTCTGTTCGGGCTCGGCGGTGCCGCGCTGGGAGGGCTCTACCGATGACGACCATTGCACAGGAGGAAGTCCTGCGCCGGATGCGGCTTGCACAGGCGCTAAGAGATCAGGCCAATACTCCCATCCAGGCAGATCCGCGTGGGGCTGTTTCATGGACACAGGGGCTCGCCAAGATCCTGCAGAACGTCGGTGCGGCGCGTCAGGAACAGCGGGCCGTCGAGGACGCCAAGCTGTTACGCGCACAGCGACAGCAGGCCTTGGCCGCCGCCATGCAGTTGCCTCCTGATCAGCAGCCCGCCGCGCTCATGGGAGTCGAGGGCTTCGAGGATACCGGGGCCAAGCTCATGATCGAGTCCTCGCGCAACAAGCAGCTTGCCGAAATGCTTGCTGCTGCTGCGCGGGGCAATCCTAATCTCGATCCGAACCAGCTCACCGTGCGCGCCACGGTAGGCGGCCCTGATGCCGCGCTTGACTATGTGGACCGCATGACGCCGACTCCCGCCCAGGAGCGTGACTATCGATTCAAGGTCGACGAGCGCGACTATACCCGCACTAGGGATGCCGCGAAGGACGCGAGAGACGCGGCCAGGGATGCCTATGAGGGCATCCCGACGACCACCCAGACGCAGCCTGCGCAGCCGAAAAACCCGGAATTCTATGCGTGGCTGACCTCCGTTTCGCCCTCACTGGAGGGGAAATTCAATCTCCCGCCCGGTTCCGTGGAGGCGATGTCAGAGGTTGAATCCGGCCATAACCCGGATGCCGTTTCTCCGACTGGTGTTAGAGGCCCGCTACAGGTCACGGATGCCGTTGGCGATCAGATGAACCTCGACCGTAACGACCCCCGGCAGAATACCTATGCTGGCGCTCAGTTGATGGGGCGCTTGTGGCAGAAGTACAACGACCCTGAACTCGTTGGCGCCGCCTATAATTCCGGCGAGGAAGCCGTAGACCGTGCTTTGCAGTTGCAGAAGGAAACCGGGACACCTTGGCAGAAATCAGGTCTTGTCCGAGAAGAGGGGATTAACCACGGCCGGAAGTTTGCGGCTGCCTACCAGAGAATTCAGGAGCGTCTTTCCGCTGGGGCGATTTCCCCGAAACAGGCGCAGGAGCAAACCGCTAAGCTCATGGATAAGGAAGTCGAACAGGAACTTAAGCAGGAGATGTCTCCGCTTGAGCAGGAGCGCCTGAACATCGAAAAGGAGCGCCTTGCTATGGACAAGCAGGCCGCAGAGGACAAGAAAAAGAACCCGATGGGTCTCACCGCTCAGCAGATGGGTAATGTCAGGCAGAAACAGAAGCTGATCACGAACGTTCTAGTCCCGCAGCTCGAACGCCTGAAGCAGACGATCCTCGCCAAGAAGGATGACGGCTCGCTTGATCCCGCGAAGATCAACCCCGATCTGACGGCCTCGACTGGATTCCTGCAGGGAAGGATACCCAAGCAATTCACCGAGCTTGGCGGGACTCTGGAGGCGGACGTAGACAACATCCGCTCGACGATCACCAGTCTGAAGCGTGTGCCGGGTGTCGGTGCGCAGTCCAATTACGAGGCCATGTTGGATCAGGCCCCGCTGCCTACCCGCACGGATGACCCAAATACCCTATTGCGCAAGATCCAGAACTTGGAGGCGACGATCATGGGCTACAAGAACCTCAACGACGAGCTGGTGAGCGACGTTGGATCTGCGTCCAATCAGGGCTTCACTATCGAGCTGGCCCAGTAACATGCCTGTCTATAACATCACCGCGCCGGACGGTAAAAAGTACAAGATCACGGCTCCCGATGGAACGAGCCCCGATCAGGCATTGGAGTATTTTAAGGCCAACTGGAAGCCCGCTGAACAGCCTGCGGAGGAGCCGCTAGACCCGACACAGGGCGGCGGTACGCTGCAGGTCGGGCCGATTGATACGGGCATCCCGATCCCGGAGGGCGTCAATAACTTCCTCGCTGGAGCTGGCAAGGCTTTCGTAGACATCGGCCGTGGCGCCTCACAGCTTGTCGGCGCTGGGGATCAGGCCGAGATCGACGAGTCCCGAAAACTGGACGCCGCGCTCATGGAAACCGGCGCCGGCAAGGTCGGTAATGTCGCCGGTAACGTCGCTGCCTTGGCCCCCACGCTGTTTATCCCCGGTGTTAATACCTACACCGGATCTGCGCTGGTCGGTGCTGGGGCCGGCCTCCTGCAGCCCACGACGAGCGAGGAAGGACTGACCGGAAGGGCCGTAAACACCGTTCTAGGTGCTGGGGCGGGAGCCGGTGGCCAGCTCGCCGGGAACCTGATTGCCGGCGGCATCAGGGGGGCGAAGGCGCTTGTTGATCCGCTCTTCAAGTCTGGCAGGCAGCGCGTTGCCGCTCGTGTCCTGCAGAAATTCGCGGAGAATGCCGACGATGCGGCCAGGGCTGCAGGTGCCTATCAGGCTGCAACTCCTGGGGTGACCCCCACGCTTGCCGAGGCGACTCTTGATCCGGGTATTGCCACGCTTCAGCGGTCGATTGCCGATCCGCAACTCGCGGGCGCCATTACCAACAGGGGCCTATCCAACCGCAGGGCGATGATCGACGCCTTGGGCGGGGTCGCGCAAGACGACGCCGCGAGAGCGGCAGCGGTAGCGGCGAGGGAAACAGCATCGGCCCCGCTCTATCAGGCCGCGAAGTCCGCGATCCCCTCCGTAGACGATGCCGGGGCGCAACAGATCGCGCAACTCCTGTCCCGCCCGTCTATGGATGCCGCTGAGGACATGGCTTCAAAGCTGGCTTTAGAGGAGGGGGTGACGCTTGGCCCCGAGTTAACCGGACAGAAGCTCCATTACCTCAAGATGGCGATGGACAACATGCTGGACCCCAGGGCCGGAACGGGTATCGTCGGCGCGCAGGCCAACGCGGTACGCTCTACCCGTAATGCTCTGGTGGACTGGATGGACCAGTACGTGCCTAGCTACAAAGCGGCGCGTGAGACCTATTCGGAACTCAGCAAGCCCATCGGGCAGATGGACATCGGCCGCGAACTCTACGACCGGCTTGTGCCCGCGCTTTCCGAGGCGGGGGATGGTGTCACGCGGTTCACGCCGCAGAAATACGCTCAGGCTTTGCGTGACGCCGACAAGCTCGCGAGGAACGCCACGGACTTCCCCGGCGCGACGCTTGAGAGGATCATGACGCCCGATCAGGTTGGCGTACTGAAAGGCATCGAATCGGATCTAGGCCGCGCCGCTACGGCTTCCGACATTGGCAGAGCCGTGGGTTCCAATACCGCTCAGAATCTTGCCGCGCAGAACGTCGCCGATCAGGTCTTGGGGCCGCTCTCTCTCGGTCCTCGTGCACGGGCGGTTGCCGAAGCCCTGTTGTATCCGGGGAAATGGACGGCTTCCAAAGCCTACTCTGCTGGGCTGGAGCCCGAGATCCAGAAGGAGATCGCCAGACTCTTGCTTGACCCGGAGGCGGCGGCCGCTGCGCTGAGAACGGCGCCTAGTGCCGGCTTTGTCGAGGGGATCGGAGAATCCGTGCGGCGCGCTGCTTTACCGCTCTCCACAGGTCTCTATATGAGTCAGTAGCGTTCGTCTGAAACAGCAGGATGCGTTTCAGTCGGCCCTCTCTCATGTACTTCCGTGTCGCTACCCTAGCTGGGTAGAGAACCACGAGTGTCAAAACGCCCATCACGAACGGATAGGCGAACGCCGCGAGGACATGCGACGGGGTTTGCATGAACCACTCGTGGAAGTCCATCAGTAACAGTTCGTCGCCCAGTTAGAGCCGGTCCAATAACTTGAGCACGTCCGGGTTCGATTTGCCCGGATGGTGTTGTAGGTGCTCATGGCGTTGCTGTACCGCTGGGCGTGGAGTTGTTTGAGCTGAATCCTGCAGTTCGCGTATTCCGGCGTTCCGGCCGTCAAGCCGTAGTCTAGGCATTCCGCGTCGTCTCTCGCGGCGTGGAGACTGTTACAGCCGGCCAGAGATGCCAATAAGAGCAGTAGTGCAACCCTCATGCCGCCTCCCGGTGGCGTTTTTTCGGAGTATAGCATGCGCAAAACTGGTTTTCTTCTGACTGCCCTCCTAGCAGGCGCCCTGGGCGGTGTAATCGCCGTCGGGACAAGCGTTTACGCCGCCCGTAACGGTTCCGGCACCTACACCCTGCCGTCCGGGAACCCGGTCTCCTCGGGCACGACCATAAGCTCTACGTGGGCGAACAACACGCTGAGCGACATCGCGGATGAGATCACCAACTCGGTGGCCAGGGATGGGCAGTCTTCGATGTCCGGGAACCTCCAGATGGGGACCAACCGGATCACCGGATTGGCCACGGGAACCGCGAGGACCGATGCGCCGACGGCGGCCCAGGTCCAGGACTCCTCGCTCACTTACCTGACATCGGTCAGCGGGACCAACACGATCACCGCGACCGCAGCGGTGTCGATGTCGGCTTACGCGACAGGGCAGAAATTCCATTTCCTGCCAGCCAATACAAACACCGGCGCGACGACGATCAACGCCAATTCCATCGGCGCGAAGAACATCTATTTCAACGGCGCGGCCCTTGTAGGGGGAGAACTCAAGCAGAACGTTCCTGCCACGATTGTCTATGACGGCACGCAATTCAATCTCGTCAGCCCGATCTATACCTCTGCGCTGACTGCGGATTCATCCCCGGAATCAAACGCGGATTACGTCACGACCTACGACAATTCCGCCACCGCGCACAAGAAAGTCCTGCTCGGCGTGGCCGCTTCTCCTACGCTCGGGACTGAGCAGGCCACGACCTCCGGCACGGCAATCAACTTCACTGGCATTCCGGCGTGGGCAAAGCGGGTCACCGTCAATTTTGTCGGCGTTTCGACAAACGGTACAGCAGACTTGCTCATTCAAATCGGCCCGTCTGGCGGGATAGAGACC
>Ga0075464_10000767_pt1 | contig 14239 bp, 20 predicted proteins | sample DEB19_08_DNA_5_FD_75068 | JGI IMG/M metagenome (GOLD analysis project Ga0075464, IMG submission 75068) | Aqueous microbial communities from the Delaware River and Bay under freshwater to marine salinity gradient to study organic matter... | ecosystem: Environmental > Aquatic > Marine > Coastal ...
AACACGTTTATCTGATCTGAGCTAGGGATAACAACTTCGTTTGTGTTATCCGTACTCGTAAAGGCCGTAGTTGCGAAATCATTCTCGCAATAGGTCTTGATCGTATTAAACAGAGTTGTGTAGTTCATTTATTAACCCATTGGGCCACGAGCCATCGTGCCTTTGGTAGCTGCGCCAGTACCACGAATCTTAATCCCGCTAGTTTTAGTTTCGGGATAATTACCCTTACTAATACCAGCAACAGATGGATTCATCTCGCGCATGACTTCGGCACCCGATTTACGGGGCTTTTCAGTAAGGTCTTTGCCATCCATAGTGTGCGGTTTTGCGTACACCTCGGCTGAACCCACTTCTTTACCGCCTTGTTTTTGAGAAAACTTAGCCATTATTTGCCCCTTGAAGAGCCACGCTGATTCATAACACGCGCCATATTGCGACCATATTTGCGCATGGCTTCGCCTGTCACGCCGCCTTTTTTCATGCCGTGCAGCTTCTTTTCGTGTGCTTTGACTTCTTTGTCAGCAATCTGCTTAACTTGCTTTGTGTCCATGTCTTACTCCTAATTTATAGTTACGTTAGAAACTACCGTACTAGCTACCAAGTTGTTTGGTGTTAGCCCAGCATCGGAGCCTCGTGCCCCACCCACCGGATTCCAACCCCACTGAAATACTCTACTACCTTCTCCCGGGTACCCATCTTCAGTTTCTAACGTCCCAGCAGTAATACTTGTCTGTACTCCTGTGTAACCAGACTGTGTATAGCTAAGGTCTGGCCTTGGTTCCCGTACAGCTTGCGGATCATTTACCGGGTAAAGTCCTAATGACAACTGCGGTTGATCCGGTTCCCAACATGTCGGGCACACTTTAATCTTGACGTTTTTTGTCTTAATTGTCAGCGTACGTAATTCTTTCAGCATATATCTAAAAGCGCAACGGTCACACTCGGCAATTGCAAATTTACCCGATGAGTATTTACTTGCCATACATCACCTGTAAAACGTCATGCGCGGCACAAATCTATCAGGAGCTTTTTCCCGATCTTCGCCCGCCGCTAAATCCCAAGCCTCATCGTATTGTGCTTTTAATATAGGTATCTTTTGCTCCGCGCCCGCGAGCTTTGTGGCTAGCATATACGACAGCCCGGCAACCAAAGCGTTTTGGAAACGAAACGGAATATCTTCTACGTTAATACCATTACCTGCGTCCACCATTCTGCGCAAACGCCAATAAACAAAATAATAATACGGGGTTTGTGTCGTACCCTGATCTGGAGAAGGCCAGACGTTTATCTGTGGGTGCGCAGCAATCGCGGCATCTGACCCCGCTTTTTGCCCAGATCGTCTATCAATCCAAACTTGAATCGGGCGACCTTGGGTAAGTTTGTTCGGGATTGTGGAATAGGTAGATACGCTAATACGGCTGATATTGATGTCTGTTTGGTTTGCAACAGAACCCGGATACGTACGGATAACTTGTTCAATAAGGTCAACAGTATCGTCAGGAAGGTCATACTTATATACCCCCTGAACTAGCGGTATAGTGCCTTGCTCAACAGTCCATAGGTTAATACCGCGATTAGCCCACTCACCCAGCAAGAAATTTAAACTTCTTCGAGCTGTACGAAAGTTATAACCGGTGCGCAACTCCAAACCACAACGCTCAAAAGCCTCTTCAATGAGGTCATTAAGAGTTGGGTTAAAGTCGGTAGTTACCGTGGTATATGCCATTACTTCTTCCTACGAGCCGCCCGCATGTTATCCACCAAATTTGGGTAAGGTCTGCCCGCTGCTTTAGCTTTAGCTTTAGCAGAAGCTTTTTGAACAGCAGTTAGCACAGATGGCTTACCTAGTTCTTTAGGGCGCGGCTTATCCCAAACGGGTTTAACTGACCCACCCTTTTTATATTGGGTGAAGTCAGTATCGTCCCGACGGGCAGTCTTCTTACCCTTTGGCATTTTGGACGGGCTAATATCTCCCATACCGCGTGAGGCCATCATTAGCAGTAACCGCCCTTGCTCATCTTCTTGTTGCCAGCCATCTTAATCATGGTGCCTTTGGTTTTGCCTTTAACAGCAATACCATCACGGCTAGGAGCTGCGGTTTTAACGCCACCCATTTTAGACGCCTTAACTGAGCCGCCTTTTTTCATACCCATGCCCATACCCATGCCGGAACCCATACCCGCCATTTCGGCTTCTTCATGTTTAATCATAGGTTTAGGAGCGCCTTTTTTCTTCATAAAAGACACTTCTTTTTTCATCATTTTCTTTGGCTCAGCCATACCGCCTCCTTTAAAGTTTTTACCCTTATCCGCCGTAGCGAAATCCTTACCCACAGACTGCTTAATACCAACCTTCTTAGCAAAAGCGGGATTGTGGGCGACCGCTTCCATTAGGTTATGCTGCTTTTTACTAACGCTAGGCACGCGTCTTACCTCTTACAGCGCAGCCATCAGCGCGAGATGAAGCGGAACCACCTTTAGCTTTTTTAACGGGCTGTACTGGGCCTTCGTCGTCTTTAGGTGGTTCTATACCTTCTTTAAAAATTTCAACCGGTTTTCTAGGCGTAATTTTTGGGTTGTTAACTGGTTCTTTTGCCATGTCATCGCGCATTTTTCGCATTTCCGCACGTTGTTCCGGCGTTAAAACCGACGCAGGTTGAGCTGGGCTTTTCTTAGCCATTAGTGGGTCATCCTTCCCGTAAAAAAGCCAACAATAGCAGTGATAGCACTTATAGCTCCGCCAGCCATCATCAATACTTTCCAGCCGCCTCTAGCTTCAGACAGCGTTTTGTTTATGCTTTCTATCGACGCACGGATAGCTGCAATGTCTTCTTTCATTGCATCCATATCGTCTTGCAAATGCTTTATATCATTAGCGTGCGTTGCAAGCTCTCTAGCAGTTTGTATTTCGTCCACCATGTCAGCACTTCCAAGCTCTCAATGATTTATTAATCCGGCTGTTCGGGTCGTTCGCGGTTTTGGGAGAAGTGAGCTTCTTTTTCATCCCTTTCATACGCGCACAAAAGGAATCCCGTCTTGGGCCTCCCTCTGGTTGCGGGGCTTTCAACCCCGGCTTCCCCGGGTTGGCTTTGTTGTAGGAGGCTCGGCCTTTGGCGTTCAAACCGCCCTTCGGGTTCTTGCCTTCTTTTCTCTGCCATGCTGGTGACTTAGCCATAAAAAACAGTAACGCTTGCTAGGTTAGTCATAGTTGCGTAGACGTTTGCTGTACACAAAACGCCTTCGCCCGGAATAAGCACATTAAACGAGTTGGGGTTAGAGTTAGCAGGGATATCTATTTCTACTACACTAGTAGTCCCGTTTTTTAAAACAACCGTTCCAACTACGCTTGCATTAGCGCACATAACTACACTTTTAATTCGAGCGCGTCCCTCAAAGACTACGCCCGAACTATTTAAGTGCGTTGACTTAACGTCTGTTTGCATGGTCATGATGACCCCCTATTAGACGTTCTGTTGACCGAACAAGTAGTCAGTTACGTAGTAAGTAACAAAGCCACCAACAGAGCCAACGCCTGAACTTGAGCTTTCAATTGTCAACACAGTGTTTACAGATGCGTTAGCCACAGTACCAAGACCAGCACCGTTGCCCAAACCACCGGGAACGATTACACGGTTAGTTGTAGCTGCTGAGCTATTAACGTAGAACGAAGTGTTAGAAATACCGCCAGTGATTGTTGTGTAGCCCACATTAATCGAACCCGAAGTAATAGGGGACGTAATGGTTACAGACATAACAACAGCATTAGCTGGAAGAATGACCTGCGCGGTTTGACTAGACGCAACAACAGCGTTACCGGCAGTAGCCACGTTAGCATCATAAAACTGCGCAACCATAACGCCGGTGCCGCAATATGCTTGACGGGTCGTGTCGCCGCCGCCCGAGCGCCAAATACTTTGGGTGGTTGATAAAGGCATTTAAGTTGTCCTCACATGCGAGTTAGGTAATGGCAATCTGCATGTCGTCAGCCGGGACTGTTTGCCATACCGGGTTTCCCGGAATACTGCGTTTATACCATAAATAAAATAAAAAGGGGGTTTTTAGGCCCCCTTTTCTTTAAGCACCAGCCGAGCCGTACATGCCCAGTGGGTCTGACCAACCGAACGAATAACGCTCACGAGACTTGTAACGTACGTTACCAGTATCGAAGTCACCATCCATTGAGTTAGACAAAGGCATACGAACAAAGTGCTTCATGCCGTTTGGAACGTCGGTAGTCAAATACCAGCCGTTTGTGTCGGTCAAGAAGTGGTTGATTGTATAACCTTCAGGGATCGAGCCATTGCTCTTTAATGCGTTGATGTCGTTATCGTTAGTGCCGACGCGGAGTTCGGTTTCTAACAAACGAGTTGCAACGAACTGAAGTGCAGGAGGAACAATCAGTTTACGTGGACGAGCTGCAATCAACAGGCTACGTTCGTCCGTCCAAGCAGCGATCTGAATAACAGCGTTTTCCAACGAAGTTTCGTTCAAATCAGCAGGGGTCGTAGCGATGTTGCTGTTGGTGCCGCCAGACACTAGAGGATGCGAAGCTGAGAACAAAGGCACGCCATCGCCACCGGGATAAGCAGTAGAGAAGCCATTGTTAATAACAGCAGCGGCTTTAACTTGCTTGGTATAAGCCATTGAGCGAGCCAAAGCTTTGGTGTAACGAGACGACAAGCTGTCGTACAAGTTATCTTCGATGGCCTCTTCGGTCAGCGAGAAGCCCATTGCAATGGTCTCATGGTTATATCGAGCAGTCCAAGCTTCTTGCCCGTTGTCATAACGAATGGCACTGCCCTCGTTCTTGACTGGTGCGGCAGTAAAGCCGGACAGTTTTGTTTCCTCTTCGAAGGAACGCTCGGAAGTCTCTGTTTCGTAGATTTCTTTGTGTTCTTCGCCGTAACGAGCATACTCCAAACCGAACAAGGCGTTCAGGCCGGGGAGCAGCTCTTTCAGTAGTTGTGCGCGTGAAATAGCCATTATTTATGCTCCTTATACGCCTGTCGGGTTGAGATACGCATGCCCGCCAGTAACGACAGTAGCCACAGTATTACCGGGACTAGTGAAGGTTGACACCATATACGGTGCATTAAACTTACAAATAAATTCGCAAAAACCGTTCGAACCATTTGAAGTGTCAGGAACTAGGTCAACAATACGCAGTGGGAACGACGCGGTAACTGCGGTGTTAGCACCGTAGAAGCCGTTAGCCGAATCGCCAGTGCTGTTTGAACCTGTGTTTTGGCAAATAACAGCGTTTTCACCAATTACTTGTGAACTCAAGAAAGTCACAGTTGTATTGGAGCATGAAGCCACTTTGAACAAAACATCAGGATCGTCCACTACATAAGCCTGAGCATCGGTTGCTGCTGTGCTAGCAGGCCAATACTGCGAGAATGTCTTCTGGCTAGTAGTAGGATTAGTGTAAGTACAACCTAGAAAGATGCCCACCGGGGTAGCTGTGCTAGTGCCGGTATCCTTTTGGATAGTACCGTCAGAAGCCATCTTGACTACATCGCCGTAGTAAATGCTAGTAGCGTAGCTAGTAACAATTCGCATTAGGCGAGTAGAACCGGCGTACACCTGACCACCGATCAAATTGACCGGCTGAAAGCCATAAGGCTTGTCAACTGTAGGATATGCCATAGTTAAACTCCAAAAAAGTTAAAATTTACTTACCCCTGCCAAACGACGTCTCTGATCTACGTTCGTTAAATAGAGGCATACGAGGATCATTTTGCTTCATTAGACTATTGTCTACAGCCTCTACTTGCTGTTCGGATTGCTTCTGATAGTAAGCATTCCGCTGTTGAACCAGCTCAGTTGGAGTCTTGCAAAGTAATAGTCCACCGACCTCAATGTTGTCCTTAAAACGACTTGTTGGGTCAATTAGCAGTTGAAATTTTGGCTGCTCTTCAAGCTTTACTGGCTCCCAGCCTTCACGCAATTTAGCGGATATGTTACGGGGATCAGCGTTATTTAAGGTTGAAATGCGAATCCATCTGTACGTAAAACCGGGCTGCTTATCGGGTTCAGGCAAAAGCTCAGGTGGTGTCCACTGCTTAGGACGTTCCTGTTGGGCACGGGTTTCAAGTTCTCTTGCTAATCTGTTTTCAGCCATTTTTGGCCTCCATTTTCATAATTTCACGGGCGTATTGCTCAGGTGTTAACCCAAGCTTCTTTGCAATAGACAACTGCGATTGCTTTAACACTATCTTCTTAGAAGATGTGCTTCTGGTCGCAGGTGCAACGACCGTAGATGCTCTCTCTGTACGCTGCGAAGGCGTTGAATCTCTAAAATAGTCAGGGAAGCGTAGACGCATAGTGTCATCTACTTTTTTCCAGTATTCGTCGGTGGACGTATAACTGTCTCCATGCTGATTGACCAATTTTTGGTGTAACCCAAGTGCTAGACTGGTCATCTCCTCGTCTTGACCGAACCACGAGTTCCGCTCTTGCCACGAAACTGCTCTTGGGTCAGGACGAGCCACTGGGGCTTCTGGTCGAGGTTGTACCTCAGTTTCTCTTTGTTGTAAAGAGGGAATGTACTCTGTCGCTCTACGCATTTTGTATTGCGCATTTGACAGCTTCTCCTGTGCTTCCAAAATTTTGTCGGGATCGCCCAGATCGTAGGCTTCTTTGTACTCCCGTTTTGCTGCGTCAATCTCCAATCCAGCGGCGCTTTTGTACGTGTCAATGTACGATTGCTCACCTGTGGAAAGCCTTTGTTTAAGCTGTTTGTTTTCCTCTATCATGCGCTGGGCTACAGAAATAGCCTCGTGATGCTCACGTAACGCCTGTTCTTTGGCTCTACGTTCGTCATGCCAGACGCGTTTCATCTGCTTTAAGCGAACTTTGACCTTCTCGGAGTAGTCATCAAGCTCGTCTCTATCAAGCTCGTCTACTAGCGATTGCGGCAAGGGGTCCTTGCCACGGTCTTCTTCGGGGGTATCGTCCTCTATTTCAAAGCCAACATCCTCGACCCGCTCCCTAGTTTCGTTTTTAGATGCGGTTGCCTTCTCTTCCTTTTCGTCAGGAAACTCAAACTCTACTTGATCCATATTTCCTCCTATGCGCGACTAATGCCGCGTGGGTCTTGGACAACTGCGTCAACAGTGTCTTCGTTAATTATGCGGAACTCTCTACCGTGAATCTTTAAGCGCGAGCCGCTATTAGGACGAGTCACAATAAAGTCCCCCGGCTTACACCACGGGCCAGTTGGGTATCGTTCCTTGTCGGTATAACAATCAGGGCCTAACGCCACAACAAAAAATACCGTTGCTAATACTTCTTCAAATTGCATAGTCTGACCAGCTTTTGCTAGCCCGCTATCGTACTTGTCATCAACTTCAGGAATAGCTACCAAGATTTTGTACCCACTAGGTGCAGGTAACTGTCTAGCTTTTTCTTCCGCTGTTTGTGGTACTTCACCGTCTTCTGTTGCGATTACTATGTTAGTCATCGTCTGATTGCTCCATTCGTTTTGCGAGGTCAATTATGTAATCCTCTATGAGTGAATAACCTCGAATCTCTCCACACATAGCCCGATACTCAGAGTAATCTTTGGCATGACCCATAGCTAAGCTATCGGATACAAAAGACTTTCTTTGTCGGAGTTCATCTACTACTACTTCTATTAACTTGTCCATCAGTCACCTTTTTTGGTAGGTTTCTTCGGTTGTTGTTGCTGCTGCTTTTGTTGTTTCTGTGCTTCTACTTGTTGCTTCTGTACTTCTATCTGTTGCATCCGTAAATCGTATTCTTGCATCATGCGGTGCATATCCAACTCATGCTGTTTTTTGCCTTTTGCAATGTCAATTCCAAGCCTAACGCCATCGGATTCCACACGGCTATCATGCTCAGCTTTGTCTTTAGCGGCTTTAATGCCCGCTTGTACACCAGCGATTTCTTTCTGTGCTTCGATGCGAGCTTCCTCGATACGTATTTTGTCTGCCTGTGCTGCTGCATCCAAAGCAAGTTTTTTCTCCTTGATGTCTGCTTCGCGGGCTTTGATCTGGAGTTCTTGCAGTTGCATCTGCATAACAGGGTCTTGTGCTGCTGCCGCAGCTTGCTTTTGTGCCTCTTCGGCTTGGTCTTTCTGGAACAATTTGGTTGCGGCTTCTGCCATGAGTCTGGAGAACTCGACTTCCACTTCTTTCTCCATAGGCTCGTCCATCTTTGGTAGAGGTATACCAAGTTGTTCTTCAATATGTTTACGGTACGCAAAGGCTATATGCTCGTTGATATGCGCCAAAGCAGCGGCCTGAATCATCTGCGCTTTGGGGTTTTGTGCCATGAGTTGCAAGATTTTTGGGTCTTGCATAGCCATCGTGTGTACCTTAATGTGTGCTTCATGATCTTGATAAATAAACGCTTTAACGGGTTTGCCATTAATGACGTTCATATTCTCAGTCACAGGGTCATGCGGCTTCTGATCGTCAGAGCTAGGTATAAGTTTGCCTATGTTCTTAATACCTAAAACTTCCAACATCTGCCTATTAAGTTCCACTTGGTCGTATATCTGTGGATTAGCAGCAGCCATCTGCATTACTGCTTGATACTGAACAACTTTTTGCGCCATTGTTGCGGCGTTTGGATCACTAACAGGTATGACATCTACATCGTCATAGTCAGACTGTTTTACAGCGGCCTTACCCTGTACTGGTTCATAGTCATAATCAGGCGGTGTGCAATCACGAATAATGTCGCGTAAGAGTCGGAACTCTCGTTTCATCGCAAAGTGAATACGCGCTTGAACTGCTGACATAACTTTCAACGTGCGCTCAAGAATAGCTAAGGTAGTCCCAACTGGGGACTGAGCGCTCATATCGCTAACTTTTAAATCAGCCGCACTTGCAAATCGACGACCTTCGTCAACGATCTGGTTCATCAACGCCATCAATACTTGGCTAGGCTCTTTATATGGAAGAGGTAAGATGTTGTCACGCAACGATCCACTAGCAATATCAACGTCACGCCATTCGCCCGGAGAGATAGGAGTATCGTCACCTTTGACGCGCATGCCTTTAGTCTTTAGTCCACCGGGTAGGTTAACCAACGTACCTGCATCAACCAACTGACGGATGATAGATGTACCACTCTTAGCGTACGCACCAATCAAATGGATCAAACCAAAATAATAAAAGCCAAACCCCGGCACGTAACCGTAGTGAACAAAGTGATTACGCTTCTGTTTAGTCTCATCTTCAGGACGCCAGTTACGACGGATAGCAAGAACTTTCTGGCTGTTCTTATCTATAGTTACAATGTATGGCAACGCTATTTCGGTAGCTTTGCCTTTCTCATCTTTGTCCCCGTAACCCTTTAAGTCCAAATAGCATTGAATTTCCAAGAGCTTGTATCGGTCGTCTGATGTAGCGCGGAAGCCCATCTTCTCCGCAATCTTCTTTTCCACCTCATCTAATACATTAGTTGGCTCTGGTAGCTCAACATCTCTATAGAACCCAGCCACTTGCAGCTTGCGCAGCTCGTTCTTGTTCTTTCTCATCACATGCGTGACACGCTCAGCGTTCTCTAAATTAGACGCGCCGTACGGTACAACCACATCTTCTGCGGGTACAAATATAGATACCTGCCTATCCAGCGAGGGATCGAAGTACACTTTCTTAAACGCATTACCTGACAGACCCAAGCCCCACAACATGCGCTCATGTTCAGGACGATACTCGACCATTATTTCGGTCAGTTGGTAGTTCATATCATCTCTTACACGCTCAGCCGCTTCTTTCTTCTCTGGCGTCTCCTTACCAATAATCGTTGTCTTTACTGGCCCCATCGCTGGGAACGTCTCCATAATCGTTTCCGATTGGAACTTAACCAATGCTTCTGCTAACAACGGATGGTAAATACCGCACGCACCTTCCCACGGCTCACTTCTTTCTTCTAACTTCATACCCAATAGCTGTAAGCCATCGACGTATGTTTGCATCCAGTCCTTGCGGCTATCCGTATCATCTTGGAAGTCAGATAGCAGATCAGCAGCCAAAAGCTCTAGCTCATCTTCATCAACTTCCTCCGCCAAGTTCGCTGAAAAGTCGTCATACTGTTCGCTGGTTTCTATATCAATCTCAATACCCGGCATGCGCATGTGTACCGCTTCTGGGTTTTCAATCTCAATTTCCATCTCAGGTTCTTCTGTATCTACTTCCTCTTCCATACCTAACGGGCGGGTATAAAGGGCTTTGTCAAAGTTTGTCGCCATAATGGCTCCTTAGTAATATGCTCGTTTGCGCTTGAACTCGCGCACTTCATCTGGTTCATCAAGCATCGCCCTGATGTAACCGCCTCGTCTAAACCGCATCATCGCCATTGACACCGAGTCAACGTAGTCGTCGTACTCTCCGCCGGGGAAGCTGGCTACCTCATCAATTACTTCTTCTGCCCAATGAGTACCGGGTGCCCAGACCCTACCTGATGCGAACAAATCAGAAACACTATTTAATCTACTAATCTTGTCGTTACCTGTGTTGGGGGAAAACTCTTGTACAGGTATGCCCATAGCTCGCAGCTCGTATATCAGCGGCGATCCCGTTGCCTTTTTCTCCACAATGATGGAGTCTGGCTCCCATTCTTTATAGTTTTCGATGGCTTTCTTTTTAAGCGATGGGAATTCAAGTCGATCACGGAAAGCATCGAGAAGGATGATGTTGGCGTTGGAATATCCACTGTCTTCCACCTGATAAAAAACACCCCATGTCGTACACGCTGAGTAGTTAGCGCGGTTGTGTTTCTCAAACGCCGTATCCCAAGACTGCAGAATAAAGTCGCAAAACGGCGGTTCATCCTTTTCCCAAATCTGCCACCAGTCACGCTTTACTATCGCGCTAGTCTCAGACGTAGGGTTCTGCATGTACTGCGCCATCCATTTCTGGTTGGGCAATTCTTGCTTTAACGCTGTAAGTTCTTTCAATGACCAGAACTGAGGCCACAGTGGGTTGCCGCTAGGCAGGATTGCAGGAAACTCAATCACTTCCCACTCTTCGCCGCTGCGCTGCGCCGCTGCTTTTAGTACCTGACCGGTCAAGTCTTTCTTTGACCAACGGGTCATCACTATAATAATAGCGCCACCCGGCTGTAAACGCTGGCGTGGACCCGATGTATACCACTCGTATGTCTTGTCGTAGATTTCTGGGTTGACTTCAGCTAGTGCAGCTTCTTGTTCTGAGTGTGGATCATCTATTATTAGTATGTCTGCGCCTTTACCAGTCACAGCACCGCCCACACCAATCGCAAAGTAGTCGCCACCTTGGCTAGTATTCCATCGACCAGCCGCTTTTGAGTCCGCTTGTAGGTTAGTTTTGTTAAAAATGCTCCGATAAGCGTCAGAATCCACCAAATTTCGGACTTTTCGACCAAAACCAACCGCTAATTCGGCTGTATGGGACGTTTGAATGACCTTTTTGTGCGGATATTTGCCTAAAAACCACGCTGGAAGCAAATAACTAGCAAATTCTGACTTGGTATGACGAGGTGGCATGTTAATTATGAGCCTTTTGCACTCGCCACGCGCCACTCGTTCGAACGCTTTCGCCATTCTTGCGTGATGCGCCCCATCAATAAAGTTAGGCCACACCGTATGGACAAAATCCATGAAGTTATTACGTGAGTCTTCCCTGCTTTTAATCTGTTCGTGTTCTTCTAAGCTAGCATAGAGGTCACGTAGTTGCGATTCTGGCAGGTGGGGTATTGCATTTAGCAGGTTCTGTAGTTCACTCGGGGACATCTGGCTCATCTTCACCCCCTTCCTCTACAACTTCCTTGATCCCTAGCTCTAACTCCAGCGCGTCTTCGGGGGTTATATCTATAGTGTTACCTTCTCGCGCACCCAAAAGACGTTGAATCTTTTCAGTAATAGCCTGCTTTAGATCGTCGGATGTTCTGTGAGTAATAGTAACTTCAGACTTCTCAGTAAACGCGCCGACGTCAGACATCTTTCCAAGAAGCTCAATAGCACGCAGTTCGTGCTTCGCATCGCCGCAGGATGAAATCTCTAGGAGTCGATTGGTTATATACGTTCGTGCTTGCATAGCATCCATGACAACCCGGTGGTCGTACTCGGACAATAGCGCAGACAGTTTGATAGCTACACTACCTTGATACAGAGACGGGGGATTATGGGTGCCGTTGCTAATCTTACTTTTCTTAACGTCTACTTGCTTGAACAGATTATGGGCAGCTTGCTCATCTTCTTCCGTCATTTCAAACGGCATATCAAGTTCAGCCATTAGCGAAGCCGTGGTGGCTGCAATTCTTGCGTTCTCCTGAAGTGAAGACGCTTCTTCATCGCCGAAACTTTTCGGGACGGGCTTTGTATCTGTAGGCGCGACGTACGTAGTCATGTTCTGCCTTGTTTGTGAGACAGATTGGTTCACCGTGTTGGATTCGCACCAACTTACCTTCCCTTGTCGGGCTGCGTGTCCTACCACACCGCCGGTGAAAAAATATACCCCCCGGGGGCATTGCTATTTGAGAAGACAAGGGGGGATGTTTCTATAGCGCGAAGTATACATAGCCTTGTAGAAATTGCAAGGGGGGTGGGGTGTTTTTATATTGATAAGTATAGGGGGGGGGTGTTTTGAAAACTGGGTATCGCTTGCGCGTTACATGGTGTACGTCTCCGCGATGGAACCATTTTGATTTTTGGGGGGGTGGGTGGTGGTGGGTCGGACCCAGTAGGCCAAAAAAAACCCACCGATTAGGTGGGTTGAAAGTAAAGCGGATTATTTTCTAATCAAAAAAGCCGATCAACGTGAGTATCGTCAAGGCTATTAGCAGGAAGGGAAGGGCTATCATTGTGCGTTTCCTTCCAATAAATCTACCAATTGATCTAGCAAACTAATATCAGTGCATTTGCTTACCAATTCTTTTACGTGCTTTCGTGCGGTCGCAAGCTCCTCACCTTGCGCTTTATTGTCGGCGGATTGTTTCACCTTCAAAACCTGCCTGAGTTCTTTTACTACTGAATTGGCGGCTTTTGATTCTGGGTTCTTTGCGAGTGTTGCATAAGCGGCTTCGAGTTGTGCTCGCAGCATGGTCGGCGTCTGGTCTGAGTGCTTTGCCATTATCTCGGCGGTTTTCTTTTCGCGCTCCGCTGCTTTTTTCTCGGCTGCAGCGTTCGTGCTTTTTGGTGCTGAAATACCAAATGCATCTGTCAATCGATCTTTGAAGCGTGAAAATGCCTTGTCGGCGGCTTCGCCTTTAGCATTTGGTTTTACTTCAATATACCCATTGACCCAATTGGTGCGCTCTGCAATCCATGTTTCATACGTTGGCGCGGTTCCAATTGCACGTGCGAACATTTGTAAAGCCTCGCCCGCTTCGATCTCGCTTTTAGCAAATAGACTGCCCGCCTCTGTTGATGCTGTTGGCGCGTTGATCGCGCTTGCCACTGTTGGTTGATTCATTTTGTTTCCTTTCAGGTTATGACAAGTCGACCCAACGTCAACAAGTCAAGGGCGAGTATATCAAAAAAACCGGTGTGTGTGTGATTTTGTTTGAAAATATTTTTATTTATTTTTTAGTTGTCATTTTGCTATTGTTCTTGATCCAGTTGGGTATCATGGAATGTAAAAAAGGCAAGAGAACGGTCATACCAACGCGGTAGCTGCTCACGCAGGGAATTCCCTCATGCCACGCACGACAAACCGACAACGTGTCCGTGTGTCCCAAATCGTTTGCTATTCACAAATTTAAACGATTGTTTGCTATTCATCATTTTCTACGTATTGTTCTGCGTTTCTGAAATCACAGAACAATACCCTACGATTTTCGAACATTAAGTTATTCACGTAACCCATTGATTACATTGCATATAACGCTACTTTAAGTGTTAATTGTTCTATAATGTTCTAATGTTCTGCCATTTTTCAGAGAAAACGCACAAACGCAGTTCGACTGCGCTCCCCAGCATGTGTTCTACTTAATTTGCAGATCGCTCTCTTTCTTTCATATTCATAGAACATTACGAACATTACGTACAATCCGCATAAACATTGGGTTGTATTGTTCGATTATTTCTTTTTGACAAGGAACATTACACCGATTTTCGAACATTAGGTATTGTTCGCTATTTCCAGAAACACAGAACATTACCCCGAAAAACACAGAACATTAGGTAGGACAAGCACTTGACATGTGTGGGATTGTGTGATATAATAGAGGGGTTAGTGGGAATTCGCCCCTAACGCATCAAACATTTATGCAGCATCTATGCATCA
>Ga0075464_10000769_pt1 | contig 14216 bp, 13 predicted proteins | sample DEB19_08_DNA_5_FD_75068 | JGI IMG/M metagenome (GOLD analysis project Ga0075464, IMG submission 75068) | Aqueous microbial communities from the Delaware River and Bay under freshwater to marine salinity gradient to study organic matter... | ecosystem: Environmental > Aquatic > Marine > Coastal ...
CAAATTTTGGTTTCTCTTCCTCGTCCTGATGACCAATTTGAACCATTGGTCCATAACGGCCCATACGAGCAATTACTTTCTTTCCGCTTACTGCATCAAATCCCAATTCTCTTTCTCCTTTAGCTCTTTCAGCAGTTTCTAAGGTATGTTCAATGGTTTCATGGAAGGGATTGTAGAATTCCTCCAACATCTTGCTCCATTTTAATTTACCTGCAGCAATTTCGTCAAACTCTCCTTCAATTTTTGCTGTAAATCCAAAGTCCATCACTTTTTCAAAGTGTTGCTTTAAAAAGTCGGTTACCACTAAACCTAAATCGGTAGGAGATAATTTATTCTTTTCAGCACCGGTAATTTCACTCGCCGATTCTGTTTTAATTTCATCTTTATTGTTCAAGGACAATATTTGGTAAACGCGCTTTACACCTTCTTTCTCTTTCTTCTCTACATAATTACGTTTCATTATAGTAGAAATAGTAGGAGCGTATGTAGAAGGTCTACCAATGCCTAATTCCTCTAATTTTTTCACTAAACTTGCTTCCGTATATCTTGAAGAAGGACGACTGAATCTTTCTAATCCTGTCATGCTTACAAAGTCTAAAACTTGCCCAACAGCTAATGGAGGTAGAATTGCTTCGTTACCTTCTGCATCGGCTGTTTCTTCTTCATCGTCTTCGTCCTTACTTTCTAAATAAACTTTTAAGAAACCGTCAAATTTCATCACTTCACCAGAAGCCGTTAGGGTTTCTTTATTGGTTGAAATGTCAATTTTGGCAACAGTCTTTTCAAATTGAGCATCACTCATTTGGGAAGCAATGGTACGCTTCCATATTAATTCATATAATCTATTCGTATCGGCATCGTCTACTTTGCTCTCGTTCATGTAAGAAGGGCGAATTGCTTCGTGCGCTTCCTGTGCATTCTCATTCTTATTTTTGAACTTACGAGGTTGATAATAATTAGCACCAAAGCTGGTATTAATTTCTGCTTTAATAGCATCAATTGCAGTTTCACTTAAACTTATACTGTCTGTTCTCATGTAAGTGATCTTACCACTTTGATATAATTTTTGCGCTAGTAACATCGTTTTGCTAACACTATATCCTAATTTTCGAGAAGCTTCTTGTTGTAATGTAGAAGTGGTGAAAGGTGCAGAGGGAGTGCGTTTCCCGTCTTTTACAGTAATATCTTTTACTGTATATTTTGCGCCTTTGCATTCCGTTAAGAATTTTTCAGCAGCAGCTCCAGTAGTTAACTTTTGGGGCCCGTCAGCCTTGAATTTTACTTTCTTCTTATTAATATCTAATGAAGTAAATAAAGCAGATACTTTAAATACACTTTCTGGAATGAACTGATTAATCTCTCTTTCTCTTTCTGCAATTAGTCTTACAGCAACACTTTGTACACGACCTGCACTTAAGCTTTTTTGCATTCCTATCTTACGCCATAATACTGGGCTTAATTCAAATCCTACTATTCTATCTAAAATTCTTCTTGCTTGTTGAGCGTCCACTAAATCCATATTAATTAAACGTGGATTCGCGACTGCTTTTTTAATAGCAGGAGCAGTGATCTCATGGAATACGATACGCTTTGTTTTTTTAGGGTCTAATCCTAAAACTTCTGCTAAATGCCAACTAATACTTTCTCCTTCACGGTCCTCATCCGACGCAAGCCATACTTCCTTTGCCTTCTTAGTCATTGATTTAAGTTCTTTGACCACTTTTTCTTTCTCACTTGGCACAATATATCTTGGAGCAAAATGATTTTTCATGTCAATACCCATATCACTTTTTTCAAGATCACGGATATGGCCATAACAGCTTCTTACTTCAAATTCTTCACCCAAAATCTTTTCAATAGTCTTTGCTTTCGCAGGTGACTCAACGATTAATAAGTTCTTTGACATAGCTGCAATATTAGAGTATTCGACTACGAAAAAAAAATTTAGCTATTGTTAGGAAGCCAGAAATGACACAATTTGGTCAATAACTTCCTGTGTTTTGTATATTTTGTTATGACCTAAGCCATTGGTAATCAAGAATTTAATATTATCTGGAGCCGAATTCTTAAAATTAACCAAATCTTTATAAGGACAAACGCGGTCTCCCTGATCATGGACCCAAAGTAAGGGTCCTTTGTAATTTTGAACTGCTCGGTCGGCTTCAAAATAGGTTATAGGATGGGCTGTTCTACTATTTAATTCGTTTAAAAAAGCGGCCCTAATGGGTTCGCTAAAATGCATCATATCAAAGTAACTGGCAAATGTGGTAGTTGTTTTGGTAGCAGGTGCAATAATTACAAATTTGTGGTCAGTAGGGTGGTCTATTGTTTCAGCAATAAGAGTGAGGGTAATTCCCCCTAAAGAATGCCCCATAAAATGGTCAATAGGCCCACAAGTCTTAATTATTTGTTCAATAGCATTCTTATATATAAGTATATTAATGTACTTGCCTTGGCTGGTTCCATGGCCTGGTGCATCAAAACCTATAACACGGAAGCCTGCTTTTAGCAATGGAGCAATATATTGTTCAAACTTGAAGAAATAGCTAGCATATCCATGAACAATTAATACCGTTTTGCCATTTGGCTTTGATGAAGTCCACTCATAGCCATGTATATTAATAGCGTCCTCTACTTTTACATATAAAGACTTAGCCTGATTGAAAATAGCAGGCGCTTTTCTTTTTTTATACTTTGGATAGGGGGTACAGAATAAATCAAACGCCAATTTCCCTGCTACTGCTGGCGAAACCATCCCTAATGCTTTAAATTTCGTTCTCAAAAATTGTAGGTACATTCTTTCTGAAAACCCCTGCTTCGCCATATTTATTAATTATTGCTCCAAAGATAAGACGGTCAAAGCGTTGCGATTCAGTTTTTTTGTATTTCGCAAACTAAAAAAGCCAAATCTGGCAGTGTATTGAATGATAAAAGTTATTTTTGCGAAAATCGAGATTGAACTATGTATTCATTGAAAATCAACTTTGAGCAAAAAGGATTAGCGTCCATTACGCTTGAAAATATTGCTGCAGACCAAAGTCTATTAGAAGTTATTTTAGACAACGGAATTGAATTACACCATAATTGTGGTGGTGTTTGTGCATGTAGTACTTGTCATTTATATGTAAACAAGGGTAGTGAACATTTGGCAGAATTGTCCGATAAAGAGGAAGACTTTATTGACAGAGCTTTGATTCCAAGAATTGAATCAAGACTTGGATGTCAGTGTGAATTACAAGCAGGTTCAGGTGTAATTGAAGTTACATTGCCTGACCAAACTCAATTTTTAGGAGAATAAAAATAATATAACTATGACTCAGTTTGAACCACCCATTAATTGGAATGACCACGAAGATATTGCTCAAAAATTATATGAGAAATTCGGAGACGATTTTACAGAATCTAAAATATATAGAGTGCGCTTTACCGATTTATTAGAATGGGTATTGACTTTGCCTCATTTTGAAGGTACAAAAGAACAGTCAAGCGAAGGTCATTTAGAGATGATTCAAAGTGCTTGGGTGTATGAGTGGCGCGATAACCAAAAATAAGTTTACATTTATCTAATTAAACTATTAAGTTTTGCTTACAGCTTTCAAGAAAATTAAATGTTTTGTATTTGATGTAGACGGCGTTTTAACTAACGGTATGTTACTTGTTATGCCAAATGGTGTAATGGCGAGATCCATGAATATCAAGGATGGTTATGCAATTCAATTAGCAATTAAAAAAGGCTATAAAATTTGGGTGATTTCTGGCGGTAATTCGGAAGAGGTTAGGGATAGACTTTATAAACTAGGTGTTCATGATGTATTTATGAAAGTCTCTGACAAAAGAGAATTGCTTGAGCAACTTTCTATGACCGAACAAATTCCTTTAGACGAGATTTTATACATGGGAGACGATATGCCCGACTATGAAGCAATGCAAATAGTGGGATTGCCAACCTGTCCAAGCGATGCAGCTATCGATATTAAATCAATTTGCACTTACAAGGCAATTGCTAAAGGAGGAGATGGTTGTGCTAGAGAAGTGATTGAAAAGACATTAAAGCTAAATGATCATTGGGATTTAGAAGATCATATACGCGCTAAATAGTAAAATAAATATTTTGAAAGTATTCATACATTTTTTGAAATTAGTACGTTGGCCAAATTTACTTTTTATTTTATTGGCGGAATGTTTATTTCACTTTTGTATTTATAAGCAATTATATCCACTAGGAGGCGCAGCAGCGGATCGTCAGTTTTACTTTATATTAATTACCTATGTTTTAATAGCTGCCGCTGGTTATATTATCAATGATTATTTCGATGTTAATATAGATCAGGTTAATAAGCCCGAGAAAGTGGTAGTTGGAGAATATATAAGTAGACGATGGGTTATATTCTGGCATTTAATTTTTAGCGTATTAGGAATTTATATTTCTACTATTGCATTTCCTTTTCAATTATATTGGCATATTCATTTAGCCAATTTAGCAACTATTTTATTTTTGTGGTTTTATTCCACCAATTTTAAAAAAGATTTTTTAATTGGCAATGTAGTCATATCAATACTTACAGCATGGTCAATTGCAGTTATTTATTTTTCTAAATTCACAGTGCAGGAATTGTTTCATCCTGCAATAGGGTCGGTTGCAAATGTTAGATTCTTCAAACTCATGTTACTGTATAGTGCATTTGCTTTTATTTTAACTTTAGTTCGCGAAGCACTTAAGGATATGGAAGACATGGAAGGAGATGAGAAATTTGGCTGCAAAACATTACCAATTGTTTGGGGCCTTATGCCTACAAAAGTATATATCGCTGTATGGTTGATGGTTGTTATTGTGATGTTGGCAATAATTCAAATTTTCGTTTTGCCATTTGGATGGTGGGTAAGTATTATATATTGTTTCTTATTTATTATTGCTCCACTAGTTTATGTCTTAGTAAAATTACCAACTTCTTTTTCAAGTAAGGATTTCACTAAATTAAGTTCTTGGATAAAATTTGCCATGCTTGCGGGTATTTTATCAATGGCCTTTTTTTATTTTTTATTATAATCATTTATGGCAGACATTATTTTAGCGTCTCAGTCACCAAGGAGAAAAACCTTATTAGAATGGGCCAATATTTCTTTTGATATTGTAGTCTCAGATTCGGACGAGTCCTTCCCAGAAACTATGCCTAAAAAAGAAGTACCTGTTTTTATTGCCGCTAACAAGGCAAAAGCAGTATTAGAAAAACTGGAACAACAGCATATTGCCAATAAGGATTATTGTATCATTGCTGCAGATACTATTGTTTTATTAGATCAAACAATTTTAGGCAAACCTTTGGATCAAGCGGATGCCATAAATTCACTAAGTATGCTGTCTGGCAAATCACATTTAGTAATTACAGGTGTGGTAGTTTTATATAAAGGGCAAGAATATGCTTTTAGTGAAACAACTCAAGTTGATTTTCATGACTTAACATTAGCACAAATTGAATATTATGTGGAGCATTATAAACCGTTTGATAAAGCAGGAGCATATGCCATTCAGGAATGGATTGGTGTAGTAGGCATAAAAGGGATTCAAGGAGATTTTTATAATGTTATGGGACTGCCTGTAAGTTTATTGGTACAAAAATTAAAGCAGCTAGGGATTGCCTAACTGCTTTATATAAATTATCCCTATGAGGTGTGATTTTTAGAAAAAATCTCCATTAATCGTATTTATTTACAGCCAATTAAAAGCGATATCTAGTTCCACGTCTGGATGCAAGCTTCTTTCTACTGGACAAGTTCTAGCAACACGCTCTAATATTTCTTTAGTCTTTTCGTCTAAACTTAAAGCTGGCATAGTAACATGGGCAATAATTTTGCCAATTCTTCTTGGCTCTGAAGCCATTACTTTAGTCACTTCAACTTTAGCACCATCCAATGCAATGTCCATTGTTTGTGCCTTTATGCCCATTGTAGTTATCATGCAAGCGCCAAGGCCAGTTGCAATTAAGTCGGTTGGAGAGAAGCGTTCCCCTTTACCTTTATTGTCGGTAGGGGCGTCTGTTTCTATAGCAGAACCGCTTTGTAAATGTAAACAAGTGGTTCTCAAATTTGATTCGTAGGTAACTGTAGCTGTCATAGTAACTTTTTTAGCGATTTATGATTTTGGTAAAATTACGATTTTATTCCCCTCAAGTCTTGTATTTTTGCGGAGTTAATTGAAGATTACTATGCAAGAATTACCTGTTGTTTCCGCAGATCAAAGTACACGCTTAAAAAAGCCAGATTGGTTAAGAGTAAAACTACCAATTGGGGAAAGCTATAAACATGTGCGAGGTTTAGTGGATACGCATAAACTCCATACTATTTGTGAAAGTGGTAATTGCCCTAATATGGGTGAGTGCTGGGGCGAGGGAACGGCTACATTCATGATTTTAGGTAATATTTGTACAAGAAGCTGTCAATTTTGCGCGGTGGCTACAGGGCGCCCTAAGCCGGTAGAATGGGATGAGCCTCAACGTGTAGCGGAAGCAGTTTTTTTGATGAAAGTAAAACATGCGGTGCTAACTAGTGTAGACAGAGATGAATTAGAAGACGGTGGTTCCATAATTTGGTCAAATACCATTAAGGCCATTAAAGCTTTAAGTCCTGAAACCACATTAGAAACATTAATTCCAGATTTCAGAGGTATACAAGAACAAATAAATAGATTAATTGAAGCTGCTCCAGAAGTGATTAGTCACAATATGGAAACAGTAGAGCGCAACACCAAGCGTGTTCGTATACAAGCAAAATATCAAAGAAGCTTAGGCGTTTTAGAATCTTTGAAAAAAGGCGGCATGCGCACTAAAACTGGACTCATGTTGGGTATTGGGGAAGAGAAGCACGAAGTAATACAAACTATGAAAGACCTTGTTGGTGTAGGATGTGATGTATTGACACTTGGTCAATATTTACAACCAACTAAAAAACATTTACCTGTTCAACGTTTTGTACACCCCGATGAATTTGCAGAACTAAGACAGATAGGATATGAATTAGGATTTGATTATGTAGAAAGTGGGCCACTGGTGCGATCGTCCTACCATAGTGAGAAGCATGTAATAGCAGGATGGGGTAGAAATAAATGGATGGAAGAACAAGCGAATAAATAAAGAATCTGCTACATCATAAAAAAAGTGCCGCTCAAAAGAGTGGCACTTTTTTTATGATTCATTTTAATGAATTACGATTAAGAATTAAGCGATGCTTAATTCTTAATCCCACATCAATGCAGATGCACCAAGGATTGCAGCGTCAGATTCTTTTAAATGACTGAATAAAATTTTCACTTTATTTTCAAAAATCTCAATCACATTTGCTTCCATATGTTCACGAGTTGGCTTCAATATCATATCACCCGCTTTTGTTAATCCGCCAAATAGAATAATGGCTTCCGGGCTAGAGAACATTACAAAATTAGCTAAAGACATTCCTAAAATCTTACCCGTATATTCAAAAACTTCTTGAGCAACATCGTCGCCTTTTTGAGCTGCTTCAAAAACGTCTTTCGACGTTATTTTTTCAATAGGAATGGCTCTTAACAAACTAGCACGGTCGGTTGTATTTAAAATTTCCATAGCAGTATGCGCAACGCCGGTAGCGGAAGCATAACTTTCTAATGAACCTTTCTTGCCAGTACCTGGATGAAGTCTTCCGTCAGGAATAATAATAGTATGTCCTAATTCTCCTGCGAATCCGTCATGACCATATATTAATTGTCCATTAGCAACAATTCCGCTTCCAACACCCGTACCTAAGGTAATCATGATAAAATCTTTCATGCCTTTAGCCGCACCATACATCATTTCACCAACAGCAGCAGCATTTGCGTCATTGGTTAATTTTACAGGCAATTTGAATTTGTCCTGAACCATTTTCGCAAATGGGATAACACCTTTCCAAGGAAGGTTTGGCGCATATTCAATGGTTCCAGTATATATATTGCCATTAGGGGCACCAATACCAATTCCTTTTATACGACCAACACCGCCCACTTTTTCAATCAACTCACTTAGTTTGACATATAATTCGTCAATAAAAGTGTGTACTTGTGCATGTGTATTTGTAGGCATAGAACTAGAATGTAAAACGTTTCCGTCTTTGTCTACAATACCGTACTTAGTTCCTGTTCCACCTATATCAACACCAATTACATAAGAGTCCATTGTTTAAAATTTAGATTTAATAATTCAATTAGTGACCCGCTTTTGCTTCTGCTTCTTCATAATTAATTCCTTGCTTCTTTAAAATACCTTTTACTGCAATAGCAAAGAATAAAATATAAGCGAAACAGAATACTGGAATCCAAAATGAATTATGAATACCAAACCCTGGAGTATCTATATGTGAAGACTGTAAGTAGTCAGATAATTTACCTTGGATAGGAGGTATAATACCACCGCCTAAAATCATCATAATTAAGAAAGCTGCACCTTGTGTTGTATATTTTCCTAAACCTGCAATAGATAATGCAAAAATAGAAGGCCACATTATAGAACAAGCAATACCTCCTGTTAAGAAAGCATAAGTTGCTAAGTCTCCTTTGTTAAAAATTCCTACTAACATTGCAATAATGCCAATTAAACTAAAAATCATCAAAGTCTTAGCTGGCTTGTCTTTACTAATATAGAATGCGCCAATTTGAATTAAAATACAAAGTATATATAAGTATAAAGGACTCATATCATATTGCGCAATACTATTAACTCCAATGATAATACCAAAGGCAACCAATGGAACTATAAAAGTTAAAATTTGCTTGGTTCTGCTTTTAAATTCGAACGCAGAGATAGCTCCAGTCCAACGTCCAATCATCATACTTCCCCAATACATAGAAACGTAAGGAGCAATTTTTGAAGAAGGAATACTTCCAAAATCGGCTTGTTTTAATAACTCACCTAAATTAGAACCAATGGCAACTTCTACACCTACGTAAACAAATAGGGCAAGCATACCTAATACTAATTGAGGGTATTTCATAGCGCCCCATCCATTCTCGTTCTTTTGCGCTGAAAAATTCGCATACAATAAACCTACTACTACGGTTGCTAATGCACCAAATAACCATTTAAGTCTTGTAGTTTCTAAATCTAATTTAGTAGCATCCGTTAAAGTAGAAGGGTCAATTTTATAACTATTAAAAATAGGTACAAACATAATTACCAATACCCCTGTCATGATTAATAATAATTTCAATGCCTTATTTGCTGGTTCAATTTTCTCTTCGTTTATACCTGCAGGTACTTTTTTAGAAAAATGAAACATAGCAGCTGCGGCTAAAAATAAACAACCTGCAGCACTATATAGAATAACAACTTTACTCAAACTTAAAGCAGCAATTTGATCGTCTGTGATAGCAGCGGCAGTACCGAATAAAGCAAATGCTACAACGATTGGACCAATAGTAGTTCCAAATGAATTAATACCACCTGCTAAGTTTACACGGCTTGCACCAGTACTCTCGTCACCTAGGGCAATCGCAAATGGTTGTGCAGCGGTTTGTTGTAAGGAGAATCCTAAAGCAACAATAAATAAACCTACTAACATACCTGAAAAAGTATTTGCATTCACTGCAATAATCATAGCGGCTGCACCAATTGCAGAAAACAATAATCCGTAGACAATACTCTTTTTATAACCCCATTTTCCTACTAGATCTTTTCCTCCAAATGCACCATATGCAAATAGACCAAGGGCTCCTAAATAGTAAGCTAAGTAGAATGCGAAGTCTACCAATTGGCTTTGAAATTGGTCAAGGTTAAATTTGTGTTTACAAAAAGGGATAAAAACACTATTGCTTGAAGCAATAAATCCCCAAAAAAAGAACACCACTATAAGGGTGGATAAAGCACCAGTATTGGTGGGTTGTTTGGTTTGGCTCATACTTTCGTTAGTTTAATCGTTTATCGATCACGTAAAATACTTAAAATAATAATCCATTGCTTAAAAAATTTGATAGAATTACGACTAGTTTTTTGTAAATTGAAACAAAATAGATTGCAACATGGTTATTGTTCATGTAAGTGCCGAATGTTACCCTATGGCCAAAGCTGGCGGACTAGGGGATGTGGTAGGCGCTTTGCCAAAATATCAAAAAAAGACCGGAGAGGAAGCCATGGTTGTAATGCCCATGTATAAAACGCCATTTTTACAAAAAAATGAGTGGGATATTGTATTTAAAGGGAATGCAAATTTAGGGGATTGGTTTTTTGACTTTACCATAATTAAAGAGTCGACGGGTAAATTAGGGTATGACTTATACTTGGTAGACATTCATGGTTTATTAGATCGTCCCAAAATATATGGATATGCTGACGACAATGATCGATTTATAGGATTTCAAATAGCAGTAGTAAACTGGTTATCCAATTGGGAGCAAAAACCAGATATTGTTCATTGTCACGATCATCAGGCAGGATTGATTCCTTTTATGATGAAGTATTGTTATGACTATCAAAAATTACAATTCGTAAAAACAGTATTGACCATTCATAATGCCCAATACCATGGTTCAATGGGTTGGGAGAAAAGTATTTTAATTCCTAAATGGGATACCTGGAAACATGGTTTACTAGAATGGGATAATTCAATCAATTCATTAGCTACTGGAATTAAATGTGCAGACAAAGTCACTACGGTGAGCGAAACCTATATGCATCAACTTAAATATCAGTCTGCTGGTTTAGAATCTTTATTTGAATATGAGCAAGGGAAATGTATAGGCATACTAAATGGAATTGACAATGAAATATGGGATCCAGCAACCGATCCTATGATTGCACATCATTATGACATTAAATCGTTTAAAACTGGAAAGCAAAAGAACAAGGAATTGCTTTGCGAACAGTATAATTTAGATATTAAAAAGCCTTTAATCATTTTTATAGGAAGACTAGTAGGGGAAAAAGCAGCCGACGTTTTGCCAGGAGCTATACAACATGCTTTAGATAAAACGAATTGTGGTGCTAACTTTTTAGTTATTGGAACGGGAGAAACACCGGTGGAGTCTGCTTTGAATTATTTAGTACAACTGTATCCAGGTAATTTTAATACTTGGATAGGGTATGATGAAAAAGTGGGTCATGAAGCTTATGCAGGGGCCGATTTTTTATTAATGCCAAGTAGAGTAGAGCCTTGTGGGTTGAACCAAATGTATTCTTTACGATATGGAACTATTCCCATGGTTAGGGATACAGGTGGCTTGCATGATACGGTTGTTGACATGGGTGACCCTGACGGATTTGGAATTCGTTTTCTACATGCAACAGAAGCAGACATTGTGCATGCAATAGAAAGAGCCGTTTCTGTATATCAGGATAAGGAACAAATGCAAAAAATGATTCTTCAAAGTATGGCGATTGACCATAGTTGGGAATCAGTTGTTGCAGCATATAAAAATGTTTATCAATCTATTTTATAAATTTTAATTCGATAGTATGGCAGTTTATTCAAAAGAAACCGTTTCGATTATTTTAGGAGGAGGAGCAGGTTCCAGATTATCCCCTTTAACGGCTAGCAGATCGAAGCCGGCAGTTCCTATTGCAGGGAAATATAGATTGGTAGATATTCCAATTAGTAATTGTATTAATAGTAACCTGAATAGAATTTTTGTATTAACACAATTTAATTCAGCATCACTTAATCAGCATATAAAGAATACCTATCATTTTAGTGCATTCAGTTCTGGTTTCGTTGACATATTAGCTGCAGAACAAACACCGGACAATCCAGGATGGTTTCAAGGAACAGCAGACGCGGTTAGGCAATCATTAAGACATTTGGATAAAATGGATTTTGAATATGTTTTAATATTAAGTGGTGACCAGTTATATCAGATGGATTTTAGTAAGATGATAGATGAACATAAAAAGAGTGGAGCCGCTTTAACTATTGCGACAATTCCAGTGGGTGACAGAGAAGCTCCAGAATTCGGAATTCTAAAATCAAATGATGAAAATGTTATCACTTCTTTTATTGAGAAACCAAACAAAGATTTACTTCCTAATTGGGTGAGTGATACGGGAGCAGCAATGCAGGATCAGGGAAGAAACTATTTAGCTTCCATGGGTATTTATGTTTTTAATAAAGAAATATTATATCAATTATTAAACGAAGTACATCCTAATGCAACTGATTTTGGAAAAGAAATTATTCCAGATTCTATTGCCAACTACAAAGTAATAAGCTATCAATACGACGGGTATTGGACCGACATTGGAAATATTTATTCCTTCTTTGAAGCTAATATTGCATTAACGGACGACATTCCTCCTTTTAATCTTTTTGATAATGCACAAACAGTTTATACAAGAGCAAGAATGTTACCACCTGCTAAAATTAGCGGTACTATAATTAATAAAGCATTGATTGCCGAAGGTTGTATTATTCATGCTGCAGCAATTGCTAAATCGGTAATTGGTATTCGGTCTAGAATTGGCAAAGACACTGTGATTAATAATGCGTACGTAATGGGTTGTGATTATTATGAAACCATTGAGCAAATAATAGATAAAAAGTCCAAAGACCAGCCTACTATTGGTATTGGGGAACGTTGTGTAATTGAAGACGCTATTATAGACAAGAACTGCTCCATTGGGAATGATGTAGTTATAAGAGGAGGTGTTCATCGTGAAAAAGTAGACCATCCTTTATATACAATTAAAGACGGCATTGTAGTAGTTAAGAAAGGTGCAGTAATTCCTAATGGATATATAATTTAATAAAACAAACTAAATGAGTACAGCGTATACTGGGGAGAAAGTCAAATTAAGTTTTTGGCAAATTTGGAATATGTGTTTTGGTTTTTTTGGAATACAATTTGGATGGAGTTTGCAAATGGGAAACATGAGTGCCATTTATGAATTCTTGGGGGCGACTCCAGAACAAATTCCAGGCTTATGGTTAGCGGCACCCATGACAGGATTAATTATTCAGCCTATTATTGGATATTTTAGTGACAGAACATGGCATCCTAAATTAGGTAGAAGAAGACCTTTCTTTTTAATTGGAGCAATTTTAAGTTCTGCTTTATTATTCGTGATGCCTAATTCCTCCTCTGTATGGATGGCGGCGGGGGTGTTATGGATTTTAGATTCAAGTATTAATGTAACTATGGAGCCATTTAGGGCTTTTGTGGCGGACAATTTAGATGAGAAACAAAGATCTTTTGGATTTGCTATGCAAAGTATGTTTATAGGCTTAGCGTCTTTTATTGCAGGTTATTTACCTCAGGTATTAGTAAACTGGTTTCATGTATCTAGAGAAAAATTACATGGATCTATTCCTCAGAATATTTTATTGTCATTTTATATTGGAGGTGCTGTGTTTTTTGTTTCAGTTATGTATACCATTTTTAAAAGTAAGGAGTATCCGCCTTCTAATTTAGATTACGCCAAAAAAGAAGAAGTAAAAGAAAGTATAGTAAAGGAGATTTTCGATTCTATAAAAAATATGCCAGTGCAAATGAAGCGTTTGGCATTGGTTAATTTTATTACTTGGCCTGGATTGTTTTTAATGTGGTTTTATTATAGTACCGGTGTCGCAAGTCAATTATTTCATGGGGATCCAATTACCAACAGTAATGTATACACAATGGGGCTGGAGCATGCGAATACAACTTCTGCTATTTTAAATTTAGTAACTTTTGGGTTTTCATTCACGTTGTCATTTTGGGTAGGCCTTATTGGCAAAAAATACACTCATGCAATGTGTTTATTTATAGGGGCTATAGGATTAATTTCAGTTTACTATATTCAGCAGCCTAATTACCTATACATAAGTATGGGATTAGTTGGTATTGCTTGGGCTTCTATATTGTCAATGCCTTATTCTATGTTAGCTGGTTTTATACCAGAACAAAAAATGGGTATATATATGGGCATATTTAATTTCTTTATTGTTTTACCAGAAATTATTGCTTCTTTATTTTTCGGGAAAATCATGTCAGCCTATTTGCATAATGATCGTTTAATGGCGGTTCAGATTGGAGGATTTTTATTATTAACTGCGAGTATTATATGTATGGTAATTATTAAAGAAGAAAAAAGTAAATAATGAAAATAAATAGTTTGAAAAATAGAGGGATTTGGTTTTTTATAATAGTGCTTTTAATTTCCTTGCCTACAATGGGGCAACAAGTGGATGCTTATCCAAGTAATTGGTTTGTTCAAATGAAAACAAACAATGTGCAAGTATTGCTTAGA
>Ga0075464_10000771_pt1 | contig 14210 bp, 11 predicted proteins | sample DEB19_08_DNA_5_FD_75068 | JGI IMG/M metagenome (GOLD analysis project Ga0075464, IMG submission 75068) | Aqueous microbial communities from the Delaware River and Bay under freshwater to marine salinity gradient to study organic matter... | ecosystem: Environmental > Aquatic > Marine > Coastal ...
TGATGAAAAGCTTTCTGAAGAAGACAGAAAAAGAACAACCTTATTTATTACCGAGGGAGATTCGGCTTCTGGATCTATTACCAAAGCTAGAGAAGTAAGAACGCAAGCCGTTTTAGTTTAAAGGGGAAACCCTTAAATGCTTACGGTTTGACCAAAAAAGTGGTGTACGAGAACGAAGAATTCAACCTTTTGCAACACGCACTAAATATTGAAGACGGTTTAGAAGGCTTGCGTTACAACAACATTGTGGTTGCTACCGATGCCGATGTGGATGGAATGCACATCCGTTTATTATTAATGACTTTCTTTTTGCAGTTCTTTCCTGATTTGGTAAAAACTGGCCATGTCTTTATCTTACAAACCCCATTGTTTAGGGTGAGAAATAAAAAGGAAACCATTTATTGCTACAGCGATGAAGAGCGTGTTTTGGCCATTGATAAATTAGGAGGTAAACCAGAAATCACACGATTTAAAGGTTTAGGAGAGATTTCTCCAGATGAGTTCGAGAATTTTATTGGTGAAGATATCAGATTAGATCCAGTAATCCTGTCGGGTGATACAAAAATTAAGAATCTGTTAGAATATTATATGGGCAAAAACACCATGGATAGACAACAACATATTGTGCAAAATTTAAGAATCGAAAAAGACGAAGCAGATATTATTGCCGATGCAAAACAAGCGGCCTTAGATGCCTTAGAAAGTTCGGCTGCATAATATTTTAAAAGAAATACCTAAAAAATACAAGTTGGTTAAAAAAGAAATCAATATCGCTTTCGAAGACTTTGGGAGTTTGTCGGAATTAAATGCGGCAGATCAGAATGTGTGCATCGAGGCTGTTAAGGCTTTAGAAAATTCCCATTCACCATATTCTAATTTTAAAGTTGGGGTGGCGATATTGTTGGCCAGCGGAAAAATTGTTTACGGTAGCAATCAAGAAAATGCAGCTTATCCCTCTGGTTTATGTGCAGAGCGTGTGGCTTTGTTCTCTATAGGAGCTAATTATCCAAATGATGAGATTAAAACCATTGCTATTACCGCACAAACCAATAAATTTGAGCTTTTAAAACCGACCACACCTTGCGGCGCTTGTTTACAAGTAATGGCAGAATACGAAAAAAAGCAAAATCATCAATTCGAGGTGCTATTGTATTGTATCGACGGCCCCATTTGGAAGACTAAAGGAGTGAGCAGCTATTTGCCCTTTATGTTTTTTGAGGAACGGTTAAAGTCGAATAAAGCTTAATTAATTCATGATAATTATCCTGTTTAGGATTTTCATAAGATAAATGGAAGAAAACAATTACGAAAACGAAGAAACCTTACACAACGTTACCCCTCTAAGTGGTCTATACGAAAACTGGTTTTTAGATTATGCCTCTTATGTAATTTTAGACCGAGCGGTTCCTCATATTAATGATGGATTGAAACCCGTTCAACGTCGTATTTTACATTCTTTAAAGGAAATGGACGATGGACGTTTTAATAAAGCGGCCAATGTAATTGGAAATACCATGAAGTATCACCCTCACGGGGATGCTTCTATTGGCGATGCCATGGTACAAATCGGACAAAAGAATCTGTTGCTAGACACTCAAGGAAACTGGGGCGATCCAGTTACTGGCGATTCTGCAGCCGCACCAAGATATATTGAAGCCCGATTATCTAAGTTTGCCCTTGAAGTTGTTTTTAACGCAGATACCACAGAATGGCAATCTTCTTATGATGGGAGAAATAAAGAACCCATCACTCTACCCGTAAAATTTCCTTTGTTGTTGGCCCAAGGCGCCGAAGGTATTGCAGTTGGTTTGGCCACCAAAGTAATGCCTCACAACTTTATTGAGCTGATAGATGCATCTATTGAAGTTTTAAAAGGCAACAGACCCAATATCATTCCCGATTTTTTAACCGGTGGTATGGCAGATTTTTCTGCTTACAACGAAGGTCAGCGTGGTGGGAAAATTAGAGTAAGAGCTAAAATATCCGAACTGGATAAGAAGACTTTGGTGATTACCGAAATCCCTTTTTCTACCACCACCATAGCGCTTATTGATAGTATCATTTCTGCGAATGATAAGGGTAAAATCAAAATCAAAAAGATTGAAGATAATACCGCAAAAGATGTAGAAATTGTAGTGCATTTGGCTCCCGGGATATCCCCAGATGTCACCATTGATGCGCTTTACGCTTTCACCTCTTGCGAACTTTCCATCTCTCCAAACACTTGTATCATTAAAGGGGATAAGCCTCATTTTATGAGTGTGAATGATATTTTAACAGAAAGTACATTTTATACCAAGCATCTGTTAAAGAGAGAATTAGAAATTAAATTACATGATTTACAAGAGCGGATATTCTTTAGTTCTTTGCTTAAAATATTTATTCAAGAAGGGATGTATAAGCATCCTGACTATGAAAATTCCACCAATTTTGATGATGTAGTGATTGTTCTTCATCAATTATTTGAGCCTTTTAAATCCAGTTTGTACCGCGAAATTTTAGTCGATGATTTTAAAAAGTTAATTGATAAACCCATGAGTAGCATCACTCGTTTTGATGTGAAAAAGGCAGATGAATTGATGGCGAATCTCGAAAAAGAAATCAAAAATGTTAAACATGATTTAAAGCATTTAACCGATTTTGCGATCGCTTATTTTGAGCGTTTGAAAGAAAAATTCGGAAAAGGAAGAGAACGTAAAACCGAAATCAGAGCTTTTGATAGGGTAGAAGCAGCACAGGTCGCTTTAGCAAATACCAAATTTTATGTAAGTAAGGAAGATGGTTTTGTGGGTACGGGACTTAAAAAAGACGAATATATTTTTGATTGCTCTGATTTAGATGATATCATCGTTTTTAGAGAAGATGGCATTTGCTTAGTAACCAAAGTACAGGATAAAACTTTTGTTGGCAAGGGTATTTTGCACGTCGGTGTGTTTAAGAAAAATGACGAACGAACCATTTATAATATGGTTTATAAAGATGGTGCAACAGGCACTTCTTATATCAAACGTTTTGCAGCTGGTGGTGTAACCAGAGATAAAGAATACGATTTAACCAAAGGTAGCAAAGGCTCAAAAGTGTTATACTTTACGGCAAATCCAAATGGAGAGGCCGAAGTGATTAATATTGCTTTAAAGCCGATGTCAAAGTTAAGAAAGCTGTCTTTCGACCATGATTTTGCCGAAACAGCCATCAAAGGACGAGCATCACAAGGTAATATCTTAAGTAAATACGCTGTCAGAAAAATAACCTTAAAAAGTAAAGGCGTTTCTACCCTTGCGGGGAGAAAAATATGGTATGATCCAACGGTGAAACGTTTAAATGAAAATGGGCATGGCCGATATTTAGGAGAGTTTCAGGCAGATGGTAAAATTTTATGCGTTTTTAACGATGGAAGCTACGAACTTTCGAGTTTTGATCTGACGAATCATTTTGACGACAAAATGATTCGAATAGAAAAACACAATCCCGAAGCGGTTTATTCTTGTATCCACTTTGATGGAAAATCAAAAAACTACTTTGTTAAACGTTTTGTCTTTGAGGAATTAGCCATTGGCAAGCGTAGCGGATTTATCAGCGAAGAGCCAGCTTCTAAATTGGTTTTATTGAGTAATGCGGATCATCCAACTGTTAAAATCGAATCCCTAAAAGGAAAATCACAATTATTTGATGAACAAGAATTGGATCTTTCTGAAGCCATAGAAGTAAAAGGAATTAAGGCGCAAGGGAACAAACTGAGTCAGCATGAGGTACAAAAAGTTACCTTAATTTCTGAGGAAAATGATGAGCCAGAAGAAGTAGAAGAAGAAATCTTTGAAGAAGATATTGAGGTGGACGAAGATGAATCCGAAGATGAAATTTCGGTTATCAATACAGAGGAAGCAAATCCTTCAATAGAACAAATCCCGGAACAGAGTATTTCGGAAGAGCAAGTTGTAGAAAAAGTTCAAGAAGTGGTAAAATCTGTTCCAGAAAAAACAGTTAAACCTTTATCAGAAGATGCCCCGGTTAAGAAAATAAGTTTTGAAATTACCAATCCTGATGAGATTAAATTAGACGACAATGGTCAATTAGGTTTGTTTTAATCAAATTTATATTCAAATTTTGAGCATAAAAAAAGGAAGAGCGTTTAGCCCTTCCTTTTTTTATGGATTTAACCTTGATAATTATTGCATCAAGAATTTGAAATTCGCAATGTTTTTTAAAGAGATACCTGTTCCTCTTACTACAGCTCTCAAAGGATCATCAGCAATATGAACTTGTAATTTAGTTTTCGAGCTAATTCTCTTGTCTAAACCTCTTAATAACGCACCGCCACCGGTTAAGTAAATTCCTTTTTGATAAATATCAGCAGAAAGTTCTGGAGGTGTAATTTCTAAAGCTTTTAATATGGCTTCTTCTATTTTAGAGATCGACTTATCTAAACAATGTGCAATTTCTGTGTACGTTAAAGTGATTTGTTTCGGCACACCTGTCATTAAATCTCTTCCTTGAACAGCAAAATCTGCTGGTGCATCTGTTAGTTCTGGCAAAGCAGATCCAACTTCAATCTTGATTCTTTCGGCCGTTCTATCACCAATCATAATATTGTGTTGACGACGGATGTAATTCACGATATCAGAATCAAAATTATCTCCTGCAACGCGAATAGATTGATCGCAAACAATACCAGATAATGCGATAACCGCAATTTCTGTTGTTCCACCGCCGATATCAATGATCATATTTCCCATTGGCTCTTCTACGTCAATACCAATTCCCACGGCTGCAGCCATTGGCTCATGAATCAAGTAAACTTCTTTGGCTCCAGCAATTTCTGCCGAATCTCTTACCGCTCTTTTTTCTACTTCAGTAATACCAGATGGAATACAGATTACCATTCTTAACGATGGAAAGAACCAGCCTTTGCCACCATTAATCATTTTAATCATCCCTCTAATCATATGCTCTGCGGCATTAAAATCGGCAATTACACCATCTTTTAATGGACGAACAGTTTTGATATTGTCATGGGTTTTTCCCTCCATTTGCATGGCTTGTCGGCCAATAGCAATAATTTTATTAGTGGTCCTATCAAAAGCAACAATAGACGGTTCGTCTACTACAACTTTATCATTATGAATAATAAGGGTATTTGCAGTGCCCAAATCTATTGCAATTTCCTGTGTAAACCAGTTGAATAATCCCATTTTTCCTATTTTAATCCCTAAAGTTTGCGAAAAAAAACGCTTAAAACTAATTCTATTTAAATTATTTTATTGTGCAGTATAAAAAATATTAATGTTTGAAGTGACGAACACCCGTAGTGACCATTGAAATGCCTTTTTCGTTCGCCATATCAATAGAATCTTGATCTTTTATTGACCCACCTGGTTGTAAAACAGCCGTAATTCCTGCTGCTGCTGCTAACTCAACACAATCTGGAAATGGAAAGAAAGCATCGGAAGCCATTACTGCTCCTTTTAAATCAAAACCAAAACTTTCTGCTTTTAAAACAGCTTGTCTTAAAGAATCTACCCTAGAAGTTTGTCCAACGCCACTGGCAATTAAAGTATTGTTTTTTGCGAAAATAATGGTGTTCGATTTAGTGTGTTTCACCAATTTATTAGCAAAGTAAAGATCATTTAATTCTTCAGTTGTAGGATTTTTTGTAGTAACTGCCATCATTTCTGCAGGTCCTTCTACAGTATTATCTTTGTCTTGTTCGATAATCCCATTCAACAATGTTTTAAAAAGCTTTGTAGGTAAATCAACTTGTTTTCTTTTTAAGATGATTCTATTTTTCTTTGAGGTAATTACTTTTTCTGCTGCTTCGGAATAGGAAGGCGCAATTAAAACCTCAAAAAATAATTTATTAATTTCTAAGGCTGTGGCCTCATCAACTTCTCCATTACAAATTAATACGCCACCAAATGCAGATACAGGATCGCAGGCTAATGCTATATTCCAAGCGTCAAAAAGACTTGGTCTGCTTGCTATTCCGCAAGCGTTGGTGTGTTTTAAAATTGCAAAAGTAGGCTCCGTAAATTCGTCAATTAATGCAACGGCTGCATCAACATCTACCAAATTATTGTAAGAAAGTTCTTTGCCATTTAATTTTTCAAACATGGCGTCTAAATCACCATAGAAAAAACCTTTTTGATGAGGGTTTTCGCCATATCTTAATACGGCAGCTTTTTGCTCACTTTGTTTAAATACCGTTAAAGCATCTTCGCCTTGGTTAAACCAATTAAAAATTGCGGTATCATAATGCGAAGAAACATTGAAAGCATTTCTGGCAAAAGCTTTACGCTGAGCTAGGGTTGTGGTTCCATTTTGTTCTTCAAGTAAATCATATAAGGTAGTATAATCATCTTTTGATGCAATAATGATTACATCTTGATGGTTTTTTGCGGCTGCTCTAATTAAAGAGATTCCACCAATATCTATTTTTTCGATAATTTCTTGTTCTGCTGCACCAGATTTTACAGTTTCTTCAAAGGGATATAAATCAACAATAACTAAGTCAATTTCTGGAATTTCATATTGAGCAATTTGTTCTTGATCTCCGCTATGACCTCTTCTTGTTAAAATCCCACCAAATACTTTTGGATGTAAGGTTTTAACACGGCCGCCTAAAATGGATGGGTAAGAGGTTAAATCCTCTACAGGGATCACATCAACACCTAAATCTTTAATAAATTTTTCTGTGCCACCTGTAGAGTAAATAGTCACTCCAAGCTTATTTAGCTGCTGAATAACAGGTTCTAAATTATCTTTGTAGTATACAGATATTAGGGCATTTTTTATTTTTACGGGGTGGCTCATGAAGTCTCAATTAGAAGCCGCAAATATAATTTTTTTAAGGGACTAAGAAAGAGATAAAAGCTTTATTTTTTGATATTTCTCGCTTAAATGTTTTTCATTTTTTTGAGTAAATTTTCTATCACTCGAGGGAAATGAAGGTGTTCTAGCTGTTGAATTTTGAATTTAATCATTTTTAAATCATCATTTTTTTCGATTTTAAATTTTGATTGATGAATGATTTCTCCCTCATCAAATTCGCTATTTACAAAATGGATTGTGATTCCAGATTCTTGTTCCTCGGCATTTAAAACAGCTTGATGTACGTGATCTCCGTACATGCCTTTTCCACCGTATTTAGGCAATAATGAAGGATGAATATTGATGATTTTATTAGGAAAAGCAGACAATAAGTTCTCAGGAATTAACCAAAGAAAGCCAGCTAAAACTACTAAATCAATGTTTAAAGTTTTTAAAAGGGTTACGATGTGATTTGAATTATAGAATTCTTTTTTATCAAAAACATGCGAAGGAATTTCGAAATTATCAGCTCTTTGTAGCACATAAGCTTCGGAATTATTAGTTAAAATTAGGGCGACTTCCACCTCGTGACTACGCTTAAAATGCTCCATGATTTTTTGGGCATTTGATCCTGATCCAGAAGCGAAAATAGCTATGCGTTTCTTCAAAGTTGATATTTTTAATCTTTTATCAAAGATAAAATTTTGAACGATTATTGAAAATGATTTTTAATTTATTCTTGATGAATTGTATAATATAGAGAATAAATTTTTTCTCCTGCTAAGATTCTTATCGCTAAATCATTCTCTCTTGGGGGAATAGGGCAATTAAATCCACTTGCATAAATGCAACTTGGATTGTATGCTTTGTTAAAATCTATGGTAAAATCTGGATGAGATAGTTCGGGAAGTTTAAAGTCTAAATACCTACCCCCACCATAACTTTTTAATCTACTTGTTAAATCGGTAAAAGGAACAAATGCAAAATCGTGGTATTTCTCTGAAGTTAAAAGCGCTTTTAACTGATATACACTGAGCCTAAAATCTTTTCCTTTTATTTTGAAATGGAGATATCCGATTTTTATAGCTTCTTTTGATTTTCCGGACGATGTTGGGATTTTAAAAGCCACAACTTCTGCTAATGGCTCATAATTTGCCTTTGCCGCATATTTTTTATTAATCGGGAAAAATCGAAGGTATTTTATACTATCGCCTTTTACTACATCATGCGTTTGGATATAGTTTTTTCTAAAATTTTTAGTCTCGGAAAAATAATTTTTTTGGGCAAAAGTATTCAAGCTGCATATTGTAAAGAGCAGCAAGTAAAATAGCTTGTTTATCGATTTATTTTTCATGATGATTTGTTTAGAAATCAGCTTTAAGCGAAGCCCGAACTCCCCATTGAGAAACTTCTGGATTATTTAAATAATTGAATCTTTTGATCGCATCAATCCTCACAAACTTAAAAATATTACCAATTCCAACGCCTGCTTCAATATAAGGAGTTTTACTTAGGGTATAAGTTCTAGAAGCTCCATTATCGTACAAAGGAAATTGGTATAAATTAGAACTTGTTGTGGGGTTGTTTTCTTTTCTTAATCCGCCGTATAAGGCTTTAAACGAAATAATTTCTCTCCATTTTAACAATTTTATCAATGGGATTTTATTTAAAAAGAAACCATTAAAGTTTTGATCAATAAATACAGCGCCATAATGATCACTCACAAACTCCAGAAAATTCATCAAATTATAGGAGTTAAAAAGATTAGCATAAGATTGATTGGCTCTGTGAATGGTTAATAATGGAAATGGCACTTTCCCGGTCACTATACCGCCTTCGACAGTGACATCGGCATAACCCCATTGCGAAAGTTGGACACGTTTTTTTACACTTCCTAAAAAGTTATTGTAGCTGTATTCTCCACCAAATAAACCTTTTATTCCTGCACTATATCGTAAATTAAATACAGGATAATTATCTGTAAAAGAAATTCTTGTGGTTTTTCCTTGATAAAAAGTCTCATGTGGCGCAAAACGTAATTGCACCGAAAACTCGCTTGTCGATAAAGATTGAACATTTTTTAAACCACTGTTGGTAATTTGGTTATAAAACAAACCCCCAGCCGGACTTTGAGTCCATTTTTTAAATCCAAGTCCGTAAGAAAAATGATTTTCGTATTCTTTTAAATAATCAACTTTATAAAAATCATTGTACAATAACATGTCATTTACACCTCGTCTAAATGAAAAGAGCAAGCTGTTTTCTTGTATAAATTGCAATTCAGATCCCGGAATTTTAGTGTCTCTTTGAAAACTTAATTTGATATAATGTTGAGGAAATGCATAAATGGATTTATGATTTATGGCGTAAGTCCCACTTAAAAAATACTTCCATTTCTCGTCTTTAAACCCATAAGCAGCGTAGTTTTCGAAAAAATACGTGGTGCTCAGTTTGGTTGTACTTCTTCCGCCCATTCGCAGCCTAAATCCCTCTACATTATTAAAACTATAAAATGTTCCGTTTGGTCCTAATTCATATGGCCCTAATCTCTTATATCCTGCAAAAAGAATGGTTGCCAATTCCATTTTTCTTTTAAACGAAGGCACATTTTGTAAAGTATCTATGTTGTGATAAATGCTTTGTTGATTTTTTGATAAGGCATCTAATCTATTTTGTTCCCAGTAAGTATCATCTCTTTTTGTCGCATCAGCCAAAACCACTTCTTTGGGGCCGGTAAATATGCTATCGGCTAATGGGATATTAAATTGATAATCTTTATAATTCACAATTCTTTGGCCCGTAAAACCCATTCCTTTTTGCTTGGTGACGCCAAAATCTGCAATTAAGTTACTTTTGGTAAGGTAATAATGTGCAGAAGAATCTCTTTCAAAATCCATATCGATGGTCAATTCTCTAATGAAATTAAGGTTGATATGTTTGTTAATGGCCAATGAAGCATCTTTTACGGCATATTTTCCATCCATGGTGATATATAACCTGCCATCAAATAACATATCAGTATTATTACGTGGCATAAAAGAAAGCTCAATCAGTTTAGGATCTTGATTCTTTAATGTATCAGTAATATAATATCTATAAAAGGTGGGGGCGTTGCTTGCAATCGGACTTAGAAATTGGTTACTCATTAAATTGATATCATTATCGTAGATGTCGATATCTTGATACATTCTATCGAAATAGGCTTTAATTCCCTTATTATCAACATATTTGCTGCTAAAATCTACTTGTTTTTCTGCTAAAACAATGGTTTTACTTTGTTCTGGAGATTTTCTGAAATAATTTGTAGTCAGCTTTTCTCTTAAAAACATGGGAAGTACAATTTTACCACCAATTTTATCAGAATCTTGCTGTTGAAACATAAACTGAAAGTCTTTAAATACCTTTCTATTTTTGAATTTTTCTGTGATATTACTCATCGAAAAAATCATTTTTTCGTCCTGATTATAAGATAAAGTATTGGCCGCTGCCGCTCTATTGATGCTTTTATTCTCAATTACTTTTCTGATTAATTCTACAGCTGGATTGTCTTTGTTTTTATAAGGCTCCCTTTTTCTGCTAGAAACCACCACTTCGTTTAATGTTTTGGCACTTTCTTTTAGAAAGGCATCAACTTTTTGGTTAATTCCTGGGCTAATAATTTTGATCACATCCGTATAGCCAATAAAACTAAACTTTACTTTATTGTAATTTTCTTTTGTGCTAAGAATATAATGCCCATCTATGTCGGCGTGTGTACCCACTTGGGTTCCATCAAAATAAATAGAGGCGTAAGAAACTGGTTGTTTATTTACGGCATCTAAAACGGTGCCTGATATGGTTGTTTTTTGCCCAAAAGCTTGAATAAATATAAAAGCTAAAAGGCTGGTAAATAGGAATTTTGAACGCATATAAAGATGTTTCTTAAATTAATTTGATCATCTTTTCTGATGATAAAATAAACCCAAAAATAGCGTTTTTAACTTAAAATTAGTGTTTTGGAATGGGACTTTACAAATTGTAAACAATTGAAGAGAGATGGCAATTAAACAAGTAGCGAAAATAATCTAGTTAAAGTATTAAACGCATCATTAAATCTGTTTGGGCATCGTCGCCTAAAATGTAAATATGGTTGTCGAATTGCTCAAAACCAAAGCGTTTATAAAATTGAATCGCTTTTATATTATGCTCCCAAACACCTAACCAGATATATTTTTTGTTTTCTAAGATCGCTTTAATTTTAACTTCATTGAGGATAATTTCGCCTAAACCTTGATTTTGGAATGAAGGGTAAATGTAGATTCTCTCTAATTCTAAACCATCCATTCCTTGTATTTCTGTTTGGCTGTCGCCGATATTTATTTTAAAATAGGCGCACAATTCTGGTCCTTGATAAACAAAATAAAACCTCGAGTTTAGGTTGTTGAGTTGATTATTTAATGCCTTGATACTAAAGGCTTTTTCGAAGTAATCTTCGATATTTTGTGCGGTATTATCTTTTGCAAATGCAGCTAAAAACGTTTCCTTAGAAATTTTTTGTAATTGATGTACTTGTTGGATATTTACTTGATTTATCTTGTATGGAACTTGCATTGGCTAAATATCAAGGTTTTTTGATGAATTCTGAATAAAAAACTACTCATAAAAAAAGAAGCTACCAAAAAGCAGCTTCTTTTGAAAATTAATTTGAAGAATTTTCTATCTCATGGTAATTAATATGCTTCTTTAAAGGTTCCAAAATAAGATCCTTTTACTGTTTTTCCTCCTTCTAAAACCAAATCATAAGTTAATGTATAGTTAGGTTTTGTTCCCTCCACTTTTATAGCGCCCGAAGTAACCAAAATTTGCTTAACGTTTGCTAAACTTGTATTCATGTCAGCACCAGTTACTATACCAGCCTCGTAAAAAAGAGATTTGTTTTCGTATTTAGATTTGAGTTGAGCGGCTGTTAAATTGCTGTCATTTGAATCATCAATAAATGTATAGGTTCCGGTTTTGAAGGAAGAAGTTCCGAATGAACTCATATATGCATAAATTGCAATTTTTGCTTTTACATCTATTACTTCTGCGGCTGAATTGTAAATGAAAGTACCATCGGTGGCATAAAAATCAAAATCATAATGTGTATCTGCTGTACCATAATAATTGCTAGTGCCATTATCCACAAATGTGCCTTTTGAGATGGTGTATTTGGAGCTATTGTATTCTACAATATTATCCGGTGTATTATCGCTACCAGTTTCGCAAGATGTAAAGCCAACTACTATAGCCAGCAAAATCTGCATTAAGTTTTTTGTTTTCATAAGATGTTTTTTAAAGGTTACTCAATAATAAATATTTATTTTAATAATTACAACTTTCGAAAATTATTTGAAATATTTTTTGTCGTTTTTAACAAACATTAACTTTATGCCGGATTGGCAGCGGTATGCCGCTTTTTCTGCGGCATTTAGTAGAAAGCCGGGACAGGCTTTAGCGATTGGCTGAGGAACATCATTCATTCTAAATAAAAAAACCGTTCTCAAAAATGAAAACGGTTTTTTGTTCAAAGACTTAATCTTTGTGGGTTTGCTTTATCAGATTAAAATCTGTTTTTGTAGAATTTGAAATCTTTACCAATAAATTTGGCTTGGGTTCCTAATTCTTCTTCGATACGTAGTAATTGATTATATTTTGCAATCCTATCTGAACGTGAGGCAGAGCCAGTTTTGATTTGACCGCAATTTAATGCTACGGCTAAATCTGCAATGGTTACATCTTCTGTTTCGCCAGAACGGTGAGACATTACGGAAGTATAACCTGCATTTTGGGCCATTGTAACAGCATTTATTGTTTCTGTTAAAGATCCAATTTGGTTTACTTTTACCAAAATAGAATTTGCGGTATCGTTGTCTATTCCTTGTTTTAAGCGGGTTACGTTGGTTACAAATAAATCATCGCCTACCAATTGAACTTTATCGCCAATTTTTTCAGTTAACATTTTCCAACCGTCCCAATCGTTTTCATCCATTCCATCTTCGATAGAAATGATTGGATATTTTGCAGCAAGCGAAGCTAAGTATTCTACTTGTTCTGCGCTGGTGCGGATAGCGCCTTTTTCGCCTTCAAATTTGGTATAATCGTATTTTCCGTCTTTGTAAAATTCTGAAGCGGCACAATCAAAAGCTAAACAAATATCAATTCCTGGCTTGTAACCTGCTTTTTCTATGGCTTGCATAATGGTTTCTACGCCATCTTCTGTGCCTTCAAATGTTGGGGCAAAACCACCTTCGTCGCCAACTGCGGTTGATAATCCTCTATCGTGTAAAATTGCTTTTAGGTTATGGAAAACTTCTGTTCCCCAACGTAAAGCTTCTGAGAAAGAAGAAGCGCCTACTGGCATAATCATGAATTCTTGGAAAGCGATTGGTGCATCAGAATGCGAGCCACCATTTACAATATTCATCATCGGGATTGGCAAAGTATTGGCGTTTACACCGCCAATATAACGGTATAAAGGTTGTCTGCTTTCTTGTGCTGCTGCTTTTGCAACGGCTAAAGAAACGCCCAAAATAGCATTTGCGCCTAAATTTCCTTTATTTTCTGTACCGTCTAAATCAATCATTAATTGATCTATGGCGTTTTGTTCGAAAACGTCAACACCTTTTAGGGCATCAGCAATTTTTTCATTTACGTTGGCTACGGCTTTTAAAACGCCTTTGCCTAAGTATACAGATTTATCTTTATCTCGGAGTTCGACAGCTTCATATTGGCCAGTAGAAGCGCCAGAAGGCACTGCTGCTCTGCCTAAAATGCCATTTTCGGTTATTACATCTACTTCAATTGTAGGGTTTCCTCTAGAATCAAGGATTTGTCTTGCATGTACATCAAGAATTAAGCTCATGTTATTTTGATTTAAATTTTTGTTTCACACTTAGTGTGAGAATGACACTAAAGTATGGATTTTAATTTGTTTGCCAAATATAATAATTGTTAAGGTTTAATTAAAGGATAGTGCTAAATGTATATCTGTAAGGAAAATGAAATTCTTCAATGATGATTTTGCGGATAGGATTTTTCTCATTTTGATTTGGATAAAAAAAATCCCACTTCAAATAATGAAGTGGGATTTTTTTTGAAAGGTTATCTTTTAGACTAAAATTTTAGATTTAGTTTGTTTCTTTTTTTACTGATTTAAAACGATTTGCCATTCCTGGTTTTTCGCAGCAGCCCATTTTCGCTTTTTTTGCAGCGGCCATTTTTTCTGGGCTACATTTTTCGCCATTTTTTTCCAAGGCTTTCATTTTTTCTGGACTACATTCCATTCCTTGCATCATCTCTGTTGCATGGTGTTGATGTAATTGAGTCATTTGATTGCTTGATGGTTGCGCAATGTAAGGCGCAATTACCAATGAAACGATAGACATCAA
>Ga0075464_10000772_pt1 | contig 14208 bp, 15 predicted proteins | sample DEB19_08_DNA_5_FD_75068 | JGI IMG/M metagenome (GOLD analysis project Ga0075464, IMG submission 75068) | Aqueous microbial communities from the Delaware River and Bay under freshwater to marine salinity gradient to study organic matter... | ecosystem: Environmental > Aquatic > Marine > Coastal ...
CGAAAAGTAAAATGCAGCGCTAGATTAAATCAATTCATCCATTTCAGAAGGATTCTTCGTGGCCGGACACAGTAAATGGGCGAATATTCAACACCGCAAGGGTCGCCAGGATGAAAAGCGCCAGCGCGTCTGGACCCGTGTGATGCGTGAAATCATGGTCGCGGCTCGCATGGGCGGCGGCGACTTGGGCACCAATCCACGCCTGCGCCTCGCTGTTGACAAGGCCAAGGCGGCCAACATGCCAAGCGAAAACGTCAAGTACGGTATCGCCAAGGCCACCGGCAGCCTTGAAGGTGTGCAGTATGAGGAAGTCCGCTACGAAGGCTATGGCATCGGCGGCGCGGCCATCATCATCGACTGCATGACCGACAACAAGGTGCGTACCGTGGCCGAAGTGCGACATGCCTTTTCAAAACACGGCGGGAACATGGGCACCGAAGGCTCGGTGGCCTTCCAGTTCAAACACTGTGGTCAGCTGATTTACGCGCCCGGCGTGAGCGAAGACAAAGTCATGGAACTGGCGCTGGACGCTGGCGCAGACGATGTGATCACGGATGACGACGGAGCCATTGAAGTGCTGACGCCGTACGCCGATTTCGAAAAAATCAAAAACGCGCTAGAGGCCGCAGGTTTGACTGCTGAAGTGGCTGAAGTCACCATGCGCGCCGAAAACAACATTGAGCTGAGCGGCGACGACGCCCTGAAAATGCAAAAGCTGCTCGATATTCTGGAAGACTTGGACGACACCCAAGCCGTCTTTCACAACGCGGCGCTGTCGCTTTAATCCGCTCCCTGAATTTAAAAAAAGAAAGCTCCGGCATGAAAGTATTGGTTGTTGGCAGTGGTGGCCGTGAACACGCGTTGGCCTGGAAGCTGGCGCAGTCCCCCAAGTTGCAGGCGGTGTATGTGGCCCCCGGCAATGGCGGCACGGCGCTGGATTCGCGTCTTGAAAACATCCCCATCACGGACATCAAGGCGCTGCGCGAATGGGCCTTGGCTGAAAAAATCGTCTTGACGGTCGTCGGCCCTGAGCAGCCACTGGCTGCGGGTATCGTCGATGACTTTCGGGCCCACGGCTTGCGTGTGTTTGGCCCGACCCAAGCTGCCGCGCAACTCGAAAGCTCAAAGGCTTTTTCCAAGGCCTTCATGAAGCGCCACGGTATTCCCACAGCTGAGTACGAAACCTTCTCAGATCCGGTCGCCGCGCATGCGTACATCGACAAAAAGGGTGCGCCCATCGTCGTCAAAGCCGATGGCCTGGCTGCTGGTAAGGGCGTGGTGGTGGCGCTGTCGCTGCAAGAGGCGCACGAGGCAATTGATTTCATGCTCGCGCCTGACGCCAGCTTCAACCCGCTCGGCGTGACGCACAACGCTGGCGGCGCCCGCGTGGTGATCGAAGAATTTTTACAGGGCGAAGAAGCCAGCTTCATCGTCATGTGCGATGGCAAGAACGTCACGCCGCTGGCCACCAGCCAAGACCACAAGCGTCTGCTCGACGGTGACGCCGGCCCTAACACCGGCGGCATGGGCGCTTACTCGCCCGCACCGGTGGTGACGCCGCAGATCCATGCCCGTGCCATGCGCGAGATCATCATGCCGACCATCAAAGGCATGGCGCAAGACGGCATTGTCTTCACCGGGTTTTTGTATGCCGGGCTGATGATTGACGCCGAAGGCCACCCGAAAACGCTGGAGTTCAATTGCCGCATGGGCGACCCGGAAACGCAGCCCATCATGATGCGCCTGAAGACAGATTTGTACGACGTGATGATGGCAGCAACCTCCGGCCAGTTGGACCAAGTTGAGCTCGAATGGGACACGCGCCCTGCGCTCGGCGTGGTGATGGCCGCGCACGGTTATCCGCTCAACCCGCGCAAGGGGGATTTGATCACCGGAGTGCCTTCGCTAGAGAAAATGCAAGAAGCCGATGTCATGGTGTTTCATGCCGGTACTGTGCCGGCAGCCAAAGGTGAGGCGCTGACTTCCGGCGGTCGTGTCTTGTGTGTCACCGCTTTGGGCACCACGGTTAAAGAGGCGCAAAAGCACGCCTATGACGTGGCATCCAAAATTCATTTCGACGGCGCTCAGTACCGCAAAGACATTGGCTACCGGGCCATCAAGGCTTGATCAAAGCCGAGCTATGACATTGCACTTTTCTTCCGACGTCAGCGCTGAAGCTGGCCGAGATTTTTTGCTCGGCTTGCAGCAACGCATCACCTTGGCCGTGGCCGCACTCGACGGCCACGCTTTCGTTCCTGACGCCTGGGAAAAAGCCCCGGGAGAAGCTTTGCAAGGCAAGGGCGTCACGCAAATTTTGGAGCAGGGCAGGGTGTTTGAACGCGCCGGTTGCGGTTTCTCGCACGTGCGGGGAGCCAGCCTGCCGCCGTCAGCCACGCAGCACCGGCCTGAACTGGCTGGCGCACCGTTTGAGGCCATGGGCGTGTCGCTGGTTTTTCATCCGCGCAACCCCTACGTGCCGACTGTGCACATGAATGTGCGCATGATCACGGCCACCCCAGCGACGGGCGTGCCGGCAGTCTGGTTTGGCGGCGGCATGGACCTCACGCCGTTCTACGCTTTTGAAGAAGACGCGGTGCATTTCCATCAGGTTTGCAAGGACGCGCTGACGCCGTTTGGCGACGACAAATACCCGCGCTTCAAAACCTGGTGCGACGAGTATTTTTACTTGAAGCACAGGCAAGAGCAGCGCGGCATTGGCGGTGTATTTTTTGACGATTTCCAGGAACTCGGCATGGCGGGTAGTTTTGCCATGATGCAGAGCGTGGCTAACGCTTTCTTGACGGCTTACTTGCCCATCGTTGAGCGCCGCATGGGCACGCCTTATGGGCCAACTGAGCGCGATTTTCAGCTGTATCGGCGCGGTCGTTACGTCGAGTTCAATTTGGTCTGGGACCGCGGCACGCATTTTGGTTTGCAGTCAGGCGGGCGCACCGAGTCTATTTTGATGTCAATGCCGCCGCTGACAAGTTGGTCGTACCGGCGCGAAGACCCGCCTGAATCGCCAGAAGCCGCTTTGACGCGCGACTTCCTGGTCCGAAGGGACTGGGTTTGAAGCGTATCGGTGTTTTTGGTGGCGCCTTCGACCCACCGCACAACGCGCATTTGGCGCTGGCCCAAACAGCCATAGACCAGCTGCAGTTGGACGAACTCAAAGTCATCCCGACCGGCTACGCCTGGCACAAAGACCGGCCCTTGAGCGCCGCTGAGCATCGGCTGAAGATGACGCAGCTGGCCTTCAGCGGGATTGACCGCGTCAGCGTCGATGCGCGTGAAATCAAGCGCGAGGGCCACAGCTACACCATCGACACACTGGAAGCGCTGCAGGCTGATGACCCTGACGCCGTGTTCTTTTTGCTCATCGGTGGGGACCAGTTGGCGGCCTTCAATCAGTGGCACCGGTGGCAGGATATACTCTCTAGAGCTACAGTTTGTGTAGCGGAACGCCCGCTGCAGGCCAGCGCGCCAGCCGATATGCTGACGCAGACGCCAGCTTTGCGGCAGAGCATTTACCTGCAACTGCCTTCCATGACTGTCAGCGCAACGGCGATTCGCCAACTCATTGCCACTCATACCGGCCCCCTCAATACCTCGCAGCCAGATCTTGCCGGGCTGGTTCCGGACGCAGTAGCGCGTTATATTTCACTCCATGGGCTCTACCAAGCCCGCCCAACCCCTCCTTGAGCACCACAGCATGACCGATAACATCCACAGCGCCGACAAAAAAGACATCCAAAAACTGCAGCGGGCCATCGTCGACGGGCTGGAGGATGTCAAGGCGCAGGACATCCAGGTGTTTGACACCGAGCACATCACCTCTTTGTTTGAGCGCGTGATCGTGGCTTCGGGCACATCGAATCGCCAAACAAAAGCACTGGCCGCCAGCGTGCGCGATGTCGTGCGTGAAGCTGGTTTTGGCAAACCCCGCATTGAAGGCGAACAAAACGGCGAGTGGATCATTGTGGACTGCGGCGCTGCTGTGGCGCACATCATGCAGCCGACGATTCGCCAGTACTACCACCTCGAAGAGTTGTGGGGCGACAAGCCCGTCAAGCTCAAACTCGGCGCGGTTGCACCGCTGGTCAAAGCGTCTCGCGCTGCCGCTTTGGCTGCCGCTGAAGCCGCAGCCGTGGTCGCGCAAGCGCCTAGCGGGCGCACTGCTGCCCGCACGGTGGCCCGTAACGCTGCCAAAAAAGCGGCCCGCGTCAGCGGCGAGCCAGCACCAGCCAGCGCTAAGACAGCGGCTAAAAAGGCACCTGCCAAGCGCGGCGCAGCCAAAGCCGCTCCTAAGCCGTCCGTGAAAGCGGCGGTCAAGGCCATCGTGACCAACACGGCACCGCCTAAAGCCACCGCCAAGCCGCGCGCTAAACCAGTGGTCAAGTCGGTTGCTGCCGCGCCGGTGAAATCCGTACCCGCCAAAAGGGCCGCACCAAAAAGCCTGGCTGCCAAAACAGCTGCGCTGAAAAAGCCGGTCGCTCCAAAAGTCGCCGCTAAGCCAGTCGCTGCCAAGAAGGCAGTGGCCAAGAAGGTGCCTGCTAAGACGGTCGCGGTCAAGAAAACTCCCCGGAGCGCATGAGGCTGCAGATCGTCGCAGTCGGGCAACGGGTGCCCGACTGGGCGCAGACCGCCTACGACGACTACGCCAAGCGCTTCCCGCCTGAGCTCAAAGTCGAGCTGAAGGCCGTCAAGACTGAAGCCCGGGCATCTAAAACGCTTGAAAATTTGCTCGCTGCAGAGCGTTCGCGGATTGAAGCGGCGATTCCAAAAGGCATGCGCATCGTCGCCCTGGACGAGCGCGGCACGAACATCACCACCGTTGCCCTGGCCGATAAACTTCGGCATTGGCAGCGTGAAGGCGATGATGTGTCGATCGTCATCGGCGGCCCCGACGGTCTCGACCCTGGCTTCAAACAAGCTGCGCATGAACGCATTCGGCTGTCCGACTTGACGCTGCCGCACGCCATGGTGCGTGTGCTGCTCATCGAACAGCTGTACCGCGCTTGGAGCATCACGGTGAACCATCCCTACCATCGCGAGTAGCCATGCCTGATTTTATTTATCTAGCCTCTCAAAGCCCGCGTCGGGCGCAGTTGCTAGAGCAACTGGGTTTGTCTTTCAAGCGGCTCTTGCCAGACCCGACTGAAGACGCTGAAGCGCTGGAAGTTGTGCACGGCGCTGAAGCCCCGGCAACTTACGTCAAGCGCGTTACCCGCCTCAAGTTGCAAGCGGCTGTGGCGCGCATGCAGTGCCAAGGTTTGACGGCTGCGCCGGTGCTGTGTTCAGACACCACCGTCGCTTTGGGCCGAACCATTTTGGGCAAGCCCGAGAACGACGCTGACGCGATTCGCATGTTGACGCTGTTGTCAGGCGCGACGCACCGCGTGCTGACGGCGGTGGCTGTGCAGCACGGCAAAAAAATGGTTGAGGCACTGAGTATTTCAAGCGTCACCTTTTCTGAAATGACGCGGGCCCAAATCAAGGGCTATGTCGCTTCAGGTGAGCCGATGGGCAAAGCCGGGGCTTACGCGGTGCAGGGCAGGGTGGCCGCGTACATCTCCCGCATCAACGGTAGTTATTCGGGCATCATGGGTTTGCCTTTGCATGAAACATCATTGCTCTTGCGCGCCGTTGGCGTGAAGATCTGACTTTAGGACACAGCCCCATGTCGCAGGAAATCCTGATCAATTGGTCGCCCCAGGAAACCCGTGTCGCCGTGGTCGAAAACGGCGCGGTCCAAGAACTCCACGTTGAGCGAGCCCTTGAGCGCGGCTTGGTCGGCAATGTGTACCTCGGCAAAGTGGTGCGCGTGCTGCCGGGGATGCAGTCCGCCTTCATCGATATCGGGCTCGACCGGACCGCCTTTTTGCACGTGGCTGATTTGATGAGCAGTATCAACAGTCGTCACGCCGATGCAGAGCCTGGCAAGCCAGACGCTGCACCGCCTTTGCCGATTGAGAAGCAGCTGTTTGAGGGCAAAGCCATCATGGTGCAAGTCCTCAAAGACCCGATCGGCACCAAAGGCGCGCGCTTGACGGCGCAGGTCAGCATTGCCGGGCGCTTGCTGGTGTTTTTGCCACAAGACAGCCACATTGGCGTGTCGCAAAAAATCCCCCCTAAGCAACGCGAGGAACTGCGGCAACGCTTGCAAGTCTTGGCTGGTGAGTCTGGCGGCGGCTTTATTTTGCGCACCAACGGCGAAGATGCGACTGACGCTGAACTCGGCGAAGACATCGCGTATTTGCGCAAGACTTGGGCGCGCATCAAAGACGCTTCCTTACGCTTGCCACCGACCTCTGTCTTGCACCAAGATCTGAATTTGCTGCAGCGCGTGTTGCGTGATGTGGTGTCTGAAAACACGCAGTCCATCCGCGTTGATTCGCGTGAGCAGTTCGCACATTTGCAAACTTTTGCCGCTGAGTTCATGCCAGCGACGCTGAAGAAAATTCAGCTCTACGCTGGTGAGCGCCCGATCTTTGATTTGTTGAACATTGACGAAGAAATTGCGCGCGCCTTGGGACGTCGGGTTGAGCTCAAGTCGGGCGGCTATCTGATCATTGACCAGACCGAAGCCCTGACCACGGTCGATGTGAACACCGGCGGTTTCGTCGGCGCCCGCAACTTTGACGAAACCATCTTCAAGACCAACTTGGAAGCGGCGCAGACGATTGCCCGGCAACTCAGGCTGCGCAATCTGGGCGGCATCGTGATCGTTGACTTCATCGACATGCTGCGTGACAACCACCGTGACGCGGTGTTGGTCGAGTTCAAAAAACAGCTGGCGCGTGACCGCATCAAAACCACTGTCAACGGATTTTCGGCCTTGGGTTTGCTGGAGATGACACGCAAACGCACCCGTGAGTCGCTCTCACATCAACTGTGTGAGCCCTGCAGCGCATGCAGCGGCAAGGGCGTGGTCAAGACTGCGCGCAGCGTGACCTACGACATCTTGCGAGAAATACTGCGTGAGGCCCGGCAGTTCAATCCGCGTGAATTTCGGGTCGTCGCCGCGCCGCAAGTCATCGAGTTATTTTTGGATGAAGAAAGCCAGCACTTGGCTGGCTTGAGTGACTTCATCGGCAAGCCGATTTCTTTGCAATCTGAAGTCGCGATGGCGCAAGAGCACTACGACATCGTGCTGCTTTAAATTCAGGGTGACTTGCTGCCGGTGTTAAAACCCAGCTGGTAAAGGTGGCTGTAAGCCCCGCCTTTGGCCAGCAACTCGGCATGGGTGCCAGACTCCAGCACCCGGCCACTCTCTAACATGATGATGCGGTCGGCGTGTTGAATGGTCGACAGGCGGTGCGCAATCACAATGGAGGTGCGGTCTGCGGTCAGTCGCCCAATCGCTTGCTGAACAGCTTGCTCAGACTCGGTGTCCAGCGCCGAGGTGGCTTCATCCAGAATCAAAATGGGCGCATTTTTATACAGAGCCCTGGCAATGGCCAAGCGCTGCCGCTGGCCGCCCGACAACTGCATGGCGTTGTGGCCGAGCAGGGTGTCCATGCCTTTCGGCAGTTCAGCCATCATCTTCTCCAGATTAGCGGCCTGCAAGCATTGGGTCACACGCGTCCGGTCGATCGGCTGGCCGAGCGCGACATTCGAGGCAATGGATTCGTTCAGCATGACCACGTGCTGGCTGACAAACGCAAACTGCTCGCGCAGTGACTCCAAGTTCCAGTTGTCAAGTGCCACGCCATCCAGACGGATGACGCCTGAGGACGCATCACGAAAGCGCGGCAACAAGTTAACCAGCGTGCTTTTGCCGGAGCCTGAAGTGCCCACAATCGCGATGGTTTCACCCGGTTTAATGCTCAGGTCGAATTGGTCAAGCGCTGGATTCGCGTCGGTTTTGTAGCACACGGTGACGTTTGAAAACGTGATGTCGCCGCTGGCTCTTTGTTTGCTGAAGGCGCCGCTTGTTTCATCTTCTATTTGGTCGAGAAGATTCAGACCTCGCTCTAACGCTGCGATGCCGCGGGTGATGGGCGTTGCCGCATCAGACAGACTTTTGATCGGGGCAATCAGCAGCAGCATGGCCGTGACAAAGGCCACAAAACTACCGACCGTGGTGGCGCCATCCGCGCTTTGCAGCAGTGCAATGGTGACCACGGCCGAAAGCGCCACGGCGGTCAATAGCTGGGTGAGTGCGCTCATGCCGGCGTGCGCCACTGTCGATTTGGTGGACAGGTGACGCAAGGACAGGCTGAGCTGATGAAAGCGTTTGGATTGAATTTTTTGTGCAGCGTACAAACGTATGTCGCGATGTGCCAACACGTTTTCTTCAACGACATACGCCAAGTCGTCGGTGGCTGTTTGACTTTCTTTGGTGAGTCGATAGAGGCGTTTGGAAAGGATCCGTACAACAGCGATGACGGCAGGAAAAACCAAGGCAACAACCAATGTCAGCCGCCAGTTGAGGTAAAGCAGGTAACCCACCAGCGCCAACATGCTGAGAACGTCTCGTGCGAGCCGCATGACGGCGTTGACCAACAAACTGGAGCCGTTCTGAACTTCATACACCACGGTGTTGGCAATGGTGCTCGACGTCTGCTCTGTGAACAGGCTGAAGCGGGCGCTCAGGAGTTTGTCGAACATCGCCTCGCGGAGTTTTTGCAGCCCTAGGTTGGTGACACGGGCCAAACCAAACTGGGCTAAAAATCCGGCCAAGCCACGCACACCAAAAAGAATCATCAAGAAAACCGGCACTTGCCAGAGACTGAGCTCGCCGCCTGACTTGAAGCCCCGGTCTAGCAAGGGTTTCAGCAAAGCCGGCACCATCGGCTCTGTGGCGGAGGCCATCAAGGTGGCGACAATCGCCAAAATCCAGCCGCTTTTTGAACTGTTGAAATACGGCCAGAGCCTGACGACGCTTTCAGGGAGCGTGCGTTGATGGGCCTGAGTGGTGGCCGTTGGAGCAGTCGCCTGTGGCGAAGAAGAATGGTTCAAGAGCTTTCCCTGGTTGCCTGCTCGGGTGGCATTATCGGTGAACTTCACCAATTTGGTGTCTGCAAGGAGTCTACGTGGTTTGATCGTGTGGCCCCTGTGTTGGCGATATTTGGTATTCAATTGTTTCGTTTAGACTTTGCGCTTCTATGTTGGCCTTTGCGATGTGTACCATGCAGGCTAAAAATGCGTTTGCACAGTACGTCGAATTGAATTGTTTGGGTTGTCAAATTGAAAAATGATTTTCGTTTTGTGAATTTTGAAAGGCGTGGCGCACTCAAAGCCTTGTCTTCAGCCACGCTCTTGGCCGTCAGTGCCATGCCCGCGTTGGCCCAGTTCCGTGTGGAGGTGGCGGGCATTGGCCTGACGCAATTGCCGATTGCCTTGCCGGTTTTCAAAGGTGAAGGTCAGGCCCCGCAAAAAATCAGCACCATCATCAAGGCTGACCTTGAACGTAGCGGCATGTTCCGTTCGGTTGACTCGGCGGGTTTGTCGGCAGATGAAACCACCCAGTTTGATGCTGCGGTTTGGCGCCAGCGCGGTGCCGACTCTGTGGCCACAGGCAGTATCAGTCAATTGGCTGATGGCCGTTTTGACGTGCGTGTGCGATTGTGGGACGTGATTCGCAGCCAAGACCTGGGTGGTCAAAGCCATGTTGTTTCGGCGGCTGATTTGCGCTTGGCAGCGCACCGTGTGGCCGACTTCATTTATGAAAAGCTGACAGGTGAAAAAGGCATTTTTGCAACCCGCATTGCGTATGTGACCAAGACGGCGCAGCGGTTCAACTTGTGGGTTGCCGACTCCGACGGTGAAAACGCCCAGTCTGCGTTGACCAGCCCTGAACCGATTATTTCTCCTTCATGGTCACCGACGGGGGCGCAGTTGGCCTATGTCTCGTTTGAGTCGCGCAAGCCGGTGATTTATTCACACGATGTTGCGACTGGCAAGCGCCGGTTGCTGGCGAATTTCAAAGGGTCGAACAGTGCGCCGGCCTGGTCGCCTGACGGTCGTCAGCTGGTGGCCACGCTCAGCCGCGAAGGCGGCTCGCAGATTTTTGCAATTGACATCAATGGCGGTGAGCCGCGTCGGCTGACGCAGTCGTCCAGCATTGACACCGAACCCACTTACTCGGCGGATGGCAAGAGCCTGTATTTTGTGAGTGACCGCGGTGGCGCACCGCAAATCTACAAGATGTCACCATCGGGCGGCAATCCGCAGCGCGTCACCTTCACGGGGACCTACAATATTTCTCCGGCGCTTAGTCACGATGGTCGGTGGATGGCCTACATTTCCCGTATCGGAGGTGCCTTCAGGCTTCACCTGATGGACTTAGCCAGTGGTGCCACGAACGCCTTGACGGACACCAGTGCGGATGAAAATCCCAGTTTTTCCCCCAACAGCCGGTTGGTTCTGTACGCGACGCAACAGCAGGGACGTGAGGCCCTGATGACCACCACGCTTGATGGCAAAATCAAAGCTCGTCTGTCCGGCGCCAGCGGTGACATCCGCGAACCGGACTGGGGTCCTTTTCAGCGTTGATTTTTCGTTTTTCCTTTTCGTTTCCGTTTTTTTCACGAGGTCTCCATGAATCGCATTCTTTCTGTTTTGTCAGTGCTCACACTTTCTTTTGTTTTGGCAGCTTGCGGCTCCAGCGTCAAGTTGAGCGATGTGCCTGTAGAGGACCGCACGGCCGCGGGTGCCGGCGGTGCCGGTGACCTCGCTAGCAAGGCAACAGGAAGCGCAGTGGCCCCTGTCGAAATCAGCACCACCGAGACCACTGCCGCTGGCCCGGTCGGTGTCGCTCGCGTTTTTTACTTCGACTACGACAGCTTCACCATCAAGCCTGAATTCCAGGGCGCGATTGAAATGCACGCCCGTTTCCTGACCACCAACAAGAACCGCAAGATCGCTATCGAAGGTCACACCGACGAACGTGGCGGCCGTGAGTACAACTTGGCGCTCGGTCAGAAACGCTCTGAGGCTGTCCGCCGCGCCCTCGCCTTGTTGGGTGTTGCCGAGACACAATTAGAGGCTGTGAGTTTTGGCAAAGAGAAACCAGCCATGACGGGCGAGACTGAAGACGCCTTCGCCAAGAACCGTCGCGCTGAAATCAGCTACCGATGAACCGTCGGGTTGATCCTTTGATGCCGTCATTCAAGAACCGCCTGCGCGGCGCCCTTGTAGTTGGGGTCTTGCTGGCTATGAGCGCAGCACAGGCCGCATTGTTCGAGGATGACGATGCGCGCAAAGCTATTTTGGATTTGCGTCAAAAGGTCGACACCCTTCAGCAGAAAAGTGTTGATGATCTTCGCAAAGCCAACGAAGAGAATGCGCTGCAAATGGCGCAGCTTCGTCGGAGCATGCTCGACCTGTCTGCTCAGATTGAAAGTTCGCGCGGCGAGTTAGCCCGTATGCGCGGCCAAGACGAGCAGTTTGCACGCGAGTTGGCGGAGGTTCAACTGCGTCAAAAAGACATGCTGCAGTCGATGGAAGACCGGCTCAGAAAATTCGAACCTAGCAAGGTTCGTGTGGACGGTCTGGAGTTTGTCGCTGAGCCGGCTGAAGTGCGAGATTTTGATGCTGCGCTGGCGACATTGCGCAAGGGAGATTTCGCGCAAGCTCAATCATCTTTCACAGACTTCACCAGGCGCTACCCTGGTAGCGGCTACAACTCATCTGCCTTGTTTTGGTTGGGCAATGCCCAGTACGCACAACGCAACTACAAAGATGCGGTGACCAACTTCCGGGCCCTGATGAGTGCTGCTCCGACGCACCTCCGCGCCCCTGAAGCTTTGTTGTCGATCGCCAATTGCCAAGTTGAGCTGAAAGATACCAAGGGTGCGCGCACCACTCTGGCTGAACTGCTCAAGGCCTACCCGCAGTCTGAAGCTGCGACGGTTGGCAAAGATCGTCTGGCCAAACTGAAGTGATCCGAACACCGTCTGCATCACCTTAAAATACGGGTGATGGACACCACCGCGCTTCAAACCCTCAACAGCCAGATTCTTTGGGCTGCCTTTTCTTTGTCGGTGCTTTTTGGTGCAATCGCACAGCGCACCCACTTTTGCACCATGGGCGCCGTCAGCGACATTGTGAGCATGGGCGACTGGACACGCATGCGCGTGTGGGGTCTAGCGGCTGGTGTCGCCATGATTGGTTTTGCCTGTTTGGCTGCTGCCGGTCTGATTGATCCCAGCAAGACGCTTTATGTCTCCAACCGCTTTCTCTGGCTGTCTGCTTTGGTGGGCGGTTTGCTGTTCGGTTTCGGCATGGTGCTGGCATCCGGCTGCGGCAGTAAAACGCTGGTGCGCGTGGGCGGTGGCAATTTAAAGTCTTTGGTGGTTTTTATCGTCATGGGGTTGGCCGCTTTTGCAACCCTCAAAGGCATCACGGCGGTGCTGCGCGTCAACACGGTCGACAGTGTTGCCCTCGATTTTTCGACACCCGCAACACTTGGGCAGTGGCTTGCCAATGCCAGCGGTTTGCCACCATCCTCCACCGCATTGGCCGTCGGTATGGCGCTCGGACTGGGCTTTGTGGTGTGGGCTATGGCCGGCCGCGATTTCTTGCGCTTTGACAACCTACTTGCCGGCCTTGGTGTTGGTGCCATCATCACTGCGCTCTGGTGGGTCAGTGGCAGTTTTGGTTTTGTCCAAGAACATCCGGAGACCCTGGAGTCCGTATTCATCGCCACCAATTCTGGTCGTGCCGAGGCTATGAGCTTTGTCTCGCCGGTGGCTTACACGTTGGATTGGTTGATGTTCTTCAGTGACAAAAGCAAGGTATTGACCTTAGGCATTGTCTCCGTGCTCGGCGTGGTTGCAGGCTCTGCGGTTTACGCCTTGGCCACACGCTCATTTCGATGGGAAGGCTTCGGCGGTACCGAAGACACGGCCAATCATCTCATCGGCGCAATACTGATGGGCGTGGGCGGTGTCGCTGCCATGGGGTGCACCATCGGGCAAGGTTTGTCGGGCATTTCTACTTTGAGTGCCACGAGCTTTGTGGCTTTGGCCGCGATCTTGTTGGGTGCTGTGGCCGGTCTTCACTATCAAATGTGGCGCCTTGAGCGGACACTTTAGTGGCTGCGCTTTTGTCGATGGATACCGCTGCGCCGGCAGATCTTGAACGCCGCTTTGGCGGTCTGGCGCGTCTCTATGGTCAGGCTGGCGCGCAGCGCATTCGCCAAGCGCATGCTGTGGTGGTGGGCTTGGGTGGCGTCGGTTCATGGGCCGCTGAAGCACTCGCCCGCAGCGGTGTCGCCAAGCTCACGCTGATTGATCTTGACCATATTTCCGAGTCCAACATCAACCGTCAACTGCATGCCTTGGACAACACCTTAGGACAGTCCAAGGTCGAGGCCATGCGTGAGCGTATTCGTCTGATCAACCCAAGCTGCGAAGTGCGTTGCGTTGAAGAGTTCGTTGATGCCAGTAATTGGCCGCACATCGCATGTCTCGATGTTTTGGACGACGCGGAGCCCTTGGCCGTGTTGGATGCCTGCGACCAAGTCAGGGCTAAAACAGCCATGGCCGCGTGGGCTATTCAGCATGGCGTTAACTTCATCTCGGTCGGAGCTGCCGGCGGTAAGCGCCACGCCCATCGTGTTGACATCGACGACCTCTCACTCACCACACACGACCCCTTGCTGGCGCAGCTGCGTTACCGGCTGCGCAAAGATCAGGGGGCTGCACGCGTTGGCAAGATCGGTGTTGCCTGCGTCTTCAGTCGCGAGTCCGTAGTTCAGCCTGAGGCACTGTGCGAGGCAGATGCTGTCAACGACGACAACGACGGCAGCCTGAATTGCCACGGCTACGGATCGGTCGTCAGCGTCACATCAACCTTCGGCGTGTGTGCTGCAGGTTGGTTGTTGGATAAAATTACTTCAGTTTCTCAGAACAGGCAAAAAAGGACGCTATAATTTGAGGCTCGACTGGTACAGACAAACTCTGAATCAGAAGAGAGTTAAGAAGAATAAGTGGGACGTTAGCTCAGTTGGTAGAGCAGCGGACTTTTAATCCGTTTGTCGTGGGTTCGACCCCCGCACGTCCCACCACTGAATCTCGAAAAGCCGCTTTGCATCAACGTGCAAAGCGGCTTTTTCGTTGGTGCTTGCAGAATGACAACACCTTGCTCGCGTTGCGATGCGCGTACTGATCGTTACTGATGTTTGTTGATGCACCATGACGACCCACCACCACGCTGACACAGTCATCACACAGCGCAAAGCACCTAAAAAACTCACAG
>Ga0075464_10000773_pt1 | contig 14199 bp, 14 predicted proteins | sample DEB19_08_DNA_5_FD_75068 | JGI IMG/M metagenome (GOLD analysis project Ga0075464, IMG submission 75068) | Aqueous microbial communities from the Delaware River and Bay under freshwater to marine salinity gradient to study organic matter... | ecosystem: Environmental > Aquatic > Marine > Coastal ...
AGCCACGCGCTTGCGCGCTGTCGTAATACGCACCCTGTGCGCCAAGCTTGACCACCACATGCGACGCACCGGTTGAACGGTAGAAGGCCGCAATGTCTTCGGGCGTGTATTCCCCCGTGAGCTGACGGCCTTCGTCTAAGCCTGGCAAGACCCAATCGGCTTGGGCCGCCAACGCATTCACGGTGGCGCACATGTGCATGGCGTCCTTCCACAATGCGGGGCGCAAATTGGGATCGAAGCTGACCGTCTTGCCGTGGCGGCGCAACGTCGCCATCGCCAGTTGCGTGGCCCCCAAGGTGTTGGGCGATAAGGCGGGAAACACGCCGGTCGCATGCAAATGCCGCGCTTGTGACAGCCACGTCAGATCCAAGTCTTGCGAACCCAAGCGGCTTGCCGCGGAATCTTGACGGTGGTATTCAATCGGAGGGTCACTGCCGTCATCGACGCGTCCTTTGTACATAAAGCCTGTGCGCTCACCCGAGGCCATCGCCACCTGCGTGCAATCAATGCCTTCACGGGCGTACGCCTCGCGCAAGTCGCGGCCCTTCTCGTCGTCGCCCAGTCGGCTGACCCAACCCACCTTCAACCCCAGCCGCGCCAAGCCCACGGCCACATTGGTTTCTGCCCCCGCCGTGTAGGACGTAAAGCGACGCACCGACGCCAAAGGCCCCGGCTCATCCGCCGCGAGCAGCACCAAGGCTTCGCCCAGAGTGACCACGTCATGCATGGTGGGGTTCGTACCGCGTTAACCGCGACCGACGAAAGGCATCTGGGTGGCCATCACCGTGACAAACAAGATGTTGGACGACAGCGGCAGTCCTGCCATGGTCATGAAGGTTTCTACCACCGAGCTCATGTCCATGCGCGCTTCGGGCTTGATCGTGCCGTCGGCTTGGTGGACGCCGTTGACCATCTTCAAGGTCATGTCGCTGGCGACGTTGCCAATGTCAATTTGACCCACGGCGATGTTCATGCCGCGACCATCCAAATTGGCGGCGCGCGTCAGCCCACTGATGGCGTGCTTGGTCGCGGTGTAGGCGATCGAACCAGGGCGGGGTGCATGGGCAGAGATAGAGCCGTTGTTGATGATGCGTCCTCCCTGTGGTGACTGCGTTTGCATTTGCTTGAAGGCATGTGACAAACAATAAAAAGCACCGTTCAAATTGACATCAACCGCTTGCCGCCATGTATCAGCCGCCATGTCACCGGGCAGGGTGTAGGGCAACGAAATGCCCGCGTTGTTGAACAACAAATCCACCCGCCCAAACTTGGCCACCACCGTTTTGAAGAGCTGCGCCACTTCGTCGTCTTTAGACACATCGGTCGGCACCGCCAAAGCATGGATGCTGTTTGGGCCCGCTTCGGCGATTGCCGCCTGCAGGGCGTCTGCACGACGACCCACCAAGGCGACTCGCCACCCCGCCTTCAACAACGCCAAGGCACACGCCTTACCGATACCCGAACTCGCTCCTGTGACCACCGCTACTTTTGTCATATCAATTCTTTCTTAATGGTTGTCTTTGGGCACGGCCGATCCGCGCATGCCACGTAAAAAGTCTAAATCAGCGCCCTCATCGGCTTGCAAGACATGGTCGATGTAGAGCTTCCAGTACCCGCTGTCCATGGGCGGTGTCGGCGGCGTCCAAGCCAGCCGACGTTTTGCCAACTCTGCATCATCCACATGCAAGTGCAAGCTGCGCTTGGGCACATCGAGTGTGATCAAGTCACCGTTTTGTACCAACGCTAAGGTGCCGCCTGCGGCAGCCTCGGGCGCGGTGTGCAGCACCACGGTGCCGTAGGCAGTGCCGCTCATGCGCGCATCGCTGATGCGCACCATGTCGGTAATGCCTTTGCGCAAGACCTTGGGCGGCAGCGGCATATTGCCGACCTCGGCCATGCCAGGGTAGCCCTTAGGCCCGCAATTCTTCAAGACCAAGATGCAGGTTTCATCCACATCCAAGTTCTCATCATCAATGCGGGCATGGAAATCATGGCTGTCTTCAAACACCACCGCACGTCCCGTGTGCGTCATCAACGCAGGTGTCGCTGCGCTGGGTTTGATCACCGCGCCGCGAGGTGCCAAATTGCCACGCAACACGGCGATGCCGGCCTTGTCTTTGAAAGGGTCGGCGAACGGCTTGATCACTTCGGGGTTGTAGTTTTGCGCCGCTGCCACGTTCTCTCCAACGCTCTTGCCGTTGGCTGTGATCACATCGGTGTGCAGCAGATGCGCGATCTCTTTCATCACCGCAGGCAGTCCGCCGGCGTAACAAAAATCTTCCATCAGGTACTGACCCGACGGTTGCAAGTTCACCAAGCAGGGCAACTCGCTCCCCAATCGGTCAAAGTCATCAATGCTCAAGGGCACGCCCAAGCGACCCGCTATGGCGACCAAGTGAATCACTGCGTTGGTACTGCCCCCAATGGCCGCCAAAGTTCGGATCGCATTTTCGAAAGCCTCACGCGTCAAGATTTGCGATAGCTTCACATCTTCATGCACCATTTGCACAATACGTCGTCCGGCATCGCGGGCCAGCACATTGCGTCGGCCATCGACAGCAGGGTAGGCCGCGTTGCCGGGCAAGCCCACGCCCAAAGCCTCGACCATGCAAGCCATGGTGCTTGCGGTCCCCATGGTCATGCAATGGCCGTGACTGCGGTGCATGCAGCTTTCCGCTTCGAAGAAATCTTGCAACTTCAAAGTGCCGGCACGCACCTGCTCGCTCATGCTCCACACGCCTGTGCCAGAGCCCAACTCTTGACCCCGCCACTTGCCGTTCAACATCGGGCCACCGCTCACCCCAATGGTTGGCAGGTTCACGCTCGAGGCGCCCATCAGCAACGACGGCGTGGTTTTGTCACACCCCATCAAGAGCACGACACCATCAATGGGGTTGCCGCGAATGCTCTCTTCCACATCCATCGAAGCTAGGTTGCGATACAGCATGGCGGTGGGGCGCAACAAGGTTTCACCCAGCGACATGACCGGGAACTCGAGCGGGAAACCACCCGCCTCATACACCCCGATCTTGACTTGCTCGGCGAGCGTTCGAAAGTGTGAGTTGCACGGCGTGAGTTCGCTGAAGGTGTTGCAAATACCAATCACAGGGCGGCCATCGAACTGATCGTGCGGCACACCTTTGCCTTTGACCCAGCTTCGGTAGGCAAAGCCATCGCGGTCTTGACGACCAAACCATTGCTGGCTACGTAAATCTTCGGGGCGTTTTTTGGGTTTATCCGTCATGTCTGTCTCGCTGTTACTGGTTTCCCCGAATCTGACATCGGGCCATGTGAGCATATTATGGTATGACGATTGAACTTCAACCCCGTGAAAGCCCTAGGAGCCCATCTTGTCCCACATCGACGTGCTGTCCGTTACCAAACTCTCCCCCCTGCTTGAGCCCCAATTGCGTGCCGTTTTCAATTTGCATGACCGTTTGCATGAAACAGACCCCGCCGGCTTTGCCAAGATCGCGCCCAGCATCCGCGCCATTGCGGCCAGTGGCGAATCCAAGGTCCCAGCTGCCTTGATCGCGCAACTGCCTGCACTCGAAATCATCTCGGTGTTTGGCGTGGGCTACGACGGCGTGGATGTCGCCGCGGCCAAAGCCCGTGGCGTGATGGTCACCCACACCCCCAACGTGCTGAATGACGATGTGGCGGACTTGGCCATCGGCCTCATGCTGGCAGCAGCCCGTCAATTACCTGCCGCAGATCGTTATGTGAAAGAAGGCAAATGGCCCACAGGCCCCATGCCGCTGGCGCGCAAAGTCTCAGGCGCGCGCTTGGGTATCGTGGGTATTGGGCGCATTGGACAAGCGATTGCACAGCGCGCCTTGGCCTTCAACATGTCCGTGGCCTACACAGCGCGCAGCGCAAGGGCTGACTTGCCCTTCCGCTACTTCCCCAGCCCTGCGGCCTTGGCGGCTGAATGCGACTACTTGGTGGTCATCACCCCCGGCGGCGCGGGTACGCACAAGCTGATCAATGCCGAGGTCTTGAAAGCCTTGGGCACGAAAGGCATCTTGATCAACGTCGCACGTGGCTCGGTGGTGGATGAAGCCGCCTTGATCGACGCCCTCAAAAACGAGGTGATCGGTGGCGCTGGTTTGGACGTCTTCGAAAGTGAACCCAACGTGCCCGAGGCCTTGCGCGCCCTCCCTCACGTGGTGCTGGCGCCCCACATTGGCAGCGCCACTCGCCAGACACGTCAAGCCATGGCTGACCTTGCCTTCAACAACCTCAAGTCACACTTTGATGGCCATGCCGTCCACACGCCTGTGCCGGAATGTGAACCCAAGGGTTAACCCAAGACATACGGGTAACTCCGCATTCTTGGTCCCACCAATCATCATACGATAGCTGCAAGGTCCCAAAAAAGCCTTATCCTAAAAACTCAGGAGACAACGATGAAATTGAAAACTTGGCTGACTGGCGCACTTGTCGCCGCAGGCCTGGTGACGGCTGTAGGCCCCGCCATGGCTCAGGAGAAATTAACAGTTTGGTGGGTCAAAGGTTTTTACAAAGCTGAAGATGACGCTTTGTTTGTAGCCATCAAAAAATTCGAAGAGAAAAACAAAGGCATCAAGATCGAGCTCTCGCAGTACCCGATCCAAGACATGATTCCTAAGACCGTGGCCGCGCTTGACTCGGGCAACCCACCTGATGTGGCGTATGCCGACGTGTACGACTTCCAAGTCACAGCCAAGTGGGCGTATGACGGCAAACTCGAAGACGTGAGCAGCGTGATCGACAAAGTTCGCAACAACTTTGAACCCGCCGCGCTGTCCACCACGTTCTTGTACAACAACCAAACCAAGACGCGCGCTTATTACGCCTACCCCATCAAGCAACAGACCATGCACATCCAGTACTGGAAAGACATGCTCGCCGATGCAGGCTACAAGCCAAGCGACATTCCGACCGACTGGAAAGGCTACTGGGACTTCTGGTGCTCTAAGGTTCAAACCGGCTACCGCCAAAAAACCGGCAAGCGTGCGTTTGGCACCGGCTTCCCCATGGGCGTGGATTCGAGCGACTCGTTCTTCTCATTCCTCACCTTCATGGATGCCTACAACGTGAAGTTGGTGACCGACTCCGGCAAGCTCACGGTCGACGATCCCGAAGTCCGTCAAGGCCTGATCAACGCGTTGAACGACTACACCGCGGTGTACACCAAGGGCTGTACGCCTCCGTCGTCCACCAGCTGGAAAGACCCCGACAACAATGTCTCCTTCCACAACAAGACCATCGTGATGACGCACAACGCGACCATTTCGATCGCGGCTAAGTGGCTCGACGACATGAACAACGAGGCCTTAAACGCAGAACAGCGTGCGACAGCCAAGAAAAACTACACCGAGCTGATTGCCACCTCTGGCTTCCCCAACAAGCCCGATGGCACGAAGATGGTGTATCGCAGCGCGGTCAAAACAGGCGTGATCTTCAAAGAGGCGAAGCACAAAGAATCTGCGAAGAAATTCGTTGCGTTCTTGCTTGAAGAAGCCAACTTGACACCTTACGTCGAAGGCTCTTTGGGTCGCTGGTTCCCAGTGACAAAAGCCGCACAACAACGTCCGTTCTGGAAAGCTGATCCCGCCCGCTTGGCTGTGTACAACCAGTACATGTCTGGCACCGTGCCGTTCGAGTTCACTAAGAACTACAAGTTCACCGTGCTCAACAACGAAAACGTGTGGGCCAAAGCCATGAACCGCATGTTGAATGAGAAAGTGCCGACTGAAAAGGCTGTGGACGAGATGATCGCCCGCATCAAGGAAGTCGCTGGCAACTAAGCGCCACACCCGATGACTCTTGTTTGAACTTGAGTCATCGGGTTGTTTCACCCAACCCCCTTGTTTAAAAACAGGTCTGCCTTGCGCAAGCACGGCATGCCCAGAGGCTGCTTTTGCCCATGACTACCCAAGTTGCTCACCTGTTACCACCGCCGACGGCTCGACTGAGTTCGTGGGAGTTTTGGGGCCGCCTGATGGTGCTCCCCTACCTGGCCGTGTTTTTCATATTCGTGTTGTACCCCGTGTTCTACGGCCTGTGGCTGGCACGTCATCCACAAAGCTACGTGGACTTGTTCAACGACCCCATTTTCTTTCGCAGCGCTGCCAATACTCTGGTGTTCTTGGTCGTCGCCATCAACCTGAAGATGGTTGTGGCACTGACCCTGTCTGGCTTCTTTGTCTTAGAGCGCTGGTGGATCAAGATCGTCGCCGCTGTGTTTATCTTGCCTTGGGCCGTGCCCTCGATTCCGACCATCCTGTCGGTGCGCTTTATGTTGAACCCCGAGTGGGGCATCATCAACAGCGCCATCTTCCGATGGACTGGGTTGGACGGCCCCAACTGGCTCAATGACCCCACCTTGGCGCTCAGTCTTTCGATGCTCATGCACATCTGGAAATCGTTGCCGTTTTGGACCTTGATCTTGGTGGCAGCGCGCTTGGCAATTCCGACCGAGCAATACGAAGCCGCCTCGGTCGACGGTGCAACACGTTGGCAAAAGTTCAAGTTCATCACGTGGCCTTCCATGCGCTCGCTGTATTTGACTTCGACCATCTTGTCCATGATTTGGACACTGGGCGACTTCAACAGCGTCTACCTGCTCACAGGTGGTGGCCCCGCCGACATGACACATGTCTTGGCCACTTTAGGCATCCGCTATCTGCGCCTCGATCAAGTTGATTTGGCAATGGCCTCTATCGTGGTGGCGCTGCCCTTTGTGTTGCCTTTGGTTTATTTCATGATGAAGAGGCTTTCGAAATGAGTTTGAAAAAAATCACCTCCGAAGCCAAACTGCTTTTGATCGGCATTCCCGTCTTGCTGTGGACCCTGTTCCCTCTGTATCACATGGTGTTGTTCGCGATCTCGCCACGGGATACCGCCACTTCTGGGCGCTTGTGGCCAGAGCACCCGACACTGCAAAACTTTGAAATCGTGTTCAAGAAGCAGCACTTCTACCTCGACCACTTTTGGTCACAACTCGGCAACTCATTTGTCATCGCCATCACGGTGGGTGCGCTCACCTTGCTGGTTGCCACCACCTCCGCTTTTGCCATCAGTCGACTGAAGGTTCGCGGGGGGCAAACCGTGATGAACTTAGCCTTGTTCACCTACTTCATTCCTGCGGCCTTCTTGGCGGTACCGATGTACAAAACCATGGGCTTGTATGGTTTGCTCAACAACCAATGGGCGTTGATCTTGGCCATGGTCACCATCGCCTCACCGTATTGCATTTGGGTGCTCAAACAAGCCAGCGACAAACTGCCGTTTGAGCTAGACGAGGCCGCCCGCATTGACGGCGCAACGGCGCTGCAATTGTTTTGGATGGTGTACCTGCCATTGATGGTCCCCTCACTTGTTGCCGTGGGCACCTATGCCTTGCTGCTGGCGTGGAACGAATATCTCTACGCCTTCTTGCTGTTGTCCAACGACCTGGATGTGACCTTGGCGGTCGCCCTAGGCAACTTCTTATCTGCCGACGATTCCCCTTGGGAGTTGTTGATGGCGACCGGCTTGGTGTACGCCCTGCCGCCTGCCGCAATTTATTACACATTCAAACGTTACATGGTGTCTGGCTTGACCGCCGGCGCAGTCAAGAGCTAAGGAAGACAAAGATGGCATCCGTTTCATTTAACAACGTTCAAAAAACCTACGGCAACAAAGTCAAGGTCATTCACGGCATCACGTTCGACATTCAGGATGGCGAATTCGTGGTGTTGGTTGGCCCATCTGGTTGTGGCAAGTCCACCCTGCTGCGCATGTTGGCCGGCTTGGAAGACATCTCTGGTGGCGAGATCAGCATCGACAAGACCGTGATCAACGAGCTTGAGTCCAAAGATCGCGACATCGCCATGGTGTTCCAAAGCTACGCGCTCTACCCTCACATGACGGTGCGCGAAAACATGGCCTTCTCGCTCCGCTTACGCAAAGCTGATGCCAAAACCACACAAGACCGAGTGGCCCACGCTGCCGACATTTTGAGCTTGAACCCCTTGCTGGAACGCTACCCGCGCGAGTTGTCAGGCGGTCAACGCCAGCGCGTCGCGATGGGCCGCGCCATCGTGCGTGACCCCAAAGTGTTTTTGTTTGATGAACCACTCTCTAACCTAGACGCCAAGTTGCGGGTGGCGATGCGCGCCGAAATCAAGGCTTTGCATCAACGCCTCAAAACGACCACGGTGTATGTGACGCATGACCAAATCGAAGCCATGACCATGGCCGATCGGATTGTGGTGATGCACGACGGCATCGTCGAACAAATTGGGACACCGCTGGAGTTGTTCGACCGCCCCGGCAATTTGTTTGTGGCGCAATTCATTGGGTCCCCTTCGATGAACGTGTTCAAAGGCACCGTCAACAACGGTAGCGTTTCTGGCCTTGGCGCGCAGTGGCCGATGCCGACAGATGCGTCACATGTCGCCTCAGGCACGGTGGTGCATTACGGCATTCGTCCCGGCGATTTGGAACTGGCCAGCAGCGGCATTGCAGCCAAAGTGGTGGTGGTGGAGCCGACGGGTGCAGAGACCGAATTGCTGCTGCAAATTAGCGATCAAAAATTCACACTCGTCATGCACGGTCGCACACAAGTGCGCCCCGATGACACGGTGTTCCTGCAATTCGATGCCGCCAAAGCCCACGTGTTTGACGGCACCACGGAACAACGCCTCTGAACATGACTGCACCTCGCCTCATCATCATGGGTGTGAGCGGCTGCGGCAAAAGCACCGTGGGCGAGCGCTTGGCGCATCGACTCGGCGTGCCCTTCTTAGAAGGTGATGCACTACATCCACCCCGTAACGTGGCACTGATGGCGGCGGGCACGGCCTTGACCGATGCTGATCGCGCCGCCTGGCTCGACGCCATTGCGGCACGCTTGTCTGCCCTAGGCGCAGAGGATGGCATGGTGGTGTCGTGCTCCGCTTTGAAGCGGGTTTATCGCGACCGATTACGGGCGGCGTTGCCAGACCTTCGCTTTGTGCTCTTGCATGGTGATCGCGCCTTACTCACCCAACGTCTGGGCAACCGACAGGGCCACTACATGCCTCCCGCCTTGCTGGGAAGTCAGCTTGACGTTTTGGAAATTCCCAGCCCGGATGAAGCAGCACTCACCCTCGACATTGCCGAGCCGGTTGATCGCTTGGTCTCACTGATAGAACAACACTTGCCTTCACACACGTCATGATCAACGCACACACATTTCGACTGGATGGCCGCTTGGCTTTTGTAACGGGCTCTTCGGCTGGCATTGGTTTGGGTCTGGCACGCGGATTGGCCCAAGCCGGAGCGACCTTGATTCTCAACGGCCGCGACGCCACCAAACTGACTGTCGCGGCGAACACCTTGCGCGCCGAAGGATTCACTGTCCACGAGCGCGCGTTTGACGTGACTGATCCGGTGGCCGTCAAAGCCAATGTCGACAGCATTGAGCGCGAGGTGGGCGGCATTGACATCTTGATCAACAACGCAGGCATTCAGCGACGCGCACCCTTGCACGAGTTCTCGCACCAAGATTGGCATGAGCTCATGCAAACCAACTTGGACAGCGTGTTCTTTGTGGGCCAAGCCGTGGCGCAACACATGATCACACGCAAGAAGGGTCGCATCATCAACATTTGTTCGGTGCAAAGCGAGTTGGGTCGCCCAGGAATTTCCCCCTACATGGCGAGCAAAGGTGCGCTCAAGATGCTGACCAAAGGCATGGCGATTGATTGGGGCCCACTGGGACTCAACGTCAACGGCATTGGGCCCGGCTATTTCAAAACCGAGTTGAACGACAAGCTGGTCAACGACCCCACCTTCAGCGCATGGCTCACCAACCGCACCCCTAGCCGTCGCTGGGGTGAGGTGGAAGAGCTCGCGGGTGCTGCGGTGTTCTTGGCCAGTGATGCCTCCAGTTTTGTGAACGGCCACATTTTGTATGTTGACGGCGGCGTGACAGCGCAGCTGTAAAGAGGAATCCCCATGAGCAAAGCGATCGTCTGCCACGCCCCCGAAGACCTGCGTTTAGACACCTTCGAAACCGAGACGCTTGGTCCACATCAACTCGCCGTGCGGGTGGCCTATGGTGGCATTTGCGGCTCAGACCTGCATTACTTCCGCCATGGCGGTTTTGGCACCATCCGAATCAAAGAGCCCATGGTGCTGGGGCACGAAGTGTCAGGGATCGTGAGCGCGGTAGGCGCCTCGGTGACCCAGTTTGTGGCGGGCCAGCGCATCGCGATTTCGCCTTCGCGCCCTTGCGGGCAATGCCACTACTGCCAAAAAGGCCAGCACAACCATTGCTTGGACATGCGCTTTTACGGCAGTGCCATGCGCTTCCCTCACATCCAAGGCGCGTTCCGTGAGTCCTTGGTGATCGACGCTTCACAAGCACACCCCCTCAGCGACAACCTGAGTCTGTCGCTCGCTGCCTTGGCCGAACCTTTGTCGGTCGGCTTGCACGCCATCCAACGCGCGGGCTCGGTGTTTGGCAAACAGGTTTTAGTCACCGGCTGCGGGCCCATTGGCGTGCTCTTGATCGCTGGCCTGCGACGCGCGGGTGCCGCACGCATCGTGGCGGTGGACGTGACCGACCAACCACTGGCCTGTGCACGCGCCATGGGGGCGGATGAAACCATCAACCTCACCACCACGCCCGATGGCTTGGCGCCCTTTGCAGCAAACAAGGGGGTGTTTGACGTGATGTTTGAAGCCTCCGGCAATGACAAAGCCCTGCGCAGTGGATTGGATGTCGTGACGCCGCGTGGTGTGATTGTGAGCATCGGTCTCGGTGGCGATTCCACCTTGCCTTTGAACCAGTTGGTGGGCAAAGAACTTGAGCTGCGCGGCACCTTCCGCTTCCACGAAGAGTTTGCTGTGGCCGTGCACTTTTTGAACGAGGGGTTGATTGACGGTCGGCCTGTCATCTCACATGTCATTGATTTCGATCAAGCCATTCACGCCTTTGAATTGGCCGGCGACAAAAGCCAAGCCATGAAGGTTCAGATTAACTTTGGCGCGGATAAAGTAAGCACATGACCACATTTCAAAAAATCATTCTTTTCACCGACACCGATGGCTGTGCGCGCTTTCGCGAAGAGCCTGTCGCATTGACCGAAGGCAAGCCGCAAGCCCGCTTGTCGCAACTCATGGCCAGTGGGGGCTATCAACTTCGTCACAGCCCAGTGGGCTTTCGCAGCACCTTTCACTGCAGCGACCACGCGCAATGGGTGTTCATCTTGAGCGGCCACATGGAGATTGGTTTGCAAGACGGCAGCTCGCGCGTGTTCAGCCCGGGCGAACATTTTTACTCGGAAGATCTGCTGCCTGCAGGGGCCACCTTTGATGCCCAAGTGCATGGCCATTGGAGTCGTCAAGTTGGCAACACGCCCTTGGTCACCTTGTTTGTTCGTGGTTAACGATGGCTATCAAAAACATACTCGGCCACACGCTTGACTTGCTGGGTGAGGCCATCGTTTCGGGGCACTACGCCCCGGGCAGCTCTATGCCACCCGAGCCTATGTTGTGCACAGAGTTTGGCGTCAGCCGTACCGTGATTCGTGAAGCTGTCAAATCTTTGGTGGCCAAAGGCTTGATCAGCACAGGCCCCAAAGTAGGCACCCGCGTGCTACCCAACGAACAGTGGAATTGGTTTGACCCCGATGTGGTGGCATGGCAGTCGAAGATGGGCATCACGCGCGAGTTCTTGCGCGACTTGCAAGACCTGCGCCGCGTCGTCGAACCCGCTGCGGTTCGCCTCGCTGCAGAGCGAGCCACAACACAAGACATTGCTAGCATTGAGCAGGCCTATGCCGGTATGAAACACGCGATTGAATTTGGTGGCGACTACGTGACCCACGACTTGTTGTTTCACCAAGGTTTGCTCCACGCTTGCCACAACCGGATGGTTGCGCAAATGAGCAAAGCCATCGGCGCACTGTTACGTACCAGCTTTGAGATCACCACCACCAAACCCAACGGCCCAGCCATCTCTTTGCCCCTGCACCGTGCTGTGCTGGATGCCGTGATTGCCCGCTCACCCGAAAAGGCAGAACGTGCCATTCTCAAACTGATTGACAGCGCACGCGACGACATTGAGTTGGTGTTGATGTCAAAGAAAAAACTACCCTCCTTGACGTTCCCTGCAGCGTCGTTGCGCGCACCACGCACAGCTCGGAATGCCCCCCCCAATTAACTGAAGGAATTTCACACATGCGTTTACTGATCACCGGTGGAGCCGGATTCATAGGGGCCCGTTTGGCCCGCACCTTGTTATCGCGCGGACAACTCAATGGCCAGTTGATCTCGCAGATCGTGTTAGCGGATCAATTTCCTGCGCCCGCCGACCTCGCGGCTGACCCACGCGTGGCGGTCAAAACAGGCCCCTTGCTCGACCACTGCCAAGCCTTGGCACATGAAGCCTTTGACGGTGTGTTTCACTTGGCCTCGGCCGTCTCAGGCGAATGCGAAGCCGACTTTGACCTGGGTTTACGCTCCAACTTAGACAGCACACGCGCCTTGTTAGACGCCTTGCGCTCGCGCACCGAAGGCGGTGCAACGCCAACGCGGTTGGTGTTCTCCAGCTCCGTTGCCGTGTTTGGGCCCGACGATGCCGTGCCCATGCCCGACATCGTGGCGGACGACACCCTACCCACACCACAAACCTCTTATGGCGCACAAAAACACATGTGCGAACACTTGGTCGCCGACTACACGCGCAAAGGCTACATCGACGGGCGTAGCGCCCGCCTGATGACGGTGACGGTGCGTCCCGGCAAACCCAACGGGGCTGCATCTTCATTTTTCAGCGGCATCATCCGCGAACCTTTGGCCGGCGAGCCTTCGGTCTGCCCAGTTGCGCCCGACGTGTCACACCCTGTGACGTCGCCCCGCGCCACCGTCGAAGGTTTGATCACCGTCTACGAGTGCTCACGTGAAGCCTACGGTGGCCGCACCGCCATGAACTTGCCCGGCCTCAACGTGACCGTGCAAGAGATGTTGGATGCCCTTGAACGTGTGGCCGGTCCAGCCGCACGTGCTCGCGTCACGTTTGAGCGCAACGAAGCCATTGCCAACATCGTGGGCCGCTGGCCCAAAGGATCTAGCTCGGTGCGTGCCAACCGACTGGGTCTGCACGCAGAAAAAACCTTTGACGACATCATTCGCCAATACATCGCAGACACCCAAGCAGGACCGAATGCCGGCCCCGCCTTGAAAGGATACACAGCATGAACCAGATCGATTTGAAAGGCCGTGTTGCGGTCGTGACCGGCGGCGCACAAGGCATCGGCTACGCCACCTCGGAACGTTTGCTGCGCTCAGGCGCTAGTGTGGTGATGTGGGACATCGATGCCGCCAAGCTCGAGGAGGCCAAGGCATCACTGGGTCAACTCGGCACAGTCAGCGGCTATGTGGTCGAACTCACCTCCGATTCGGAAGTCGCCGCCACCACCGCACGGACCATCCAAGACAGCGGCCACATCGACATCTTGGTGAACAACGCGGGCATCACTGGCGGCAATGCCCCCACCTGGGAGCTTGACCCCGAGGTGTGGCGTCGCGTGATCGAAGTGAATTTGATTGGGCCTTACTTAACCTGCCGCGCTGTCACGCCGCACATGGTCAAGCGCGGCTGGGGGCGCATTGTCAACATCGCATCTGTCGCAGGCAAAGAGGGCAACCCCAACGCCAGCCACTACAGCGCATCCAAAGCCGGTGTGATTGCACTGACCAAGTCATTGGCAAAAGAAGTTGCGACCCAAGGTGTGTTGGTCAATGCCATCGCTCCCGCGGTAGCTCGCACCGCCATGTTTGCGCAAATGACGGAGGCACACATTGCCTACATGCTGGGCAAGATCCCGATGGGCCGATTTGTAGAAGTGGAAGAGATCGCTGCCATGGTCGCTTGGCTGTCGAGCGAAGATTGCTCTTTTACCACCGGCTCCGTGTTTGATATCACGGGTGGTCGGTCGACGTATTGAGTCCCGCTGGGCTACCAGCCCAGCGCCAAATGCAAAGGCAGATAAACCGCCATGCCGCCCAAGATGGTCAACAACACATTGCGTTTGGCCACGTAAACCAACACCCCAGCGGCTGCGGCAAACAAGCGCGCGTCTTGCCAGGAGGTGATGAACTGCCCTTGTGTCATCACAATCTCAGGCAACACCACCGCTGACAAAGCCGCGATCGGGGCATATTGCAAACCACGATGTG
>Ga0075464_10000774_pt1 | contig 14194 bp, 16 predicted proteins | sample DEB19_08_DNA_5_FD_75068 | JGI IMG/M metagenome (GOLD analysis project Ga0075464, IMG submission 75068) | Aqueous microbial communities from the Delaware River and Bay under freshwater to marine salinity gradient to study organic matter... | ecosystem: Environmental > Aquatic > Marine > Coastal ...
TGCGGCCTTTTTTATGCCCGCGGTGCTGCGGTGGGTCGCTGGCTCTTCATTCATCGACCCGTTGGCAGTCCTGTCGGTTGAATGTAGCCAAGCTTCCATGCCAGCAAGATGCAGACAAACAGAAGAATCGACAATCCGACGCGAATGGCAAGGGCGCGAGCCATATGATTTGTCTTGGCTTTACCGCCAGTACCGTCCTTCATCATGAAGTAAAGGGCGAAAGCCAAGCTGCCCAAAATAGCGACAAAAGCGAAAGCAATGAGATAAGACATATGGATGATTATCCGTCTATGAGAGGATCCGCACATTCGGGCCGATTCTGGGTCGTCACAGTGGCCGCGCTGCTGACGGTGGCACTGACCTTTTCGCTAGGTCAGTGGCAACTTGGACGCGCTGCCCAAAAGCAAGCCTTGCAAGCTTCGCTCGACCAGAAAAAGGAATTGCCGCCATTGGGCCATGCTGAGTTGCTGGCAAGCCGAGAAAAGCTCACGACTGAGTTGGTGGACAGGCAAATAGAGCTGACGGGTCGTTGGTTGAACGAACAGACGGTGTACCTTGACAACCGCCCGATGAATGCCAAGCCGGGTTTTTGGGTGATGACGCCTTTGCTGTTAACGGGGTCAGACAAGGCCGTGCTGGTTCAGCGTGGCTGGATTTCGCGTAATTTCAAAGACCGTAACGCTCTGGCTCAAATCGAAACACCCAGCCAAACCGTCACGTTGTTAGGACGAATGGCCCCCGCGCCAGCCAAACTATATGCCTTCAAAGGGGCTGACAGTGGCCGCATCCGGCAAAATCTCGACATCCCAACTTTCGCTGCTGAAACCGGCTTGCCGTTGATCTCTGCGCTTGTGATTCAAATTGATCCCGCCAGCGAAGGGTTGCAGCGCGAATGGGCTGCGCCGAACACCGGGGTGGATAAACACTATGGTTATGCTGTGCAGTGGTTCGGACTTTGCGCCTTGGTGCTAGGTTTGTACGTCTGGTTCCAGCTGATAGCGCCGTACCGTCAACGTCGGTCGGTGCCCCAATTGAATAACAAAGTCTGAAGAATCACCATGTCCATTGAACCGACTTCACCACGATCCAAGGAGCAAAGTCACCCTGATCAGGACCAGCCCCTTGGCCTCACCGTCCACGAACTGCCGCGAGTCGACCAAGCCGCCCCAGTCAATACCAACGGGCGCTTGAAGATGCTGCTGATCTTGCTGGTGTGCGCGGCTCCTGTCATTGCGTCTTACTTCATGTATTACGTGGTGCGGCCCGACGGTCGTCGCAACTACGGCGAGCTCATCACCCCGCAGCGGCCTTTGCCGAGTTTCAATGTGACGATGGCCAGCGGTGCAGTGGTGCCTGCGACGTCGCTCAAAGACCAATGGCTCCTGATCAGCGTGGGCAGCGGCGCTTGTGATGCCGTGTGTCAACAACACTTGTACTTTCAACGTCAGCTGCGGGAATCCTTGGGGAGAGAGAAAGAACGCGTGGATTGGATTTGGCTGGTCAACGACGACGTGTCCACGCCAGCTGCTCTCGAGCCCGCTCTCAAAGGCGCAACAGTATTGCGCGTGAGCCCGACTGATCTGGCGCAATGGCTTGAAGCGGCGCCCGGCCAACGCCTGGCAGAACATTTGTACTTGGTTGATCCGATGGGCAACTGGATGATGCGTTTTCCGGCTGCGATGGATGCCGCTGGTGCCGCCAAAGCCAAGGTCGATCTCGAACGCTTGTTGCGCGCTTCCAGTAGCTGGGACAATGCAGGCCGCCCGTGACGGAGCAAGCACTTTACGACCTCAGTCCGGCCCTGCGCTTAATGCTCATGGGTCTGACTGTGGCACTCGGCCCGCTGGCTTGGGTCTGGCTGCGCAGCCGCCGTGCGCCGTTGCCGCATCGGCTCCGTATGCTGACGCTGGTGACGTTGTTCCTGACCTTTGACCTGGTGCTGTTCGGCGCCTTCACGCGCCTCACGGACTCTGGTCTTGGCTGCCCGGACTGGCCAGGTTGTTACGGCAATGCCAGCCCGCTGGGCGCGCACGCGGACATCACGCAAGCACAAGCAGCCATGCCCACGGGCCCGGTGACGCATCCGAAAGCCTGGATCGAGATGATTCATCGCTACTTGGCAACCGGCGTCGGTGTGTTGATATTGACGCTGACCGCCGTCACTTGGCTGGCGCGTCAGCAAACCCGGAAGCAGCACGAACCGGCCGCCTCGTCTACCGGGAATAGTGCGTCCGATGTGTTGCAACCGTGGTGGCCAACACTGACCTTGGTTTGGGTGTGCCTGCAAGGCGCTTTTGGTGCGTTGACGGTGACCATGAAACTCTTTCCAGCCATCGTCACTCTGCATTTGCTGGGTGGCATGGTCTTGCTGGCTTTGCTACGTGCACAGTCAGCACGTTTTGCAGTGGCTGCTGGTGATGTGCAGGTGGTGAACGTGACGCGCAGCACGTGGCTGTTGTTGCTGGTGGGCTTTGTCTTGCTGTGGCTGCAGATCGCTTTGGGCGGCTGGGTCAGCACCAATTACGCCGTACTGGCGTGTGCTGAATTCCCGTCCTGCCAAGGCTCCTTCTGGCCAGCCATGGATTTCCGGCTTGGATTCACACTCTGGCGTGAACTCGGCGCTGGCCATGGGGACGCCAACTTCACCTTTGAAGCGCTGACTGCCGTTCACTACGTCCACCGGCTGTCGGCTTACCTGGTGTTTGCAGCGCTGCTGCTGCTGGCGCGCCAGCTGTATCGCGTACCTGGCATGCGCGCACATGCCCACTGGATCTTGGCGCTGCTGTTGTTGCAACTTGTCACGGGTGTCAGCAATGTGGTGCTTGGCTGGCCTTTGTTGGCCGCTGTTTCGCACACCGGCGGCGCTGCGGCCTTGGTGGTGGTGTTGACCGGCGCTTTGTTTTCTTGCCGCCGTGCCACGCGGCCAGTTCTGCGCGAAAATTGAATGCTTCACGATTGTCAGCATGAATCCTACTGAACCCTCTCCAGCGCCGAGTGCGCCACTGCCATTTTTAGTTTCCCGCTGGGCGCAGTTTTATGCGCTGACCAAGCCGCGCGTGGTGCAGCTTATTGTGTTTTGCGCGCTCATCGGCATGGTCTTGGCCGTGCCGGGCGTGCCAAGCTGGGCCGACGCGAAACTGGCCTTGATCGCCTGTGCCGGTATCTGGCTGGTGGCCGGTGCAGCGGCAGCTTTCAACTGCCTCGTGGAGCAGCAGATCGACTCGAAAATGCGACGCACGGCGTGGCGTCCCACCGCGCAGGGGCAGTTGAACAACGCTTTGACGCTGGGTTTTTCGGCGCTGCTGTGCGCTGTCGGTTCATGGATTTTGTATGTCTGGGTGAACCCCTTGACCATGTGGCTGACGTTTGCCACCTTTGTCGGCTATGCCGTGGTGTACACCGTTATCCTGAAACCGCTGACGCCACAAAACATCGTCATTGGCGGTGCTTCTGGTGCCATGCCACCGGTGCTGGGTTGGGCTGCCATGACGGGCAGCGTCGGGCCTGAAGCGCTGATTCTGTTTCTCATCATCTTCTTGTGGACACCGCCGCACTTTTGGGCGCTGGCGCTCTACCGGGTCGAGGAGTATCGCAAGTCAGGTCTACCGATGTTGCCTGTGACGCATGGCAATGAGTTCACTCGATTGCAAATTTTTCTTTACACGCTGGTGCTGTTTGCCGCCTGCCTGATGCCTTTTGTATTTCAAATGAGCGGCTGGTTTTACTTGGCTGCTGCGGTGATCTTGAGCATCGGCTTCAGCTGGTATGCCTGGCGGTTGTTGCGCGAGTATTCTGACGCTCTGGCGCGCAAGACCTTCAGGTTTTCCCTGATCCATTTGTCTTTGCTGTTTGCCGCCTTGCTGGTCGACCACTACCTCATATGACATTCATCCATCTATCGACTTTGAGTCATCGACGGACCCTCCTTAAATCCGCGACCGCCGCGTTGACTGCAGCTCTGCTCACCGCTTGCGGCCCTGACAAACCGCAGTTCAAAAGCATCGACATCACCGGCGCCGACTACGCCAACGGCTTCAGCCTGAGTGATCACAACGGCGTGCAGCGCGGCTTGAAAGACTTCAAGGGCAAGGTCGTGGTGGTTTTCTTTGGTTTCACCCAATGTCCTGATGTGTGCCCCACTGCCTTGGCCGAGTTGGCTGAAGTGAAACGCAAACTCGGGGGCCAAGGCGATCGCTTGCAAGGCATCTTCATCACGGTCGATCCGGAGCGCGACACTGAGGAAGTGCTCAAGGCCTACATGGCTAATTTCGACCCGAGTTTTGTGGCCCTGCGGCCGACGATGGCGCAATTGCCCGAGGTTGCGAAAGCATTCAAGATTTACTACAAAAAGAGTGACGGTAAGACCGCTGGCAGCTACACCATGGACCACTCGGCGGGCAGCTACGTTTTTGATCCCGAAGGCCGCGTGCGCCTTTACACGCGCTACGGATCGGGTGCCGAGGCCTTGGCTGCTGACGTCGCGTTACTGTTGAAGTAACGCTGGGGGCCTCAAGCGTAGACCGCCAACACCTTCTTCATCTTTTTCATGGCCGCCACTTCAATCTGGCGAATACGCTCAGCGCTGACTTGGTATTCAGACGCCAGATCGTGCAGTGTCATGCCACCTGAACCATCGTCGTTCACATTCAACCAGCGCTCCTCAACAATCCGCCGTGAACGCGGGTCGAGCTCTTCCAGCGCCGCAGAAATTCCATCGGTAGCGAGGACATCGCGCTGGTGCGATTCAATCAAGGCGGTCGGTTCATGACTGGCGTCAGACAGATAGGCGATGGGGCCGAAGGCGTCTTCACCGTCATCGCTAGGGCTAGGGTCTAACAGCGTGTCGCCGCCAGACATACGCTGCTCCATCTCAATGACTTCCTCGCGCTTGACGTTCAGCGTTTTGGCCATCGAATCAATCTGTGCTGCTGTCAACGTGTCGCGGTGCGTTGCCACATTGGCATCGTCCTTGAATCCTTGTTTCATCGAGCGCAAATTGAAGAACAGCTTGCGCTGCGCTTTGGTCGTGGCCATCTTGACCATGCGCCAGTTCTTCAAAATGTATTCATGAATCTCGGCTCTGATCCAGTGCAGGGCGTAACTCACCAGCCGAACATTTTGATCCGGATCAAAGCGCTTGACCGCCTTCATCAGCCCAATGTTGCCTTCTTGGATCAGGTCGCCGTGGGGTAGGCCGTAGCCCAAGTATTTGCGCGACACCGACACCACAAGGCGTAAGTGAGAGAGCACTAACTTACTGGCAGACTCAAGGTCGTTCTCTTCTTTGAGCTTGCGGCCAAATTCCTGCTCCTCCGCCAAGGTGAGCATGGGTAGGCGGTTGACCGCCGAAATATAAGCATCCAAATTGCCGAGCGGGGGCAGCAGGCTGGAAGCGCTGGCCCAAGGCGTGGTCAGCGCCATGGCGTTCGTTTTGTTGTCAGTTTGACCTGTTGCGAGTGTCATCAGAGACTCCTTTCGTCAAAGATAAATGTTAGCACTCCCTGCGGCAGAGTGCTAAACATGAACGGGTATGACCCTAAGAGGTTCACGCCATCATCATGAGGTTTCTAGCCCTGCTTACGCTTGTCAGTGCTTTTAGATAGTTTCGAGTAAAAAAACCAGAAGTCTTTGATGTTTATCACCTTCTGAACGAATAAGACAGGGTGGAAGAGCTTGAGCCAACACGACGGAAGTCGGGTCACATCGTAGAAAGTGTGCTTTTATTGATGTAGATCTAATCAGCGGCCAGCGCACAGCCTAGGATGCAAATTATTCGATAGGAAGGGCTGCTTATGATTTTCAAACATGACGTTCAGGCTTACCGTCGGCAGTTGCTGGCGTTGCGCTCAGCTTTGCTGGCACAAATCGCAGATCAGCGAGATGGCCGTCGAGGCCGTGCCGATGTGGCCGCGGATCACTTTATGAATCCGGAAGACTCGCACGCGCAAGTTACAACGCAGCGTGACTTGGAGTTTGCTATCAATGAGCGCGAGACGGCCGAACTCGCTGAATTTGAATTGGCGTTGCTGCGATTGGACGCCGGCACTTACGGTGTCTGCATTGACTGCGCTTCGGTCATTCCTGAGGCGCGACTCAAGGCAAAACCGGAAGTACAGCGTTGCATGTCGTGCCAAGAAAAAATTGAACACACCCACATCTGAGGAAAAATTAATGACAACTTTTCACGCCGTCGTTTGGATTGACCAGCAAGAAGCACATGTGCTGATGTTTGACAGAGAGCACGTTGAGGCCCAACACATCAAGTCACGTAGCCACCATAAGCACCAAGGCAAGGCGACCGACCTCTCCGGCTTATTCATAGATGTAGCGAACGCCTTGCAAGGCGTGCATGAGGTCTTACTGACTGGCCCAGGGAGGGCCCGTGACCAGTTTCGAGAATGGTGCATGCCGCATCAGCCTGCGGTTGGGAAAGTCATCATTGACAGTGTCGCCAGCGACCATCCGACTGACCCCCAGTTGCTCGCTTTGGCGCGACAGTACTTCAAGAAGTTTGACCGGATGGGCGCCAACCCATCCGCTCTTTAAGCCACCCAGTTTGTCACGCCGTCAGCACACGCACCAGGGGTTTGTTGGCCAGCCAGGCTTCTAGGCACTCCGTGACACCGTCCGCAAAACGTTGAAACACCGGCTCAGCGACAAAGCCGAGGTGCGGCGTCAGCAGCACATTGTGGAGATTGCGCAGTGGGTCATTCAGGGGCAGGGGCTCAATGTCAAAGACGTCCAACGCCGCAAATCCCGGACGGCCTTTTGCCAGCGCTTTGACCAAGGCCTCGCTGTCAATCAGGGCCGAGCGTGAGGTGTTGACAAGCAGACTGTCTGGCCGCATCAGCGCCAGCCGTTCGGCGTTCAGTAAGTGGCGCGTGGCCGGTAATACCACCAGATGCAAACTGACCACATCTGAGCGGGTGAGCAAGTCTTCCAGCGAGACCGCCGTGACACCATGCGCGGCAGCCCGCTCGGGTGTCATGCGTGGGCTCCAAGTGATGACGTCCATCCCCAGCGCTTTACCTACTTTGGCGACGCGACCACCGATTTCACCTAGCCCGATCAGACCAAGGGTTTGGCCGTGCAGCACGCGTGCCAAAGGCTCGGGGGTGCCCGCTCGCCATTGACCGTGGCGTAGAAGAGTAGTTTGCTGCTCGAGCTGGCGGGCTGCGCCCAAAATTAGCGCCCAAGTCATCTCGCAGGTGCTGTCTTTGGACGGCCCCCATTCGGTGCAACTCACAGGGATACCACGGGCAGCCAAGGCGGCGAGGTCGATGGTGCTGTTGCGCGAGCCGGTGAAGATGACGTAACGCAGATGGGGCAACTGCGCCAGCAGCGCCGCGTCAAACGGCGTGCGGTCGCGCAGCAGCACCACGGCATCGGCGTCTTTCAAAGCCTCGACCAAGGCGGTGCCGTTCAACGGCCCAGCGTGCATGCTGACTTGCGCTTGGCCTTCAATGGTTTGCCAATGGCCGAGCCTGCGCAGCGCCTGCTCGCTGTCGCCGACCACCACAATGTGCGGCAAGCCGCCGTGTGATGTGCTCACGCTCATTTTTGGGTCGTTGCTAGCTTGATCAAGCCCGATACATTGACGGCTTGTCCGATGGCCCAGCTGGCTTTCAGCAAAGCGGTCGTTTTGTCAGCACCCAATACTGGGTCTGACAGTCCGTGGAACTTGGCTTCCAGAAGACTGTCGGTCATGGGGTTTTGCAGTGAGCCAATGGCGTGCTCTACAAACACATGCACGCGGCGGCCGTCGTTCAACACGGCTGTGACGTCTGCGCTCGCTTCGTCAATCGAATCATCGACCGTGGCGATGACCTTGCGGCGCAGAGCCACCATGTCGGAGCGGTTGACGATCTCATCTGAGAACTCGTCTTCAGCCGCGTAGCCAAAGGTCAGACCGGCGGCGCAGCCGTGGTAAACGCTGAACTTGGCTTGCAGGCCGTCAGCAGGTTCTTTTTTGCCGGTCAATTCCAGCACCAGTGAGTGAACTTTGAGTTCGATGCTTTGCACTTGGTCGGGCGTGACGCCTTGGGCGCGCAGTTGTGCGCAGGCGTCGATGCTGGGGTGAATCACGATGCCGCAAGCGAAGGGCTTGAAGGAGTTGAAGGCGATCTCGAAGCGCTCGCCGAGTTCGCCAGTGATCTCGCTCCAGTCGTTCTTGGTCGAGACGGTTTGCATCATGCCGCGCGGTGCTTCCAGCGCTTTCGGGCTGGCGGTAAAGCCTTTGCTGGCCAGCAGCGCAGACATCATGCCGGCACGGGCTGCGCCGCCTGGATGGAAAGGCTTGGTCATGGTGCCGAACTGCTCGCGCATGCCGACTGGTTGCGAGGCTGCAATGCCCAGCGCCATGGCGGTTTGTTGGGTGTCCAGTTTGAGCAGGCGAGCGCAAGCTGCAGCAGCACCCAGCGTGCCGGTCGAGCCGGTGATGTGCCAGCCGCGGTCGTAATGGTCGGGGTACATGGCGTTGCCAACGCGGCAAGACACGTCGATGCCGAGGACCAGCGCGTCGATGCATTCGCGGCCCGTGGAGCCGATGTGTTCAGCCAGCGCCAGAATGGCCGACGCCACCGGGCCGGCCGGGTGGATGATGGTTTTCAGGTGGGTGTCGTCAAAGTCAAAGGTGTGCGAGGTGATGCCGTTGATGAGGGCTGCACTGCCCATGTCGACTTTTTCGCTGCGACCTAGCACGCTGGCTTGCGCTGCGGGCTGGAACATTTGTGCGGCGGCCAGAGCGGCGTCAGCGGCTTCGTGGTGGGCGGCGCCGACAGCGCAGCCGAGCCAGTTGGTGAAGGTCCGGTGCGCGTCGTGGTCGACAGCATCGCTCCAGCCGCGGGACGGGTGGGTGGCGACAAACTTCGCCAAAATTTGCGTGATGGGAGGAGCATTGTGGTCGGCGGCGACCTGGGTATTACGGGCCATAGTGTCTTTCGGCAGAAGTTGCCATTGGTTGTAAAAAAAAGGGTGCCCGCCAGCGCGGGGGCGTCGGTCACCTCCATCACTGCGAGCGCAGGGCGGCAATCCAGGGGTCATGGAATGCCGCGCTGCGCTCGCAGTGACGACGGTGTTTTGTTTTTTTCAAATAATTAGCTGTCGAGTTGAATGCCGCGTTCCTTGGCCAGCTTGGTCCAGCGCGCGATGTCCTTCCGGATGTACTCACCGAATTGTTCGGGCGTCATGACGGTCGGCTCAATCGCTTCGACCGATAACTTTTCACGCATGTCGGGCGCGCGCAAAACGGTTGCTAATGTTTCATTCAGCATCTTCACGATCGGGGCAGGCATGCCCGCCGGGCCGACCACGCCGTACCACTGCTGCGCGTCAAAACCCTTGAAGCCGGACTCGTCCAGCGTGGGGACATCCTTGAACAGCGGGTGGCGTTGCATGCCGGTGACAGCCAGCGGGCGCACACGGCCCGAGCGAATGTGCGGAATAGCGGCGGCCAAGCCTGGGAACATGGCTTGCGTCTGGCCTCCGATCAAATCGTTGAAGGCTGGCGCAATGCCGCGGTAGGGAATGTGCACCATGAAGGAGTCCACCTGCTGCTTGAACAGCTCCATGGTCATGTGCGTCAGCGAGCCGGCGCCAGCCGAGCCGTAGCTGACCTTGCCAGGATTTTTCTTCAGGTACGCAATGAACTCTTTGATGTTTTTCACTGGCAGTGCGGCGTTGACCACCAGCACGTTGGGCGTCCCGCCGATCATGCCAATCGGGGTGAAATCTTTGATCGCGTCGTAAGGCAGCTTGCGCGTGGCTGGGCTGGTGCCGTGGGTGGCAACGTAGCCTTGCATCAACGTGTACCCGTCTGGTGCTGCGCGAGCAGTGGTTTGACAGGCGATCACGCCGCCGCCGCCGGCTTGGTTGTCAACAATAAACGGTTGCTTGAGCAGGTTGCCCCAGCGCTCGGTCACGGTGCGACCGACCATGTCGCTGCCGCCGCCTGCAGCTACAGGCACGATGTAACGAATAGGTTTGGCAGGAAAGGCCGGTTGTGCCCAACTTATGGCGGGAGCCCCCAGTAGGACTGGGGTGGCGAGTATGAGGCTGCGTCGTTTCATGAATGTCTCCGATTCTGTGACTTGATGGGTTTTGTGAAAATTGGAAATGATTCCAATAGTGAATTTTCAGGTTAATTCAGGCGTTGTATTTGTCAATCTATTGTGTGCATCGTCAACGTGTTCTGAGAGCAATTGATTGCATCGGTCTGGGTCGCCTTGGCGTAAGGCGCTGACGATGTCCATGTGCTCTGCGATCGAAGCTTGCATACCGGTGTCTTGGGCCAGATTCTTCAGGCGAGACAGATGAAGCTTCTGCACGATGCCGCGGTAGGTTTCGGTCAAAGATTGATTTCCCGCCGCCTCGACGATGGCCCAGTGAAAGCGCAGGTTCTCACCGTAATAGCGCTGCACGTCATGCTGGCTGGCGGCGTTTTTCATAGCGCTGATCGAGTCGTCCAGAACGCTCAGCAGCGCGGTGTTGTCGGCGCTCGGACGCTTCGCAGCTTGCTTGCCTGCAAAACCATCCAGCAGGGCACGCAATTGGTACAGGTCACGAATTTCGGGTACCGCGAGTTGTCGCACAAAGACGCCAGCGTGTTTGCGCGCCACCACCAGCCCTGAGCTTTCAAGCTCACGCAGGGCTTCGCGCACTGGCACCCGTGACACGCCCAGCCGAGCCGCCACATCGGGTTCGTTGATGCGCTGGCCTGGGATCAGCACGCCTTTTAGGATCAGTCCGAGCATGTCGTCGCGCACAAGCTTCGACAGCGATGTGTCGCGCACATCGTTGAAGCGATCGGCAGAGGATTCAGTGAGCCAGGGGAGCATGGTTATTGCGCAAAAGATATATCGTATACGAAAATACCCTCGTTGCGATACGGAAAAATACGCTGATACCGAGCGCGTCAAGAGTTCCGAATTTGAACTCAGGGTTGAAATTAGCGTTGGGGTTTGTCTGGCGTGATGTCGCGTACTTCGACGTCCACCGCATCGCCGCTGGCCACTCTGGGCCGCTCGTCTGGGTGGCGTCCACGCTCAGCCAAAGGGCTGGCCGGGGGGCCGGAGGGTGCGGGCGGTGGTTTGGCTCCCGGCCACATGCCCTGCATGCCTTTGCTGGAAAACTGCTGAAAACGACCAAAGACCATCGGACCCGTAGGGCGCTTTCCAGTGATCAAGGCACGCAACAAGCTCAGTACCACCAGCACCAAGGCCGCAGTCAGCAAGCTGGCCAATGCAATGGCGGCAAACAGCCCGAACACGAGTCGCATCACAAGCTGGAGCAGACGGGTTATAAAAGAAGGCAAAAAATTCCTTGAACGAGATATCAAGAGGCTAACAATCTGTCAGCTTAGCAAAGCTTGAGCAAACTCGCGCGCGTTGAAGGTTTCAAGGTCTTCGACTTGCTCACCCACCCCAATAAAATACACCGGCACCGTGCGCCAAGTGGGATGGGCGTTGGCTCGCTCACGTGCCCACAGTGCTATGGCAGCCAGCACGCCGCCCTTGGCAGTGCCGTCGAGCTTGGTGACGATGAGGCCGGTGAGTTGCAGCGCCTCGTCAAAAGACTTGACCTGCGCCAGTGCATTCTGGCCGGTGTTGCCGTCGATGACCAGCAAGATTTCATGCGGCGGCATGCCGATGCTCGGACTTGCGGCGCCGCCTGTGGTTTCAGCTCCGGCACCAGCTTTGGCGATGGTGCGTTTGATTTTTTTCAGTTCTTCCATCAAGTGCAACTGAGTCGGCAGCCTTCCGGCGGTGTCGACCAGCACGACGTCCCGACCGCGCGCCTTGCCGGCAGTGACGGCGTCAAAGCTCACAGACGCCGGGTCACCGCCTTCCTGACTGATGATCTCTACCGTGTTGCGGTCGGCCCAGACGGTGAGCTGTTCGCGCGCTGCTGCTCTGAAGGTGTCGGCAGCGGCCAGCAGCACGGAGGCGCCGTGGTCGGCCAGATGCCGGGTCAGTTTGCCGATCGAGGTGGTCTTGCCCGCGCCGTTGACGCCGGCGACCATGATCACCGTGGGTAAAAACTCACCGATGACCAGTGGCTTTTCAAGTGGTTTGAGCAGCAGGGTGATGGATTCGATCAGCACGTTTTTGACTGCAATCGGGTGCGTCACACCGCCGTCTTTGACACGACGCTTGACGTCATCGAGCAGGTATTGTGTTGCGCCCACGCCAGCGTCAGCCATCAGCAATGCGGACTCCAAGTCTTCGTAAAGCGCCTCATTGATTTGTGTGCCAGTGAAAACACTCGAAATGCTACTGCCGGTCTTGCGCAAACCGTCTGAGAGTTTGCTCAACCAGCGCTGGCGTTCTGGCGGCACAGCGCCAGGAACTGGAATGTCAATCGGCGTGACCAGGGCGCTGCCAATGAGGTTGCCCGAATTGACGCTGTCAGCCCACTGCGGTGAATCAGATGAAGGCGTAGTCGCGAGCGTGGCTGCCGGCGCAGAAGGTTTGAGGATTTTCTTGAAAAAACTGAACATGAGTGGTCTTTGGAGTCAGGGTATTCTATGAAACACACCCAGCCGGATAAATTTGTTCACACCATGATGATGCCTCGCTTGCCTATGCCCTTACTTTCTCTCCAGCCGATCTATGTAAAGCCTCAGCGGCGGGCGGTGCTCCCAGCCGCCGTCTTGGCCGTCGGCGCTTGGCTTGTTTTGACGGCGCAAAGCAGCGCTTTTGCTCAGGCACTCAACCCTGCAGTTGCTGCAGTGCAAGCGCAGCAGTTCACGCTGGCCAATGGCATGACGCTCATCGTCAAGGCAGACCGCCGCGCACCCACGGTGGCTCACATGCTGTGGGTACGGGTCGGCTCGATGGATGAAGTCGACGGCACCTCTGGCGTGGCGCATGTGCTGGAGCACATGATGTTCAAAGGCACGCCGAGTTTGAAGCCCGGTGAATTTTCGCGCCGTGTCGCTGCATTGGGGGGGCGCGACAACGCCTTCACCAGCCGCGACGCCACGGCCTATCACCAGCAGATTCCGGCCAACCGGCTCGAAGACGTGATGCAACTCGAAGCCGACCGCTTTGCGCATACGCAGTGGGAGGACGACGAATTCAAACGCGAAATTGAAGTCGTGAAAGAAGAACGCCGGATGCGCACCGAAGATTCACCCCGTGCGCAGCTCTATGAAGCCGCGAACGCCGTTATCTTCACTGCTGCACCTTATCGCCGACCCATCATCGGCTGGATGAGTGACCTCGACGCCATGACGCCAGCGGATGTGCGCAGCTTTTACCGCCAGTGGTATGTGCCCAGCAATGCGGCCGTGGTGGTCGCTGGTGACGTGGATGTGGCGCAGGTCAAAGCACTGGCCGAAAAATATTACGGCGCCATACCCGCAGCGGCCACACCGCTGCGCAAACCGCGCGTCGAGCCGCTGCAGGCAGGCGTCAGGCGCCTCGACCACAAGGCCAGTGCCAGCCAAGCGTATGTGAGCCTGATGTTCAAAGTGCCGCAGTTGGACGCCAGCGGATTGGCCGATGTTCCTGCCGGTACGTCAGGGCCCAGCGCGAGCCGAGACGCGTTGGCATTGACCGTGTTGTCCGCCGTGCTGGACGGCTACAGCGGCGCTCGCCTCGACCGGGCGCTGACCCAAGGCGAGGACCGAGTCGCCGACAGTGCCGGTGCCCACAACGGCTTGCTCGGACGTGGTCCGCAGGTCTTCACGTTGGACGGTGTGCCGGCCAAAGACAAGACATCGCAGCAGGTGATTGACGCGCTGCGCCAGCAAGTCACGCAGATCGCCCGCGAGGGCGTCAACGAGGCCGAACTCAACCGCGTCAAGACACAGTGGGTGGCGTCCGAGATTTACAAGCTGGACGCACTCTTTAGCCAGGCGCGTGAACTGGGCAGCCATTGGCTCAATGGTTTTCCGCTGGACGCCAGCGCACGTTTGGTGGCGCAGTTGCGCAAGGTCAGCGCCGCTGAAGTGCAGTCCGTGGCCGCGCGTTACTTTGGTGATGACCAGATGACGCAAGCGGTGCTGGTGCCGCAGCCGCTGGATCCGAACCGTAAGCCCGCCGTACCCGCTGCGGGTGCGCGTCACTGACGCTTGAAATCGAAAGAAAAAATGTTAGTTTCAAAATTCAGTGGCTCTGAGATGCGTGTCGTTTTAGTTGCATTGACCGCCCTGCTGCAAAGCCACGCAGCCTTGGCAGCCTTGCCGATTCAA
>Ga0075464_10000776_pt1 | contig 14184 bp, 7 predicted proteins | sample DEB19_08_DNA_5_FD_75068 | JGI IMG/M metagenome (GOLD analysis project Ga0075464, IMG submission 75068) | Aqueous microbial communities from the Delaware River and Bay under freshwater to marine salinity gradient to study organic matter... | ecosystem: Environmental > Aquatic > Marine > Coastal ...
CGGCGACCTGCAACGGCTGCTGGCCAACCGGCAAAAAGAGCTCGAGGTGCAGACCCAAAGCATCGACGCCCTGCACAGCTGGATCGACTCGATCCGCACCTTCCCCAAGCCGGTGATTGCCGCAGTTGAAGGGGCCGCCGCGGGTGCCGGGTTTTCATTGGCCTTGGCCAGCGACTTCATCGTGGCCGCCGACAACGCCATCTTTCTGATGGCCCACAGCAGTGTGGCGCTGTCGCCCGATGGTGGCGGCAGTTGGGCCTTGACCCGCGCCCTGCCCCGCACGCTGGTTGCGCGCATGCTGATGCTTGGCGAGCGCATGCCAGCCGACCGTCTGCATGCCTTGGGGCTGGTCAATGAACTCGCCCCTGCGGGTGGTGCCTTCGCCGCAGCGCTGCAACTGGCGGAGCAACTGAACCACCGCGCGCCCAACGTCATGGCCAGCGTCAAAGAACTCATCAACGAAGCCCAGACCAGCACACTGAGCGAACAACTCGCCAGCGAGCGTCATCACTTTGTGAAAAACCTGCGCCACCGCAACGCCGGCGAAGGCATTGAAGCTTTCCTGCAAAAACGCAAGCCAATCTACCCTTGAGACAAATAGAGACACAAAGGAACACGATGATTCAGGTTTATTCATGGGCCACGCCCAACGGCCACAAAGTCCACGTCATGCTGGAAGAGTGCGGCCTGCGGCAGGGTCGCGACTGGCAAGCCATTCCGATCAACATCGGCAAGGGTGATCAATTCACGCCGGAGTTCTTGGCCATCAGCCCGAACAACCGGATTCCAGCCATCGTTGACCCGAATGGCCCGGACGGCAAACCGATTTCACTCTTTGAATCGGGTGCCATCTTGATGTACTTGGCGGCCAAAACCGGCAAGTTTTTGCCCAAGAGCGACCGCCTGAAATACCAAGTGCTGCAGTGGCTGATGTTCCAGATGGGCGGCGTCGGCCCGATGCTCGGCCAGAACCACCACTTTCGGATTTACGCGCCCGAAAAAGTCGAGTACGCCATCAACCGTTACACCAACGAAGCCAAACGCTTATATGGCGTGATGGACAAGCAACTCTCCACCAGCAAGTTCATTGCCTGCAACCAATACACCATCGCCGACATTGCGATTTTTCCGTGGTTGCGCAACTGGGCCAACCAAGGCATTGACTGGGCCGACTACCCACACCTCAAACGCTGGTTCGACCTCATCGCTGCGCGCCCTGCTGTGCAGCGCGGCGTGCAAGTCATGGCCGACCTGCGCCCGGCCACCCGGACCGCTGCAGAGCATGAAGTCTTGTTCGGCAAAGCTCAACAAATACGCCGCTGAGCCGCCGCTGAAAAATAATTCAAAGTCATTGCAAAGGAGCCGCTTTTAGCGCGCTATAATATGAGACTTGTCGGAGTGTGGCGCAGTCTGGTAGCGCACCTGGTTTGGGACCAGGGGGTCCAAGGTTCGAATCCTTGTACTCCGACCATTTAATCAACAAAAAAAGCTCACTTTGTGGGCTTTTTTTGTATGTGCTCACAGCCGCAGTGAGCACTCAATCCACAGCCCTGTTTAGTTGACTAAAAGGCTGCCCGTAGCTCAGTTGGATAGAGCATCAGCCTTCTAAGCTGAGGGTCGGGGGTTCGATCCCCTCCGGGCAGACCAATTTCTCCGCACCCTCCAACGCCTGGCCTAGCGACACCGAATTGTTGCCGTCGCGATCACCGCACGTGGCAGCCGTTCGCCTGCACTTTCTCAATGATGAAGTTTTGACATTTCGGCACTCATTCGGCGGCAAATGTAACAGTTAACAACTCCATGTAACTAGTTGTTAAACTTGCAGAATAAATATCAAGTATTAAATCATTATAAATAATGAATCTAATTTGATATTTTAATTTCTGCTTATCAACTGCACAGCTGCAAAACTTTGAGAAAACTGCAATGTCAAACTTAAATTGCTTCAAGTTAACCTTTATCAGTGCCCGCCAAATCGTGGGCTCGTTTCTCACGGCCCTGCTGATGCTGCTGTTCACGCAGGCCGCGCATGCAGATACAGAAACCACCGCGATGACCGCGGCAGCGGCTGACACAGCCTCTACCGCAGCGGCGCTTGCGTCTGGCCTGGTCGAGTTAAACCCACTCGGCTTGGTCGGCTCAGTGGTGGTGAAAGTCGCCACGATCACTTACATCCATAAGCTGCCCGAAGAAGACCGCGCGCACCCCTACGGTGTTGTTTCCTCCTTTTGGGGCGGTGCGGCAGCCAGCAACCTGTGCTGGCTCACGGGCGCAGGACCGCTGTGTTTCGTGCTGGGCATCGCGACCGGCAGTTACATGTGGAACAACGGAGAAGAAGACCGAACTTACTGGGCCAGCTGCAAATCAATTCGCTCCAACCATCCAGAAGCGCCCTGCTCGCGTTCAGACAAAGACATCAACCTCCACCCAGAGCCGGTTCTCGCACTCGCTCAATAAAGTTCAGGCTTTGCGCGAATCTCTGCTCAATGGCTGTGCAGTTTCTCTTGTAGCCAAACCTTGATCTAACTTAAATGATTGGGGTCTGACCCCAATTAATGCATGTCTTATTTGAGCGCAGTCGAATGCGTGCGGAGCCAGTCTTTCAACGCGCTGTCAATACGCGTCTGCCACCCGTCACCCGTCGCTCGGAAGGCTTGCACTACATCAGGGGACAAACGTATGGTCGTGGACACCTTCGGCGGTGCTTTTTGTGGCCCACGCCCGCCCAGCTTGGCCCGTAAAGTAGCAGGTAAGCTGGCAAACGGTGTGGCGATTTTTATGTCTTGCCCCGTCCACTCGGGGTTATCAATGTCAATCAATTCAGGATTTGGTTTCTTGCTCATAAATTTGAACCTCACGCTTATGTAAAAACCGCATGCTCAAAGTCAAAGTTCACTACCAGTTCAAACGACAGGCCGCGGTCTCGCATGTTGGTGTCGTTTTTATTGGAGTCGAACTCAATACGCATAGACCAAATTGTAGTAACACTTTATGGGTTTGTCTATGATGGATTGGGGTCTGACCCCAATTAATGTAGGGCGCAAGCAGCCTTTTTGCCAACTGTTTTTTGAACTGAACTTTTACGGAGCCATCTAACTTACGCCATTCATTCAATGCGACAACATTGAATTCAAGCTCATAAGTCTTCAAGCTTCACCTTCACCGTTTTACCGCTTTGACGTTTTTTGACAACTTTTACGAGCTCGGCGTCATCTAATCTGTCGAGCAATGCCTCATAGGCTTTGGCTGACAAGAGGTACGCGGCGGGCTTGTTGTGATTTAAAACGGCAATGGGCATATCCCCAGCCACCTCAAGAATGCCAGATGGATTGCGCCTCAAGTCCGTCATGCTGACCGTGGTGCTTGCGTAGATGGATTGTGTAATTGACATAAATAAAAAGTGCTTAATTTAGTGCATTTTTATGTGTATTTAACCGACTGTCAAGCAGTGGCTAACAACGCGGCCAGCCACCAGAGCCCGCCTCTAACGGGCTTTTTTACGCCACCCGCAGCAGCCAATCTTGACCGCAGGCCTTCACCCTCACGCACATATACCGGCTAAATCGTCAGATGAATCATTTCCAACCCGCCTGCCATGCCTGAAATTCACTGGGTCGCAGTCGGTAGCGGGCAATATTGCCCTCGTGCAGGCTCATTAATTGGGTTTCTGTCATTTCTATAAAGCGCTCTTTATCCTCGAGTGGGACTTGTTCAGCGGCGATGCTGCGAACAAAGGCAATAGCTTTCACCTTGTTCATGCGGGAACGAACCACCGCAGACACGGCATCGGTGATCTGCGGCCGATACCGAACTCGAAATAAATCCGGCTCCCCCAGTGATTGCCGCACCGCCGAGTAACGCGCACAAGAGCGCTTGTAAGCCCAGACGAAAACATCCCGCAGCAACTCAACCCGGTTGAGCTCGTAAATGCCCACCATGGCGCTGATGTAAGTCTGCTGCGACACATCGACAAAGGAGAGCGGACAGAGATTGCGTTGGATCAACGGAATATTGGCCGCCAGACGAGAAACGCGTTTGTTGACGTCCTCGAAAGGCTGCAGATACGGTAAATGCACCATCGCGAAAAATGCCTGCTCGAACGGATCATCAATGGCAGCTGCAGTATCAAGAATCTGCTGAAAACATTCTTCAATACGCTGCGGCCCTTCAACAGGAAGAAACACAGTTTGTCCAATACCCACAGCCACGCTGCGCAGGCGTCCGCTGGCCTGCGGATCTGCCAGCAGGTTGTCCGACAGCAGAGCATGAAGATTGAGCAGTGTGTAACGGTTAAAGCCGATCTCACCGGCAGACGCGATCAGAAACTCAATCGCCTCCTTATGGTTAAGAATCATCTGGGCTTCCAACACATTCTTACCCACGGCGGCCTCACCGCTTGACAGCAGTCGCTCGGTTTCCAGCAGGGAGTAGGTGTTGCCTTCGAGTCGGCTGGAGTTCCACGACAAGTCGATCAGCAGACGATGGGCAATCTGACGGACGTAAGTGCCAGCGGGCTCCGCGGCGCCCACAACTTGACCATAGGCCAACAGCTCTGACCGTATTGACTCACTCAGATAGAAGCTGAAGTTGGGCCGATAGTCATCAAGAAAAGCGCGGTTATAACCCACGGGAGTGCGCTTTTGGACCGGTTGGCGCACACGGGCCTCAATCTGCTTGGCCTCAATCGACAAAGGAATCAGAATTTCCCCTTGTCCTGTCGCTGTGGCTTGCACGGTTGCCAGTGCACCGGCGGTGACGATCTTTCCGCGCCAATAACGTGTGGCACGTCCCCGGCCCTGCTTGCGCAAGCTGCCTTGATCAATCAGGTCGCCCAGCCAACGCTGCAAGGAGCGACGCGATGGGCGCGATGCCAGCGCAGCCTCAATCTGCTCAATGCCGGCACCATCCGGAAATTGCGTCATTGCGCTCAGCAGCGCGTCGTATTCACGTGTAGGGCTCGGCTTGGCCATGGTTCTTTCTTGTCGCGCAATGAATAATTGCGCCATTAAAAGATCTTTAATGGCGCAATTTCATTATCACGACACGCTTAATGGCGCGCAAGTACTTTTTGTCTTTGCGAGTTGTCCGAATCCGTCCGGATACCGCACCCGCAGCAGCCAATTTTTTCCGCAGGCCTTCACGTATTTGCGCACGGTCGCGATGGATGGCGAATGTTTACCGGTGGCGAGTGAACGCTCAAGACGTGCGATGGCTGGGGCCTGAGTTCCCAAGCGCTCCAGTCCGACCGAAGCTGTGCGAGAATCAATTTATGCCAAAAGTCATCGTTAACTTAAGTCACAAAGGTCGCCAAGCGTTCAAGCTCGGTTTTCTCAAGGGACTTGGTGCACCTGCAATGCTTTTTGGCAGCCATTGCATCGACTCAAGCATCTCAGACTATGAGTTCAAAGCTCTGCCAGCAAGGCGGCACGGCTCACTTCAAGGTGACTGGCTTCGCGTAGGGTCGGAAATTCGGGCTGCCGCAAAGCGTGGCTAAATCACCGGCTAGGACTCGGGCTAGGGAGATGGCCGCAACCAAACTGCAGGGCGGCGCGATACGGACGACAACCCAAGAAACCCGCATATCCTCCCACCACTCCGGCCCACTACCCAGTCCGCAAACGCTGGCAGATTACGAACAACTTCAACCTGGCTCAATCGAACGCATATTTTCAATGGCGGAAAAGGAGCAAGAATCCCGCATTGAACGTGAACGCATTCAGCTCGATGCCGACATTGAGCACCGCAACGTACTGACTGAGCTTCAAAAAAACGCCCATAGAGGCACATTCATCAGCGACTACCTTGGCCAAGTGATGGGGTTCATCGTTGCAATGGCCTGCGTCGCCGGGGCCATCTACGCCGGTGCTTTTCTGGACCGCCCCTGGGTTGCGGCCATTTTGGTCAGCGTCCCTACCATCGGCATCATCAATGCAGTTCGAGGGATGAAGGGTAACGGCAGAGGTCAATAGCCACCACCGCCCGCCCCGAGCGGGCTTTTTTTACGCCACCCGCAGCAGCCAATTTTTACCGCAGGCCTTCACGTATTTGCGCACGGTCGCGATGGATGGCAAATGTTTACCGGTGGAGAGTGAACGTTCAAGACGTGCGATGGCCCGGTTTGTGCCCGGCGCACTGACAGAAATTCTGACGGAAGAAAAAGAGAAAGCAGAGAAGATACAGCGCAAATTTCCGCTTCCGAGAAAAGTAGCTCGTGTCTGTACGCACCTTGCAAGACGGGGAGCAAGGCCGGCGCGAACCATCGGGCGCGGCCAAGTCGCTGCTCCATATCGCGGCGCTTACACCAGAGGCAATCAAGCTGGCGGCTTGAAAAGCTGCGCTAAGGTCGCCCTAAAACCACCCGCAGCCGCCAATCTTGACCGCGGGCCTTCACGTCGTTGCGAGCGCAGCGCGGCAATCCATGCTGACGGCGGCTAATGACTCGACGCGCATAAAAAAGCCCCGCGGCCTTGTGAGCCGCAGGGCTTTCAACTTTGACAAAGCCTTCAACGAAGTGAAAGCCGTCCCTGCGCGGGACTAGGCGATGAACTCAAGATTTTTGGCGGTAATTCCGGCGACTTGCAGCGCGGTGATTGAGCCAAGCAGAACTGCCCCATTACTGAAATCAGCATCAACATCTAATAGCACGCGGCCTGTGTTGTTTTCGATCGCCAGAGCACCCCCTGCCCAAGCATTACCCTCATCTTTCATCATTGCAATATTAGAGGCTGTGTCAATGATGATGTGGTTGGCTGCATCACCAGAAGCGAGTAATTTAGCTTGTGCGACCGTAATCACAACGCCAGGGCCACTAGCGTAGTCAGAAGCGAACAAACTAAGCGAACTGATATCAAACACCAAAGTGTCTGCATCAACGCTTGGGCTTACGCCTACGACTGAGATGAAGTCGACGATCAAGGCGGAGCTTTCTGTCTCAGTGAAAACAAACCGATCCTCACCCGCACCGCCAGTCAACTCGTCTGCGCCCGCACCACCGAGGATGGTGTCGTTGCCGTCACCACCGTTGATGCGGTCGACGCCTGCCCCACCGTAGATGATGTCGTCGCCAACACCACCGTTGATGCGGTCGTCGCCTGCCCCACCGTCGATGATGTCGTTGCCAACACCACCTAGGATGAGGTCGTTGCCGCCACCACCGAAGATGGTGTCGTTGCCGTCACGACCGTCGATGATGTCGTCGCCGACACTGCCTGTGATGTTGTCGTTGCCTTTGCCACCGAGCACGGTCATAACCTGACCCGCAGTCGCTAGGTTATTCGTGGCTTGCAGATTCAGTTCGACAGACTTGTCCGCCGTGATGTTCTGCAGGTTGAAATCCGTACCCACATCACCGAAGGTGTTGTAGGTGATCCCGGCGAATGTCACCTCGGTTGCAACCGGAGTCCCGACCGAGATGCCTGAGCCGGCGGTGTCGATGTAATTGCCCTTGACAGTGACTTTGGTGTCGTCATAGCCGTCAAGGTTCATGGCCGTGCGCACATGCTCGAACACGTTGTCGGTGATCTGCAGCGAGGCGGACGCCCCGTCCGACCAGATGGCTCTTGACCAGTTCGCGCCGTCAAAGTTGGTCGTCGACTTCCCTGTGAACCGGTTATCCTCGATCAAAATTTCCCCGCCCGCCGCCGAGGTCAGAAATATCGCCCGGTCGTTAGATCCGTTCGACTCGTTCGAGAAGAAGACGTTGTTCCGGATCGTCACATCGACCGATGCCTGCACCACGATTGCCTCGTAGTACGTCGCGTTGTCCGTTGTGTTCAGGATCTTGAAGCCGTCGATCGTAGCCGCGGCAGTGACCGTGATCTTGCCGCTGATGACCGACTCGACCTCAGCCCTGACAGCGGCGCCTGCGACCCCTGCATCTACGCCGATCAGCGTGATGGCCTTGTAGATGTTGACCGCAGTGTCGAAAGTCCCGGCGCCCACGATCACCGTGTCGCCATCGTCAGCCGCATCAATCGCTGCCTGAATGGTCGTGTAACCACCATTACCGACAAGAAGGAACTTGCCCGTCTCCCCATTGACAATTTCGATGCCCGACAGCATATCGACATCGGTGCCAGAGACTGTGACCCGCCAGCCAGGCTGACCGCCCGTCGTTATCGCGTCTACATCTGCAACGGCTTTGATCATGGCGGCGGTGACATCGACGGTGTAGGTCACGGTGTCAGCACCCGCACCACCGATGATGAGATCCTTATATTGAGTGCCCGTGATGTTGTCAGCCGCCCCTGTCCCGTAGATGCTGACCTCTGGGGCCGTACCGCTGAAGGTATTGCCGGATTTGATGACAGTAGAAACATCGCTGCTGGCCGTCGCGCCAACACCGATCTGCTCCAGAACATTGCCATCAAACGTGTTGTCAGTTACCGACGCCGCTGAAGGGAAGTCGACGGAAAGACCCACATTGTTGCCGACAAAGACGTTACCGGTCACTGTGGCGTCAGAGCCCGGATTGATGTACAGGCCAGTCGCAAAGCCACTCACTTCACTGTCCGTGACTTTTAACCCCTGATTGTCACCAGTCTCAGTCACGATGCCGCGGAAACCAGCAAACCCTAACGCGGAATCGCGCTCAATCAGCATGTGGCTGATCGTGATGTTGTCATCACCAACATAGATAGCTGTTTTCTGACCCAGTACGTTATCGCCGTTTTTAATTTGAAGACCATTGATGAACGAACCCGCCGAGCCGTCAGCAAAAATAACACCGCCAGTCAACGCACTTTCAAAAGTTCCGCGAGCTGTTGCATCACCATCAACATCGGCTTGCGCACCCATGATCGTCAACTGCTTGTTCAGTGTCACCGTTTCCGCATAGGTACCCACAGCCACGATCACCGTGTCGCCGGCTGCAGCCGCATTAACCGCGGCCTGAATGGTCGCGTAGCCACCATTACCGACAAGAAGGAACTTGCCCGTCTCCGTTCCATTGACAATTTCGATGTTCGTCAGAGTATCGGTTCCGGCCCCAGTTACTGTGACCTGCCAGCCAGGCTGAAGACCATTTGATGAATTCCCGTCAATATCTGCAACGGATTTGATCATGGCGGCAGTGACAGCGCCGGTGTAGGTCACGGTATTCATGCCCGCCCCACCGATGATCGTGTCATCACCCGTGCCACTGGTGACGTTGACATCAAATGTGCTGGTGTTGAATATATTGCCAACCCCGTTCGCCAAGACGTAGCTTTCAACACCTTCCTTACCTGTTGCAGCACCCGCTGTGGTCAAAGTTACCGCGTCCGACGCGCCCAAGGCGGTGACAGTTGTGAAAGCGTTGTGCTGTGCCAGCGTCATGGTGATGCCGCCAGTCAATGCCAGCGTTTCGGCGGTGGTGGCGGCGCCTGCGTTGACGCCAGCGATGTTGGCACCGTTGGTTGCCACAATCACGTCAGCGCCACTTCCCAGCGCATAGACGCCGTTGACAGTTTGGCCGGCAACATTGACCGTGTCAGCACCGGTGCCACCCGTTACATTTTGTCCGGTAGCACCCAAGGTGAAGGTGTTGGTGCCATTTGCCAAGACGTAGCTCTCGATAGCGGCCTTACCCGTGGCAGCACCCGCATTAGACAAGGTGACGATGTTGGTATCCGCTGCCGTCGTGATCAAGGCGTTTTGCGCAATGGTCATCGTGGCATCCACATCACTGGCCAAAGTGATCGCATCAACACCCGTCAGACCGGCCGTCGAGATGCCGGTGCCTGTGGTATCGACGTTGATGTGTAGCGTATCGGCAGTACCTGCACCCAAGTCGATCTCGCCGGTCACTTCGGTGATCGCTCCCGTGTTCACCGTGTCATTTTGTATACCCGTGCCCGTCACGTCTTGGTCGCTTGCGCCCAAGGTGAAGACGTTGTCGGCCGCGTCGGCCAGTACGTATTCCTCAACTGCCGCCTTACCCGTGGCAGCACCCGCATCCGACAAGGTGACGATGTTGGTATCCGCAGCCGTCGTGATCAAAGCGTTTTGCGCAATGGTCATCGTGGCATCCACATCACTGGCCAAAGTGATCGCATCAACACCCGTCAGACCGGCCGTCGAGATGCCAGTGCCTGTTGTGTCGATGCTGATGTTCAGCGTATCGTTACCCAAGCCCAAGGCGATCTCGCCGGTCACTTCGGTGATCGCTCCCGTATTCACCGTGTCATTTTGTGTACCCGTGCCCGTCACGTCTTGGTCGCTTGCGCCCAAGGTGAAGATGTTGTCGGCCGCGTCGGCCAATACGTATTCCTCAACTTCCAATTTACCCGTGGCAGCACCCGCATCCGACAAGGTGACGATGTTGTCACCCACAGCCGTCGTGATCAAGTCGTTTTGCTCTCTGGTCATCTTGGCATCCACGCCGCTGGCCAGTGTGATGGCTTCAACACCCGTCAGCGTGGCCGTCGAGATGCCAGTGCCTGTGGTGTCGACGTTGATGTGTAGCGTATCGGCAGTACCTGCACCCAAGTCGAGCTCGCCGGTCACTTCGGTGATCGATCCCGTGTTCACCGTGTCATTTTCTGTACCCGTGCCCGTCACGTCTTGGTCGCTTGCGCCCAAGGTGAAGACGTTGCCAGACGCATCGGCCAAGACGTAACTTTCAACTGACGCCTTACCCATTGCAGCACCCGCTGTGGTCAAAGTTACCGCGTCCGACGTGCCCAAGGCGGTGACAGTTGTGAAAGCGTTGTGCTGTGCCAGCGTCATGGTGATGCCACCCGTCAAGTCCAGCGTTTCGGCTGTGGTGGCGGCGCCTGCGTTGACGCCAGCGATGTTGGCACCGTTGGTTGCCTCAATCACGTCAGTATCACCACCCAGCGCATAGGTGCCGTTGACAGTTTTGCCGGCAACATTGACAGTGTCAGCGCCGGTGCCACCCGTCACATTTTGTGCGGCAATACCCAAGGTGAAGGTGTTGACTCCATTCGCCAAGACGTAGCTTTCAACTTCCGCCTTACCCGTTGCGGTACCCGCATCAGACAAGGTGACGATGTTGGTACCCAGCGCCTTCGTGATCATGGCGTTTTGCCCAATGCTCATCGTCGCATTCACATTGTTTGCCAATGTGATCGCATCAACACCTGTCAGCTTGGCTGTCGAGATGCCTGTGCCTGCTGTGGATATGCTGATGTTGAACTTATCGGAATTTTGTTCACCCAAGCTGATCGTGCCTGTCACCGTGGTGATTGCACCTGTATTAACCGTGACAATTCCCGTGCCACCCGTGACATTCTGTGCGTTTGCACCCAAGGTGAAATTATTGGAAATATACCCACCATCTACTCTATCCGCAAGGACGTAGGACTCAACTGCCGCATTACCTTGTATAGCACCTGGTGTAGAACTTTGACGATTAGCATCTGTAGTCGTCAAGGTGATGGTTTCAGCCGATAGGCCTGTGCCGGTCGCGTTGATGGTCGCGAAGGCGTTGTGCTGTTCAAACGTCATCGACACAGCCGCAATACCGTTCATCGTCAAGGTCTCCGCAGTCGTCGCCGCGCCTGCATTGATCCCTGACAGGTTCGTGCCCGTTGTTGTCACCACCAGCGTGTCGTTCGCGTCAGCCAGCGCCAAGGTGGTGCCGCTGAATGAACGCAACGCACCGGTGCGGATCGTGTCTGCTGCTGAACTACCTGTACTGGTCACGTCTTGACCAATCGCGCCTAAGGTAAAGTCATTGTTGGCAATATTGGCCAGCACGTAGGCCTCAACAGGTGCAAAGCCCGTTCCGCTAAACACGTCCGTGATGGTGATGGTCTCTGTGCCCACCGCCGTGATGGTGCCGGTGAAGGCGTTGTGCTGCGCCGCCTTCATCGTTACGCTCGCGCCGCTTACAAGCGTCAGGGCTTCCACGTTATTGATCGTGGCTCCACTGATGTTGGCACCCGTCACCAAGCTCAGCGTGTCATCGACCCCTGCTTCGCCAGTGATCGTGCCGGTGTAGAGATTGGCTCCACTGGCAATCTTAAACGTCACTGCATCGTCTGCTGATACGGCATTCACACTGTTGAAAACGTTGACGATCGTGATCGTGCGCGCATTTTTTGAGTCGTCACCCACCACGTATTTATCCGTGCTTTGCAAAATTGTCAGATCACCGTCGCCAATGATGTTGATGGTCTCTATGCCCGCCGCCGTGATGGTGCCGGTGAAGGCATCGTTCTGCACCGCCGTCATCGTCACGCTCGCACCAGCAGTCAATCTCAGGTCTGTCGCCGTGGTGGCCTTACCATTGTTTACCCCTGAGATATCCGCACCATTGCCCGCCACAATCACGTTCGTGCCACCGCCCAGCGCGTAAGTGCCGGTGACTTTCAGTGCGCCAACATTGACCGTGTCAGCACCGGTACTGCCGGTGACATTCACGCCAAGTGTGGCACTGTTGACCCTCAAAGAATTAGTGCCATCAAACAACTCATAACCTGAGATTCCAGCAATAGCATTTGCTGAACCTGCGTTCGTCAATGAGATGATTTTTGTAGCCGTCCCGCCGGGCAATGCACCGTTGAATGCATTATTAGCCGCCACATCCATGATGAAGTTGACCTTGCCTTGATCGTCACTAGTTCCGGTAGTTGCTACATCGGTTTTGAGAGTAGTAAGCCCTGCGAATTGGTCGATTGAACCCGTTACCGTGATGTTATTACCAACAACCAGTGTGTCGATCCCAGTCACAGTCGAGGCAAGACTTACCGTTTTCCGCGTAATCGAATCCGCAATGGTGAGGTCTGTGCTGCCGTCACCCGTAAAACGCGCCAAACTCTGCAGCTGCGCCGCAGTCAAGACGACTGCTGAAGGCGAACCCATTTGGGCCGTAATTACCTCGATACCCGTGATGGCGACTCCAGACAAACTCACATCACCAACCGTTTGGATCGTGTCCATGCCAGAGAAGGTGTTGGTATTAGAACCAGTTCCGAAAAGGTCGATTGCCGTTCCAGCATAGGCGGCCACAAAAGTCGTTGCGAGCTTGAATGTATTTTTATCAACAACGATCGCAAAATAGCTAGTATCCGCTGCCAGTCCGTCGATAACAGTGCCTGTATTTGTGTATCGAACCTCATCCCCATACACAAAACCGTGCGTCGCGATGGTGATGGTATTTGCAGTGATATTGACTGCAGTGGTGGCAACAACATAGTTGCCGCCGTCAATCGTTCCTGTCAAATTGCGTTGGTTTGTTGTGCCAGTACTATCGCCACCGTGGATGACGAAGGTATCGGTGCCACCACCTCCATTGAGGCTCAAAGCCCCGTAGGTGACGCCATTGGAGCCACCTTCTGGAAGGATCACGGTCTCGCCTCCGGCCCTGCCGTTGAACACGATTTCTGTACCAGGCGGAATATGCGACAGGTTGATGTTGTCAGGGCCATCAGAACCGGAAACAGTTAGCTTAGTCACCACGTCGTTCACGTCGAACCGGATTGCCTCTGCCTGGGCAGCATTAACGCGAAGGTCGGCCAGCGTTGTGCTGCCACTGTTACTCGCCGCCATCAGCGTGTTGGCTTGGGCGGAGTTGACGGTGCCGGTAGCGCTGATGTCTGTCGCACTGTTGCGCACCGCTGGGGCTAGGCCGACCAGTTCTGATGCGGTGCTGGTGAGGCTGTAGCTTGAAGCCGACCAATCGACTCCACTGGCACTCAGGGCGGTGACAACTTCCGCGAGCGTGTCAAGTGCCGGGGCGGTGGTGATAACGGCAGAGGCCAGGTTAAAGTCAACCACCAAGGAAGTACCCACGGCTGAGCCACCATAGACGACTACGGCCTTGGCGTTGCTGGTGACAGCTGCATCAGCAGCCAAAATATTCTTTGCCGTATCAACCAAGCGGTAGTTGGCAACAAGGCGGGCGTCAAGACCATCTTCTGCACCTATTGTGAGGACTTGGGCTACTGTTAACTCGATGCCGGGGCCGGCGAGGATCTCGGTGATCACGCTATCGATCGCCGCCTTGATGTCGCTGAGCACCGAGCCCGCAACCGTGTCGTCACCTTCCAGCAGCACCAGTGCCGCTTGAATGGCCTTCAGCGTCGCGTAGTCGCCCGCTGTGAAATCCGTACCCTGGATCGCCAGCTTCAGCGCCGCAACGTTTTGGTCCAGCTTGTCGGCCACCGCCTGGTAGATGCCAGAGCCGTCGGTGCCAAAGGTGTTAGTCACCGCGTCGTACGTCGGCCAGGTGCCGATCGC
>Ga0075464_10000778_pt1 | contig 14166 bp, 10 predicted proteins | sample DEB19_08_DNA_5_FD_75068 | JGI IMG/M metagenome (GOLD analysis project Ga0075464, IMG submission 75068) | Aqueous microbial communities from the Delaware River and Bay under freshwater to marine salinity gradient to study organic matter... | ecosystem: Environmental > Aquatic > Marine > Coastal ...
AATAATATCTACTTCTTTTACTTCTCCTCTTTTACCAAATCCTTGCTTACCACTATATACTGTAACACCACGACCAAGTACATTAATTATCATATTTCTAATTTCCGCACAATGTGAAGAGACAATAGTGACACCAATATATTCGTCTATGCCTTCTACAATAAAGTCTATCATTTTAGAAGCAGCAAAATAAGTAATCATGGAATACAATGCAATTTCAGTAGAAAGCAAAAAAGCGGCTGATCCAAAAATGATAATATTAATTACAATTATAATATCCCCAATGGTTACACCTATTTTTTTACTTAAATAAATTGCTAAAACTTCTGTTCCATCAATAACGCAACCGCCTCTCATTGCAAGTCCAATACCTGCTCCCAGAAAGATTCCTCCAAATACAGCCACTAATAACTTGTCGTCTGTTACATTCGGGAACTCAACAACAGCTAAGCAAATGGCTAAGCCAATAATTGCGAATGCGGTTTTAATTGCAAATTGTTTCCCTATAGTTATTGCGCCTAGTATTACAAATGGAATATTGATTACTATGATTAATAAATACAAAGGAACATGTGTCAATGCAGATATTAGTAAGGAAATACCCGTAGCTCCTCCGTCTATAAAGTGGGTAGTAAGTAAAAACCCTTTAAACCCAAAACTAGCCGACAAAATTCCGGCAATTATTAATACTATATCCTTAAAATACCTCTTGTTTGTAACAACAGATTTCTTGTACGCTTTTGCTTTTTGATAAGAAGAGATCATTTTATAATAAGGTTGCTATCAACTTAAGTTTTGCCTTTGTTGGTAATTTTGTTGACTCTATTTTTTTATCTAATATTAAAACCTGTTCTTTAGTGTTTTCGTAATTAGGCCATTGAATTAAAGTTCCACCATTGGGATTGCCGGTTTTTACAAAATTTACCCAATAAGTTGACATGGCAGTTGCTAATTCGAAATCCGCTTTTTCCCAAGGTCTGTCCACTGTTTTAAGATTATCATAAGCATACACTACTTCCCCTGTATGAAAAGCTCCAAAATCGGAAGCAGGTGTATAAGCTGGCAATTTTTTATTAAAATTATATACAAAAATGGGAGCCTTGCCCAACTTTAATTGTGCATTTGCCCAAGCATAGCCTTGCACACCAAATGTTTCGTCTCTACTCATGTCGCCTTGTGAAATTGCTGCTTCTGCGTCATTCTCGCCCGGATACTGCGCTAAAACTTCAGCAGCTTTTAATCCAAATCGTTTTTGTATTTGTAATTTATAATTCGCTGCAGACAAAGGTGGTCCTGTAATTTTATCGTCTGCATTCCAACCTAAAATTAATGGTACGTCATTTTGTTTCCCTTTAGTATAAATAGCCATAACAGATTCTGGTATTACATAACCGTCCTCAAAAGGAGCACTTAGTCCCCCAGTTGCTTTTAATATTTCATTAGACGACTTATTTCTTAAATCGGCGATTGTTGTGCAATTTAATCTTTTAGCAAAATCAGCGCCCATAGCTTCTGCTTCCTTTAATTTAATAGAAGGTCTTATTGAACTTGGCAATACACTTCCACCACTCTCTGCAATAGCACCACTAATTAAACCTTTAGTTAATGGCGTAGCACAAAGAAAATTAACAGCAAATGCCCCAGCAGATTGTCCTGCAATGGTAACTCTACTAGGGTCGCCACCAAAGGATGCAATATTTTTTTTAACCCATTCTAATGCAGCCACCATGTCCAATAAGGCATAATTACCTGAACTATGATTAGGAGATTCTTTCGTTAATGCTGGATGTGCTAAAAATCCGAATACCCCTACTCTATAATTGATGCTAACAAAAACAACGTCTTTATTAGCTACTGCCTCCCCATCATAAATAGGACATGCTGCCCCGCCCGATCTAAAGCCACCACCATAGATATAGACTAACACAGGCTTTTTCTCTTTTGTTTGCTTTGCCCATACATTCAAATACAAACAGTCCTCGTTAATAGGCTCTTTTGGAATTAAATATTCTTTGGACCAGCACATAAATGGAATTGGCTCGTCTTGCACTGGACTTGCACTAAAGTCAATACATTTTTTAACCCCATCCCATGCTATTACCGGCTGTGGCGCTTTCCATCTTAAATCTCCAATTGGCGCTTGTGCAAAAGGAATACCTTTAAAAATCTGGATGCCGTCATGAACAGCACCTTCTACTTTACCAGACGCAGTTTGTACCACTGGCGAGCGCAATATTGTTGGTGCAATAATTTTTTGCCAAATAGCATATCCCTTTGCATTCATATGTAAGTTGTCCCCTACAAAAATGTCTTTAAAAACATTGCCTTGCGCGTCTAACATAGCATTGTGTACATCTAAATAAGTAGCGTTTTTTTGTGTTGCTAAAAATGCTTTTATTAAAGAATTGGATTTTACCATACGTACTTCCATAGCCCATCTTGCAACACTTGGTTTAATGGAAACAAATGCTACAGGAATAGTAGGGTCAAGATTAGTACGAATTATTTGAAATAAATTTTTGAATCTTATTAAAACAGTTTCTGGACTTACTGTATCGCTTCCTGCTATGTCATTTTCGCCGCAGTAAATATAAATTTGTTTAGGCTTATACTTAATGATAGTCTCATTTGCATATTGAATTACGTCAGTTAAACTAGACCCACCAAACCCTCTATTAATTATTGGAATACCTGGAAAATAATTCTTAATGTCTTTCCAGTAATTAAAAGAAGAGCTGCCTACAAATAAAACACTATTCGCTTCTGGCTTATTAATACTATCTGCTTTTGCAAAAGCATCAATCTCTTTTTGAAACTGTGCATTAGCGATTGTATTACTAAAAGCATAAAAAAATAAAATGAAAAATATTTTCCTCATGTCTACTAAGTTTAATTGTATGGAAGTTAAGAAAAATTAAAGAGAACTGCGCTCCAAAATGCTTAATCTTTAAACTTGTAACCAACGCCCCTAATGGATATAAAATGTTGTGGATTTTTAGAATCAGCCTCAAAGTGCTTCCTAAAATTGAGGATAAAATTGTCAATAGTTCTAGTATTTGGAAACACTTGATAGCCCCATACCGTTTGTAATATTTTTTCTCTTGAAACTACCGTGTTTTTATTTTCAACTAATAGTTTAAGCAGTAAAGCTTCTGTTTTGGTGAGGTTTACAGTTTCCCCATTTGCCAAAACTACTTCCAATGAATCAAAGTCAATTTTGTGACCTGCAAATGAATAGGTATTTGAAGTGGAAGCAGCAACACCAGTAACAGGTGATTTTTGGATTAATTTAGCCACTCTCAAAAGCAATTCTTCTAGGTTAAAGGGCTTGCTCAAGTAATCGTCTGCCCCAAGCTTCAAACCTTGTACCCTATTGAAACTGGTATTTTTAGCACTTAATACTAAAATTGGTGTTTGATTGTTGTTCAGCCTAAGTTTTTCAATAATAGTAAACCCGTCAACTTCGGGCAGCATAATGTCTAATATTATCAAATCGTAATAAGCGTTCTTAATTTGATCTAAAGCAACACGACCATTAAACGCGGAGTCTACTCCATAACCCTCCAGCTCTAAATTCAACTTTAAGGCTTCGTGTAAATGCTCCTCGTCCTCTACTAATAGTATGTGATATTTCTTGTCCAATGCTAACAAAACCTGGTTTAAATTTCAACTCAAAGTTACCATTATCTAAATTACAAATCCATTTAGATATGACAAAGATCAGTTATTTGCTTTTAATACAATTACAGACCCTTGTTTTGTCATAGAAATGTAATAATTATGGATAAAAGGTTCATTTTATACTGCTCTAAAAGCCTATTTGACAGTGTTCCTTAGACCTTTGTGGCATGATAAGAAAATGGGGCGTTTTGATTTTATTGTTTCTCGTTTTTAGCACAACTAACCAGTCGTTTAGCCAGGTTAGTTTTAATAAAGACAGCCTAGCATTATATAGCGACACTATATTCGTTACTGCCAATAAATCAGAGCGTCAAATTAAAAATATCGCGGTCCCAATAAGTATTGTAAATGCAAAATATATAAATCAAACCGGCAGCTTACGTTTGACGGACGTATTAAAGGAGCAAAATGGCATTTCAATGACCTCTGGATTTGGAGCTGGGATACAATTACAAGGCTTAAACCCAGATTATACCATTATCCTAATTGACGGAGAGCCACTTATAGGTCGTACTGCTGGGGTGTTGGATTTAAATAGAATTACTGTAGGGAATATTAAAAAAATTGAAATTGTAAAAGGGCCTTCTTCTAGTTTATATGGAAGTGAAGCAATGGCTGGTGTAATTAATATAATTACAGACAAAACTGCAACCTACCCGCTTCAAGCTAGTGTTAGATATGGTAGTTATAAAACAATTGACGCAAACGTAATTACGTCAAAAAATTATAAGAAATTTTTTTATCAAGGGTTTTACAACTTTTATAACACAGAAGGATATAGTATTAAACCAAATAGCAATAAAAGATTCATCACTCCAATTGAGCGTTTTACCATTACGCAGTCTCTAAAATATAAGATTACCCCTAAGACAAATTTGGATTTGAATATAAGATACAATGACGAAAACATTAAAAGTGTAATTGCAGTTGCTAATAATGGTACTACTATTTATTCAAATGGAAACGAAAATAATAATGACGCAAATGGATCTATCATATTAAACCATCAGTTTAATGATAAGATTAAAACAAAATTCAATTCTTACTTAACTTATTTTAAAGCCAAACAAGATTTAGTGACATTAAGTGGCAGTCCTTATAATGACCTATTTAAGCAAAACTTTAAAAGATTTGAAAATCAAACAGAGTTTCAAATAAATAAACATACCAATACTATTGTTGGCGTTGGTATTGTTAGCGAAAATGTAAATAGTTCACGTTACGATTTTGTGGACAGTGTAAAGACCAATTCCATTAAATATATTTTTAATCAATGGGAATGGAATAATGGTTCAAAATTATTTGTAAACGCTGGATTCAGATACGATAACAACTTAAACTATGCTTCTGCATTTAGTCCAAAAGCGTCTTTCCTATATAAAGTAAAAACGAATTCAAGATTAAAATTAAGTATCGGACAAGGTTTTAAGGCACCCGACTTTAGACAACTCTATTTAAATTTTACCAATGCTGCAGCCGGCGGTTATAGTGTATTTGGAAGCGTTGAAGCACAAAAAGTAATAGAGAAATTGTCTACACTTGGACAGATAGGAAATTTATTTAGCAATTACTATCAGTTAAAAAAATTAGAACCAGAATATTCTACAGGAATTCATTTGTCTTGGGAATGGGAGCCAACATATAATAATCAAATAATAGTTCAACTATTCAGAAACGATATTAAAAATTTAATAGACGTCCAACAAGTAGGCAACTACGCAAGTGGAGCACAAATATATAGCTATCTAAATATTAAAAACGCATACACAACTGGCGTTGAATTAGAAGCGAAGCAAAAATTGAATAAGCTGTTAAATATTTCATTAGGCTACCAATATTTAGAAACAGGTGACAAGGATCAAATTAAAACAATTAAGTCGGGCACCGTTTATACAAGAAATGCAGACGGATCAAGCAGGGTTTTAGTAATGAGTGATTATGTTGGCTTACCTAATACTAGCAAACATAAGTTTCAATTTAGAATTAACTACGAAAATCCAACAGGCATATTTGCAACATTAAGATGCGTGTATAGAAGCAAGTGGGCAGTTGCAAATACCAATGGAAATGAAGTGTATGACAATGGAGATCAATTTGCGAATGGATATGTTTCTTTAAATGCATCTATTGGAAAAGAATATAAAAGTGGAATCTCCATTCAAATGGGTAGCGACAATATGAATAATTATATTGATGCAATCAATTTGCCAAACTTAGCTGGAAGAACTTATTATACCTCTATAAAATATAAATTAAAAAACAAAAAATAAACTATGAAAAAAGCAATCGTGAGCAGTTTACAAATTTTAGTATTAAGCATAGCGCTATTCTCTTGTTCAAAATCGGATACTTTAACAGCAGTGCCTGTAGTTACCACTACAACAAATATTGTTAAGGACTTAATTGCTGATACCATTATTGGCAGTGGCCCTACAGGACCTTATGGCGCTGGTAAATATACATTTTATAGCTTGGAGAAAAATGCTATCGTTCCGAGCACAGACAGTGCGTCTACAAAATGGGATGTTGCGTTTTTAGGTACTAGAATTTTAACTAATGGCGGTACTAGTGGCACAGGTTTAGGTGGTGCATTCGTTTACACAGGGCTTTATGATTCTTTAAAAACGATCTCTGCAGATTCAGTATTTAAAACAGACAATGCTCCAGTTTATGCAATCACTACAGGAAGTGGAAAGGGTTGGTATACATATGATCCAATCAATAACTTAATCACTCCATTAGCAGGAAGAGTACTTGTAATTAGAACCGCTTCTGGAAAGTATGCTAAAATTGAAATTACTTGTTATTATAAAGGAGGCGTAACATTAGCGACTACTGCTTCTGATGCTGACAAGTCTAGTAAGCAACGTTACTATACTTTCAGATATAGTTACCAATCAAACGGAACTAAAACATTCTAATCATATTTAATTAGCACCTATTTTATTTTCTACAATAAAAAAAGGGATGAGTTTTAAACTCATCCCTTTTTTTATATCATTCCTTCAGTATCTATTAGCTTATAAAAATTAATAAATGCTATCTTCTTTGTGGCTTTCTTGGTCTTGGATTATAATTTGGAGTAGGTCCAAAGTTTTCAGGAACCGTACCTTTTAGTACTGGCGCACCCAATAATTCTTCAATATCAGCAAACTTGTTTTGCTCTTTTTCGCTAACTAAGGTAAAGGCCGTACCCGAAGTAGCAGCTCTAGCTGTTCTACCAATACGGTGAATATAGTCTTCCCCGTCATTAGGAACATCGTAATTAATAACTAGGTCAATGTCTTCAATATCTATACCTCTACTTAAAATATCTGTAGCCACTAATATGTTGACTTTCTGATTTCTAAAATCTTGCAAGTATTGCTCTCTGCTTTTTTGGTCCAAGTCAGAGTGAATTTCCTCGGCAGCTAAGTTGGCTCTTTTTAATTCGGCCGTAAGTGTTTTTACATTCTGCTTCTTAGAACAAAAAACAATCACTTTACTATACTTCTTTGAACGAAGCATATCCTTAATAATTCCAACTTTCTGTGCTTCGTACACTACAAATGCTTTTTGAACTATTTGCTCTGGTGGTTTTGAAATGGCAATATTAATTTCAACCGGATTTCTTAAAATTTTATTTGCTAGGGCACGCATTTTCTGTGGCATGGTTGCAGAGAACAATAAGTTCTGACGTTCTGCAGGTAAATAGGTTATGATTTTAGCAATATCGTCATTGAAACCCATGTCCAACATTCTATCTGCTTCGTCTAACACTAAATACTTAAGACCTTTCAATTTAACATAGCCCATATTTAAATGTGCGATCATTCTTCCGGGAGTACACACTACAATATCGGCGCCGGTAGTTAAAGCTTTCTTTTCTGCAGCAAAGGAATTGCCGTCTCCGCCACCATATACAGCAATAGAGCTTACGTCTGTAAAATAGGCAAGTCCTTCCAAGCCTTCCGCAATTTGAATAGCCAACTCACGTGTTGGAACTATGATTAATGCATTAATGTCTCCCGCGTGATGAGGAGAAGTTATAAGTCTATGTAATAATGGCAATAAGAACGCAGCAGTTTTTCCAGTTCCTGTTTGAGCTGCCGCAATAATATCCTTGCCTTCTAATATGGGCACCATTACTTGTTGTTGAACCGGTGTAGCCGTTTCATAACCCATTGCGTCAATTCCGTCTAATATTCTCTGATCCAGTCCTAAGTCTATAAATTTCAAAATAATTTGTTTTTTCGAAGCATAAAGGTACTTTTATTTAAATTAGATACATGAAACTATTTATGATATTAATTGGGTGTAAACCCAAGGGGAGACATACAGAACAGCATGATATGTTTTTTGGCATTGCGAATGAATTAAAAGATTTAAAACTGGAGATGAAACAGTTTTGGCCAGAAGCAAAGGGCAAAATGCATGTAGATGGATGGAGAGAAGTGACCCAAGTAAATGGACAAAACATTACAATCGTAGAAAAAGGAGGAGATTCCAATACAATTGAGCAGCAATTGTATTTCATTAATTTAGGGGGTTATAAGAAAGACGAATTTGAAGAATTTCATTATAAAATGGTGGTTGCGGCAGGAGATATGGCAAAAGCAGTAAGTATGGCAAAGCAGACTGCATTTTTTAAACATACCCATTTTGATGGAGCTAACTCGCATATTGACGACAAATATGGAGTAGACGTGGACGATATTTATAATGTAAATGAAATTCTTAGCGACGCTACAAAAGCCAAATATGAAATTAAATTAAGCCCTGCAAGCGAATTAGTTATAGACGAATTGCATTTGGGCTATTTTAAATTTGATTCGCTATAAATTTTCGATTTGCTTTAAAATATTTGAATACTGTAAAAATCAGATTCATTTTAAAAATTAATTCGTTATAGAACTTATTAATTCTTTTCTAGTATCCCTGCGTCTGGACTACTTATAATTGGATTGCCATTAAAGTCATTACCAAAACCAACATTAGTTCCAAAGTTAATTGGAGGTGTCCCTGTCAATAAGGTGTAATCCCAATTAGTTGGCAGACCAGCAGTATTAGTAAACAAATTAAGACTACTACTAAGTAGTTCGCTTGTATTTAAAGTAACACCAACAGTTCCAAGTGCTAGTCGAAATATATTATTACTATGCACTACCGAACTATTGTTGAAATAAGAAGGAAATATATTAACACCAGATGACAACCAAAAAACATTATTTTTTAAAACTACCATTCCAGTTGGCGGTGTCTTAAGTGAACTATAAAATAAAACTGAGGGTTTTGTAAATTGCTTCACCGTTTCTACAAAATTATTATTGTAGTATTGAAAATTACTAATTTTTACGGCAAAGGTTCCCGAGGTCTGAAAAGTACCTGCACCTGCAGTATTAATAATTTTATTATAAGCTACAACGGTATTATCACAAATTCCATTAGTGCTACTGCCTACCTCCACAAATCCACAGCTATTAGAAACAGTATTATATGCAATGCGGTTATTGCTAATTGCAGTTCCATACAATTCAACAGCACCGCCGTCAAACACATAGTCATAACTATTGGCCCAGCAGTCTTCAAATTTATTACCCGTAATGATGTTATTAGAACTTTCCACAACTAACCCATTAGCCCCAAAGTCGTCATTCGCATTAGTAGTTGTGGGTGTATTACGCACCATACGCAAGTTAGTAATGGAATTTTTTTTGATGATATTATAATTTGAAGTAGGCGTTAATTCGATACCAACTCCGACTAAAGAAATATCACAATTACTAATGGTGCAATAACTTGAATTATTTAAAATTATTGCATAACTAATTTTAGCTTGAATAGCATGATCTGTTAAGCTCATGGTATTGTCTGTAATTTTAATTCCATTTAGTTCAACATATTTTGCATTTGCAATAGTTACTACATTTGAAATGGCATTATCGAATAGTGGCAGTAAACCACTAGTGCCATAATTGGTAAAAACAATGGGATTGTCCACTGTGCCCGATTTACTTATATACAACCTCCCAGTAAATATTTGTCCTCTTTTAAAAAATACCGAATCGCCAGCATACAATGCGGTATTATTAATTTGTGTGACGGTCTTAAAAGGATAAAGCAATGTTCCATTAGAAGTGGTGGCGGTGGAAGAAGGGTCTACATAATACTTTTTGGAAGTGGATAAAGCATTAGATTTAATTCGATTAGAATCTGATATAACTTGACTTTGCTTGGTCAAAACTTGTGCGGTTTCCATTTTTGCACATCCAAAAATAGATGCAACAAATAAAACCATTACGGGGGTGTTGATTTTCATTAGTTTGATTTAATTAGAAATGAAAATAATAGTCACCGAGAAAATATACATTGATCTATATTCGATCTTTAATTGATTGTGGTCAATAAAAAACCACTTACAATCTAGTAAGTGGTCTAATATTATCGAAAATGCGAAATTATTCTATACTGATTTCTTAACAAATTTTGTTAAAATTACAATGGTATCGCCGTTTACTTTGCCTTCTATCTGTTCTGCGTTGTCAGGAACCAATCTGATCTTTCTTACAATAGTTCCTTTTGGTGCCATAAAATTGGCTCCTTTTACATTTAATTGTTGCGTTAAAACTATCGTATCTCCATTCTCTAATGGTGTTCCATTACTATCAAGGTGTAATGCGGAAACTTGATAAGCAGATTCTGCCCAAGTAACAACTGTCTCGTCTAGTTCAACAGAACTGATAATTTCACTAGCCCATTCTTGATCTTTTACACCATATAAGATTCTATAACTTAATGCTTGTACACTTGGCTCTGTGTTCCAAATACTACCAGCTAAGCACTGCCAGTGACTTCCAGCATCGGCTCCTTCGATTATAGATACACAAGTATCACATAAAGCAACTTCGTTTTCAATTACGTCGTTACTTTTAGGACTTACCGCATAAGCACAAGTTGCTTGATTGGTAGCGCAAAGCTCGCATAATCCTTCTGCTCTTTCTTTTAAGGTATTGCCAAGGCTAGATTTCATAGTTCAAATTAAATGGATTAATAAATGGGAATCGGCGCAAATTTACGCTAAATAATTAGGCTTTCGCACTCAATTTCATAACTGTGGCAGTTTTATGGTCTCCTGTGTGACTCCAACCTGGTGGCATAAAAATATAAAGCAGTTTATTTTTAATACCTGGAGCATTTTTTACGTCCTTTAACAAAGAAATTATTTCGCCAAAGTAGGCATCTAAAAAACTATTGGGTTTAATAGTTCTTGTTGTTCCATATTCGATCTGAACGGTGGATTTTTCAGGTTGATAAGTTTTGAAAATTCGGTCCCAAATATTTAATAAGTTACAGAAATTCGTATCCATGTATTCAATGTTTTTTGCATGATGCACTCTATGATGCGAAGGTGTTAGAATAAGATTTCCAATGAATCCAAGTTTTGCATTTTTTAAAATGGATTCGCCAATATGAATAAACGAACCCCAAGTGCCGTCAATAAACATAATTGCAAATAACATGGGAGGAGGGACCCCAAGTAACATGCAAATTGAAGTTCTAATAATGTCGGCATAAGGCCCTTCTAGAAAAAAATGAGCATAAGAAACAGATAAATTCATACTTGTTGGTGCATGATGGGAAGCATGTAAGCACCAAAATAATCTTACTTTATGGGCTAGATAATGATAAATAAAATGAGCAAATTCCCAAATAATATACCCAATAATAAATCCATACCAAGTAAATGACAATTTAACTAAAGCATGTTGCTCTAATAAACCTATGCAGAACATAGTCATACCAATGGACAGATATCTCCCAATGATAGAATTTAAAATATAAGTGAAGAAGGGAATTTTATACGCAATCACTTTGAACTTCCTATATAATAATCCTCTCACAAGTTCTAAAACTAATACTAAGGGAAGAATTGGACCAATAGCAGTAGTAATTCCTTCGTATGTTAAAAGCGCAGAATAGTTCCCGCTTTTAATAATTTGCATTAAACCCTCAAGGCCAAAAAAGCCCCTAATATTATCAGTTATTATTTTAATAATTTCCATATGGTTTATTTAATTTTTTATTACTGAAACAAAAGTTACTTAAAAAGTAAATTACTTCCTCCGCTTTTGACTAGATTGCAAAAAAAATAAATGACTAAAGTTTGGTTTATAACAGGTTGTTCAACAGGATTTGGACGTGCATTAGCATTAGAAGCATTAGCTCAAGGTTACAAAGTGGCAGTAGCTTCCAGAAATACAGACGATATTAAAGACATAGTGGACCAATATCCGGATACTGCCTTGGCAGTGAAATTAGACGTTACTGTACCTGCCCAAATCAAAGCGGCAGTGAGCTTAACCATAGAAAAGTTCGGACAGATAGACGTATTGGTTAACAATGCTGGTATTGGCTATTTTGCTTCTGTTGAAGAGAGTGAAGAAGCGGAGATAAGAAAGATGTTTGAGATAAATGTTTTTGGATTAGCTAGCATGACACAGCAAGTACTTCCTTATATGCGTTCCCGTAAAACTGGACATATTTTGAATATCGCCTCTATAGGTGGATTAAGGTCCTTTCCAGGTGTTGGATTCTATAATGCAACAAAGTATGCTGTAGACGGATTAAGCGAGTCATTGTATAAAGAACTCGCTCCATTAGGAATCCACGTGACTATCATAGCACCTAGTGGATTTAGAACAGACTGGGCGGGTCGTTCTGCAAAAGACGGTCCACAGCATATTGAAGACTATCAAAGTACAGCTTGGAAGAATATGGGAGATATTAGAGGATACAGCGGAGCACAACCTGGAGATCCAATTAGAGCAGCAAAAGCAATGATACAAGTTACCGAAACAGAAAATCCTCCACTTAGATTATTATTAGGAGCTGCTGCATTAAAAGGTGCAAGAATTAAATTAGAAGAATTGAAAAACGATTTTGATAATTGGGCAGCTGTATCGGAAGGGGCAGATTTTCCAAAAGATTAATGGAGGCCTAAAGTTACTGTTGATATCTCCTGAAAAACCAAACCTTGAGTATGTCGGCAGTAACTATATAGGCGATTACTATGCATATCATGGTAAGTAAAAATGGAATTGGCATAGCAACTAAACCTACTTTCGTTCCCAATTCGGTAAAAGGTAATAGTATAGTGACCAATAATGCTATTATACTCAATACGATTAAATATTTTCCTGGTTTACTTTTGAAAAATTTATTTGGAGTTCGAATAATAAATAAAATAAGTAATTCCGTAAGTACCGACTCTACAAACCAGCCAGTTTGAAACGCACCTTCTTTTACTTTTAAAACATGTAATAAAACATAGAAGGTAAATAAATCGAATACGGTACTATGTATTCCAAAGAGTACCATATACCTTCTAATTAGTTTTAAGTCCCACTTTCCTGGTTTTTGCAATTGCTCCTTGTCTACATTGTCAGAAGAAATAGAAAGGTAAGGGAGGTCTGTAATAAAGTTAGTGAGTAATATTTGCTTGGGTAACATTGGTAAAAAAGGAAGATATAAAGAAGCAACCACTACACTAAACATATTACCAAAAGTAGATCCCGTATTTATAAAAATATATTTTAAAGTATTCGTGAATGTTTTTCTACCCTCTTGAATACCGTCCACTATGACCATTAAGTTTTTTTCCATTAAAACAAAATCGGCTGCTTCTTTTGCAATGTCAACTGCATTATTAACCGAAATTCCCACATCGGCAATATTAATAGCGGATACGTCATTAATTCCATCGCCAATATAAGCAACCGTATATGAATTTTTTAGTAATTGAATGATATGCTCTTTTTGTTGAGGCTCTACTTCTGCAAAAATATGCGTCTTATTAATTTTTTCTATTAAGTCGGCATTACTTGATGCTTGTATTTCCTTGCCAGTTAATAATATGGGGTCTTTGATGCCTAATTTTAAAGCAATGGACATGGCAATATTTTTATTGTCCCCCGTTATTATTTTGAGTGCTACCGAAAGCCGATTCAATGCCGCTATGGTGTCAACAATGTCAGCCTTGATAGGATCTTCTAATTGTATAAAACCTGCAAACGTCATTTCATTTTCATTGGCAGCTTCAATGGTGGATTGATCCAAATATTTATAACAAATAGCGATAGTTCTATATCCGTTTAAACCAAAGGAGTTATAAATATGTTGTAAGCCGTCGGTATGATTTTCAATGCTTTCTTCAAGCACATTGTCTAATTTGACTTTTGTACATACCCATAAAACCTCATTAAATGCACCCTTAGTAATCATTAATTTACCTTGGGGCGTATCCACTAGGACGCTAATTTTTTTTCTGATAAAATCGTAGGGCACTTCGTCTAATTTAACAGGGATTAATTTTGGATCCAAGTTTAATTGCTTCAAAGCATCGTCAATAGGATTTCCATAACCCAACTGTAAGCTCGCATTCCAAAATGCAATTTTCTTAACCCAATCGGATTCATTTCCTTTAATATCTACTAGTCCCTTAATTGT
>Ga0075464_10000779_pt1 | contig 14157 bp, 16 predicted proteins | sample DEB19_08_DNA_5_FD_75068 | JGI IMG/M metagenome (GOLD analysis project Ga0075464, IMG submission 75068) | Aqueous microbial communities from the Delaware River and Bay under freshwater to marine salinity gradient to study organic matter... | ecosystem: Environmental > Aquatic > Marine > Coastal ...
ATTCATCGCAGGCCACATCGAGTTTTGGCAAGCCGGGAAATCGGTACATGCCAATACCGCATAGTTGGTGCTGACCCAGCCGCCGAGGGCGATTTGCAGCCACAGCAGAAAGAATGTGGCAAAGATCAACCAGCGCGTGGCGCTGGGCAATGGCACGGGTGGCTGTTCGCCCTGCGCCTGTGCATAGCGAACGCTTTGCACCTTGAGCAGGGCCAGCAAAATCATGCCACCCAGAAGGTGCATCGTGACGATGGCGGGGAACAGCTTCATGGTGACCGTCAGCGCACCGAAGGCGCCTTGCAGACAAACCCAGAGCAAGGTGAAGGTCGGCCACCAAGGTGTGAGTTTTATTTTTTGACGCTCGAGCCAGCTGCTGACAGCCAGCGTCAAGATCAGCACACCCACGCCTGTGGCCAGGTAGCGGTGAATCATCTCAATCCAGGCTTTGGGGTGGGTGACGGGGCCGGTTGGCATGGCGGTTTGGGCTGCTTCAATGTGCAGCTGCGCACCCACCGGGCTGGCATGGCCGTAGCAGCCCGGCCAGTCGGGGCAGCCCAGACCCGAGTCGGTCAAGCGCGTGAAGGCACCAAAGGCAACCAGGTCAAAGGTAAGGAACAAGGTCACCAGCGTGAGCACGCGCAGGCGCTGTGCAGCAGATGAATGGCGGCTTTTCAGCCAGACCCAGACCAGAGGGCCGATGGCGACGATCATGCCCATGATCATCAGCCGCAGCACGGGGCTCAGGTTGTAGAGTTCGGCGTCATTCATGAGAGTGCGCAGCGCTGGGCCGCTCCCAAGCAAGCACAGCCCGCTCGGGGGGCAGCGTGATACGCAAGGCGATAAGCGTGGGGGTTGTCATTTTCAACGGCCTTCCTTGTCCCAGCTGCCTGAGGCGCGCAGCAAACGGTCCAGGTCACGCTTGGCTTTGGCAGCGCCGGCGGCATCCATGTTGGCAGGAAAGCGCATCATCAGATTACCCAGCGGATCGACGACGTACAAGTGGTTCTCAAGGCGTTGCCCAGCAGCAGGTGGCAGCCACTGTGCCAGGGCCTCAGCAGGGGTGCGGAGCACCGTCGCTTCAGTCAGCGCCGGTTTGAAACGCGCTTCAATCGCAGCCGAGTCGGTGACCAGCCAAACCCAGTCGACACGCACTTTTTCCTTGCCCAACGACTCACGCAATTGCCGCTGAAAATAAAGACGCTGTTGGCAAGCGGTGTCGCAGTCGGCACTGGCAACACTGATCAATAACCATTGATTTTTAAGCGCTGGCAACTCACCTGGCTTGCCGTTCAAATCCACCGTGACGATGGCGGGCAGTGGCCGCTGCGGCGTGATCAGCTCGCCATAATTGCGCCGGCCTTCAGGGCGAATCACGTAATAGGTAAAGTACGACGCGATGACGGGTGCAGCGCACACCAGCAGCACGGCAATCATCTTCCAGCGGCCTGCCGTGTTGCGTGGGCTGTCGTCACCGGGCACAGGCAGGGTGTGTACCGTCATGCTCAAGGGTTCGTCTTGCGGTGGTTTGGAAGCGGAGGTCATATCAGGCATTAGAAACAAGTTTGCGCTTGGCGCGCCACGGGTGAATGATCTGGAACCAGGCGTAAAGACCTGTGACAAGGACGCACAGGGCAAACCACTGAAACGCGTAGCCGTAGTGCTTGTCAATGCCCACATTGGGCGCAGCCCAGTCTCGAAGCAGGCCCTGATCGGCTGGACCGGTTTGAACCATCGACACAGCCATCAACGGCAGACCCGTCTCACGGCTGAAACCAGTCATATCTATATTTTGCCGTATGGGCGCCGCGTCCAAGCCCTTGAACTCGTATAACTTGGAAGGCGGTGGGGCGATGCGGCCAGGGATGGTGACGGTGCCGACGGGTGTTTGAATATCGGGCAATTTGGCACGGTCTGCAAAATTGCGTTGAACCCAGCCGCGCTGTACCAAAATGACTAACCCGCTGCCATCCAGCACCAGGGGGGTCACCGCCACCAGGCCGGTCTTGCCGTTCATCTGACGGTTGTCCAGAAACACCGTGTGCTCTGCACGCCAGACGCCTTTGAGAGCAGCGCGTCGGTGCACCGCCTCTTGCAGATTTTTAAAAGTTGCCAGATCTGCTGCTTTTAAAATTGACTCATTACTTTGCGCTTCGATGGCAAGCATCAGCGCTTGCTTTTGCGCCGCCCGGCGCAGTTGCCACTGGCCCAGTGAGAAGGTCAACGCAGCCACCAACAATGCTGCAAGCGTGAGAAACCAAAACCTTGGGTTTTTCGACAGCTGAGGCGAAAGTTTAGCCATCAGCCGATAATCCGTGACATGACATATTTAGTAGCCATTGCCTTTTTAGCCATCCTTGCCAGCCTGGCCACCGCACTGTTTTTCATGATGAAAGACGGCAAAGACAGCGCAGAGGGAAAAGCCAAAACCAGCAACATGGACAAAGCACTGGCTTTTCGCATCGGATTTTCAGTACTGCTGTTTATCTGCATTTTGATAGCGTGGAAGATGGGCTACATACAGCCAACAGGCTTGCCTGTAGGTAAATAAGTTAAGCAAAACAAGATTTTGTAAACAACAAAGGCCGCACGATGCGGCCTTTTTGATGGGCACGCGCCAATCTGCCTAGAGCCAGTACACCAGAATGTACAAACCCAGCCACACCACGTCCACAAAGTGCCAGTACCAAGCCGCACCTTCAAAACCAAAATGCTTGTCCGCCGTGAAATGGCCTTTTTGCAGACGCAGCGTGATGAAGAGCAGCATCAACATACCGACGAACACGTGAAAGCCGTGAAAACCGGTCAACATGTAGAAGGTTGAACCATAGACACCCGAATTGAGTTTGAGGTTCAAGTCAGAGTACAGATGCGCATACTCGTAGCCCTGTACAAACAAGAAGACCAAGCCCAACACCACCGTGGTCCACATGAAGGCGATGGTTTTACCGCGGTGGCCTTCACGCAGGGCGTGATGGGCAATCGTCATGGTAACGCCAGAGGTCAACAGCAGTGCCGTGTTGATGGTGGGCAACCAGAAGGGCCCAACGGTTTGAAAGGGCTCGACAATATCAGCAGGTGATGCGGTGGCGCCAGCCGCGACGCTGGGCCAAACGGCTTTGAAATCTGGCCACAGCAGTGAGTTTTCAAGCCCTCCCAGCGCCGGCACGGAATGCATACGCGCCCACCAGAGGGCGGTAAAAAACGCGCCAAAGAACATCACTTCAGAAAAGATGAACCAGCTCATGGACCAGCGGAAAGACAGATCAATCTTGTGGCCGTACAAACCGCCTTCGCTTTCGCGCACGGATTCGCTGAACCAGCGAAACAAAGTGAACAACCACATCACCATGCCGAAGGCCAGCGCGTACACGCCCCAGCTTGAACCGTTGACCCACTGGCTGGCACCCAGGACCACAAAAAGCAGTCCGATCGAGGCCATCACAGGATGGCTGGAGGGTGCGGGCACAAAGTAGTGCGGGGTACCTGTTGTAGCGGCTGACGACATGTTCAAACTCCTGCTCTTTCTGATCTCAATGATTTCTAGAATTTCTCAAACTTCGGCAATCGGCTTATTTGCCAACAACCCAGGTAGCCAGCAATATCAGGCTACCCACAAAAACAAATACACCCACTAGGCCAACAATAATGATGTGCACCGGATTGAGCTGCGCCACATCGCGCTCGTAGTCACCGCGAGCACGCAATCCGACGAATGACCACAGCACGGCTTTGATGGTCCGAAAAATCGAGCCTTTGCGTTGATGGGCAGGCAAATTATCCGGCTTGTTCATATGCTGGGCGCTTTGTTGTCAATGGCGTTGGATGATTGCGGCGCAGCAGGTGTGCGGCCGCCAACTTCAAAAAACGTGTACGACAGCGTGATGGTGGTCACATCTTTGGACAGCTTGGGGTCAATCACAAAGGCCACGGGCCATTGCTTTTTTTCACCCGGTGCCAGCGTGTATTGCTGAAAGCAAAAGCACTCCAGCTTGTTGAAGTACGCACCGGCTTGCGAAGGCGCGTAGCTGGGAATCGCTTGCGCTGACATGGTACGGTTTTGCGTATTTTGAAACTCGTACATCACGGTGGTCAATTCACCGGGATGAACTTTCAGCGTGTTTTGGGCTGGCTTGAAATGCCACGGGCCACGTGCATTGCTGTCAAACTCAACGGTAATGCTGCGAGTGATGTCAACCTGCGTGTTGGCAGGCATCTTGGGCGTGGCACCGGGGATTTTTTTGTCCCCCAAAGCCAGCACATTGATACCGGTCATTTCGCAAATGGCTTGGTAAATCGGCACCAGCGCGTAACCAAAGCCAAACATGGCCAGGACGATCACGCCCAGCTTGCTGACCATTTTGAGGTTTTCGCGTTTGATAACCATGAGTCGTGCGCTTTCAGCGGCCGAAGAAAACCATCTTCGCCATGAAGCCAGCAAAGAACACCAGCGCGACTGAGGCGAGGATAAGACCTAGCCGCAGGTTGCTTTTCTTTTGGTCAGGATGGGTCATAGCAAACAGGAAATGCGACGATGCAATTTTTCGACGGGCCGCCCTTGGGGAAATTAGCCCCCTCGGGGGGCCGCGCAGTACACAAAGTGACAAGCGTGGAGGTCATGATCTCAGCCAATCACGCGGGTTGCCGTCGCATCCAGCTTGGGGGGTGTCTCAAAAGTGTGGAAAGGCGCTGGTGATGGAACTTGCCACTCCAGGCCCTCTGCGCCTTTGCCGCTCTCGTCGACCCACGGGTTGGCCTTGGCGGGCTCGCCCTTGCCGCGCATGGCTGGCACCACGATGGCAAGGAAAAAGTACACCTGCGCAAAACCAAAGCCAAAAGCACCAATTGAAGCCACCATGTTGAAGTCAGCGAACTGCATCGGGTAGTCAGCATACCGGCGCGGCATACCTGCCAAACCGAGGAAGTGCATCGGGAAAAAGGTGATGTTGAAGAAAATCAATGACAGCCAGAAATGAATCTTGCCGCGCGTCTCGCTGTACATCACGCCTGTCCACTTGGGCGCCCAGTAGTAGTAGCCCGCAAACATGGCATACAGCGAGCCAGCCACCAATACATAGTGGAAGTGTGCCACCACGTAGTAGGTGTCTTGCAGCTGGGTATCAATTGGGGCGACAGACAAAATCACGCCCGTCAAACCGCCGATGGTGAACACGAAGATGAAACCAATTGCAAACAGCATCGGGGTTTCAAAGGTCATCGAGCCCTTCCACATGGTGGCGATCCAGTTGAACACCTTCACGCCCGTAGGCACGGCAATCAGCATGGTCGAGTACATGAAGAACAGCTGGCCCGTGACTGGCATGCCGGTGGTGAACATGTGGTGCGCCCAGACCACGAAACTCAAAATGGCAATCGAGCCGGTGGCGTAGACCATGGAGGCATAACCAAACAGACGCTTGCGTGAAAACGCTGGAATGATGTGACTGATGATGCCGAAAGCCGGCAAGATCATGATGTACACCTCTGGATGACCGAAAAACCAGAAGATGTGCTGGTACATGACTGGGTCGCCGCCGCCAGCCGGGTTAAAAAAGCTGGTTCCAAAGTGGCGGTCAGTCAGCGTCATGGTGATGGCACCCGCGAGCACCGGCATCACGGCAATCAGCAGGTAAGCCGTGATCAGCCAGGTCCAGCAGAACATCGGCATTTTCATCAGCGTCATACCGGGAGCGCGCATGTTCAAAATGGTCACAATGATGTTGATCGAACCCATGATGGAAGAAGCACCCAACAGATGCAGGGCAAAGATGCCGGAGTCCATGGATGGGCCCATCTGCAGTGTCAGCGGTGCGTAAAGAGTCCATCCTGCGGCGGGCGCACCGCCAGGCAAAAAGAAAGACGTGGCCAGCATCAAAGCCGCAGGAATCATGAGCCAGAAGCTGAAGTTGTTCAGTCGCGCAAAAGCCATGTCAGCTGCGCCGATTTGCAACGGAATCATCCAGTTGGCAAAGCCCACAAAGGCCGGCATGATGGCGCCAAACACCATGATCAGACCGTGCATGGTCGTCAGTTGGTTGAACAGCTCCGGATTGACCAGTTGCAAACCAGGCTGAAACAGTTCAGCACGAATGCCAAGCGCCAACACGCCACCAAACATCAAATTGAAAAAAGCAAACAGCAGGTACAGCGTGCCAATGTCTTTGTGGTTGGTCGCAAACACCCAGCGACGCCAGCCCACGGGCGCGCCGTGGTCATGGTGCTCGTCGTGTGCGTGGTCACCAGCGTGGCCTTTGGGGTCAAGTACTGCACTCATCTTTACTTCCTTTTTCCGGGCATCAGGCGGGATGGCCTGTTGCTTTTGGTGTGATTTCTGATTCGACGTTTTGTCGTGCTGTCGGTTCGATTACTTGCGCGCGGCTTGCAACTCAGCTGGCTGCACCAACTGACCGGTCTGATTGGACCAGTTGTTCTTGGTGTAGCTGATGACGGCAGCCAGATCGGTATCGCTCAGCGCTTTCCAGGCAGGCATGGCACCGTTGTTTGCGCCGTTCAGCAAAATCGCAATTTGTTTCCCGTGGTCAGCATCCAGCACAACTGCCGAACCGTCAAGTGCCTTGATGGCACCGCCGCCCTTGCCAGTTGCCTGATGGCAGGCAACGCAATTAGCGGCATAAACTTTTTCGCCGCGCGCCTTCAGATCGGCCAGCGCCCAGACTTTGGATGGATCATCGGCCTTGGCAGCCATTTCCTTGTTTTTGCCCGCTACCCATGCACTGTAATCGGCAGCAGAGACAACTTTCACGTGAATCGGCATGTAAGCGTGCTCTTTGCCGCACAGTTCCTGGCACTGACCATGGTAGTCGCCTATTTTCTCAGCGCGAAACCATGTGTCGCGTACAAAACCGGGTATCGCATCCTGCTTGATACCAAAGGCGGGCACAGCAAAAGCATGAATCACGTCATTGGCGGTGGTGATGATGCGGATTTTCTTGTTGACGGGCACCACCATCGGGTTGTCAACCTTGAACAGGTAGTCATCAGGCGCTTCGCCTGCCTTGGGGCCGCCGTTGTTGGACATCACGCGTTGCGCATTGTCAAGTGTTGACACGAAAGCAATGCCTTCGCCTTCGCCCTTGACATAGTCATAACCCCATTTCCACTGCATACCCGTGGTTTTGATGGTCAGATCAGCGGCTGTGGTGTCTTTTTGCGCCACCAATACTTTAGTGGCGGGCAAAGCCATACCAATCACGATCAGGAAGGGGACAATCGTCCAGGCTATCTCAACCGCGGTTGACTCATGGAAATTAGCCGGCTTGTGGCCTACTGATTTGCGGTGCTTCCAGATTGAATAAAACATCACGCCAAACACCGCCACAAAAATCACCAGGCAGATGATCATCATGAACCAGTGCAACCAATGCTGCTCTTCAGCAATTTTGGTCACCGCAGGGTGCATGTTGAGCTGTCGCACCGCCGGACCGCCGGGCAAGTCATTAACAGCATACGCGGCCGTGGAAAGCCATGCGGCTGAAGATGCGACGATCGCAGCCAAGTGCTGTGTCGTTTTGCTCATGGTTTTACGTACATTCATCGTGATCACTTCTAGTACCTCAATTTACCAATCTGTGTGCCAATCGGACTTGCCAATTTAACGAAGCCTCTGATTATAAAGTTAGTCGCCATGCAGTTTCAGCATCCGCGCAATGCAAAGCGTATTTCTCTGGCCAGCGCGGGCCGCAGCTCAGGCCGCACATGCCGCCCTACCCGCACGGAACGCCCTTGACCAGACACTTCAATCAGTGAGCCGTCGCCGTTTTTGGGCTCCACACGAACCCACTCGCGGTTGAATTCAGCGCGATGCAAGCGGCCTGCGGTCTCAAGCTCGACCACCAACTGCCCACCTTGCAGGGATATTTTTTCGCCGTCCCTTGCATGACGTGCATACACCGTAAAAGCGATGCCCACAGCAATCAGCTCAGCCCACGCAAAAGGCATGACAAGGGTTGCGCCCTGCATCCAGAAAAAAGTAGCGATGCCAAGAGACACCACGCTGAGCGATGCGAACAGACCCAACAGTTGCGCGGGCGTGACAGAGCAATTGCGTTTGAGCAGCCACTGCACGCCTTGATGGCTGGCTTGATCGCTGTGCTGCAAGGTGGCAAAGCGAAAGGCAGATGGTTCTGGTTTGTCAGAAGGGTGCAACACGGAGCGACACTCAAAAAATAACAGCCTGCCGGGCGGGCTGTTTGAGGTGTGGGAACATACCCAAAAGAATGGCGGTCAGTATAACGGGGTTTACCCGTGTGCCAGCTTACAAAAGGGGGCAAACCTGGGCACCCCATAGGCTTATAAAGCGGGTCTATAAAACGGGCCTGCAGACGAGCCTATTTAGGGGCCGATAAGAGGGCCGACACAACAGACCTCAAGACCCTGCGCTACACGCCCGTTGGCTTGCCGACGCCAAGCATGCTGCGCATGTCCTGAATGGACAGGGAACTGAGCGCACTGACTTTGACTTTGGGCTGGGCTTTGAGGGCATGGCCGTAAATCACCTCAAACGTCAGCGACAGCCTGCCGTCTGGCCCGGTTGTCAAATGGCTGGCCAACGCGTTTTCAAGCCTGGCCCGCCACGCCCGCCCACGCAAGCCTGCAAAACGCGCCGGGTGAAAGTTTCGCCCCAGTTCCCTGAGTTCTCGCAACAACCGATCCGGGGTTTCATAGGTCAGGGTGATGCGCTCCATGTCCATCACGGGTTCAGCAAATCCGGCGGCAACCAGCATGTCGCCCCAGTCGTGCATGTCGGTCAAATCGTGCCCCGCCGCTGGCCAGCCAAGCTGCCTGTAGACCTCGCGCAGTTCGATGGCGGTGTCGGGCCCCAGACACGAAAACATCAAAAAACCACCGACGGTCAAAGCCTCGTGCCAACCCGCCAACAGCGCCTGCGGGTTGGCGGCCTCATGCAGCGCCATGTTGGCCCACAGCATGTCTACACTGCCCGGCGGCGGCGCCTCAAAGCGCGTTGCTTTGCCAAACCAGCCGGCAGGGTGCCACCAGGGAAATGCTATATTTTCAATAGCTGCTTGCGCATGTATTGATTGGCTTTCAGCCACAAAACACAGTGATTTTGGGTACTTTTTAACCAGTTTTTGATGGTTTTTGAGGCCGCCGCGTACTGCGCCCCAATGCGCCCAGGCCAGGGGCTGCAGTTTGATCCATTGCAACCTGTCCAGCATGCGGCTGGCCACTTCTTCATGCAGCCAGGGCGACGCCGATGGCGCCATGCGTTGCCAGCGGGCGACGGCTGTTGGGTCAAGTGTGGGCGGGCGCTCGGTCTTCATGGTTTCATCGTGATGTGCGCCCCGAGTATATTGACCGGGTGTTCAAGCGCCTGTTGCAAAACCCCTTTTCAAGCCTTTCGCGCCTGCTGCCAGGCCAGTGTGCGGTGTGCCGCAGCTGGCCCGCAGCGCCTGTGTGCCGCGCTTGCATGCTTCGTTTTGCCACGCACCGGCCACGCTGCCGGTGTTGCGCATTGGTCTTGGCAGATGGCTTGTCAGCCGGGTTGCAAGCCAGAACGGATGTCTGCCTTGACTGCATCAGCCAGCCACCACCGCTGGACGCAACCCTGGTCGCTTTGGACTACGCCTACCCCTGGTCCACACTGATCAGCGCTTACAAGTTTGGCGAACAACCAGGCTGGGCGCCCTTTTTTGCAGACTTGTTGCTCAAAGCACCGGGCGTTGTTCAGGCCCTTGAAAGCCTGCAGTCAGCTGACCTGATCCTGCCCATCCCACTGTCAAAAGAGCGCTTGCAAACGCGCGGCTTTAACCAGGCCTGGCTGCTGACAAAGGAGCTGGCCAGGCACGCTGGCAGCACGGCCCAGGCTGACAACAGCCTGCTGCTGCGGGTTAAAAACACCCGTCCCCAAACCGAGCTGAAGCGGGGGGCGCGGCTGGCCAACGTCAAAGGCGCTTTTCAAATCGATCCGTTGCGGGCGGACGCCGTCAAAGGCCGGCGCATTTTGCTGGTGGATGATGTGATGACCAGCGGCGCATCGCTGTTTACGGCGGCAGAAGTACTGCGCGCGGCGGGTGCTGCGCACATCACCGGCATCGTGCTGGCCAGAACGCCACAATAAAGCCATGTTCAATATTGTTTTGGTCGAACCCGAAATCCCGCCCAACACGGGCAATGTGATCCGCCTGGCGGCCAACACCGGTTGCCGCCTGCACCTGATCGAGCCGCTGGGCTTTTCGATGGACGACAAGCATATGCGGCGGGCCGGGCTGGACTACCACGAGTACGCTGAGCTGACCCGCCACGCCAATTGGCAGGCGTTCATCGCCCAGGAAAAGCCCGACACAGCCCGCTTGTTTGCCATGACCACACGCGGCTCGTGCAACCTGTTTGAGGTCGCTTTCAAGCCCGGTGACTGGCTGGTCTTTGGCTCAGAAACCAAGGGGCTGGACGCTGCCCTGCGCGATTCGTTTGCCGCCAGCCAGCGCCTGAAGCTGCCCATGCAGCCTGACCAGCGCAGTCTGAATCTGTCCAACGCAGTGGCCGTGACGGTGTTTGAGGCCTGGCGGCAAAACGGCTTCGTCACGTCGCAGCGACGCGTGCCCGTGGGTCAAGGGTAGCGCCGCACCAGCGACTCGGCCACGCACACCGGCTTGTCAGAGCCCTCGCGTTCTACCGTCACTTCCCAGGTCATTTGCACGCCGTTGTTGTCGATCGGCAGTGCCGCCAGCAGCAACAGGTGCGCACGCAAGCGGCTGCCCACGGGCACAGGGGCCGTAAATCGCACCTTGTTCAGCCCGTAGTTCACGCCCATGCGCGAGCCGACGATGTCAAACGACGATTCAAAAAACTGGGGGATCAAAGACAGGGTTAAAAACCCGTGTGCAATCGGCCCACCAAAGGGGCCTTTGGCGGCTTTTTCAGGGTCGACATGAATCCACTGGTGGTCGCCTGTGGCGTCAGCAAACAGATTGACCTGCTGCTGCGTGATGGTGAGCCAGTCGCTGATGGCCACCACTTGGCCTACACAGGCGGCCAGCTCGGCTATGGTTTGAAAGGTCTTCATCAACTTCCTTATTTATCCAGCCACTCGCAGATGGTTTTCCATTGTTCCAGGTCTTTTTCAACCCGACCGGGGGTAACGTCAAACAGTGTCAGCCCGCGCGCCGCCAGGTGAATGTAGTTTTGCGTGTCACGCACCATGCCCAGCACGGGCAGCTTCAGGCTGTCAACAAACCCGCGCAGCTTGTCCGCCGCAATCGTGCGCGAATCCACCCGCATGCCCACAATGCCCACCTGCACCTTGCCGGCATGGCGGTGCTCGGCCAGTTGGTCCAAAAAAGCCCGGGTGGCAAAAATATCAAACACGCTGGGTTGCAGCGGCACGATGATTTTGTCAGCCAGCTTGATGACATCGTTAAAGCGCCAGCCATGCAGGCCACCGGGCGTGTCCAGCACCACATGGGTGACGCCCTTGGGCGGCTTGGCAATCTGGTCGGCGCTGATGTCCCAAGTGGCAATCGGCCGGGCGGCGGGCGGGCGCAGCCCCAGCCACAGCCGGGACGACTGCTGCCTGTCGGCATCGCCCAGCATGACCGCATGGCCTTGGGCGGCATAGTAGCCAGCAACATTGGTGGCAAGCGTCGATTTACCGACTCCGCCTTTAGGATTGGCAATCACGACGACGGGCATGTTGAACTCCTCATGTGTAATCAAGTGTTATTTTGCGCTATGGTAACGGTATGAGCGCCAACGACACAGACATCTACGTGATAGCGGCCCACCCTGCCTGGCGCGAGTCGCGCGTCAACCGCCCGTTGATGCAGGCAGCCCTTGGCTTGCCCCGGGTGCAGGTGCAAGACCTGTATTCAAGCTACCCTGACTACATGATCGATGTGGCGGCTGAACAAGCGGCGCTCGTTCAGGCGCAACTGGTGGTGCTGCTGCACCCCATCCAGTGGTACAGCATGCCCGCGCTGCAAAAGCTGTGGCTTGACGAGGTGCTGACCTATGGCTGGGCTTACGGGGAAGGCAAGGGTGAAGGCGGCAACAAGCTGCAAGGCAAAGACCTGTGGCTGGTGGCCACCACCGGCGGGCCTGAAGCCTCCTACCACCCGCAGGGCTACAACCGCTATTTTTTCGATGCGTTTTTACCGCCCTATGAGCAAACCGCGGCGCTGTGCGGCATGCGCTTTTTACCGCCGCTGGTGTTGCATGGTGCACATGCCGTCAGCCAGGACGTGGTGACCCAACACATCACCACCTTCAGCCAGCGGCTCGAAAGCTACCCGAATTGGCCCGAGATGGATGACCTGGAGCAGTGTGCAGCTTGCGTGGTGCCGATGAAGCACAGGTCCGTTCAGCAGGAGGCGAAATAATGGAACACGCCCCTGCGTGGCTGGTTAACAGCTTTATCTATCTCGCAGCAGCGGTTGTCGCCGTCCCCGTCGCCAAAAAGCTCGGCCTTGGCGCCATCATTGGTTACCTGGCAGCAGGCATGGCCATTGGCCCCTGGGGCTTAAAACTTGTCACCAACGTGCAAGACATTCTTCACTTTGCCGAGTTTGGCGTGGTGCTGATGCTGTTTTTGGTCGGACTGGAGCTCGAGCCCAAACGCCTGTGGAATCTGCGCCGTCCGATCTTCGGCTGGGGCAGCGCGCAGGTGGTGTCCTGTGCGGTCATCATCACGGGCGTCGCCATGGCTTTTGGCGTGGGCTGGAAGATCGCATTAGTCGCGGGCCTGGGCCTGGCGCTGTCCAGCACCGCGATTGCCCTGCAAGCCATTGGCGAGCGCAATTTGATGCCCACATCCAGCGGGCAGGCCGGGTTTTCGATGCTGTTGTTTCAGGACGTGGCGGCCATCCCGATTTTGGCCTTGCTGCCACTTTTGGGTGTCGTGGTGTTAGGTGGAGAAGCTGCAGCGCAATCCAATCGTGCGCTGGAAGCTCTTAAGATCATCGCGGCGATTGGCGGCATCATTCTGGGTGGCCGCCTGTTGCTGCGCCCTGTGCTGCGCTGGATAGCCAACAGCGACACCCCTGAAATTTTTACCGCTGCGTCTTTGTTGCTGCTGGTCGGCATTGCCGCACTCATGCAGTTTGTCGGCCTGTCAATGGCGCTTGGTGCCTTTTTGGCCGGTGTGCTGCTGGCTGAAAGCGAATACCGCCGCGAGCTGGAAACCGACATCGAGCCCTTCAAGGGACTGCTGCTCGGCCTGTTCTTCATCGCGGTAGGCATGAGCATTGACTTTGGCGTTCTGCTGGCATCGCCGGGCTTGATGGCCGCCATTTTGTTTGGCTTTTTAGGGGCGAAGCTGGCCGTCATTTACGGCCTGGCCACAGCCATGAAGCTGCCTTTTCAGGAGCGCCCGGTGTTTACGGTGCTGCTGGCGCAAGGCGGCGAGTTTGCTTTTGTGGTGTTTCAGGCCGCTGCCGGGGCGAGCGTTTTTTCAATGGAAACATCATCGCTGCTGATCGGTGCCACAGCCCTGTCGATGCTGATCACGCCGCTGCTGCTGATAGCTGTCGACAAGCTGCTACTGCCTCGTTATGCACGTGCAGGTGCGGCGCGAATGGACGAAATTTCCGAGCAGCAAACCGCGTCCATCATCATCGCTGGCTTTGGCCGCTATGGGCAAATCGTTGGCCGCATGTTGCTGGCCCAGGGCATGGCCCCCACGGTGCTCGATCACGATGCAGACATGATTGAAGCCGTGCGCGCCTTTGGCTACCGCGTGTTTTACGGCGACGCGACCCGGCTTGATTTGCTGCGCACCGCAGGGGCGGCCAGCGCCAAAATCCTGGTGGTGGCGGTCGACGATGTCGAGCAATCCCTCAAGATCATCGACCTGGCCAAAGAGCATTTCCCGCAACTGCAAATTGTGGCGCGGGCCCGAGACGTGACCCACTGGAACCAGTTGCGTGACCGGGGCGTGATGCAGGTCGAGCGCGAGCTGTTTGAGTCCAGTCTCAGGAGCGCGCGCAGCGTGCTGGAGCTGCTGGGCCACCCCCCGCACGAAGCCCGGCAAAGTGCCATGCGCTTCAGGCAGCACAACCTGGCGCTCTTTGAGCAGCTCTACCCGCACCACAAAGACCGCGCCAAGGTGATCGCCGTCGTCAAGCAAGGCCGCGCGCAGCTAGAAGAACAAATGGCCAGGGAACGCGAACAACTGGCCCAAAAGCG
>Ga0075464_10000780_pt1 | contig 14131 bp, 12 predicted proteins | sample DEB19_08_DNA_5_FD_75068 | JGI IMG/M metagenome (GOLD analysis project Ga0075464, IMG submission 75068) | Aqueous microbial communities from the Delaware River and Bay under freshwater to marine salinity gradient to study organic matter... | ecosystem: Environmental > Aquatic > Marine > Coastal ...
CGAATTGTGACTGGTACACAAAATACCCCAGCGGGTCTGCGCGCTAAGGAGCAAATGCGCAAACTCTATGCTCCATTTAATCGCCACCATGAGCGTACTTATTACATGGATGTCAAAAGTGCTGAGCTCACCAAGTACGCAGCCAATGCTATGTTAGCCACCCGTATCTCCTTCATGAACGAGTTAGCTAACTTAGCTGATCTAGTCGGTGCTGATATTGAAGCGGTGCGCCAAGGTATTGGCTCAGACTCTCGCATTGGGTATGGCTTTTTGTACTCTGGCACAGGGTATGGTGGTTCCTGCTTTCCAAAAGACGTTTCAGCCTTATCTAAGACCGCGATTGAGCATGGCAGGGATCTGAAGATCCTCGATGCGGTGGAAGCGGTAAACGAGGCACAAAAATATATCCTCGTTGAGAAGATTGAAAAACGCTTTGGTAAAGATCTCTCCAATATGAAATTTGCTCTGTGGGGTTTGGCCTTTAAGCCCAATACGGACGATATGCGTGAAGCCCCTAGTCGGGTGATTATTCAAGAGTTGGTCAAGCGGGGCGCTCAGGTAGTCGCTTTTGATCCAGTAGCTATGCCAGAAGCCCAGCATTGCTTAGATGCAGACTTTAAAGGCAATCCGGAGGGCCTCAAGAAGGTATCGATGGTAGCTGACCCCATGGCTGCGTTGGATGATTGCGATGCCTTGGTGATCGTGACCGAATGGAAAGCCTTTCGCAGTCCCGATTTTGACCTTCTGAAAGCCAAACTCAAGAACCCCATCATCTTTGATGGCCGTAACCTCTATGAGCCACAGGCTATGCAAGAATTAGGCATTGAGTACCAAGGCATTGGTCGTCATAATTAGAAAAACACATAGAAAAGTTTTTAAGAGAGATTAGTACCCCGTGGAAAAAGCTAACCGAGAACAATTTTCTAAAGCCCGCTTATTAGTGGTGGGCGATGTCATGCTCGATCGCTATTGGTTTGGTGATACCAGCAGGATTTCTCCTGAGGCTCCCGTACCAGTCGTCCAAGTGGGCAAGATTGATGAGCGCTTGGGTGGTGCTGCAAACGTTGCTCGTAACGTAGCAGCTTTAGGCGCAAAGACAACTATCCTAGGTGTGATTGGCGATGATGAGCCAGGGCGTCGCGTTTCTGAGTTGCTCAAATCCAGTGGTGTTGATAGCCAGCTTGAAGTAGATGGCAAAGTGCCTACCATTGTGAAATTGCGAGTGATTGCAAGGCAGCAGCAATTGATTCGCTTGGACTTTGAAGAGGCTCCCAGTGAAGCAGCCTTAGCGCACAAGTTGGAGCGTTATGCAAAGCTCATCGGTGATGCCGATGTCGTTATTCTGTCGGACTATGGCAAAGGCGCATTGGGTCAAGTGGCTCTGATGATTGAGGAGGCGCGCGCTCAGAAGAAAATGATTCTGGTTGATCCAAAAGGTGACGACTACGCTAAATATCGTGGCGCAACTGTGCTCACCCCCAATCGCAGTGAATTACGTCAAGTGATTGGTCAGTGGACTAGCGAAGAAGATTTGACGAAAAGAGCACAAGACCTCAGAAAATCACTGAATCTTGAAGCCTTATTGCTCACTCGATCTGAAGAGGGTATGAGTTTGTTTACTGAGGCAGGTGTTAGCCATGTAAAGGCGCAGGCCCGCGAAGTGTTTGATGTCTCCGGCGCTGGAGATACTGTAATTGGTACGCTCGCCGTGGCATTAGCAGCTAAGTGGCCATTAGAAAGAGCGATGGCCTTGGCTAATCGCGCTGGTGGCATCGTGGTTGGTAAGCTAGGTACAGCCACTGTTACTTCTGAGGAATTGCAATGACGATTATCGTAACGGGCGCCGCTGGATTTATCGGCGCTAATATTGTTCAGGCGCTCAATGCACGTGGCGAGAAAAATATTATCGCTGTAGATGATTTACGTCCTGCTGATAAATATCGCAATCTTGCTGACCTGGACATCATTGATTACCTTGATAAGGATGAGTTTCTAGAGGCATTTAGAAGTGGTCGTTTTGGCAAGGTGAAGGCCGTGTTTCATGAAGGGGCTTGCTCCGACACCATGGAAACGGATGGCATCTTTATGATGGCGAATAATTTCCGTTACACCATGGATTTGCTCGATATCTGTACTGAACAAAAGGTGCAGCTGTTATATGCTTCTTCCGCTGCAACCTACGGTGGCTCGGATGTGTTCATTGAGAGTCGTGAGCACGAGAAACCATTGAATATTTATGGTTACTCCAAGTTCTTATTCGACCAAGTCATGCGTAAGCGCTTTGCTGAAAATGCAAATGCCGCGCAAGTGGTTGGCTTTCGTTATTTCAATGTATACGGTCCTCGTGAATCGCACAAGGGTCGTATGGCTTCTGTGGCATTTCATCAATATCACCAGTACAAAGCTAGCGGAAAAGTAAAGCTGTTTGGTGAATACGGCGGCTATGGACCAGGCGAGCAAAGCCGTGACTTCGTTTCTGTCGAAGATGTAGTAAAAGTAAACCTTTATTTCTTAGATCATCCAGAAATCAGCGGCATCTTCAATCTGGGTAGCGGTCGCGCACAGCCCTTTAATGATGTAGCGCATGCGGTAGCAAATGCGATGCGGCAGATTGATAATGCCAATCCTGCCAGCTTAGAAGAGTTGGTAAAAGAAAAAGCCATTGAGTACATTTCGTTTCCGGATGCACTTAAAGGTAAGTATCAGTGCTTTACTCAGGCTGATTTAACTAAACTTCGCGCTGCTGGTTATACGGAACCCTTCCTGAATGTGGAGCAGGGTGTCAGTCGTTATATATCTTGGCTATCAGGTAATGCTGACTTCTTGGCAAGCCCGCTAGACGCAAAATAACTAAGCCTTAATAACTTGGGGTAATTGCTTAGAGGTTTGGCAGCTATCTTGCCCTACCATGATATTTATAAAACAAGGATCATGTGATGCGCACAATTCACTTCATACAAGGCTTAATCCTTCTTTCTAGCATTGCTTTTACTCCAGCCCAGTCCATTGCTGCCTCGGAAAAAGATCAAGTAGACATAGAAAATATTAAGGCGCCTCCTAGGGATATTAAAGATATTCTCCGGTTGGTTGAGCAAACTAAGCCAGACCTAGCAGTTGTCGAGAGGGCAAAAAAAATCGTCGCCTTACCAACGCCGACTAGTCAAAACAATGAAGAGCTCAACCATTTTTATACCAGACGTGCAGTGGCATATGAGGATCTTGGAAATACTAGTGAAGCGCTTAAAAGTTTAGAGATAGCAGTTAATCAACATCCCTCTACAAATCCACGGCTGCATTTGAATGACTTAATTAATTTAAGCGTCCTTGAAAATTCTGTTGGGCAGCAGTCTAAGGCCATTACCCTCATTCAGAAAGCTCAAGCTTATCAATTGTCAGCGTTGCCAAATTTGAGTGGCATGCAAATGACAATGGGCAGGCTGCTGACTTCATATTATGTTTATTCAGGAAACTTTGAGTCTGCTAAAAAATCATTGGAAGCTATGGAGGGTACGCTAGGGGCCTTAAAAAGGTCTCGAGGATACATGGAGTATGGTCCTAATTGGGAGGCATCATTTGAGAGTGCTCGTGGAATTTATTTCTCAGGTCAGGGGCAGTGGTTAGAGGGTGAGCGTTCTCTTAGAAAAACACTGCATTTACTTGAGACTCAATATCAAAAAGTTAAAAATAGTTCAACCAAAATTGATGTTGCTGGGGATGACGCCAGATCGGCTGCTGACGCCTCTAATAATCCCCGCATTTATGTTACCCAAATATCCAATAGGGAATTAAATTTAGCTAACGTTCTGTTAAGGCAGCGAAAATTGATTGATGCTGAGTTCTATGCACGCAAGTCAATAACACTCTCATTATCCAGTTTTGGTTCCAATTCGATTGAGGTTGGACGTGGCCTTCGAAGCCTTGCTGTTATTGTGAATGAGCAGGGAAGATATGCCGAGGCTGTACTCCTATCGAGAGCAGCATTGAGTACTGTTAAAGCTGCTGGTGCAACAGGCGCAAATAGTACGCTTGCTTTAGTTCAAAGGTCGCTTGGCTCTGCGCTTGTGGCTGATGGAAAATATACCGAAGCTAGTCAGGTTTTTGAAGAGATGGCTGCCGCAATTAAAACTGATCCTGAAATGGCAAAAAGTTATCAGTTTGGTGATATCGATTGGATTTTGGCGATGCTAAAGACCGGCAAGTCTAGTCAGGCATTTGAGATGTCTAGTGGAATGCTGAAGAGGCTTGAGTTGTCCTCTGATAAAAATTCACCACGCTTAGCAATGGTACGTGCATTTGAGGCTGCAAGTTTGCAGACTGAGGGTAAGTGGTCAGAGGCGGATGCATCATATAAATCTGCTATGCCTATTTTGATTGATCAAGCCCGAAATGACGCTGAAAATGATACAAGCAGTATTAAGCAACAACAACGCATGACCTTCTTGCTTGAAAGTTATTTAGCCTTACTAGCTCATGTCGCCAAGAATGATCCGTCTCAGGCTCCATTAGCTGCAGCACAAGCTTTCCGGGTTGCTGACATTGCGAGAGGCAGTGGAGTTCAGAGGGCATTGACTGCAAGCGCCGCTCGAGCAACCATTAAGGATTCTCAATTGGCCGCTCTTGCGAGGCAGGAGCAGGATTTACAAAGAAGAATCAATACGCTATCTGAATTGCTAACAGGATTACGCTCAGCTTCACCTGATCAGCAGTTACCTGCCGTGCAGGGAAAAATTCGTACTGACATTGAGACCTTTCAATCACAGCGTGAGTTACTTAAGAAAGAGATTGAGAAAAAATTTCCAGATTATGCGGAGCTAGTAGAGCCTAAGCCGGCCACTATTGAGCGCACTCAACGATTATTAAAGTCCGACGAGGTTTTGGTATCTTGGTATTTCGCTGAAAACGTTGGCTATGTATGGGCTATTAGTAAGCAGGGAGCACTTCAATTCTCTCAATTGCCGATCGGTCGAAAACAAATGGCAAAAGAGGTGGCTCAGCTGCGTAAAGCGCTTGATCCTGGTGTATCCACAATTGATGAGATCCCCCCATTTGATGTGGCGTTGGCATATAAGCTTTATCAGGAAATTTTGGCGCCTGTAGAAGCGGGTTTTAAGGGTAAAAAAGTGATGTTAGTGGTGCCGCATGCGGAGCTAGGTCAACTACCCCTCTCGTTGTTGGTTACCCAGGCCACTTCTCAGCCCGCAAAGGGGGGGTCAATTGCTTTCCTGGGATATAAGACGGTTCCTTGGCTTACAAGGGATATTGCTGTGGCGCAGATTCCCTCTGTTACTGCATTAACGGCCTTGAGGAGTCTGCCAGAAGGAAGTCCCAACCGTAAGAGTTTTGTTGGTTTCGGCGATCCCTACTTTAGTAGTGCTCAAGAAAAAAGTGCTCAAAAAAATACTTCAACTCAATTGGCCACTAGAGGCATTCCGCTGAAGTTAAGAAGCGCGCCAAAAACTGCAGGTGTTAGCTCTGCAGAGTTGGCTTTACTCCCGCGCTTACCAGATACCAGTCTAGAGATTGAAGAAATTGGGAGGGTAGTTGGTGCTCAGTCAAGCGATATCTTTTTGCATAAGCAAGCAAGCGTGAGGCAAGTGACTTCAATGGATTTATCTGATCGCAAGGTCATCATGTTCTCAACCCACGGTTTGGTACCCGGAGAGCTTAATGGGCTGACTCAGCCGGCATTAGCAATGTCGTCCCCAGAGGTTACGGGGGATGAAGATGACGGCTTGTTGACCATGGATAAGGTGATTGCCTTGAAGTTGGATGCTGACTGGGTGGTGCTATCCGCTTGTAATACTGCAGCAGGTGAGGGGTCCGGATCTGAGGCTGTATCTGGCTTAGGTAGAGCATTCTTCTTTGCTGGTGCGAAGGCGCTCTTAGTTTCCAATTGGCCTGTAGATTCCCTGGCATCAAGACAGTTGATGACAGACTTATTTAAGCGCCAACAGCAAACTCAAGGCCTCACTAAGTCAGAGGCGTTGAGGCAGGCCATGCTTAATCAGATTGATCAGGGCGGTATGAAAGATGGAAATACTATGAAATACTCCTATGCGCACCCATTATTTTGGGCGCCCTTTATGGTGGTAGGTGATTGATTTACTATTCCTATATATTGTTATTTAACTGTTTAAGGCCTTTATGAAATTCATTCAACTCTTGGTTTCAGCATTGCTGATTGCTACCACTCAAATGGCTATTGCAGCTCCATTGATCAGTGCAAAGGAGGCTGCTTTGCCAGCAGCTTCTGGAATCTTAGCAACCCGCGGTATTTCTCGTGGACCATCTGTGAAAATGGTTTCTCCTGAGGCTGATACTCCGGTTGTTTCGCCAATTGATTTCAAGGTCAACTTTGAAGCGCGAGGCGAGGGAAAAATTGATTCGAGTTCTGTCAAGGTGGTTTATATGAAATCCCCATTTGTGGATCTAACCCCGCGTTTGAAGGGCGCAATTTCTGCTCAAGGAATTGATTTTGCAAAGGCAGATGTTCCCTCTGGTGCGCACACTATTCGCGTGACAGTAAAGGATACGGATGGGCGAGAAACAAATTCTGTATTCACTTTAGTCGTTAAATGATGAATTGCCCTTACTGCCTCTCTGAGGTTGCTGAAGAGGCGGCTGTCTGCAAGGTCTGTACTCGCGACTTATATCTATTTAAGCCGATGATGGCAAAGGTGGCTGAATTAGAAAGACGTCTTGAAGAGATTCCCAATCAGGATGCCTACGAGTATCGTATTGCTGAATTGCAATTATTGCTAGACGAGCAGGCCCAAAAGCATGCTGAGCCAAGGGGATTGGCCCTATCAATGCTAGATGTCCTTTTATATATCGGGGTTCCATTATTGCTGCTATTGGCGGCACATGGATTAATTACGATTGTTTACGATACCAAGCCGCTGTATTTAAGATTGATCTCCATCGTCCTGCCTTTACCGTTTGGATACTTCTTATTTAAAGGGGCTTCCCGTAAATTATTTCCTTGGTTTATGGGGGTGGTATTTTTGGCAATAGCCTCTGTAATTGGCATGAGCTGGATGACTACCTTAGTGGACGGTTCTCCAATCTGGCCACAGAATGCATTCGAATGGCGTGAGGTTCTGGAGTACTCGGCCAGTATTGCTTTTAGCTTCTTAACCGGCATGTTGCTTGGCGGTGTAGCCTACGCCAGCAAGCAGCGCCATCTTAGAACTGCACTAATTAATCCCTTCTTAAGCGCTGTGGTCAGCGGTTTGGGTGAAGGACGAATTTCCCCAAGCAGTCTTCATGGGGTAATGAAGAAGCTGCAGGAATACGGCGGCACTATAGTTGCCTTAGGAACTACTGCAGTGTCTATCTATACCGGTTTAAAGGGAATTATTGGCTGAGTAGGCGTTGAAGCTAAAGACTTTTCTTTGGCCCCAAGGCAAAGAAAAGTTGCGTAACTATTTTTAGTGCATATAGGACTATAAATGTCCCAGCTAAATTTCCTGCAATAAGTGTTATTAACTCTTCTATTCCACTTGGTAGGCTGGCATAAATAAAGAAGATAATCCGAAAGATTGCATTAAAAATAGCGCTGAAACACGACAGCCAAAAAAGATTCAAGACTGAAATGTTTGCTAAATTGGGCGTAATGTTAAAAATCTTCTCCCATGTCTTGTAGGCCACTAAAGGCGCTAGAGCGTAGAGCGTTGCTAGGATGGCGACATCGATTAACAGCAGATCGCGAAAGAAATAAATTCGAATGGCATAAGCCAACCCAACACCAATGGCCCCAAGCCACCCAAAGGTGATAACGGCTACCAATCTATAGCCTGCAGGGAGATAGATTAAGTATATGAAATCACTTATTTTAAATACTGAGAGGTACTCGCGATTCAGGTAATCCATAAAAAACCAAAGCACTCCCGTTCCAGTAATAATTGCTAGGTTTTGGATAATCGCAGTCATTTGTAATAATTTAAGTAATTATATTTATTAAATTTATAATAACTGATGATTAATGCTATCCCCGATAGGGGTCTATGGGGTTAACCCAGCTTTAGCAATATCCACAAATAATGCTATTATTTTCCTGATAATGAAAAATCATTTCACAGAAGCTTTTTTCCGCTTTCAACGATTGCTCGTGGTGACTGAGCGGCTTCCACTGTTCCCGAGCATTGATGAAATTGAAAGTCGCTTGCTTGTTTTGGTGGCCATGGCGGAGCGGGATGGGACTCCCTTGTTGGTTGGGGATTTGCTTGCCCAGGCCGACCTAGCATCGCAGGCGACCATTCATGGCCGGCTTTCTAGGCTCCATGAGAAACAGCTCATTAAATATCTAGCGGATACCGATGGCCGTAAAAAATATGTTGTATCAACTTCAAAGGCTTATTCCTATTTTTCAAAAGTGGGCGAGTGCGTAATTGATGCCGGAAAAGATTAGTTCCTGGCGCTTTCTTGGTTTTGGCCGACTCACTTCAGCTGCTTAGGCAATTGCATTCTTGGTACTACTTTTGTGTAGTAATTTATTGAATAGTTGGTAATTTAAAAAACAGAGTAAACCTCCTCGATTTTTGTTCGTTGTAACTGATCCACTTGCACTCTGTGTGAGTGGATTTTTTATTAACTTATGGAGATCGAATGAATCAATTATTGAAGTCTTTAGTATTTTCAGCATTACTGGCAGTCACAGGGCTAGCAGCGTCAGCACCAATTAATGTCAATACTGCCACTCAATCTGAGTTAGAAAGTATCAAAGGAATTGGCCCTTCCAAAGCAAAAACCATTATTGCCGAGCGCTTGGATGGAGGGCATTTTCAGGATGCCAATGATTTACAAAAGCGGGTACGTGGCATTGGAATGAAATCTGTGGAGAAAATGGTGGATAACGGTTTAACTATTGAGGCCCCCAGTTCTTTTCGTGAGCCACATGGCCGTACCAACAAGGAGGGCTCTGGCTCTGGTAGACGCGGTTCACGTGGTCAAAGCGGTTCTCGCAATAATCCGGACCGTTCAGGGCCAAATCGCCGAAATTAAACCCTTTTACGTCTAGCTTGGCTTATGGCTAAAATGGTTTCATGAGCATACCTTCTTACTTAACTATTTCACAGACTGTGGGTAATACACCCCTGGTTCGTTTGCAACGTATTCCTGGTGCAGAAAATGATTCCAAAAATAATCTGATCTTAGGAAAGTTAGAGGGTAATAATCCAGCGGGGTCGGTGAAAGACCGACCCGCGCTGTCGATGATTCTGCGTGCCCAAGAGCGTGGCGAAATTAAACCAGGCGACACCCTGATTGAAGCTACCAGCGGTAATACTGGGATTGCCTTGGCAATGACTGCAGCCATGTTGGGTTACAAGATGGTTTTAGTGATGCCTGAAAATCAAAGTATTGAACGTAGACAAAGTATGGCTGCCTATGGAGCGGAATTGATTCTGACGGCCGCTTCTGGCGGCATGGAATTTGCGCGTGACTATGCATTGCAGCTGCAAAAAGAGGGTCGGGGCAGGCTGCTTGATCAATTCGCTAATCCAGATAATCCTCGTGCTCATATTGAGACCACGGGACCAGAGATCTGGCGTGATACCGATGGGCAGGTAACTCACTTCATTTCAGCGATGGGTACAACCGGAACCATCACTGGAGTCTCCACCTATCTGAAGTCCATGAATCCAGATATTCAGATCATTGGCGCACAACCAGAAGAAGGCTCACAGATTCCTGGTATTCGTAAATGGGCTCCTGAGTATCTACCGAAGATTTATCAGGGCGATAAGGTGGATCGCATTGAGTTTGTGACCCAGGCAGATGCTGAAGAGATGGCCCGTCGCCTGGCTGCTGAAGAGGGTATCTTCTGTGGTATTTCGGCGGGCGGCGCCTTAGTGGTTGCTTTGCGAATTGCTCGTCAAGTAGAAAATGCCACGATTGTCTTTATCGTTTGCGACCGTGGCGATCGCTATCTCTCTACTGGAGTTTTTCCAGCTTAAGTAGATTTAAACCTGCTTAAGCTTTTTCTTGTTAGTGGATTTCTTGGGCTTCGCTTTTACTGGCTCAGCCGCTTTTGTTTCTGACTTTGCCTCTTTAGTACTTGCTTTAGTTGGAGAGGCCGGTACCACGCTTTGATTCTTATATCCTAGGGCTTCCGCAAACTCGGCCACGCTTTGTGCATAAAAATAGCTGCGGTTGTATTGCACAATCGTCAGGAAGTTATTGAGACCCACTACGTAACGCACTTGATCACCCCCATCTTTATCGGGGTAGGGGAGGTCAACGATGAGTGCTTTGCTTTGAGGCTCAACACCACCCGCCTGAAGATCGCCTTGGTCTTTAGTCAGAATCCCTTTTCCGATGAGATCCTGTACTGTGTACTTTAGTTGGGGCTCGCCATCAGCAAGTACCCTTGCCTCTCCGACTGCCCCTGACTGTACTGGGAAGTAAATCGGCATACCCGGTTGCCAGCCATGCTTGCGCATGAAGTTAGCAACGCTGGCGATGGCATCTTTAGGGCTTTGTTTGAGGTCGATGAGACCATCGCCATCCCCATCAATTGCAAAACTACGAATGCTACTTGGCATGAATTGGGGTAATCCAATGGCGCCCGCATAGGAACTGTTTTGATTAAGGCAGCCATTAAAGCGGGAAGAACTTACACCCTGACTGCTATTTTTTGCCGGGAGGATTCCACCTGCTTCTGTCCAGCACAGGAGAATTAACTCCTGTAACTGATCCTTGAATAGCTGTTCGCGACTCGCTTTGTTGGGGGTATCTGGGTAGCTAAAGGCAAGTGTGGAGAGTACATCCTTTACGCGAAAGTTCCCAGTTTGGCGTCCATAGATGGTCTCAATGCCGATGATGGCCACAATAAGCTCAGCCGGAACGCCAGACTCCTGCTCAACCTTGCCTAAAAATGCCTGGTTTTGTTCCCAAAAAGCTTTTCCTGCCTTGAGTCGAATTGGCTCAATAAAGCGCTTGCGATAGGCGACCCAATTCTTCTTAAAGCTGCCCGATGGGGGTAATACCAATTTTCGAATCGATGGAATTGTTTTAGCATCTGCAAAGCCTATCTCAAGGGTTGAGTGGGGAATGCCTTGGGTCTGAGTCATTTGGGTTATTAATTGACTCAGATTTTCGCTAAAACGGGCTTCTGTGGCAGTATCCTCTGGCTGGTTTACGATAGTCTCTGAAGGGCTAGTTTGTTGAGTTGGGGCGCTGGAGCAGGCGCCTAGAAGTAGCGCTAGGAATAGTGTTGAAGTGAAGAAGGAGACGCGAAAATTCATGGATTGGAAAATGGGTTTTTGAGATGTTGGCAGGATGTATTAAATTATAAAAATTACAGCTTTGCTATTAAGGATTCCTAGTAATGACAACAGGATACATAACTCATCCAGATTTTCTAAAACATGAGATGGGTAGCCACCATCCCGAGTGCCCAGAGCGCATTCAGGCAATCAATGATCAGTTGATCAGAAGTGGTGTTGACCGCTTTCTGCACCACTTAGATGCACCATTGGCAACTGAAGAGCAGTTGGAGTTGGTCCATAGCTCAGATCATATTGCCTTTGTTAAAGAGCGCTCACCAGCCAGTGGTTATTTTATGCTCGATGGTGACACCATTATGAATCCTCATACTTGGAACGCTGCTCTGCGTGCAGTGGGTGCTGCCATTGCCGGAGTAGATGCGGTCATGAAGGGTGAAGTAGAGAATGTATTTTGTGCGATTCGCCCACCAGGGCATCATGCTGAGCCAACCCGCTCTATGGGTTTTTGCGTCTTCGATAGCGTGGCCGTAGCCGCGCGTTATGCTATAGAAACCTATGGTATTGAGCGTGTTGCCATCATTGATTTTGATGTGCATCATGGCAACGGGACAGAGGCTGCGTTCTTTAATGATCCCAATGTATTGATGTGTAGTTTCTTTCAGCATCCCTTTTATCCGTATAGTGGATTAGATGGGGCAAATAATATGGTGAACGTTCCACTTCCCGCATCTACCCGCGGGGACGTAGTACGCTCCATAGTGGAGGAGCAGTGGTTGCCACGTTTGCGTGATTTTGAACCAGAGCTCATCATTATCTCCGCAGGATTTGATGCCCATCGTGAAGATGACTTGGGGCAAATGGGCTTAGTAGAAGATGACTATGCCTGGATCACAAGAAAGCTTAAAGAAGTTGCCAATCAGTATGCCCAGGGCCGTATCGTCAGTTGCCTAGAGGGGGGTTATAACCTTTCCGCCTTAGGCCGCAGTGTAGTGGCGCATGTCAAAGCACTTGCTGATATCTAAATGCAATTAAAAATGCAGATTTAACAAAAGACCATTATTCAAGGAACACATGGCTAATATTTTTGAGCAGGGTTCAGAACGCAATCCAGCGAACTTCACTCCGATTACCCCGCTATTGTTTCTTGAGCGATCGGCTGAAGTTTATCCAGAGCGCTTGGCTATTATTCATGGCAATTTTCGTCAGACATGGGGTCAGACCTATGTGCGCTGTCGTCGTTTGGCGAGTGCTTTGCAACAGCATGGCATTGGGCTTGGTGATACGGTGGCTGTGATGTTGCCCAATACGCCACCGATGGTCGAGGCTCACTTCGGTATTCCGATGGCTGGGGCAGTACTTAATGCCTTGAATACTCGCTTAGATCCGGAATCGATCGCCTTCATGTTGAATCATGGAGAGGCCAAAGCTGTCATCGTGGACCCAGAATTTTCTGGGGTGATGAAAAAAGCGCTCGAGATCGCTAAAAAAGAAAGTGGTCGCGAGTTCTTGATCATTGATGTCGAGGAAAAAGAGTTTGATGTTCCTGGCGAAAAGCTAGGCAAGCTGACTTATGAAAAACTCTTGGCCAAAGGTGACCCTCAGTTTGCTTGGCAAGTACCAGCAGATGAGTGGCAAGCGATTTGTTTGAACTACACCTCAGGCACGACTGGTAATCCAAAAGGGGTGGTGTACCACCATCGTGGTGCAGCGATTAATGCGGTGTCGAATATCTTGGATTGGGATATCAACAAGCATCCAACCTATCTTTGGACGCTCCCCATGTTTCATTGCAATGGCTGGTGCTTCCCATGGACAGTAGCAGCGCGTGCTGGTATTAACGTCTGCTTGCGTCGAGTTGATGCCCAGCACATTTTTGCCGCGATTAAAGATCATGGTGTTACTCATTACTGCGCCGCTCCAATTGTGCACAACCTATTAGTGAATGCCTCTGATGAGTTAAAAGTGGGCGTGCCTACCGGTGTTAAAGGCTTAATTGCAGGCGCCGCACCCCCAGCATCCATCATCGAGGGGATGGAAAAGCTAGGTTTTGATCTGACGCACGTCTATGGTTTAACGGAGGTCTACGGGCCTGCAGCCGTCTGTGTGAAGCAAGAAGAGTGGAATGACCTTGATATTGGTGAGAGAGCTCGTCTCAATGCGCGTCAAGGTGTTCGCTATCACATGCAACAGGCGATTGCCGTTCTTAACCCCGAAACCCTTGAACCTGTTCCTGCTGATGGCGAGACCATGGGTGAAATTATGTTTAAGGGCAATATCGCCATGAAGGGCTATCTGAAGAATGAAAAGGCGACCCAAGAGGCATTTGAGGGTGGCTGGTTCCATTCGGGCGACTTGGCTGTAATGAACCCCGATGGCTATGTGAAGATGAAGGATCGTAGTAAAGACATCATCATCTCTGGCGGAGAAAATATTTCCTCTGTGGAGGTTGAGGATGTTCTCTATCGCCACCCAGCAGTGATTGCTGCTGCAGTCGTTGCTAAACCCGACCCCAAGTGGGGCGAGACACCTTGCGCCTTTCTGGAAATCAAGCCAGGCATGGAAGTCACCCCAGCCGATATTATTGCCCACTGCAAGCAGCATCTTGCTGGATTTAAGGTGCCTAGGGCAATTGTGTTCTGCGAGCTACCAAAGACCTCTACTGGCAAGATTCAGAAATTTGAGCTGCGTAAGCAGGCCGGTTCTGCCTCAGCAATCGACGTTTAGCCCTAGATTGCGCTGGGCAGATAAAATAGAAAAGTTACTCAAAAAAAAGAGAATCAAGAATGAAAATCTTAGTAGCGGTAAAACGCGTCGTTGATTACAACGTCAAAATTCGGGTGAAGTCAGATAATTCTGGCGTTGACCTGGCAAACGTCAAAATGAGCATGAACCCCTTTGATGAA
>Ga0075464_10000781_pt1 | contig 14129 bp, 17 predicted proteins | sample DEB19_08_DNA_5_FD_75068 | JGI IMG/M metagenome (GOLD analysis project Ga0075464, IMG submission 75068) | Aqueous microbial communities from the Delaware River and Bay under freshwater to marine salinity gradient to study organic matter... | ecosystem: Environmental > Aquatic > Marine > Coastal ...
AGTACTGATAGGGTAGGAAAAGTATATGTTCCCTATAGGGGTTTGGGGAACGGTTTTTGACCCCCCTGTCCACCCTATCCACCCTGAAACGGCGCTGGAATTCCATTCCAAAGCAAAACAGCACTGCAATCCCGGCAAAAGGCGCTGGAATTCCAGAGCCTTTACCAAAAAGAGGGGTTTCCAAGATATGAAGCACATGGTCGCAATAAACGCCTTCGGCAAACGGGTCGGAGAATCCCACCACCGGGCCAAGCTCACCGACGCAGAGGTCGACACCATCTTCGAGCTGCGTGAGGCTGGCCTCTCCTACGGTGCCATCGCAGCCAAGTGGGACGACGGCGTCACCATCAGCAAGTCCACGGTGCGAGACATCTGCACCGGCCGCATCAGGGCCCAGACCCCAGACAGCTACCGCTACCCCACCAAGCCCCCGGGCGTTTAATCCGTCAACCACTGGAGACAATGCACCATGTCCGAAAACATTCACTACAACTGGAAGGCCATCTTCCTCACTGCCCTAGCCGACCTGCCCGTGGTCTCGACCGCCTGCACGGCGGCGGGCATCTCGCGGGTCTCGGCCTACAACGAGAGGCGCACTGACAAAGCCTTCGAGGCTGCGTGGAATGAGGCCCTTGAGGCCGGTATCGACAAGGCCGAGGCCGAGGGCTACCGGCGCGCTGTTACAGGCTACACCGAGCCCCTGACCCATCAGGGCCAGATCAGCTTCGAGCTTGAGCAGTACCAAGACGAAGACGGCCACGCCAAGGTCCGCTACGCGCTGGACCCAGCCGGAAACAAGATACCCATCACCATCCGCAAGCACAGCGACCAGCTCCTCCAGTTCTACCTGAAGGGACGCCGCCGAGGCATCTACGGCGACAAGCAGGAGCTCACCGGTGCAGACGGTGGCGCACTGGCTGTGGTCGACGAGACCCAGAAGGCTGCCCGACTGGCAGCCCTCTTCGCCTTGGCCACGTCCCGCAGGGACAGGGGCAGTGAGCCTGAAGACCTGAGCGACCTAGCATGAGCGCCGAGGACAAGGCCATCGCCGCCCTCATGGCGGTTTTGTGGGTGATTGTTTGGGTCTACCTCGCCATGGGTGGCCGCTCATGACGCCGAAACAGATTCAGGCGCTGCTGCCCTACCTCACCGCAGAGGAGCAGGCCGAGGTCAACCAGATCGTGGCCTCGGACATCGCGTCCAGACCATTCAGTCCACTCCCCGGCCCCCAGCTCATGGCCTATAACTCCAAGGCCGATGTCGTCGGCTTCGGCGGGGCAGCGGGTGGGGGCAAGTCCTTCTTGGCTGCGGGCAAGGCCCTCACCCAGTTCGACAAGTCGATGATCCTCCGGCGCAACGGCACCGAGCTCACCGCCATCATCGACGAGGTGTTGAACATGGCCGGCAGCCGCGACGGCTACAACGGCCAAGACAAGATCATGCGGCTGCCCACCCGGCAGGTAGAGTTCGGCTCCACCCCCAACATCGGCGACGAGAAGAAGTACCAAGGCCGCCCCCACTCCTTCCTGTGCTTCGATGAGGCAGCCAACTTCGCTGAGATTCAGGTCCGCTTCCTCATGGGCTGGAACCGCACAACCACGCCCGGCCAGCACTGCCAGACGCTGCTGACCTTCAACCCTCCGACCAGTGCAGAGGGCCGATGGATCATTCAGTTCTTCGCGCCTTGGATCGACAAGCGCTACGCTGGCAAGCGTGCCCTGCCCGGCGAGCTCCGCTTCGTTGGCGTGGTGCCCGGCGAGAATGGCGTCAGCCGCGACATCTGGGTCGATGACGCCAGCCCCTTTGTCATCATCGGTGGCCAGCCATGCTTCGAGTTCAACGCGGACGACTACCTGCCACAAGACATCGTGACACCGCAGTCACGCACCTTCATCCCGTCCCGCATCTCGGACAACCCCTACCTCATGGGCTCGGGCTATCTGTCGGTGCTCCAAGCCCTGCCCGAACCCCTGCGCAGTCAGATGCTGTACGGCGACTTCGAGGCCGGCATGGAGGACGACATCTGGCAGGTGGTCCCGACCGCATGGATCGAGATCGCCATGGCCAGATGGACGGACCGCTCCCCCAAGGGCGAGATGGTCAGCATGGGGGTGGACGTTGCCCGTGGCGGCCGCGACGCCTCCGTCATCGCCAAGCGTCACGTCGGGAACTGGTACGACAAACTCGTCAAGCTCCCCGGCACGGCCACGCCCGACGGCCAGACGTTGGTCGGTCAGGTCATTGCCCACCGGCGGGACTCGGCACCGATCCACCTCGATGTCATTGGCGTTGGTGCATCACCCTATGACCTATTGCGCATTGCCAAGCAGCAGGTCATCGGCGTGAACGTGGCCGAGAAGAGTGTCAGCTCAGACCGCTCCGGCAAGCTCCGCTTCTTCAACCTCCGCTCCGAGGTGTGGTGGAAGCTGCGGGAGGAGCTCGACCCGGTCAACGACACCGGCATCTGCCTGCCGCTAGACCCTGAGCTGTTAGCCGACTTGGCCGCGCCGAAGTGGTCGATGGCTGGCATGAAGGTGCAGGTCGAGAGCCGCGACGAGATCAAGGAGCGGATTGGCCGCAGCCCAGACTGCGCCTCCGCCCTGATACTGGCCCGCATGGATACGCCCAAGATCGACGTCATCAAGAAGGCGCAGAGGGCCGACAACTCGGCCACCTTGGACTACGACCCACTGGCCAGCTTCTAGCCCCGGGCGTTTAAGCCCGGGCGTAGCGCTGACAATGGCTCCAACTTACAGGAGCCGCCCCCATGTGCTTGACATCTACCCCGTCAATTCCAGACCCAGTCAAACCCCAAGACGCCAAGATGGCTGAGCAAACCGCCCAGACCCCCGGCGGTCAGGTGAGCGACGCCCGCAAGAATGCCGCCCAGAACGGCGGCGCAGCAGGCGGCACCATGCTGACCGGCGTCTCCGGCGTCGAGAACTCCTCGCTGTCGCTCGGTCGCTCTACCCTGTTGGGCTCATAACCCATGGCAGACCAGCCCGACGCCAATGCGTTGACCAACAAGCAGCGCTACATGAAGCGCTGGTCGATGCTGCGCGCTGAGCGGGCGACTTGGTTGACCGACTACCTTGACCTGATCGACTATGTGGCCCCGATGTCGGGCCGCTTCTTCTACGCCGAAGCGAACAAGGGCCACAAGGTCCAACGCAACAAGAAGATTTACGACACCACCAGCAAACGCTCGCTCAACGTGTTGGCCGCTGGTCTCATGGCCGGCATGACCAGCCCCGCCCGCCCATGGTTCCGGCTAACCCTTGGCGACAAAGCCTTGATGGAGAAGCAGGAAGTGAAGGAGTGGCTGCAGGCCGTGACCGAGCAGATGCGTGACGTCTTCTCCAGCTCCAACACCTACCGGGCACTGCACCAAATCTACACCGAGCTCGGGGCCTTCGGCACGAGCTGCTCGGTGCTCATGCAGGACTACGACACGATCGTCCACCACTTCCCCTTGACCGTTGGCGAGTACTGCTTGGCTACGAACCACAAGGGCATTGTGGACACGCTCTACCGCGAGTTCAACATGACGGTGGGCCAGATCATCAGCCAGTTCGGCTACGACAACGCAAGCCTCGCCACCCAGCAACTCTACGACCGGGGCAACTACGACCAGTGGGTCGTGGTGCAGCACGCCGTCGAGCCCCGCACCAACCGCGACACCACGAAGAAGGACGCCTTGAACATGAAGTTCAAGAGCTGCTACTACGAGGTGGGTGGTCAGGTCGACCCGAACAAGATGTTGGTCGAGTCAGGCTTCAAGAACTTCCCGGTGCTGGCAGCGCGCTGGACCGTGACAGGCAACGACGTCTACGGCACAGGCCCCGGCCACGATGCCTTGCCCGACATCCGCCAGCTTCAGCACGAACAGCTCCGCAAGGGGCAGGCGATCGACTACCAGACCAACCCACCGCTGCAGGTGCCGGCCACCCTGAAGGAAGCAGGCGTCAACCGTCTGCCCGGCGGCGTCCAGTACGTGGACAGCGTCGGCTCCGAGAACGCCATCCGTACCATGTTCGACGTCAAGATCGACCTCGGTGCCCTGCGCGAATCCATCATCGACGTGCGCTCCCGCATCAAAGGCCACTTCTACGAGGACCTGTTCCTCATGTTGGCAAACGACACCCGCAGTGGCACCACCGCCACCGAGGTTGCCGAGCGCCACGAAGAGAAGCTGCTGATGCTTGGCCCAGTGCTCGAGCGCTTGCACAATGAGCTGCTGGACCCACTGATCGACTCGACCTTCGAGATGCTGGCCGCCGCAGGTGCGCTTCCGCCACCGCCGCAGGCGATGCAGGGCATGGAGCTGAAGGTCACCTACATCTCGACGCTGGCTCAAGCACAGCGCGCCGTTGGCCTCTCCTCCTACGACCGCATCATCGCCACCGTTGGCGCATTGGCTGGGGCCAAGCAGGACCCAACCGTATGGGACAAGCTCGACACCGACCAGATCATCGACGAGTACACGGACGGACTCGGCCTCACGCCGAAGGTCACCCGCTCCGACGACGCCGTGGCAGCAATGCGCGGCGAGCGCGCGAAGAAGGCCCAAGCCGCACAGGCGATGGCCGAAGCCCAACAGATGGCGGAGACGGCATCGACCGTATCCACCGTCGACCCGGCCAAGATGCAGGACGTCATGGGGATGTTCAGCGGATATGGCACACCAGCAACCGAGGTAGGACAATGATCAGCTTAAAACTTCCAGCCGGCAGCGACGACGATTCGATGCTCGGCGCATCCAGCGAAGCCAGCTACGGCTACGGCACCCAAATCTCACTCGAGGAGGAGCAGGTCACCGCCCTCGGTGCTGACAAGCTCGCCATCGGCCAGCGCGTAAAGATTACCGCCTACGGCGTGATCTCCCGCCTCAGCGTCGATGTGGGTGAGGAAGGGGAAGCCCCCGGCCCAGACATGACGATCCAGCTCACCGACATGGAGGTCTCACCGGCCTCCTCAGTGAACGCATCGGCCATGTATCCATCCTCGCCGGGCTAAGGCGTGCGGATAAGACCCTGATCGCCGAATACCATTCTCCCCATGGCCACTTACACACACGATGAAAACGAAGCAGAGGTCGCCGCGCTCGCGCTCCAAGCCGAGAACGCACGCCGCACCCTGATCGAAGACATCAAGTGGCTCATGAGCTCCCCGCGAGGTCGCCGCATTAGTTGGTGGCTGCTGGACAAGGCCGGTGTGAACCGGACTAGCTTCAGCAACTCGGGCAGCGTCATGGCCTTCAACGAAGGGCAGCGCAACATGGGTCTCGTGCTCCAAGCACAGATCGTTGAGCACTGCACCGACGCCTATGTAACGATGCTCTCTGAGCAAAGGACCAAACAATGACAGATACAGCGCAACCCGGAGCCGGTACACCCAACCCCGCCGCCGCGTCACCCGCCAGCACAGTTCTCGGAACTGTGCCACCAACTGAAGGCAACGCAACTGGTACGCCAGCCGCCTCACCAGCCCCCGCCGCAAGCGTGGACGGTGTAGCAGCCAACGGCCAGCCCGGCTCAGCGGACCCAGCAAAGGCAGGCGAGACGCCAGCCGCCCCTGAGTCCTACGAGTTTGCGATGCCTGAAGGCGTTGAGCTCGACGGCCCTGCGGCCACCGAGTTCAGCGCGATCGCCAAGGAACTGAAGCTGTCCCAAGCGGACGCTCAACGTGTAGCCGATGTCGCAGTAAAAATGCAGCAGAAGCAAGCGGAGACGCACGCTACGACGGTGAAGGGTTGGGCTGACCAGTGCAAGACTGACAAGGAGTTCGGTGGCGATAACCTCGAACCCAATATGGCAGTTGCGCGCAAGGCCATCGACACCTTTGGCTCACCCGAGCTGAAGGCGTTGCTGAACAGTAGCGGGTTGGGCAACCACCCTGAGCTTGTTCGGTTCGCTTTCAATGCTGGTAAGGCTGTTTCTGAAGGCACCTTCGTGCGGTCAGGCTCTCGAGCCCCGACCCCGGAAACGTCAATGGAAAAACGACTTTATCCCAATATGAACTGAAAGGAACTACTAAATGGCAACTCTCTCTACTGGTCAATTGACCTTGGCCGACTGGGCCAAACGCCTTGACCCTAACGGTCAAGTCCCCGCTGTCGCTGAGCTCTTGTCTCAGACCAACGAAATCCTTGAAGACGCAGTCTTTCAGGAAGGTAACCTGCCTACAGGTCACCGCGTTGTAATCCGCACTGGCTTGCCAACGGTTTACTGGCGCACACTGAACGCCGGCGTGCCGACGAGCAAATCCACAACTGCACAGGTCGATGAAGCCTGCGGCATGATGGAAGCCCGCAGCCACATCGACGTTGAATTGGCCAAGCTGAACGGCAACACTGCCGCCTTCCGTTTGTCTGAAGACAGCGCCTTCATCGAGTCGATGAACCAGTTGCAGTCGATGACGATGTTCTATGGCAACCCAGCCACAGACCCAAAGACCTACCTTGGCTTGGCGACTCGCTACGGTTCCTTGGCTGCCGGCAACGCGCAGAACATCATCGACGCTGGTGGCACGAGCTCGAACAACACATCCATCTACTTGGTGGTGTGGGGTGCGAACACGGTGTTCTGTCCTTTCCCTAAAGGCTCGCAAGCTGGCTTGCAGCACAAGGACTTGGGCGAAGAGTCGGTGCCAGATGCTGACGGCAACTACTACCAAGCACTGCGTACCCTGTACCAGTGGAAGAACGGTCTGGTCGTAAAAGACTGGCGCTATGTTGTGCGTATCGCCAACATCAACGTCGCCAACTTGACGACTGAAACCGGTGCTGCCGACTTGGTGAAATTGCTGAGCCGTTCACTGGACCGCATCCCGAACCTGTCAATGGGTCGTGCTGCCTTCTACATGAACCGTACAGTCTTCAGCATGTTGCGCGTCCAAGCTCTGAACAAGAGCCAGAACGCGATCTCGATCCGCGACGCGATCAACCAATTCGGTCAAGCCACCAAGTGGACTGACTTCTTGGGTGTACCGCTGCGCAAGGTCGACCAACTGTTGAACACGGAAGCCCGTGTGGTGTAAGTAGGCTAGGGGCTTCGGCCCCTACCTGCTGCCACAAGCCCCCATTATTCTGAAAGGACACACCCATGATCACCGACAAACTCTTGCGTTTTTCTAACGCCCAAGCGGTCACCGTTACGGCAGTCTCTGTCGACAAGGCTGACCTGTCACAGGCCCGCGACATCGGCGAAGGCAAACCCCTGTACGCCAACTTCGCTATCGGCGCAGCCTTCGCTGGCGGCACATCGACAGCCTTTGAAATCGTTGTAGCGGATGACGCAGCTTTGACCAGCAACGTCACCGTCATCGGTTCCACTGGTGCGTTGCTGACCGCAACACTGACGGCAGCCAAGACTATCGCGTTGGCCCTGAGCCCACTGGTAGGCAGCATCGGCAAGCGCTATATTGGCGCTCGCTACACTGTCGTAGGCACCAACAGCGCTGGCACGGTCACGACCGACATCGTTGAGGCCATCCAAGACGGCAACAAAATCTATCCCGGCGGCTTCTCCGTCATCTAACTGGAACAACCATGGCTTACTACAAAGTACTTGAAACCTCTTTCATCGGTCAGGCCCTCGTCGAAGTTGACAAGGTCATTGAGATCAATGACGACCCAACTAAGGGGGGCATGTCCCCCGGCAGCAATCTGGCTAAATGCGATGAGGCGGGCAACTTGATTGCTTCCCGCCCAGCCACTAGCTCGAAGAAGGCCACGACCGCTCAAAGCGAACAAGAACTCGCGTAAGCCTCGGCCCATAGCGATCCGAAAAGGCCGAGGGAAACTTCGGCCTTTTTTTTATTAGGAGTTAAGAATGGCATCGACCGTCGACATCTGTAATCTGGGCCTAGCCCACCTCGGCAACCGCGCACAGGTTGTCTCAATCTCACCGGTCGACGGTTCGGTTGAGGCCGACTACTGCGCCCGCTTCTACCCAATCGCCCGGGACGAAATCCTAGAGATGTCGGACTGGACCTTCGCCCGCTCGCGGGTGGTGCTCGCGCTCTTGGGGGTCAACCCGAGCAGCGTCTGGCGCTATGCCTACGCGCGCCCCGCCGACTGCATGGTGCCCCGCCGTGTGCTGACCGGCAACTCCAGCAATCACGAGGATGACAGCAACGCCTTCGACATGGAGGGCGACGTCATCCTGACCAACACTGAATTCGCTACCCTCGTCTACACCCGCCCAGTGGAGGACCCGACCCGCTTCTCGCCGGGCTTCACCACCAGCCTCTCCTATAAGCTGGCCGCCTACTTGGCCGGTCCTCTCCTGCGGGGCGAGTCCGGCAGCAACGCCGCCGCCACCCTCCACGGGGTCGCAGGCAAGAAGGCCAAGGAGGGCGGAGCCTTCGACGCAAACCGCGCATGGCGCAACGACACCTACGTTCCCTCGATGGTGGCCGCACGGGGCGGTCAAGTGTCCGCCACCAGCGGTGTCAACGCAATGATCTACCCGGAGGCTGGCTATGCCATTGATTAAGACCCTCACCCGATCCTTCGCCGGCGGTGAGATCACCCCCGAAATGTATGGCCGCTTGGACAACATCAAGTTCCAAACGGGGCTGGCCCTGAGCAGCAACGCCATGGTCCTTCCCCACGGGCCAGTCACCAAACGCCCGGGCTTCGCGTTCGTCAATGCCGCCGGGGACTCAACCCGCGCCGTGCGTCTCATCCCGTTCGCCTACAACGCAACCCAGACGATGGTGCTCGAGTTCGGCCACCTCTACATCCGCTTCCACACCCTCGGAGCCACCCTCCTGTCGGCCGGGGTGCCCTACCAAGTGACCACACCCTACTCGGGGGCGGACCTCTTCGACCTGAACTACACACAGTCGAGTGACGTGGTGACCCTGAGCCACCCGGGCTACCCAACCAAGGAACTCCGCCGCTTGGGGGCCACCAACTGGACCCTTGTGCAGCCGGGGCTGGGGGCGTCCCCCACCGCACCGAACACCCCGACGGTCGCATCCACCACAGGGGCAGGAACTGCCTACGCCCGGAACATGTACTACAAGGTCTGCACAGTCACCGCCGACGGGGTGCAGGAATCCCTCGCCTCCGCCTTTGTGGCGACCTCCAACGACCTGACGCTGCAGGGCTCCCGCAACGTGGTGAGCTGGGCGGCTGTCACGCTTACGGACGGCCCACCAACCTACCGCCTCTACAAGGCGATGAACGATTCGGGCCGACTCTACGGCTTCGTGGGTGAGACCTCCGGGCTGAGCTTCACTGACGACAACATCACCGCCGACTACTCCCGCAATCCCCCGGCCACGACCATCCGGCTCGACACGGAGGGGAACTACCCCGGGGCTGTTGGCTACTATGAGCAGCGCCGCATGTTCGGCGGCACCCAGAACAACCCGCAGACGATCTACGGCACCAAATCCGGCACCGAGTCGAACCTGAATGCGTCGCTACCCAGCAACTCAGCGGATGCGCTCAGCTTCACGATCAAGGCCCAGCAGCAGAACGCCATCAAGCACTTGGTGCCACTGAATGACTTGATCGCGCTGACCGTCGGCGGTGCGTGGAAAATCTCCTCCACCAACGGACAAGCGCTGGCCCCGGCCACGCTGTCGGTGCGGACCCAGAGCTACTACGGCAGCAACAACGTCCACCCAACCTTGACCGGCACCTCCTGCCTCTACGTCGAGGCCAACGGCCGCAGGGTTCGTGACCTTTCCTTCTCGTGGCAGTCGCAGGTGTACGCCTCCGACGACCGCTCGGTGATGGCCCCGCACCTCTTTAACGGCTTCACCCTGACCGACTCCGCCTACACCCGCTCGCCCGATCAGATCGCATGGTTCGTGCGCTCGGACGGCGCGATTTTGGGCATGTCCTATGTGCCGGAGCAGCAGGTCTACGGGTGGCACCAGCACCACACGGATGGCAAATTCAAGAGCGTGTGCGCGGTCGCCGAAAACAACGAGGACGTGCTCTACGTTCTGGTGCAGCGGACCATCATGGGCTACCCCTATCGCTTCATCGAGCGGATGTCGACCCGCCAGTTTGCGACCCAAGGGGACGCCTTCTATGTCGACTGCGGCGGCACCTACAGTGGCGTGCCCACCCAGATTCTCTACGGCCTCACATGGCTGGAGGGCAAGAGCGTGGTGGCACTGGCCGACGGCGCAGTGGTCAGCGGCCTGACCGTGCTCAACGGCTCGGTCACCCTCCCGACGGCGGCGAGCAAGGTACAGATTGGCCTCCCGTTTACGGCAGACATCCAGACCCTGCCGATGGCGATCGAAGGCCAGCAGGCGGGTGGACAGGGCACATTCAAGAGCATTGACTACGCCTACCTGCGGGTCAACCGCACCGGTATAGTCAGGGTCGGCCCGACCAGCGATCGTCTTTCCACCATCCCTCCACGCACCAATGAAAATTACGACACTCCTCCTCGCCTTCGTTCTGAAATCCTTGACTCTCTCATCCAACCAGATTGGGGGCCGGATGCCCAACTTTGGATACAGAGCGCCGACCCAACGCCCCTCACCGTCTCGGCGATCACGGTGAAGGTGTCCCTCGGTGGCTAACTGGACCCTACCCCACCTGAAGAACGCCAGATACGAGTTCACCGAACCCACGGAGGAGGGCATCGCCTACATCGCGGCCAACCTCCGAACCCCTGACCGGGAGGAGGCCTTCGCCACCTTCGGCAACGCCCGCTACCACGACGCCATCAAGCTCAGCATCGCCGGGTCCGACTCGGTGGTGATGGGGGTGACGGCCTACGGGGAGCCCGCCGCACTGGTGGGGGTTTCAACACTGTCGTTTTTATACAACACCGGATGCCCATGGATGCTGGCCACCCCCAGCGCCAACCGCTACCGGCGGGCGTTTATCGAATGCGCCAACGCCTACACTCAGGCCATGTTGAGCGAGTACCGCTCGCTTGAGAACTTCGTCGACGCCCGCAACACCAGAAGTGTTGCGTGGCTCCAACGAATTGGCTTTGAGCTAAGCGAGCCTGAACCCTACGGGGCGCTGGGCCTCCCGTTCCACCCGTTCCGAATTGAAAGGCAGACACCATGTGCAATAAAACCGTTCTGACCGTCGCCGCCGTCGCGGCTGCGGTGTACTTCACCGGGGGCACAGCCCTTGCCGGCATGGGTGGCACCGCAGCCGCAGGCACCACAACTGTTGCAGCGGGCAGTGTCGCAGCCGGAACCACCGCAGCCGCGACCACAGCAGCAACCACTGGCGCTGCGGCTTCGACCGCAATGACCGCAACCCAAACAGCCGCGATGTACGCCTCCGCCGCAGGCGCGGGCATGTCTGCATACGGTGCCTACCAGCAGAGCGAGTCTGCACAGAAGGCCGCCGACTACAACGCCAAGCTCGCCAAGCTCCAAGGGCAAGACGCCCTCGACCGTGGTGACCTAGACCAGCAGGCCATCGGCCGCAAACAGGCAGCCCTGCGCGGGTCTCAGGCCGCCAACATGGCCGCCAATGGGCTTGACCTTTCCTACGGCTCCCCAGCAGCCCTGCTCGACCAGACCGACTACTACGGCAACGCAGACCAAGAGACTGCAGCCAACAACGCTCGGCGCGAAGCCGCCGGCTACGGCAGCCGAGCGACCATGTCCCAGATTCAGGCAGACAGCTACAGCCCGATGATGTCGGGCGCGGGCAGTCTCCTAACCTCCAGCGGCACGGTAGCCGACCGCTGGTACAAATACGGCGGCAAATAAACCATGGCGACAGTACCCACATACGACGGCCCACAGGTCCAGAGCCGGGGGCTTAGCTTCGACCAAGCCACGGCGGATAGCTTCGGCAACATTCAGGCAAAAGAGATCGGCAAGACCGGGGAGGCAATCAACAGCCGCTTCGGCCTCAGCAGCACCCTCGACAACATCAACGACCGCGATGTCACCCGCCAAGTGTTCGAGGCCGAAGCCAAGACCAAGGAGGCCTACGTCCAGTGGTCCGCCGACGCCATGACCAACTACCAAGGGGCAGGGGCGCAGGGCATCGCGCAGAAGGCCAAGGACTGGTGGGCGAAGCAGGAGGAGGACACCCGCTCGAACATGGCAAACCCACAGGCGCAGCGCATGTTTGGCCAAGCGATGCGGACCCAGTCCATCGCCAGCTTGGACCACTTCTCAAAGTTTGAGGGCCAGCAACTCGAGGTCGACCTCTCCCAAAAGACAGACGCAAACGTCCTGTCCTCGGCAAAGCTCGCGGCGGCAATCCCGACCCCCGAGAACATCACCCTCCAAACCAACAACATCAAAGCCGCCCTCGGCCAGTACGGCAAGACCCGCTGGAGCCCCGAAGTGTTGGCCGAGAAAACTGCGGGGGCCGTCTCGGAGATGAGCATGGGGGTTTTCAACAACCTCTTCGCCATGCCGAACGGCCCCCTGATGGCCAAGGCCTTCTACGAGAAGGCTGTCCTAAGCGGCAGCATCGACCCCCGCAAGTACGACGAGATCGAGACCAAGCTCAAAGCCGGCGTGGCCGACCAGATCGGCGGTGGCTCCGCCCGCGAAGACATCGCCACCCTGATGGCTGGCAAGAAGGCGACCGACCCCTTCCCGCAGTCGGCAGCCGACGCCTTGGGCGTCATCCGCTTTGCGGATAACCCTGACGCGTTGAAGTCCTTCCGCGCGGAGCTGGACCGGCAGGCCGCCCTCCACGCTGGCGAAGTCAGCAAGGTAGAGGCCTCCTCCCTCAAGGCGGTAGACGCCATGCGGGTGAAGAACATGAGCCTCGCCGACATGAAGCGCACCCCCGAGTGGTCGGCCATGTCGCCGACGACACAAGTGGCCATGAGCGAGCACATCACCGACCTCAACTTCAAGCACTCCCAGCGCTCCCGCACCCTCAGCATCCAAGGGGAGGAGGACGTGATTCGTGCCGAGCAGCGCCAAGAGCGCAAGATGGCCCCTACCATGCTGGAGTACGCCCAGCCGCAGAACCTTGTCCGCTTGACCCCCGACAAGATCACCCAACTGATGCCAACCATCGGCGCGGCCAACGTGGATAAGCTCCTCACCCGCTACACCTCCTTCACCAAAAACCAAGCAGCATTGACCAACGCAAACTTGGACAATGACGCTTTCAATAACGCCTACGCCAGCACCGGCAAGGACCCGAAGCCGAACCACAAGAACGCCGACGAGGTGGCCCGTGTCGTCCGCGCCCGCGATGAGGTGGAAACCTCCATCGGCGTCCTGCAGCAGTCGAAGGGGCGGGAGCTCACCCGCGAGGAGAAGAACGCAGAAATCAAACGGGTCATCACCGGCAAGGTTTTTGAGCCCGGCTACTGGGGCAGCGAGAAGTACGAGCTCGACATCCCAGACTCGCAGCGGCTCACCTCAACGGTAGGCGTCCAAGTGCCCGGCAAGCCCGGCCAGATGACTACAATCCAGATACCAGTTGGCTCTATCCCGGCGAATGAATTCGCGCAGACGCAAGAACGCCTCCGCAGCACAGGACAACCCTACGACACGGCATCCGTCGTTCGCCGCTGGCACAAAGCAAACAATTAAGGACACGACCCATGGCTAGTTTTCTCGATAAGCTGAACGCCTCAGAGGCACCAACACCAGCCCCGGATACGTCCTTCACCGACAAGCTCATTGCCCAAGACGAGGAAGAGGGGCGGCTACGCTCGAGCCTCAGCGTCGCCGGCCAGACAACACCGGAGCGGGCCGCCCGCGTGAAGTACCTGTCGCAGGTCACCGGCCTGCCCGGGACTGCCATCGAGACGAACGAGGGCGAGGCCGAGGCCATGGCCAAGTTCAATGAAATTCAGCAACAGTCACGGTCCTCCCCGGTCCTGCGCCAGATGCTGTTGAACCCAGACTTTGCCAAGATCGCGCAGAACGACACCTCCGGGCTGAGTGCCCTCGAGCACCTCGGCCGCACCTACGTCGGGGCCAGCCTGAAATCCGGCGCGCTGACCACCCTCGGCGTCGGCGCAACCCTCCTCAACGAGGCAGGCAGCGCCCTCGGCCTGACCACCTCCGAGGCGGACGCCGCCACCCTATTCAAGAACGACCCGGCCGCCTTGGCGCGCTTTAACATCGACAGCGCCGCCGGCTTCCTGCCACGCTTCGCGCGCGCCATGCAGGAGGGCGAAGACCCGCGCTACCTCAAG